>Ga0209415_10020940_pt1 | contig 10111 bp, 5 predicted proteins | sample PeaSoiSIISIP2007_FD_187696 | JGI IMG/M metagenome (GOLD analysis project Ga0209415, IMG submission 187696) | Peat soil microbial communities from Weissenstadt, Germany - SII-SIP-2007 (SPAdes) (version 2) | ecosystem: Environmental > Terrestrial > Soil > Wetlands > Peat | place: Germany...
CGAGCTTCCCCGTCGCTCGTACAGCTTCCGCGTCGCCCTCGCGCCTCACCAGCGCCGCCAGATCTACGCGTGCGCTTGGGGTGAGTCCGAGATTCAACTCCCGATGGATCTCTGGGAGCGCGGCGCCCTAGAGGCCGACGACCGCCTCTTCACGACGTGGGCCGCGCTCGCGTACGGCGTGATGTTCGCCCTCGCGCTCTACAATACGTTCCTCTTCTTTTTCGTGCGCGATCGGACGCACCTCTACTACGCGGGTCAGGTCATATTCGTGGCGCTGTGGCTCATGTGCCTCGACGACACCATGGGCCCGCTGCTTCTCCCCCGCCTCGCCGCGACCCCTCACGCGGTCAACGTGGTCACCGCGTACTTGGGAGGCCTGTTTCTCGTCCTGTTTGTGCGCCGCTTCCTCGGCCTCCGCGAGCACTACCCATGGATCGATCGCGCGTTGCTGGGGTGCGCCTTGGCCGTCACGGGGACTGGTGCGCTCTACCTGATCGGGGCGGTTGGCTACCGCCTACAGAACCAGGTGGCGCCCCCGATTCTCGTCGCGGTGATCTTCACGGGAGTCGTCCTCGCAGCCTTGCGCTGGCGTGAGGGGCTCATGGCGGCACGGTACCTATTTGTCGCTTGGACCACCCTCCTGGTCATCGTGTTCGTCGTCATGCTGGCAAAGACAGGGCTTCTCTCGCAGCGTATCGGGTTGCTGCTGCACGCCGCCTACGCCCTCGAGGCCATCCTCTTCTCCCTCGCCCTCGCCGACGCTGCGCGCCGCCGCAACGACCACGTCGCCGCCCTGCACCGCGCCAGCGCCCGCTTCGTTCCGTTCGAGCTGCTCGGCCTTCTCGGCAAGCGCGAGCTACCCGAGGTGAAGCAAGGCGACCAGGTCGAGCGCGAGATGACGACGTTCTTCCTCGACGTGCGCTCCTTCACCTCGCTCGTCGAGAAGATGACGCCCGAGCAGACGATCGCCTTCGTCAACGCCGTCTTCCAGAAGATGGAGGCGCCCATCGCGAAGCACCGCGGCGTCATCGACAAGTTCATGGGCGATGGCGTGATGGCCCTCTTCGAGAGTGCCGACGATGCGGCGGCCGCCGCGGTCGGGTGCCTCGGGGCGCTCGATGCGTTCAACGTCGAGCGCGAGAGACGAGGCGAGCCTCGCCTGGCCGTGGGCATCGGCCTTCACACCGGACCGCTCATGGTCGGCACCGTGGGCGGCGACGAGCGCCTCAGCTGCACCGTCATCGGCGACAGCGTCAACCTGGGCTCGCGCATCGAGGGGATGACCAAGACCTTCGGCGCGTCGATCCTGATGACCGAGGCCACGCACGCCGCCCTCGCCAAGCCGGGCGCCGTCGAGGTCCGCCGCCTCGGTCGCGTCGCCGCGAAGGGCAAGGCGCGCGCGGTGGGTCTGTACGAGGTGCTCGACGGCCTCCCCGCCGACGAGCGCGCCCGCAAGCTCGCCGCGCGCAACCCCTTCGAGTCCGCCGTGGACGCCTTCATCGCCGCCGACGTCGCGGCCGCGAACACGGCCTTCTCCGCCTGGCCGCAGGACCGCGCGGCTGCCCTCTACGTGGACCTGTGCTCGCGCACCGACGACGCCGCCCGGAGCTCGTGGGACGGCGCGATCCGCCTCGACGCCAAGTAGGCGTGGGCGTGGGCGTGGAGAAACCACGCCTCGTTGGCCGCCAAAGGGAGGCGCGGGTGATGCGTAGGAAGGGAGAGCGGCTGCGTGTAATCTCGGGGCTCGTGTCATGATGGCCGGCGGACCGCTCGAGGCAGGCAGAACGTTTGCCGGTGAGTACCGGGTCGAGCGGGCGCTGTCGCACGGGGGCATGGGGCACGTACACGTCGCCACGCAGCTGGCCACGGGAAGGCAGCGCGCGCTCAAGGTGATGCGCGCGGAGCTGGTCGAGGACCCGAAACTGCGCAAGCGGTTCGAGCAGGAGGCGCGCGTGGGCGCGACGATCGCGAGCGACCACGTGGTGGAGGTCGTGGACGCGGGGGTCGACGCTGCGACGGGAATGCCGTGGCTCGCGATGGAGCTGCTGGAGGGCGAGAGCCTGGGGGAGCTGGTCGCTCGAACGGGCGCGCTGCCGAAGGCGGATGCGGGCGAGGTGCTCGGGCACGTGGCGCACGCGCTGGCGGCGGCGCACAAGGTCGGCGTGGTCCACAGGGACCTCAAGCCGGAGAACGTGTTCGTCGCGAAGCCGCGCCGGGCCAGCGAGTCGCGCATGGTCAAGGTGCTCGACTTCGGCATCGCGAAGGTCGTCGCCGAGGCTCGGCACACGGCGACGGCGCCAATCGGGACGCTGCTCTGGATGGCGCCGGAGCAGGCCGAGAGCGACGGCGCGATAGGCCCGGCGACGGACGTGTGGAGCTTCGGGCTGCTCGCGTTCTTCGCGATCACGGGCCGATCGTTCTGGGGGGAGGACGCGTCGCCAGCGACGCAGGTGAAGAGGCTCGTGGTGGACGCGATCCCGAGCGCGTCGGAGCGGGCGGGCGAGCTGGGCGCCGCAGAGCGGTTGCCCGCGGGCTTCGACGCGTGGTTCGCGCGATGCGTGGTCCGCGCGCCGGGGAGCCGCTTCGCGTCCATCGCGGCGGCGAATGAAGAGCTGCAGCGACTCCTCGGAACAGCCGGCCTCGCACACGCCCCGACCCAGCCCGTCACGCCGGACGTCTCGCCGCTGGCGGGCACCGCACCCGCAGTCGCTGCCCCGGCGCAACGCAGCGGAGGTCGGGCGGCCGTGATGATCGGCGTGGCCGTCGCCGCGATGGGCGTCGCGGCCTACGTCGAGATGCGCGCGCCGCCCACGCAGGCGAGCGTGGCCCCCGGGCCCAGCGCGTCGGCGCCCGCTGCGAGCGGCTCTGCAGCAGCCGTCTTCAAGCTCGACGACAAGGACACCGAGGATCACGAGACGCGCTGGCTCGTGCCGCTCGGCGACTCGCCGCGCAGGGGCGGCAAGGATCCGCTGGTGACCGTGGTGGAGTTCGGCGACTTCGAGTGCCCCTACACCCGGTCCTCGGAGGACACCGCCAAGCAGATCCTCGCGGCGTACGGCGACGACGTGGCGCTCGTCTGGAAAGACGTGCCCATGGATCTGCACCCGGTCGCCGAGCCTGCTGCGCGGCTGGCCCGGCTCGCGCGCGCGGAGCTCGGCGAGGATGGCTTCTGGAAGGCGCACGACCTGCTGTTCTCGGTGTGCGCTGGCAACGACGGGGCTGGGCTCCCCGGCTTGGGCCAGAGCCTGGGCCTCGCGCCGGCGAAGGTGAGGGGCGCCATCGACGGCCCCACGCCCGAGGTCATCGAGCGCGACATCACGCTCGCGATGGACCTGAACAAGCTGGGAGTGCCCGGGTACTTCTTCAACGGCCGCTACGTCCCGGGCAGCCACCCCCTAGAGAGGCTGCGCCCGATCATCGATCAGGAGATGGCGAAAGCCAGGGCGCTCGTCGCGTCGGGCATCGCGCGCGCGGCGCTCTACGACGAGCTGCAGAAGGGCGCCAGGTCGAGCGCGCCGCTCATCCGGTACGACGTCCAGATCCCCGACGAGCGCCTGCCCACCCTCGTCGGGGCCCACGCGGTGCTCGACGTGCATCAGTTCGGCGACGAGACGGACTTCTGGATGGGGCTCGAGCAGCCCGTCGTCGACTACGTCTTGCGCGAGTACGGCGACCGTATCCGTCTGCACTGGCACTGGGCGCCGGACGAGTCGAACGCGACGTCGATGCGCATCGCGACGCTCGGCCGCTGGATCTTCGATCAGAACGGCAACGACGTCGCCTGGAAGTTCCACAAGCTGGTGGCGGACAACGCACCGTGGCCCTTCGAGTGGCCGTCGCACCATCCCCGTGGGCTCGCCGCCGAGGCGCTCGCCGACTACGCGCGCCAGGCCGGGGCCAACCAGCTCTATTTTGCCGAGGCCCTGAACAAGCCCGTTGACCCCGCCGACTGGCGCAACGTCCGTGGGGTGCTCAAGGCCATGACCAAGATCAACCCCGACGCGGCATCGAACTTCCTGATCGCCGAGGGCTACGGGTTCGGCTCGCACCGACGCCTGGCCAAGCGCATCCTGGATCAGCTGCTGGCGCAGAAGAAGTGATCCTCGGTAGCCGCCCTCGAGTCGGGTTGTAGACTGATGCGGAATGACCTCCGCTCGCTCCAGTCGGCTGCTCGTGACCGCTCTGCCTCTGCTCTTCGGAGCGCTGGTCCCGGCGTGCTTCAGCAACAGCAGCTCCGGCACGTCCACCGACGCCGGCTTCACCAATCCCGACGTCACGATGCCCGACTCGGGCGAGCTCGCGGATTCGTCGGCGCAGGACTCGACGCCCGACGCACCTACCGACGTGGCGGCGATGGACGCCCACGACGCATCGAGCGCGACCGACTCCGGCGATGCGGGGATCGTCGACTCGAGCGTCGCCGACGTGGCTGCAGGGGACGGCGGGCCGCAGCCGCTGCGCAACGTCGTCGCCATAGCCGGGCCCGGTCAGTCCGCCAGTACGTCGAACACGGCGTTCTGCGCCGTACTCTCCGACGGCTCGGCGCGTTGCTGGGGGAGCGACGGGTACGGCCAGACGGGGACGGGCGCGCCGATGAATCCATTCGTGACCGCCTACGCGACCGAGCCGACCGGGCTCTCCAGCGGAGTGACCGCCATCGCGGTCGGCGACGACCACGTGTGCGCGCTGCAGTCGGGTAACGCGCTGTGCTGGGGCGACAACACCTACGGGCAGCTCGGCAACGGCACGTCGGGGTTTGCGACGAGCGTGTACGTGCCCACGGTCGTCCCCGCGCTCGCGGGCGCGTCGGCGATCGCGGTGGGCGGAGGGATCGGCTGCATCCTCACCAGTGGCAACGTGAGCTGCTGGGGCGCCAACGTGACCGGCAACGTGGGCAACGGCGCGACCACCGTGCAGGACGCGCCGCAGGCCACCGGCGTGGCGGCGACCAAGATCGCCGCGGCCCTGCACACGTGCGCGATCACTCCAGGAGGCGGCGTCAACTGCTGGGGCCGCGACGACTACGGCCAGGCGGGGCGCACGTCCACGCAGACTTGCTCGGTGAGCACGCCGTGCGATCCCTCGCCGGGGCTCACATCGATCACCTCGGGCGCGACGGGCATCTTCGTCGGCGCGTACCACAGCTGCGCCATCGTCAGCGGAGCGGCGCAATGCTGGGGAGACGACCGCAGCGGGCAGCTCGGCAACGGGTCGACCAACGTGGGCGTCAACTCGACGCCGGTGGCGGTGCAGGGTCTCGCCGGCACGCCGCTGGCGCTGGCGCTCTCGTGGCAGACGACGTGCGCGCTCATCCAGGGAGGCACCGTGCAGTGCTGGGGCGACAACACCGCCGGTGTGCTGGGCGTGCTCGACGCAGGCACCGGATCGCTCACGCCGGTCACGGTGCTCACGGGCGCCACGGCGCTCGCGGGGGGCGACAACGACATGTGCGCCCTGATGAGCGATACGACGGTGCGCTGCTGGGGCAACAATCAGCAGGGCGAGCTCGGCATGGGCTCGTTCGACTCGAGCCCGCACGGGCCGACGACCGTCATGGTGCCGTGAGTCGAAGGTCGGCGTGAGACGCGTATCGCGTCCCTCAGCTTGCTCCCCGACCGGTGAGCACGACCGGGACGGTCCTGCAGATGAGGGCGAAGTCCTGGACGAGGCTCCAGTGGTCGATGTAGCGCATGTCGAGCAGCATCCAGTCCTGGAACGAGATCTCGTTGCGGCCGCTGACCTGCCACACGCACGTGAGTCCCGGCCGCACCGACAGGCGCCGGCGTTGCCAGGCCTCGTAGGCAGCGACCTCCATGGGCACCGGCGGGCGCGGGCCGACGACCGACATGTCACCGCGAAGCACGTTCACGAGCTGCGGGAGCTCGTCGATGCTGTGCTTGCGCATGAAGCGCCCGATGGCAGTCACTCGCGGGTCGCGCTTCATCTTGAAGACGGGGCCGCTCTGCTCGTTCTTGTCTGCGAGCCCCGCCTTGAGCTGGTCGGCGTTCGCGACCATGGAGCGGAACTTGAGCATGTGAAACGACCGTCCATGCAGGCCGATGCGCTGCTGCCGGAACAGGATGGATCCACGCGAGGTCAGCTTGACCAGGGCGGCGAAGACGATGAGCAGCGGTGACAGCAAGGCGAGCGCGCTGGCCGAGGCAGCGATGTCGAAGGCGCGCTTCATGATTCGCTGCAGCGGCTTGTCCTGCACGCTGAGGAAGTGCGAGTACCCATCGGTCACCGCGCTCACCTGGGCGAGCCTGGCCCGGGTGAGCCGGTAGGCGCACGCAGGGAGCGCGAAGGGAACGCCGAGCGTCTCGCATGTCCGGATCGCCGCCTGGACCTGAGCGCCGTGCTCGTTCGCGTTCGTGGCGAAGTAGACCTCGTCGACGACGTGCTGCCGGAGAGTCGATTCGAGATCCTCGAGGGTGCCCAGCAGGGCCGCTTGCAAGCGGCCGTGCGGCGTCTCGTCGCCGAAGCGCAGATAGCCGAGCAACCTCTGGTGTCCGTTGCCGTCGTTGATCTCGTCGCCCGTGAGCCGGCCGAGCGGTCCGATGCCCACGATGAGCACGTCGCCCTCGGGACGCGCCCTCCACAGGCGCTGACCGACGGAGCCCATTCGCCAGAGCACGACGGTCGGCACCAGCGCGATGAGAGAGCGACCCGGGTGAAGCGTGGCCCCGACCCACGGGAAGACGAGGGTCACGAGCCATATCGGCCCGATGACCGCCGTCATCACGACCAGGGTGAGCACGACGTCCCCGAAGAAGCCGCGGCCGTTGGTGGACGAGTACTGCCCGAGTGCGCGGCTCACGAGCAGCCAGAGGCACGTCGCCACCGCGAGCAAAGCGACGGCGACCTTCCAGTGGAAGACGCCGTCTTCCATCGCCGCGGTGGACGATGCAATTCCGAGCAGGAACGCGTCTCCGATACGGCTGAGCGTGTGCGCGCGTCCGGGGGCTGAAGACTCTCGGTTGGGCTCGAGCATGGTGTTGTCTGCACCCAGGGCAAGAGCAGTACCGTCGGGCGGCCTGCGCCCCTCGGTCTCACTTTGCGTCTTGCGAGAGCGCGCAATCGGCCGTGCAGACGCGGTTTCTGCCCGATGCCTTGGCACGGTACATACGCGCATCGCCAGTCGCGAGCAGAGAAGCCCGTGAGCGCCGACTGTCCGCCCCGCTCGCTTCAGGCCCCTTCCGGGTCGAGTACGGTCGTGAGAAAGCGCAGCGCTTCCGGGGACAGGTCGACGAACTTGAGCCCCACGTCGAACTTCGCGGGCTGGCCCGCGGGCAAGGCGTCGATCCACACGACCTGGGCCGTATACGTCACCGGGGGCACGTCCGGCACGAAGAACTCCATCTTCATGAGCTCGCCCACGCGGTATCGGTCGTCGCTGTAGACGCGCACGCCGCCGAGGCTCAGGTCCTGTGGCTGGCGGCGGCGCGCGAGCAGGGACACGCCGGCGGGACGGCAGTACACCGGAGCCTGGAGCCTCCGGTACTGGCGTCTCTCGTCCCCCATCGCCCACCCAGCCTTTCCCAAGACGCACGCCGTCGCAAGGACCGCGGCCGCAGCAGCTCGCGGCGAGATATCCTTTGTGGATGACCCACACGAGTTCCTGCGCGTGCTTCGGACTCGTCTTGGCCTTCGCGGGATGTTCGAGCTCGAACACGACGGCGCCAGGGTCTATGGCGGACGGCGGCGTCGCCGAGACCAGCACGACCGAGTCCGGCGCCGGCGACACCGGCGTGACCTTCATGTCCCAGCCCTGCACCGTGACGACGTCGAATGCGGTTGGGACCAACTACACGGCGCCCCCTGCCATGAGCGAAGTCGCCCTGAACGGGGGCACCGGCAGCCTCGCGCGCATTTCCCTCTTCGCCAACTTCGACGGCGGCATCTCCCTGCCGACCCTCGAGGTCGCGCTCGCCTCACTCACCGCCGGGACGCAGACGCTCGTGATGCGCCCCGCGCTCGCCGAGATCCCCCCGTCGATCCTGTTTGCCGATCTCGGGTCGACGAGCAACTGCAGCGGCGGCGGCCTGTGCAATCAATACGCGTGGGGGACGGAGGGCGGGGGCACCGTCACGATCGCCGACCTGACGGCGAAGTCCTTTCACATGACCGTCTCGGGCGCCCTGATGGAGCCTCTCGGGGGGGGCACCGACGGCGGCATGAACGTGGGTACGGGAGCGATGGGGTCATTCACGCTCGCCATCGACTGCCCCCTCATCGCGCGGTGAGGTGCGGCCCACGAGGCCTCGCTCGCCTCGCCTCGGGTGTATCCTCGATGGTGTGGGCGAGCCGTCCGACCGCGACGACAAGGACGCGATCGCCCTCGCGCACACGGCGGTCGCCGATTCGGCGCCGTCGGGCGCTGCGACGACCGGGTCGCCCGTCGTCACGACCTCGCCGGTGCCCTCGAGGCCGCGCCTGCCGCGCCACGGAGGCGAGCTGCTCGGAAACCGGTACGAGGTGCTCGCGGAACTCGGCCGGGGCGGGGAGGGCGTCGTCTATCGCGTGCACGATCTCAAGGCGGACGCCACCGTCGCCCTGAAGGTCGTCGACCGCGACACGGGGTCGCTCGAGCTGCAGCGCTTCCGTCGCGAGCTGCAGATGGCGCGCAAGGTGACGCACCCCAACGTGGTGCGCATCCACGACCTCGTGGAGTTGCCGGGTCGCTTCGGCCTCGCCATGGAGCTCGTGGAGGGTGAGCCGCTCGACGCCATGGTGGCCCGCGGCAAGCTGCCCCCGCAGGTCGTCGTCCGGATCGCGACCGACGTCGCACGCGGCCTCGCCGCGGCGCACGCGGCCGGCGTCACCCACCGCGACCTCAAGCCGAGCAACGTGCTGGTCCGTGCGCAGGACGGCCAGGCGATGATCGCCGACTTCGGCATCTCGCGCCTGCACCAGGGCCCCGTCGACGTCGCCGCCGGCCGGTCGCCCGAGCCGCAGGCGCTCAAGCTCACGCGCGAGGGCGCGCTCATCGGCACGCCGCTCTACATGGCGCCCGAGCAGCTCGACGGGCGCACGGACATCGGGCCGGGCGCGGACGTGTACGCCTTCGGCATGGTGGTCTACGAGGCGGCGACCGGCAAGCACCCGCACCCCGCGTCCACGCTCGAGGAGCTACGGAGCATGCGACGAGACTCGCCGGTCCCGCCGCTCGCCGCCGCGCGACCCGAGCTGCCGAGGGCCTTCTGCGAGGTGATCGACCGGGCCCTGGCGCGCGAGAAGACCGACCGCTGGGCGAGCGGCGTCGAGCTTCTCGCGGCCCTCGAAGGAGCCGCGCGTCCGCCGGTACGGCGCTGGCCCGCGTTCGCGGCGATCGGCGTGGTCGTCGCCGCGGGCGCCGGACTGCTCGCCGTCGTCGCGCGCGGCAGGCCGGCCACCACGTCGCCGGCCGGCGGCCCCGGCGCCTCGGCCGTCGCTCCTTCTGCGTCGGCGCCTTCGTTCTCGCTGCGCGTCGCCGATCCGCGCCGCCTCACGTTCGGCGAGAGCTGCGAGGAGTTCCCCAGCCTCACGCCCGACGGCAAGACCGTGCTCTACGACGAGACCGAGGGCGCGACGTCGTCCATCTACGCGCTCGACCTCACGCCGAACGCCACGCCCCGTCGGCTCACCCACGCCGCGGGCTGGGACATGGCGGCGACGGTCTCGCCCGACGGCCGCCGCTTCGCATACCTCAGCAGCGGCGCAGGCCCGGGCGAAGGCGTTTACGTCGCGCCGCTCGACGGCAGCGCGCCGCCGCAGCGCGTGGCGACGGGAAGTCTGCGCCCCGCGTGGACCCGCGACGGCACGGCGTTGTGGACCGGAGATGCGACGGGACTCACCGTCCACGACGCCAGCACGGGCGCGGTCGTTCTCACGCTCCCGGGTTCCGGCTTTCACGGCGGCCTCGCGCTCGAGCTGAGCGACGGTTCGGTGGTTGCCGGCAAGCACCTGCAGCTCAGCGCCGGCGAGTACGGGCGCATGGAGCTGTGGCTCTATCCGCCGTCGGGGGCGCCGGCGCGCACGCTGCTCACGGCTGATCTGGAGGGCGTGGATTGCGCTCGGATCACGGCGTTCACGCGGCCTCGACGTTGGCGGCGTAGCGTAGCGACAGTCGTTG
>Ga0209415_10020941_pt1 | contig 10111 bp, 7 predicted proteins | sample PeaSoiSIISIP2007_FD_187696 | JGI IMG/M metagenome (GOLD analysis project Ga0209415, IMG submission 187696) | Peat soil microbial communities from Weissenstadt, Germany - SII-SIP-2007 (SPAdes) (version 2) | ecosystem: Environmental > Terrestrial > Soil > Wetlands > Peat | place: Germany...
TTCGCTTTCATGCTGTTGGCGGCGCTGGTTTCGTCGTTGCTGTTCGGATTGGCGCCCGCGATTCAGGCGACGCGCACCAATGTGATGCAGGCCGCCAAGGGAGACTTCACCAGCGATTTCCGGCCGGCCGGCGGTATCGTCGGCATCGGCGGCGAGCTGATCTGGCACAGGCCGGTGCGGCCGGGCGACGAGCTGCGCGTCGAAATCGAGGCGACCGAGACACGGGAGTCGCGTTCAAGGCCGGGGCAGGGCATCGTCAAGATCCGCCTGACGACACTGAACCAGCACGGTGAGCCGGTGCAGACGTTCACCCCGACGCTGTTTGTCGATCGCCGGCCCATTGAGAGGGAGTCTCGGGGTTAGAGCAGCTTTCGAAGATGTTGATCCACCGTGCCAGCCCCTCACCCCAACCCTCTCCTCGCGGCCGCGCGTATCTACGGGGAGAGGGAGGGACCCGCGCGCAGGGTGGGAGGGCGAGGGGCGGGGCACAGCGCGCGGGACATGAGCGATGCGAAACCTATCAGCCGGCCGCGGCATGAGATGGGTTTCGCGTTGCTCAACCCGTCCTACCGGCTATGATCCTGAGACTGGGATAACCGGGAGGATCGGCCCGCGATGAGCATCAAGAACAAGGCCTACATCGTCGGCATCTACGAGCATCCGACGCGCCTCGCGACCGACAAGACGGTGATGCAGCTGCATGCAGAGGTCGCGGCGGGTGCGCTCGCCGATGCGGGCCTCACCAAGAACGACATCGATGGCTATTTCTGCGCCGCCGGCGACCACGCCGGGCTCGGCCAGCTGTCGACCGCCGATTATCTCGGGCTGAAGACCAAGCACATCGATTCGACCGATGTCGGCGGCTCGTCCTATCTGCTGCAGGTCGGCCATGCCGCCGAGGCGATCGCGCTCGGCAAATGCTCGATCGCGCTGATCACGCTGGCGGGACGGCCGCGCGCCGAGGGCATGGCGACGGGCACGCAGCCGCGCGCGCCCGCTGTGCCGATGCCCGAAAGCGGGTTTGAGCTGCCCTACGCGCCGGCCACCGCCAACATGTATGCGATGGCCGCGATGCGCCATATGCACCAATACGGCACCACCAGCGAGCAGATGGCATGGGTCAAGGTCGCCGCCTCGCACCACGCCCAGCACAACCCGCACGCGATGCTGAAGGACGTTGTCACCGTCGAGGAGGTCGTGAACTCGCCGATGATCGCCGATCCGTTGCACCGGTTGGATTGCTGCGTCATCAGCGACGGCGGCGGCGCCATCATCCTCGCCGCGCCGGAGATCGCGAAAAGCCTCAAGCGGCCCCTCGTCAAGGTGATCGGCGCGGGCGAAGCACCGAAGCACCAGATGGGCGGCAAGGTCGATCTGACCTATTCGGGCGCGGTGTGGTCGGGCCCCCTCGCCTTCGCCGAAGCCGGGGTGAAGCCCGCCGACATCAAATACGCCTCGATCTACGACAGCTTCACGATCACCGTCGTGATGCAGCTCGAGGATCTCGGCTTTTGCGAGAAGGGCCAGGGCGGCCGCTTTGTCAGCGACGGCAATCTGATATCGGGGGTCGGGAAACTGCCGTTCAACACCGATGGTGGGGGCCTGTGCAACAACCACCCCTCGAACCGCGGCGGGCTCACCAAGGTATTGGAAGCGGTGCGCCAGCTGCGCAGCGAGGCGCACCCGGCTGTGCAGGTCAAGAATTGCGACATCGCGCTGGCGCACGGCACCGGCGGCTCGCTCGGTACCCGCCACGCCGCCGCCACCGTGATCATGGAGAGGGAGTAAGAGCGATGGCCGACCGCAAGATCTCCGCGCCGGCGATCAATTTCGAGACCCAGAAATTCTGGGACGCCGCCGCCGAAGGCAAGCTCTTGATCAAGAAATGCACCGCCTGCGGCGAGCCCCACTTCTACCCACGCGATCATTGCCCGTTCTGCTTCAGCGACAAGACCGAATGGGTCGAAGCCTCGGGGAAGGGCACGGTCTATACCTATAGCGTGATGCGGCGGGCGCCGATTCCCTATGCGATCGCCTACGTAACGCTCGCCGAAGGCCCGACGATGATGACCAACATCGTCGATTGCGATCTCGACAGCATCCGTATCGGCCAGGCCGTCCGCCTCGTCTTCAAGCCGAGCGAAGGCGGCCCGCCAGTGCCGATGTTCACTCCGGCCTAGGGAATTCCGGTCGCGAGCGCCGTGCCCACCCCTCATTCTCCCGCGCCGCGCGCGGGTCCCTCCCTCTCCCGCGCCGCGCGCGGGTCCCTCCCTCTCCCCGCGGCCGCGGGGGAGAGGGTTGGGGTGAGGGGCGGGCACTGGCGGATGAGCTCATTCGGTATAGCATCTAGCCCGGCACCTTTGGCGGCATGATCCTGGCGACTGCCGGCCATATCGACCACGGCAAGACCGCGCTGGTGCGCGCCTTGACCGGGGTCGACGCCGATCGCCTGCCGGAGGAAAAGCGGCGCGGGCTGACGATCGATCTCGGCTTCGCCTATACGACCTTGCCGGACGGCACCGAGCTCGGCTTTGTCGATGTGCCCGGGCATGAGCGGTTTCTGCCGAACATGCTGGCCGGGGTCTTGTCGATCGACCGCGTCCTCTTGATCGTCGCCGCCGATGACGGGCCGCGCCCGCAGACGCTCGAACATTTGGATGTCATCGAACTGATCGGGATTGCCGAGGTGACCGCGGTGTTAACCAAGATCGACCGGGTGCCGGCCGAGCGCCGCTCCGCGGTCGAAGCCGAAATCGCCGCGCTGCTCGCCGAGGCCGGGTATGGCGAGAGCCCGATCTGCCCGGTTTCCAGCATCACCGGCGAGGGCATCCCGGCGCTCGCCGAGCATCTGCGCGACAGCGCCCGTATCGCCGATGCCGCCCGCGCCGCCCGCCCGGTATCGGGCCGCTTTCGCCTGGCTATTGACCGCGCCTTCACGCTCCCCGGCATCGGGCTGGTGGTGACCGGCACGGCGGCGTCGGGCGAAGTCGCGATCGGCGACCGGCTGACCCTCAGCCCGCGCGGGACCGAGCTGCGGGTGCGCGGGATCCATGCCCATAACCGCCCGGTCGAGCACGCCCGGGAGGGCGAGCGCTGCGCCTTGAACCTCGCCGGCAGCATTCCCGAAGGTGGCGAGCCCGGCCGCGGCGACTGGGCCCTCGACCCGGCGTTGCACAAGCCGGTCAACCGCCTCGATCTTGCCGTCACCGTGTCGCGGGCGGCGCCCGCGCCCGTGCGCGACGGGTTGCCGGTGCATTTCCATCTCGGCACCGAGGACCGGGTCGGCCGGCTCGCGGTGCTCGGCGCCCGCGCCATTGCGCCGGGCGAATCCGGGTTCGTGCAGGTCGATTTCGACCAGCCGATCGGCGCCTTATGGGGCGACCGGGCGATCATCCGCGATCACATGGCGCGGCACACGCTGGCCGGCGGCAGGGTGCTCGACCCGGGACCGCCGCGGCGCGGCCGCTCGCGGCCGGAACGCCTCGCCGCGCTCACAGCCCTCGCCGAGCCGGATCCGGGCGACGCGCTGGAGCGGCTGCTCGATGCGGTGGGGATGGTGGCGCTGGCGCCGTTTGCGCTGGCGCGCAACCTGCCGCAAGACGAGGTCGAAGCGCTGGTCGAGGCCGGCGGGTTTCACCTTGTCGGCGCGGGCGCCGCCGCGATCGCGCTCAGTTCCGCCCATCTGGAGCGGATCGGCGACAAAATCACCGCCGCATTGGCCGAATGGCACCGCACCCAGCCCGATGCACTCGGCCCGCCGCGCGGCGCCTTGTTCGCGCGGCTGCGCGGCGAGGCGCCCGAGGCCGCGCTCGATGCCGCGCTCGCCGCATTGCTCGCCGCCGGGCAGGTGATGCGCGACGGCGCGCTGTTGCGTCTGCCTGGGCACGAGGCCCGCCTCTCGCGGGAGGACGAGCGCCTCTGGGAGCGGGTGCGCCCGCTCCTCGCCGCCGCCGAGTTGCGCCCGCCGCGGGTGCGCGAGATGGCCGCCGAGCTCGGTCTCGAGCCTGAGCCGCTCAGCCGGTTTCTGAAACGCGTCGTGCGCTTTGGCCGGGTCGCGCCGGTTGCACCAAACCGGGTCTTCCTGCCCGAGACGATCGCGCGCCTCGCCGGCCTCGCCGCCGCCCTCGCCGAAGACTCGCCCGAGCGCAGCTTCACCGCAACCACGTTCAAGGACCGCTCCGGCATCGGCCGCAACCTGACGATCGAGGTCCTGGAATATCTCGATGCGATCGGCGTCACCCGGCGCGTCGGCGACGCCCGCATCGTGCTGCACACCGCCGAAGAGCTGTTCAGCTGAAGCGGTCCCAATCCTGCCAGCCCGCGTCATGCCCCCCACGCATCGCGCGGATGAGGGGCCGGCACCAGCGAATGGACTGGTCTTGATTGGGCGATCTCAACTGCTTTTTTCGCCCGCGATCTCGGCGATCTCCTCGACGTTGTAGCCGAGCGCGCCAAGGATCTGGGCGTTGTGCTCGCCGAGACGGGGCGGCGGTAGGCGCACCTTACCCGGCGTCTCGGAGAAATTCACCGGGATCGCCGTCGTCATCAGCTTCCCCTCGGTGGGGTGCTCGACCGGCTGGAAGAACCCGGTGTTGCGCAAATAGGGGTCGGCGAGGAGGCCGGGCAGATCGTTGACGACGCCATTCGGCACGTCGAATTCGTCGAGCCTCGCCCGCCACTCCGCCGTCGTGCGGCGCAGCATCCGGTCTGCCAGCAGCGTATAGAGTTCGTCGATATTGGCAGTGCGCCGCTCGATCGTCGAAAAGCGCGGGTTGTCCGCCAATTCGGGGCAATCGATCGCCCCGAACAGATTGCGCCACTGCCGGTCGGTCGTCGCCAGCAAACAGACATGCCCGTCACGGGTCGCATACGGCCGGCGATACGGGGTCAGCATGCGCGGATAACCGAGCCCTTTTTCCGGCTCGCCGAAGACGCCGTGCCACAGATGGTCGACGAGGTTGAAGGCGGCCATCGTCTCCATCATCGGGACGTGCACCTCCTGGCCGCGGCCGGTCCGCTCCCGCGCGAACAGCGCCATGGCGACCGCGCCGGCGAGGATATGCCCCGAAACCTTGTCGCACACCACCATCGGGACATAGCGCGGCGCCCCGTCGGCGCCTTTGTTAAGGGCCGCAAGGCCGCTCTCGCCCTGGATCACATCGTCAAAGGCGGCGCGGTCGCGATCGGCGCTTTGGGCGTGGTAGCCGCTGGCCCAGGCATAGATGATGCGCGGGTTGGCGGCCGATATCGGGGGATAATCGATGCCGAGCCGGGTCGCCGCGCCCGGCCGCATGTTGTGGACGAAGACGTCTGCGGTGGCCGCGAGGCGTAGCATCGCCGCCCGCGCCGCCGGAAGCTTCAGATCGAGGACGAGGCTTTTCTTGTTGCGGTTGACGTTGAGAAAATAGGCGGCCATCCCGGGATGACGGGCCGGGCCGATCTGGCGCATCGGGTCGCCCTGCGGGGTTTCGACCTTGATCACCTCGGCACCCATATCGCCGAGGATCTGGGTTGCCAGCGGCCCCAGCACCGCGATTGCCACCTCGATAACGCGGATCCCCGCAAGCGGTCCGGACATGGGGTTCTCCCGATATTGGCCGAGGCGATCATGGCGAGGCCGTCGTCTCGGCGCCACCGCCTGGCATTACGCGCAAAACGTGTCTTTGATCGGTTTGTGGTTCCATAGGTTGATTTAAGTCAACGCGCGCACGGCGAATTTCCGGAAAGCTGCCTCGGCATCCGCACAATAAGGAGGGATCGATGCAACGCCTAATCACTGACAGGTCGAGGGGCGTCCGATTTAACCCGTTGCTCCAGACCGAGAACCTTATTCTCGGGGTAATTCTGTTGATCATGACGGCCGCTTTCACCCTGAAGGCAATGCTGTTCTAGGTTGCTGTGGGGCGGCGCAGTGCTTAGCTTCTGCGAGGGCAGCATCGCGGGAGGCGAAGATGGGCGAGACGGTTCAGATCCGCGAGGTCGCGATGCGCGACGGCTTGCAAAGCATAGCCGACATCATGCCGACCGAAACCAAGCTCGCCTGGCTCGATGCCGAATATGCCGCCGGCTTGCGCGAGATCGAGGTCACCTCGTTCGTGCCGCCAAGGCTGTTGCCGCAGCTTGCCGACGCCGAGGCGGTGGTGCGCCATGCGCTGACCTTGCCGGGGCTTACCGTCTCGGCGCTCATTCCCAATTCGCGTGGTGCCGAGCGCGGTCTTGCGCTCGGGGTGCACGAGATGAATTTCGTGCTGTCGGTCAGCGAGGGCCACAATCTCTCCAATGTCCGGCGCAGCACAGACGAGTCGATCGAGGATTTCCGCCGCGTCGTCCAGCTGTGCCGCGACGAGGGCGGGGCCAACCGGCCGCGGATCAATTGCGGGCTTGCCACCGCCTTCGGCTGCACGATCGAGGGCGACGTCGACGAGGACCGGGTGCGCCGCATCGCGAGCGAGGTCGCCGAGGCCGGGGCCGACGGGATCATCCTCGCCGACACAGTGGGCTACGGCCAGCCGGCGGCGATCGGGCGGGTCTTCCGCCAGGTCATCGCCGATGTCGCGCCGCTGCCGGTCGCCGCGCATTTCCACGACACGCGCGGCCTCGGCCTCGCCAATGTGCTGGCCGCCTTTGCCGCCGGCTGCAAGGCATTCGACGCCTCGCTCGGCGGGCTCGGCGGCTGCCCCTATGCGCCCGGCGCCACCGGTAACATCGTCCTCGAAGATACCGTCTTCATGTTCGAGGCGATGGGGATCGAGACCGGCATCGATATCGCAAAGCTCGCCGCCGCGCGCGAGGTGCTCGCCCATGCCCTGCCCGAGGTGACGCTCTACGGCGCGATCGCCAAGGCCGGCCTGCCGCGCAACTTCCACCCGGTCGCCCGGGCGGCTTAGCAGCCGGCCATTAGACTGGGTTCCTGCGCAGGCAGGGACCCATGCTTCCATCAACTCATTGGCGGATCCATGGGTCCCGGCCTTCGCCGGGATCTTAATTGGGCACGGCGATGTCGAGCCAGCCTTGCGCGGTCACCCGCGCCTGGTCGCCGGGGCGCAGCAGCACCGTTGTCGTCGCCGACTCGATGATCGCGGGACCGGCGACAAGCTGCGCCGCGGCCAGCGCGTCGAAGCGATAGACCGGCGCGGCGACCCAATCATCGAGGTAGATCCGCCGCTCGCCGCCCGGCGCGGTGGCCGGCGCCGCCGGCAGGTCAGGCTCCTGCGGCAGATCTTCGAGGATGCCGGAGACCGCGACCCGTGCATTGACCAGCACGCTCTCCTGGTCGCGCATCGCATAGGTGAAGAGCGCCTCGTGGCGGCGGTGAAACAATTCGACGATCTGCGGCAGCGGGTCGGCGGCCGACCAATCAACCTCGTCGAGCGGCACGGCGATCTCGAAGACCTGCTCGCCATAGCGCATATCGGCCGCGCGGGCGGTCCGCGCGGGGCCGGCGAACGAGGCGCGCAGCCGGCGCAGCCCCTCGGCCTCCATCTCCTCGAAGAGGCGCTTTACCGCGGCGCCGTCGAGCGCGCGCGCGTCGCCGATATGGGTGCGCCCGATCTCGAAGCGCAGATCGGTCGCCAGCATGCCCCAGGCCGACAGGACCGCGGCGATGCGCGGCACGATGACGCGGCGGAGGCCGAGTTGACGGGCGATGTCGGTGGCGTGCAGCCCGGCCGCGCCGCCGAAGGCGAAGAGGGCGAAGCGGCGCGGGTCGACGCCGCGCCGCACCGAAACGAGCCGCACCCCCTCGGCCATCGTCGTGTTGATGATGCGGTGGATGCCGCGCGCCGCGGCCAGGCGCTCGATGCCGAGCGCGGCGGCGACATGATCGACCGCATGCTCGGCCGCAACGGGATCGAGCTTCCGCTCGCCGCCGAGGAAATTTTCGGGGTCGAGATAGCCGAGCACGAGGTTGGCGTCGGTGACGGTCGCCTCGGTGCCGCCCTTGCCGTAACACGCCGGGCCCGGCACCGCGCCGGCGCTTTCCGGCCCGACATGGAGGATGCCGCCCCGATCAACCCGTGCGATCGAGCCGCCGCCGGCGCCGATGCTGGCGATGTCAAGGGAGTTGAGCGCGATGCGATGGGCGCCGACGCGGCGGTTTACCGCGAGCGCCGCGGCGCCGTCGACGACGAGGCTGATATCGGTCGAGGTGCCGCCCATGTCGAACGGGATCAGATTGGGTTCGCCGATGAGCCGCGCCGCATAAACGCTGCCGGCGACCCCGCCGGCCGGCCCCGACAACACCCCGCCGGCGGCGAGCCTTCCCGCTTCGGCAATCGGCGCCACCCCGCCATGCGACTGGATGATCAGGGTGGGGCCGCGGTAGCCGGCCGCCGCGAGCCGCTCCTCCAGTTGCATCAGGTAGCGCGACAGCACCGGCCCGACATAGGCGTTGACGATCGTCGTCGAGACCCGCTCGAATTCCTTGATCTGCGGCAGGACCTCGGAGGATAGCGAGACATAGGCGCCGGGGAGCGCGCGGTTGAGCGCCTCGCGCGTCGCCACCTCGTGGGCCGGATCGCGCCAGGCGTGGAGGTAGCAGACCGCGACCGCCTCGACCCCTTCCTGCCGCAACCCGGCGATAGCGGCGTCGAGCGAAACTGGATCGAGCGGCGTTTCGATGCGGCCGCCGGCGCGCATCCGCTCGCGCACCCCGAGGCGCAGATGGCGCGGCACCAGCTGTTCGGGCGGCGGCATGCGCAGATTGTAGCGATCGTCCTTAAGGCCCTCGCGCATCTCGACGACGTCGCGATGGCCTTGGGTGGTGAGGAGCCCGGTTCTGGCGCCCTTGCGTTCGAGGAGCGCGTTGGTCGCGACGGTGGTGCCGTGGACGATGCGCTCGGTCGCCGCGAGCAGCGCATCGGGTTCGAGGCCAAGCCGTCCGGCCAGCAGCCCCAGCCCGTCGAGGACGCCGAGCGACGGGTCGTCCGGGGTCGAGGGCACCTTGACGAGCATCGTCGCGCCACCCTCGTCGATCGCAACAAGGTCGGTAAAGGTGCCGCCGACATCGATGCCGATGCGGTACATGGAATCAAGCCCGCACGACAACCCCTCTCCCGCAATGCGGGAGAGGGTGCCTGAGGGCGCAGCCCGAAGGCGGGTGAGGGTATTCGGCTGCGTACACCCTCACCCTCCCGTCGCTTCGCGACGGGTCCCTTCCTCTCCCGCAGTGCGGGAGAGGGGCTTTATGGCGCCCTCGCCGGCTCCCGTCACAAACCCGCTCTCGACATCTCTCTCGACTGCCGCGGGGTCGCGCTTTGCCGGATCGCCCCAGCCGCCGCCGCCGCCCGATTCGAGCACCAGCCGATCGCCCGACCGGATCACGAGGCCGGTTTCCTTGGTCTTGATCTCCCGCGGCTCGCGGTTGCCGGAATAGAGCGTATAGCGGTGCGTCGCGCCGTCTTCGCCGCCGAGAATGCCGCAGGCGCCGTGGCGGGTGCCCTCGCCGGCGGTGTTGCCGACGGCTGGCTCCTCGGTCTCGACCACCATCTCGACGATACCGCCCGGCCCGCCGCGATATTGCCCGCCGCCGCCTGAATCGGGGCGAAACTCGTGGGTCTGGAAGAACAGCGGAAAGCGCACTTCGGTGACTTCAAGGCTGCCGAATTTGATGCCGCCGGCGCTGTGCCATTCGCCGGCGCCGGGCCAGCCATCGCCGGCGGAGGAGGCGCCACCGCCCGGCCGCCCTTGGAAGAAATGCCAGAGGAAGTCGCGCTTGCTGCGCGGGTCCCTGCCCTGGATCGCGATGCGGAAGCGGCGTCCCCAGCCGGCCATCGCGCGCTCCGGGCAGGCCGGCGCCAGCGCCTTGACGATCGCCTCGATGATCTCCTGGCCGCAATGGCTGGTGCACAAGGTCAACGGCGCCCCGGGGTTGGCCCACACCACGCTGCCGGGCCGGGCGATCAGCTCGATCGGGCGAAAAGTGCCGTCGTTCTTCGGCGTATCCGGGTCGATCAGAAAGGACAGCGCGACGACGACGGCGGAATAGGTGTTGGGGTAGGACGAATTGATGAAGCTCTGCACCTCGTCATGCGACTCCGACAGGTCGATCCTGAGGTCGCTGCCCGATTTGGTGATTGTGGCGCGGATCGGAATGTCCTCGTTGCCGCGCCCG
>Ga0209415_10020942_pt1 | contig 10111 bp, 9 predicted proteins | sample PeaSoiSIISIP2007_FD_187696 | JGI IMG/M metagenome (GOLD analysis project Ga0209415, IMG submission 187696) | Peat soil microbial communities from Weissenstadt, Germany - SII-SIP-2007 (SPAdes) (version 2) | ecosystem: Environmental > Terrestrial > Soil > Wetlands > Peat | place: Germany...
CGCACGCGCAGCACCATCTCGACGTCGCGGTCGGGATCGACGCCGACCTTGATCTTGAAGGTGCGGATGCCCTCGGCGGCGGCCTGCGCCACCTCGCGCTCCGCCTCCGCAAAACCGATCAGCCCGATCGAATGCGTCACCGCGATGCGCCGGCGCACCGCGCCGCCCAGAAGCCGGACCGACGGTACGTCAAGCTGCAGGCCGGCGAGATCGTAGGCCGCGATCTCGATCGCCGCCTTGGCATAGGGATGGCCCTTGAGGGCGCGGTCCATGCGGGCGTGCAACTCGGTGATCTCGCCGGGCAGGCCGCCGGTGACGGCGGGCGCGAGATATTGGGACACCACCGAACGGACCGTGCCGGGGCTTTCGCCGAAATAGCGGCCGAATTCACCGCCCCAGTCCTTGAGCGCCGGTGCTTCGCCCCAGCCGGCGCGGCCTTCCGCATCGGTCATCTTGAGGACGATGTAGCCGCCGATCGGGTCCTGCAGCCCGGTCCACTTATGCTCGCGCCGTGTCGGCAGGCTGACGTGGAACAGCTCGATGGCGGCGATCGGGGATTCACTCATGGATGGTTTTGCCCCACCATGCGCGCTTCGCGGGGCGGCAGAAAGTCCGCGCGATAGACCGACGCCGGATCGACCGGCGCAGTGTTGAACGCCTTCGCCACCAGATCGATGGTCTCCTTGAGCCGCGCCGGCACCACCGAGCCGAGGCCGTTGCGGCGCACCTCGTCGGTCACGATGGCGTTGCGGATGACGAGATCGAGGCGCATGCGCTCGACGGCGTCGTCCTGGAGCGAGTTGCGTTTATGTTCGGCCGCGATGGCGGCGTCGGGGCTTGCGATCGCCGCCTTCAGGGCTTCGACGAATCCCGCGACCACGGCCTTCACGGCGGCCGGATGCCGGTCGGCGAACTGCGGCGTCGTCACGATGCAGTTGCCGTAGGTGACAACGCCGAAATCGCTGTAGCGCATCACCGCGATGTCGTCGTCCTTGATGCCGAGGCGGTTGAGGCCGGCGAGATCGGTGATGAAGGCGGTGGTGGCGTCGGCGTCGCCGCGCGCCAGCAGGGTCTCGCGCAGTTGCGGCGTCACGTCGAGCCATTTGACGGCGTTGACGTCGAGGCCGTTGGCGGCGGCGAGCAGCGGGAACATGACCCGGCTTCCCGACGCCTGGGGCGAGGCGACGCGTTTGCCGGCGAGGTCGGCGGGCTTGCGGATGCCGGTCTTCTTCAGCGACAGGATCACCATGGGGGCTACGTCGTAGACCTGGAAGACGCTGACGAGCCTGCCTTCGCCCTGGCGGCCGGCGAACTGGATCATGGCGCCGATATCGGCGAACGCCATGTCGTAGGCGCCGCTCACCACCTTGGTGACGGTGTCGCCCGAGCCGTAGCCGCGGTCGACCTCGACCTCGACGCCGGCGCGCGCGAAATAGCCGCCTTCGGCCGCAAGGATGAACGGCGACTGCTGGCCCTGCATGGCGAAATCGAGGATGAGCCGGACCTTCGGGGTCTGCGCCGCGGCGCCGGCGCCGAACAGCATGGCGAGGGCGACGACAAGCGCGTTTACGCGCGTCTTCGACACGCTATGGACGACGCTCACCGGACGGACCATGGGCTTCTCCTCATCCACGCTGATCTTCATCCCCGCCCGGCGACGTCGCGCACCACGTCGAGGGCGAGCGCGCGCTCCTCCGCGGTGCCGGTCACCTCGATGACCGGCTCGTCGAGGCCGACCGCCAGATAGTCCGCCAGCCGCCCGCTGCATTCGGCGGGCGTGCCGGCGACCGCGAAGACGTTCGCCGCCGCCGCCGGCATCAGCCGGGTCGCGGCGTCGAGATCGTGCCCGGCCAGGCATTGAATGATCTTTTCGTGATCGATGTCGAGCCCCGACGACTTGATGTTCTCGGCGTGGCCGCGGTTGCGGAACAGGAACGCGAGCTTGCGCAGCACCGCGGCCTTGGCGGCCACGCCGTCCCGCGACGCGCGGAAATTGATGAACGCGGCCTTGCGCAGCGCCGCTTGGTCGCGGCCGGCGGCGGCGGCGCCCGCTTCCGCATCGGCAAGGCAGCTGCGGCACGACGCCAGCGTGAGCCCGGCTGACAGCAGCACGCCGTCGCCGATCTCGCCCGCCAGCCGCAGCATCTGCGGGCCGGTCGACGCCACATAGAGCGGATAGCGGGGGCCGGCATCGAACACCATCTTGGCGCCGCGCAACCGGTGGACCCGGCCGTCGCGGCGTACCGCCTCGCCGTCGTGGAGCGCGCGCAGCGTCTCCACATATTCGCGCATGACCCGGACCGGCGCCACCGGCTCGGCGCCGGACTCGCCGAGGTTGAGCAGATTGCCGACCGAGACCACGAGGCGGACGCGGCCGGGCGCGATCTCGCCGAGCGTCGCCATCGCCATGGCGACCGGCAGCGGCGGCCACAGATAGGGGCTGATCGCGGTCGGCACCAGGGCGATCGTTCGCGTCGCATCGGCCGCCGCCGCCGCCCACACGATGGCGTCGCGATAGCCCATGTGCTGGGCGAACCACAGGCTGTGGGCGCCCGCCTGCTCGGCGCGGCGCGACACTTCGAGCATTTCGGAGGTCGACGAAAAGCCGTCGAAGAACACGCCGATCCGCATCATCGCACCATCATCAGCTTGTCGGTGTCGGCGTAATCCGACAGCAGCTCGCAGCCGCGCTCGGTCACCAGCACCATGTCCTTGTTCTGCATGCCGAAGCCGAAGCCGGTCTGGTAGATCAGCGGCTCGATGCCGAGCACCATGCCGGCCTCGAGCGGAGCGTCGTCGGTCGGACCGAGATAAGGGTCTTCATGCAGGTGCAGCCCGATGCCGTGCCCGATGAAGGAGATGCGCGGCAGCTTCAGCTCGTCGGTCTTGTTCAGATAAAGCTCGTAGACGGCGCGGCTCGACGCGCCCGGCTTGATGGCGTCGAGCAACATGTATTTGCAGGCGGTGAGGTTCGCCCAGATGCGCTCGGCCTCGGGCGGCGGCGCGCCCACGGCGGCGGTGCGGCACACGCCGGCATGGTAGCCGCCGATCATGGGGAAAATCTCGACCCGGCAGACGTCGCCGGGCTTGAGGACGCGGCCGGTCGGCCCGACATTGGGAAACACGCTGCGCTCGCCGGTCGCTACGATCATCAGCTTGAAATATTCGGCGCCCTGCTCATAGACGCCGCGGGTCAACGCGGCGGCGAGGTCCAGCTCGGTCGCGCCCGCCGCGACCGCCCCATAGGCCTCGCTGATGGCGCGGTCGGCGATGCGGGACAGCTTGCGCAGGATTTCGATTTCTTGCGCCGTCTTGAGCTGCCGCAGGCGCGCCAGCAGCGCCTGGGCGGGGACGAAGCGGGCCTGCGGCATGAGCCGGCCGAGATCGGCGAAATCGGCCGCCGGCAGGTAGTCGAGCTCGATGCCGATGCGCGCGCCGGCGAGCCCGTGGCGTTCGAGCACGCCGGCGAGCACCGCCATGGCGTCGAACTTGAACTCCTGCCACACCGCGATATCGGCCGCCGCCCCGGCCCTGGCGCGGATGGTGCTCGCCTCCATGTCGACCACCGCAAGCGCAAGCCTGCCGTCCGCCGTCACCACCGCCATGGCGTGGCGCCAGCGCATCAGCGGCTGGGTCGGCGACATGAAGCCGGTCACATAGGCGAAGTTCTCCGGCGAGCAGGACACGATGGCGTCGAGCCGCGCCTCCGTCATGGCGCGAACCTCGCGGTCGATGACGTCCTGGCGCATGCCGGCCCTTCGTTCTCAGAGGTCCCACAGATTGGAGAATTGGGTGGCGACGACCTGCTGGTAGGACAGCCGGTCGGATTTCAGCATGCCGATGTCCCGCGCGAAGCTCAGCATGGCGGTGACGGACGAATAGGAAATCTGCGGCCGATAGAACGGCAGGTCGCGCACCACGATGTCGGCGATCAGCTCGGCCTCGTAGGGCGGGAACAGTTTCGCGCCGGCCGCGCCCGCGAGCGCGATGTCGCTCTTCAACGCCTTCTGGGTGCGCACGATCGCCCGCACCACGGCGGCGGCGGCCTGCGGATGCTCGGCGATCAGGCGATCGGTGGTGGCGATCGCCGGCATGGTGTAGTCGAAGCATTCGGGCGGGCCGTCGCCGCGGCGCAGGTCGAGGACGATGTCGCCCGCCCCGCGCCGCACCGCGATCTCGGTGCCCATGCCGTTGGCGAAGAAGCCGTCGATCTCGCCCTTGTCGAGGGCTTGCGCCGCGGCGACGCCGAAATTGACACCGGGCCGTTGCGAGACCGGCGGCGACACGATGGCGATGCGCTCGCGCTCGGCATCGATGCCGGCGGCGGCGAGCACGCGGCGCAACGCCGCCGCCACGAACGGCACCGCCGCGATCTTGGTTCCCTTGAGTCCGCCAAGCTCGCCGCGCTTGAGCCGCAGCGTGCGCCGCATCACCAGGAACCAGTACAGGCCTTGCGACTGCGCGCACAAGAGCTTGGCTTCCTGCCAATTCGGAAACGCCAGCAGCGGCGCATGGGCCGAGGCCCCGACGAAGTCCACCTCGCCATTGCGCAGCGCAAGCAGGCAGTTCTCGATGGGCGAGATCAGCACCGCCGTGAGATCGAGCCCTTCGGCGCGATAAAAGCCGAGCGCATCGGCGGCGGCGGCCGGAAAGTAGGAGTTGGAAACCAGATCCGGGACCGCAATGCGCATCGAGGTGCCGCCGATTTGACTGCAGCGTCCATCTTTTCCGGTGTTCCGGGCAAGGTCAAGTTCCGCACCACCGCTTGCGCGGGGAAAGCGGAAGCGGCGCGGTCATCCCGGCGACCACGCCGGGTCGTGGGCGGCCCAGCGTTGGTATTGCTCGGGGGTGTCGACGTCGAACATGAGGAGCGGATCGTTCACGGTCCGCATATCCAATCCGAGGTCGCGCGCGTGGGCGCTGTGCGCCGCATAACTCCGCGGGCCGTAGGCGAAGCGGAATTGCCGGAACGCCGCGGGCGCGAGGCGCAGGATGTTGGTGCCGTCGGCGCTCTCGTCGGGGACGATGACGGCCGGCTCCGGCGCGGCGGCCACCCGGGCGAGCGCGGCGGGCGTCGCCAGCGGCAGATCGATCGGCAGGACAAGACCGGCGCAATCGCCGCCTTCGGCGAGGGCATTGTCGAAGACTTGGGCGAGAACATGGGCGCGGCCGCGCGCGAGCGCGCCGTTGAGATCGGTATCGCCGTCGGCGATGGCGGCGACGCCGTATTCGGCCGCGACGGCGGCGACGCGCGGATCGCCGGTGACCACGCGCACGCGTACCGGGCCGACGGCCGCCGCCGCCACGTCGAGGGTGCGGCACAGGAAGAACTCGCACAGCGCCCGGCGCGAACGCGCCGAGAGGCAGCCGGCAAGCCGCGACTTGCCGCGATCGAGGTCCTTGCACGGGATCAGGACGATGAGGTTCATCGGCCGCGATCCTCGGCCAATTCGCCGGCGAAAGCGAGGCACGCGCGAGCAAGTGAGACCCGGTCGGCAGCCGCGCGCATGACGGCGGGGGCGATCTTGACCGCAATGCCGGCGGCTTCGATCTCGGCGGCAAGGCCGGCATCGGCTGCGTCGATGACGATGCCGTCGATCACGCCCGCATAGTGGCGGGCGACGGCGGCGGCGGTCACCGGCACGCCGAGCTCGCCCATGATCTTTGCCGCCGGCCCCTTGATGGCGGCGCCGCCGACGATCGGCGAGACGGCGACGACGGGCACGCGCTGCGCCGTCATCCATGCGCGCATGCCGGGCACGCCAAGGATCGGATCGATGCTCAGGTAGGGGTTCGACGGACAGATCACGATGGCCACGGGGCGGGCCTGCGCCAGCGCCGGATTGAGCACCGCGGCCTCGGCGCCGTCGTAACGGATGCCGGTGACCGGCACCGCGCAGGCCAGGCGGACAAAATAGTGCTGGAACGGCAGCTCGCCGCTTTTCGTGCGGATCATGGTGCGCACCGGATCATCGCTCATGGGGACGAGCGCGGGCGCTATATCGAGCGCCCGGCACAGGGCGGCCGTGACGGCGGTGAGCGTTTCGCCGGCACGCAGGCGCCCGGTGCGCACCGCATGGGTCGCAAGATCGCGATCGCCGAGGCGGAACCAGGCTGGCCCGCCGAGGCGCGCGATCTCGCCCATGAAGTTCCAGGTCTCGCCGGCGATACCCCAGCCGGTGTGCGGATTGGCGATGCCGGCCAACGTGTACATCACGGTATCGAGATCGGGGGAAATGTGCAGGCCGAGATGCTCGAAGTCGTCGCCGGTGTTGACCACGACGGTGAGGCGGGCGCCGAGGAGCCGCGCGAGGCCGTCGGCGAGCTTGGCGCCGCCGACGCCGCCGGCGAGCGCCACGACCGTCATGGCATCATCCTTTATCGCGTCATCGGCCGTCATGGTGCGGGCCGGCCGCTACCGGACGGCGCGGCGGCAAGCTCGCGCGCATGCACGACGAACGCGCCGACCGGACGGCGCGGCCGCGCGCGGCCGGCGCCAGCCGCCAGCCCGAGCGCGATCAGCCCCTGGGGCTGCCAATGGTCCGGCACGCCGAGCGCGCTCCGCACCACGTCCGGGCAGAACAGCGGCGCGCACATCCAGCACGCCGCGAGACCTTCCGCATGGGCGGCGAGCAGCAGGTTCTGCGACGCCATGGCGGTGCCCTGCACGGCCATCAGGAACTCGGCGTTGCGGCGCGCCGGATCGGGATAGACATCCGCATGCTCCAGGGTCAGGCAGACCAGGATCATGACCGGCGCGCCGGTGATGCGGGCGAACGAACGCGCGACGTCGCGGGCAATGGCGTCCTCGGCATCGCCGTCGCGGCGGCGATCGGCGGCAAGGCGGGCGCCCATGGCGCGGGCGAGCAAGGCCTTGGCGGACCCCTCCTCGATCACCACGAAGCGCCACGGCTGCCGATTGTGCGCCGAGGGCGCCGCGGCGGCGCTCGCGAACAGGCGCTCCAGCGTCTCGGCTGACGGCGCGCCGGGCCGGAAATTCCGGATCGAGCGGCGGGAGCGCAGCATATCGTGGAATGCCGCGGCCGATTCCGGCGTGGTAGCGGCGCCCGCCGCGCCCGTCATCGGCGCTCCCCTATTGGCTGCTCCCGTCATCGGAACAAATCCTTCTCCCGCGCGCGAATGAGTTCCTGCGCCGAGCCGTCGCGGCGCTCGTAGCCGACCCCTTGGCCGACCCCGCGCACCAGCACCACCGGACGGCCTTCGCCGGCCTGCCCCATCACCAGCGAGGCCGCCGCCGCGACCTCGTCGGCAAGCCCGACCTCGGTGGTCTCCAGCGCGCGGCCGAACAGGTCCGGCCGGCCGCGCAGGTCGACGAGGCCCGGCAGCCCGCTCACCCCGATGGCGGTGCCGACGGTGCCGTTGCGCCAGGCGCGGCCGATGCTGTCGATGACCATGACGGCGGCATCGACGCCGGTCGCGGCGCTGAGCTTTCGCCTGATGTCGGCGCAACTGCGGTCGGGACCGACCGGCAGCAGCAGGACGTGATCCTCGCCGCCGACATTCGAGCGGTCGATACCGGCATTGGCGAGCACCATGCCGAGCCGGTGGGCGACGATGATGACGCCGGGGCGGTGGCGCACCACGTCGGTCGATTCGGAGAGGATCAGCTCGACCAGCCTCGGGTCCTTCTCGGTCGCCTCGGCAAGCCTGGCGGCGCGGCGGGACGGCGTGACGGTGCGCAGGTCGACCATGCGGCCTTCCGCCTTGGAGACGATCTTCTGCGCCAGCACCACCACGTCGCCGGCGGAAAGGCTGCGCTGCGACGACCGCAGCGCGGCGAGGATGATGGCGGCGAGGTCGTCGCCGGCCTTGACCATGGGAATGCCGCCGAGCGGCGTCAGGACCAGATCGCTCAAATGCCGACCACCCTCACATGCCCGCCCGCGGCGGGCGCGACGACGCGGCGCGCCGCGATATGGTTCGCCACCACGTCCCAGATCGGCGGGCCCTCGGTGCCTTCGTTGACGCTTGCCCAGCCGGCGACAACGTAGTCCTTCGCGGCATCGAGCGGCGCGCCGGAACGCAGGAGCCGCAGGTCGGAGATGCGCCGGCCGATCGGCTGGGCGATGTCGATGGTGTAGCCGATGCCGCCGGTTCGCACCATGTCGCCGCCGTGCTGGTAATACGGATCGGGATTGAACAGGTTGTCGGCGATGCGCTCGAGGATGTCCTTGACGCGTGCCCCGGTCATCACGGCGCGGTAGGCGGCCGGATAGGTGAGCGCGGTGGCGTTGTAGATGTCCTCGCGGGTGATCGCATCGCCCGGCAGCAGCGAGGCGCCCCAGCGCACGCCCGGCGACAGCGCGATCTCGGCGTCGCGCCCGGCGATCAGCGCATCGCAGATGACGTCGTCGAGGGTGCCGTTGAAATTGCCGCGCCGGTAGAGCAGCGTTTCGGTGCGGCCGACGACTTCGGAAAGATGCGCGAGGTGCGGCGCCCGGATCGCCGCGATCTTCGCCGCGACCGCCGGGTCCGGCGCAATGGCGTCGGCAAACACCGGGATCAGCTTGTAGCGAAACGCCTGCACCGCGCCGCCGCGCACGTCGAGGTCGAGGCGCGAGACGAACTTGCCGTGGCTGCCGGAGGCGACCAGCAGCGTCGAGCCGACCTGGACTACGGCCGGCAGCGCGTCGTGGGTGTGGGCGGTCAACACCACGTCGATCCCCGCCACCCGGGCGGCGAGCTTGCGGTCGACGTCGAAGCCGTTGTGGGACAGCAGCACCACGAGCCCGGCGCCGGCGGCGCGCGCCGTGTCGACCTGGGCGCGCACGTCGCCCTCGCGAATCCCGAACGTCCAGTTGGGGATCAGCCAGCGCGGATTGGTGATCGGAGTATGCGGATAGGCCTGGCCGAGCACGGCGATCTTCACGCCGCCGCGCTCGATCATGGTCATGGCCGGAAAGGCCGGCTCGTCCCATTCGGTATCGCGCACATTGAGGCCGAGAAACGGGAAGCCGAGCGACCGGGTCAGCTCCTTGACGCGCTCGGCGCCGAGGGTGAATTCCCAGTGGCCCACCATGGCGTCGGGCCGCAGCAACGCCATGCAGTCGACCATGTCCTGGCCGCGGCTGACGAGCGAGGTGTAGCTGTTCTGCCAGGTGTCGCCGCCATCCAGGAAGGCGACGCGGTCGCCGCGCTCGGCGCGGATGGCGGCGAGCACCGCGGCGATGCGGTCGAGCCCGCCCATGCGGCCGTATGCTTTGGCGAGCGCCGCGAAATCCTCCGCCGACAGCGCATAGGCCAAGGGCGAGCCGCGGGGAATTCCGTACAGATCGAGGAGCGCGCCGCCGCTGACATGCGGCAGGCGCCCCCGCGCCTCCCCGACGCCGATATTGACCGACGGCTCGCGGAAATAGACCGGCACCAGCTGGGCGTGAAGGTCGGCAATGTGGACGAGGGTGACGTTGCCGACCGGCTCGAAGGCGAGAAGGTCCGCCTCACGCAGCCGCTGCTGTGCCAAGGCGCGCGACCAGCCCCCTGGCATGATCGCCGCCATGGCGGCGGCGGTTTCGAGGAATTCGCGCCGCGTGGTCATCATATCCGTATATCCGTCAATTCCGCACTGCCGGCGTTTCCACCGGCAGGCCGGTGCCGCGCCAGGCGAGGAACAGCTCGAGGGCGACCGCGTCGTCGGAGAGCGGCGGGTAGGGAACGCCGCGGACGTCGTAGACGCAGCCCTCCATCCGCTCATGCAGCGGCACCAGGCGCTGGTCGCGCAGGCGATAGACCGGGAAGCCGTTGGACTGGCCCTGGCTCAGGAAATCGGCGCGCAGGTATTTGCCGTGGTTGTCGTCGTGGCAATTCGCGCAGGCGAGATCGAGCTGGCCGACGCGCGTCGCGTAGAGCGCCTTGCCGCGCGCGAGCCACGGCGTCATCGGGCCGTCGACCCGGGGCGACACCGGCATGCCGCGGGACTGATAGCGCACATAGGTGGTCATGGCGGTCAGCTCGTTCGAACCGAATGTCCACGGCGCGGCGTCCATGCGCTCGCGGCGGCAGATGTTGATCTGCTGCTCCAGATTGACCGGCTTGCCGAGCTTCTCGCTCCATTTCGGCATCGCGGCGCCGACCCCCTTCATGGCGGCCGCCG
>Ga0209415_10020944_pt1 | contig 10110 bp, 8 predicted proteins | sample PeaSoiSIISIP2007_FD_187696 | JGI IMG/M metagenome (GOLD analysis project Ga0209415, IMG submission 187696) | Peat soil microbial communities from Weissenstadt, Germany - SII-SIP-2007 (SPAdes) (version 2) | ecosystem: Environmental > Terrestrial > Soil > Wetlands > Peat | place: Germany...
GGCGGGACGGCGAGCCGAACCCGGTTGATGCGCCGCTCGGCGTTGGTGAAGGTGCCGTCCTTTTCCAGGAAGGACGACCCGGGCAGGAAGACATGGGCGTAGCTCGCCGTCTCGTTGAGGAAGAGGTCTTGAATGACGACGCATTCCATCGCCGCGAGGCGGGCGGTCACGTGACGGGTGTTGGGGTCCGACTGGACGATGTCCTCGCCCTGGACGTAGAGGCCCTTGAAACTGCCTTCCACCGCGGCATCGAGCATGTTCGGTATGCGCAACCCCGGCTCGGCGTCGAGCCCGACGCCCCAGGCCTGTTCGAACAGGTTGCGCGTCTCGTCCTCCGAGACATGGCGGTAGCCGCTGAGCTCATGGGGGAAAGAGCCCATGTCGCAGGACCCCTGCACATTGTTCTGGCCGCGCAGGGGATTCACGCCAACCCCGGCCCGCCCGATATTGCCGGTCGCCATGGCGAGATTGGCCATGGCCATGACCGTGGTCGAGCCTTGGCTGTGCTCGGTGACCCCGAGCCCGTAGTAGATGGCCCCGTTCCCGCCGGTCGCATAGAGCCGGGCCGCGGCCCTGAGTTCCGCCGCCGGCACGCCGGTCTCGGCTTCCACCGCCTCGGGTGAATTCTCTTGTCGGCTGACGAAGGTGAATCAGGCACTGAAGGCGGCCGGCTCGCAGCGCTCGACGACATAGCGCTCGTCGAACAGGCCCTCGGTGGCGATCACATGGCCGAAGGCGTTCATCCCCGCCACATTGGTGCCGGGCTTCAGCTGCAGATGATGGGCGGCGGCGACATGGGGCGTGCGCACCAGATCGATGCGCCGGGGATCGACCACGATCAGCTTGGCGCCTTCGCGCAAGCGACGCTTCATCCGTGAGGCGAAGACCGGATGCCCGTCGGTCGGGTTGGCGCCGATGACCATGATCACGTCGGCCTTGAGTACGGAATAGAAATCCTGCGTCCCGGCTGAGGTCCCGAGCGTCGTCTTCAAGCCATAACCGGTGGGCGAATGGCAGACCCGGGCACAGGTGTCCACGTTGTTGTTGCCGAAGCCGGCGCGGATCAGCTTCTGGACCAGGTAGGTCTCTTCGTTGGTGCAGCGCGAGGACGTGATGCCGCCGATGGAATCCCGGCCGTATTGGGCCTGGATGCGCTTGAACTCACCTGCCGCATGGCCGATCGCCTCGTCCCAGCTGACCTCGCGCCAGGGATCGGTGATCTTGGCGCGGATCATCGGCTTGGCGATGCGGTCCTTGTGGGTCGCATAGCCCCAGGCGAAGCGGCCCTTGACGCAGGAATGGCCGTGATTGGCCTGGCCACCCTTATAGGGCGTCATGCGCACGACCTTGTCGCCCTGCATCTCGGCCTCGAAGGAGCAGCCGACGCCGCAATAGCCGCAGGTGGTGACCACGCTGCGAGCGGGCTGACCGGCGGCGATCACCGATTTCTCGATCAGGGTCGCCGTCGGGCAAGCCTGGACGCAGGCCCCGCAAGAGACGCATTCCGAGGCGAGGAAGCCTTCATCCTGGCCGGCCGCTATACGCGAGGCGAAGCCGCGCCCGTCGACGGTCAGCGCGAAGGTGCCCTGCACCTCTTCGCAGGCCCGGACGCAACGCGAGCAGACGATGCATTTGGCCGGATCGAAGGTGAAATAGGGATTGGTCTCGTCCTTGGTCGCGACTAGGTGATTGGCGCCGTCGTAGCCGTAGCGTACGTCCCTCAGGCCCACCGCACCCGCCATGTCCTGCAGCTCGCAATCGCCATTGGCCGCGCAGGTGAGGCAGTCGAGCGGGTGATCGGAAATGTAGAGCTCCATCACCCCGCGCCGGAGCCGCGCCAGGCGGTCGGTCTGGGTATGCACCTTCATCCCCGCCTCGGCGACGGTGGTGCAGGAGGCGGGCGTGCCTCGCCGGCCTTCGATCTCCACCAGGCAGAGCCGGCAAGAGCCGAAAGCCTCCAGGCTGTCCATGGCGCAGAGCTTCGGGATCTTGAACCCCGCCTCGGCCGCGGCCCGCATGACCGAGCTGCCGGCCGGTACGGTTACCGGACGCCCGTCGATCTCCAGCGTCACGGCGCCGGGACCTTCGCTCGCGGGGGTGCCGAAATCCGTTTGCCAGTCGAGAGGCATGGTCAACTCTCCCTATTCCGCCGCTTGCGCCTGCGGCCGGTCGAAGTCCTCGGGGAAATGCTTGAGCGCGCTCATGACCGGCAGTGGCGTCAGGCCGCCGAGCGCGCAGAGGGAAGCGTCCGTCATGAGGGTGCAGAGGTCTTCCAGCAGCGCGATGTTGGCGACCGGGTCCTTGCCGGCGGCGATCCGGTCGATGACCTCGACGCCGCGGGTCGAGCCGATGCGGCACGGCGTGCATTTGCCGCAGGATTCGACGGCGCAGAACTCCATGGCGAAGCGAGCCTGGCGCGCCAGATCGACCCGCTCGTCGAAGACGACCACGCCACCATGGCCCAGCATGCCCTTCTCGGTGGCGAAGGCTTCGTAGTCGAGGGGCAGGTCGAGGAGCGTCGCCGGGAAATAGGCGCCGAGCGGCCCACCGACCTGAACCGCGCGCAGCGGCCGGCCGCTCGCCGTGCCGCCGCCGAAATCCTCGATCAGCTGGCGCAGGCTGAGGCCGAAGGCCTTTTCCACCAGCCCGGCGCGCTTGACGTTGCCGGCGAGCTGGAACGGCAGGGTCCCCCGGGACCGGCCCATGCCGTAGTCGCGGTAGAAGGCAGCGCCCCGTTCCAGGATGATCGGCACGCTCGCCAGGCTGATGACGTTGTTTATGATAGTCGGCTTGCCGAACAGGCCCTTGATGGCAGGAAGCGGCGGCTTGTAGCGGATGACGCCGCGCTTGCCTTCCAGGCTCTCCAACAGCGATGTCTCCTCGCCGCAGATATAGGCGCCGGCGCCGAGCCTGAGGTGAATCTCGAAAGCCCGGCCGCAGCCGGCGACGTCGGGGCCGAGCCAGCCGGCCTCGCGCGCGACTTCGACCGCGCGCGCCATCTGCCGGTAGGCATGGGGATATTCCGAGCGGATATAGACGTAGCCTTCGGCGGCGCCCACGGCGAGGCCGGCGATGGTCATGCCTTCGATGAGGAGGAACGGGTCGCCTTCCATGAGCATGCGGTCAGCATAGGTGCCGCTGTCACCCTCGTCGGCGTTGCAGACGACGTATTTGACGCCGGCGGGCTCGCCCAGCACCGTCTTCCACTTAATGCCGGTGGGAAAGCCGGCCCCGCCCCGCCCGCGCAACCCCGACTGGACGACCTCCTCGACGATCTCGGCGCCGGTCATGGCGATCGCGCGCTTCAGGCCGCCAAAGCCGCCATGGGCCTCGTAGTCGGCGAGGAACAGGGGATCGGTGAAGCCGCAGCGCGCGAAGGTCAGCCGCTCCTGGTTCTTGAGATAGGGGATGTCTTCGGTCGGCCCCTGGCAGAGCTCATGCGGTGCGCCCGAGAGGAACCCGGCATCGAAGAGGCTCGCGACGTCCGCGGACCCGACCGGTCCATAGGCAATCCGGCCGGCCGTCGTTTCCACCTCGATCATCGGCTCCAGCCAGAACAGACCACGGCTGCCGTTGCGGACGATCTCGACCGCCAGGCGGCGCTCCTCGGCAATGCGCCGAAGTGCTGCCTCCACCTCTTCGGCGCCGACCGAGAGCGCGGCCGAATCCCCGGGAATGAAAACCCGGCTGCTCACGCCACGGCCCCGACGGACTTCAGCAGAGCGGCGACCCTTGCACCATCGAGGCGGCCGTGGGTCTTGCCGTCGAGCATGGCCGCAGGCGCGAGGGCACAGTTGCCCAGGCAATAGACGGCTTCCAAGGTCAGCCTGCCATCGGCGCTGGTTTCGCCAAACGCGATGCCGTGGCGCCGGCGCAGTGCATCGGCCAACGCCTCGCAACCCATGGACTGGCAGGCCTCGGCCCGGCAGAGCTTCAGGACATGCGAACCGGCGGGGGCCCGGCGGAAGTCATGGTAGAAGGTGATCACGCCATGGACCTCGGCGCGGGACAGGTTAAGAGCCTCGGCGATGACGGGCACGGCCGCGTCGTCGATGAAGCCAAATCGCTCCTGGACCGCATGGAGAATCGGCAACAGGGCGCCGGGCAGATGCCTCAAGTCCTCGATGATCCGCTGCAGCGCGGGCTGATCGGCGATCGGGCCGGACATAGGCACTCCTGGGGCATTCCTCCCGGGCGGCTCGCTCTACTTCGACCGAGGGCCGCACGGCGGATGCCGGAATAGCCGAACGGTTCGATAGATGGAAATTGTTATTCCTGATCATATGATAGTTTCTGGCTATCAGAGCCCGCGACCCGTTGGCGATGCGCCGGACAGCATCCGGACTCGTCTTGCGGGGCCGCGGCCCGCTTCATACACTTTGGAGGGCGAGGGCAGAGATCGGGGGCTTCGGCATGGCTAACGAGGGCGGGACGCATGGCGCGGGGCGTCAGCATGGCGCCATGGAGTTCTCGGTCCCGCCCACGGACCTGGACGCCGTGCGCCTCTATCGGCTGGAGCGGTTGCGCTCGGAGATGCGCCGGCGCGACGTTCCGGGACTGCTCCTGTTCGACCCGATAAATACCCGCTACGCCACGGACTCGACCAACATGCAGGTCTGGTCCATGCACTACGAGACGCGATGCGTCTTCATCGCGCTGGAAGGGCCGGTCGTGCTGTTCGACTATGCCGACCACCCGCATATGATCGAGGGATTGCCGACCGTCGACGACTACCGAGTCATGCCTGTGTTCTACTATTTCGCCGTGGGACACCGGTCGGAGGAATTCGCGGCCAAGTTCGGGGCCGAGATCGGCGATCTCATGCGCCTCCATGGCGGGGGCAGCCGGCGCCTCGCTGTCGATCGGCTCTCCCATCCCGGCAGCGAGGCGCTCTGTGCCCAAGGCTTGCAGCTTCTGGATGCCGGCGCCATCACCGAACATGCCAGGTCCATCAAGTCCGCCGGCGAGATCATTCTCATGCGCGCGGCCATCGCCGTCTGCGAAGAGGGCTGCCGGGCGATGCGCGAGGCCCTTCGCCCCGGCGTCACCGAGAACGCACTCTGGGCCAAGCTGCAGGAGACCAACACGCGGCTTGGCGGCGAATGGCTCGAGACCCGCCTGCTCTCCTCCGGCCCGCGCAGCAATCCCTGGTTCCGGGAAGCCTCCATGCGCCAGATCGAGGCCGGCGACATGGTGAGCTTCGATACCGACCTCATCGGTCCTTACGGCTATTGCTGCGACATTTCACGCGCCTGGGTCTGTGGCGGCCGGCCGAGCGACGAGCAGCGCCGGCTCTACGCCGCCGCCTTCGCCCAGGTCGCCCACAACACCGCGATCCTCCGGCCGGGCATGAGCTTCCGCGAGGTGGCCGAACGGCGCTGGCCGATCCCCGAGGAATTCCTCGCCAACCGCTACACCGGCATGATCCATGGCGTCGGCCTCGCCGATGAATATCCGGCCATCGGCAGCCTGCCCAACTTCGAGACCGAGGACTATGACGGTACCATCGAGCCTGGCATGACTCTCTGCATCGAGAGCTACATCGGCGCCGAGGGCGGGCGCGAAGGCGTCAAGCTGGAGGAGCAGGTGCTCGTCACCGAGACGGGGATCGAGCCGTTGTCCAGCTATCCGCTGGAAACGGATTGGCTGTGATGGCCGCCGACATCTTCATCAAGGCGCGGCCCTTCGACTATCCCTACGACGGGCAACTCGAGGCCGCTCGCACCGCGCTGCTGGTCATCGATATGCAGGTCGATTTCCTGGCACCCGACGGCTACTTCGCCCGCAAAGGCTACGATCCGGCGCCGCTGAGGGCCATCCTGCCCCGGCTGACCCGGACGATCGAAGCGGCGCGCGCGGCGGGCGTTCTCGTCGTCTACACCCGCCAGGGCTATCGCGCCGATCTCGCCGACATGTCGCCCTATGAGCGCTGGCGGCGCAGGCGCGCCGGGCTCGACGGCTCTGAGGCTTTGCTGCGCGACACGCCGGGCTTCGCGCTTGTGCCCGAGCTCGAGGTCGCTCCCGGCGAGGTCGTCATCGACAAGACCGCCAACGACGCATTCTGCTACACTGATCTCGATCATGTCCTGCGCTGGCGGGGCGTCACCCATCTGCTGTTCAGCGGCTGCACCACCGATGTCTGTGTCAGCAGCACCATGCGCCAAGCCGCCGACCGGAACTACCAATGCCTGCTGATCGAGGACGCCGTGGCCAGCGGCGATGCCTACGCCCATGCCGCCGCCATCCACATGGTAACGGTGGAGGACGGTGTATTCGGGGTCGTAGCAAGCGCGGATGCGGTCATCGCCGGCCTTGGGGCCTTGCCGCGGCGAAAGGCGGCCGTGCCTGCCATGGACCCTCGCCGGAATCCGAGATAGACAGACCGTCGAATCAATTTCCTTCGTGCGTCGGGAGGGCAAAGTGACCGGGGGACAGCTTCACGTCAGCCGCAAGGGCGCCGTTCTGGAGGTCGTCCTCGACCGGCCCAAGGCCAATGCCATCGACGGGCCCACCAGCCGCAAGATGGGCGAGGTCTTCGCCCGCTTTCGCGACGATCCAGAACTCCGGGTGGCGATCATCACGGCGGCCGGTGAGAAGTTCTTCTCAGCCGGCTGGGATCTGAAAGCAGCAGCAGCCGGCGAATCGCCGGACGTGGACAACGGCGTCGGCGGCTTCGGCGGCCTCCAGGAGCTGCCTAATCTCAACAAGCCGGTCATCGCCGCGGTCAACGGCATGGCCGTTGGCGGCGGCTTCGAATGGGCGCTCTCCGCCGACATCATCCTCGCTGCCGAGCATGTCCGCTTCGCGCTCCCCGAGATCCGCTCCGGCACGCTGGCCGACGCCGCCGCCATAAAGCTGCCCCGGCGCATGCCCTATCACGTGGCCATGGAGCTGCTGTTCACCGGCCGCTGGATGGAAGTCGATGAGGCCAAACGATGGGGCCTGGTGAACGAAATCGTCCCGGCCGCCACGCTGTTGGACCGGGCCCATGACCTCGCGCGTCATCTGGCGAGCGGCCCGCCCCTGGTCTTTGCCGCCATCAAGGAAGTGGCGCGAGATTCCGAAGGCATGCCCTTCCAGGATGCGCTTCGCCGCGTGACTCAACGCCGCTTCCCTAGCGTTGACAGGCTCTATGGCAGCGACGACCAGAAAGAGGGCGCCCGCGCCTTCGCCGAAAAGCGCGACCCGGTCTGGAAGGGCCGCTGAGGGACGTAGGCAGGCGCAAACTTATGATGCACGTCGTGGCCCCCCTCACCCTTCCCATCGCTAACGCGATGGGCCCCTCCCCTCTCCCGCGAGGGCGGGAGAGGGTGCCGAGCGCCAGCGAGGCGGGTGAGGGTCTGCGTTACGAATCTGAGCCTCACGGTGCATGGCCATGAAACGCCTCGCCCATGCGTCCCAAGAACGGGTTTCCTTCCGCTGGAACGGCAGGCGCGTCGAAGGCCGCAAGGGCGACACGGTCGCCGCTGCGCTCTATGCCCTCGGCATCCGGGAGCTCGCCCGGTCGCGCAAGAGCCATCGGCCCCTCGGGCTTTCCGGTGGCCATCTCCAGGGCGTGCTGGCGCGGGCGGGTGGCCGGCCCAATGTCCGCCTCGATCTCGAGCCCGTCGTTGCCGATCTCGATGTGCGAATGCAGAACGTCTGGCCCGGTCCGCGCTTCGATCTCCTCTCGGCGGCGCGCCTTCTCCCCAGCCGCTGGCTGAGATCGGGCTTCGAGCACACGCGGCTGATGCCGAGCGGCACTTGGCGGTTCCAGATCTGGGAGCGCCTGCTGGCATTTCTCGCCGGAATGGCCGATCCGCCCGGCCGCGATCTCCCGGCGGACGCGATACCGGGACAGCGCCTCGCCGTCGACCTGTTGGTGGTGGGCGGCGGGCCGTCGGGCCGGAAGGCAGCCAACGAGGCCGCCGAGGCGGGGAAAAGCGTCGCTCTCGCCTGTCGCGGCTCGCGGCCCGGGCGTTTCGCCGAGGCTCTCGGCGTCCAATTGCCCGAACTCGATTCCAGGGTACGACTGTTTGCCCGGCTGGAGATTTTCGGGCTCTACCGCAATGGAGCCTTCGCCGCCGGCGCGCCCAAGGATCCGAGGGAGGGTGCGGTGATCTTCGAGCCCGGCGCCATCCTGCTCACCACGGGCAAGCGCTCGGTCCCGCCGCTTGTTCCCGGCAGCCATCTGCCGGGCGTGCTGGAAGCTTCGGTGGCCCTTGAGCTGGCACACCACCACGGCGTGGCGCCGGGCATGGCGGTCGCCGTCCTCGGCACGGGCGGGGAGCGCCTGGTCGCTGCAAGACTGGCCGGGCTCGGTGTCGAGATCGTCCACGTAGGCCCCGTCGGAGCATTGAAGCGGATCGCCGGCGCCAACACCGTCACATCGATCGCGACCGACCGGATGATCACGTGTGACGCCGTGGTCCATGCCGGGCCATGGCGCAGCGATCCCGGCCTCGCCTTCCAGGCCGGCGCGGAGGGCTTGGGACAGCTGCGCCTCGATCAGCCCGCAACGCAAGTCGCCATGGCCGGTTCGGCAGCAGCGCCCGATGAGCCCGCCTGCATCGGCCAGGCCGGGCTCCCCCAGGCCCTCGTCTGCCCCTGCATGGACGTGAGCGCGGGCGAGCTCATGGACCACATGGCGGCGGGCGAGAGCGATCCCGAAGTACTGAAACGCCTCACCGCCTGCGGCATGGGGCCTTGTCAGGGCTTCCCCTGCTGGGAACTCCAGGCCGCCCTTATCGCCCGCGAGACCGGCAGCGCGCCGGAAGGCTTCGGCCGGCCGAGCCATCGTCCGCCCCGTCGGGCCCTCACCGTCGCCCAGGCAGCCGGGCTGGACGGGCTGGTGGCTCCCGACCGATGAACGCCACCTTGCCCACCCGCGCTTCGGTTCTGATTCTCGGCGGCGGCATGCATGGCCTCGCTACGGCTTTCAACCTGGCCGACATGGGCCTGCAGGACCTCCTGGTGCTGGACGCCGGCTATTGGCAGGGCGGCGCTTCGGGGCGCAACGGCGGCTTGATCCGCGGCGGGTTCTCGACGCCCGAATGGACCCGCCTCTTCGCCTTCTCCAACGAGCAATGGGCCGGCCTTTCGCGCAGGCTCGGTCACAACGTGATGTTCTCTCGCCGCGGTTACACGATGATCGCCGAGACCGAGAAGACGGCGGACCTTTTCGAGACGGCGCTCAACGTCCATCGGGAGCATGGCGTGCGCTCGGAAATCCTGACCGAGCCGGCGTTTGCCAGCCTGCTGCCGGCATTCGACCCACGCAAGGTTCGCCGTGCGCTTCACCTGCGAGATGGCGGCGTGGCGCCTCATCACGCGGCCATGAAGGCCCTGCTTGCCGCCTGCCGGGAGCGCGAGGTGGATGTGCGGTACCGCACTGCCGTGACCGGCTTCGAGCGCAGCAACGGCCGCGTCTCGGCGGTTCTGGCGGGTGACGAACGGATCGCTACGGACGCCGTGCTGATCGCCGCCGGCGCCCAAAACGTTCAGGTCGCGGCGTTGGCGGGCGTCAAGCTCGCCGGCTTCGGCATGCGCATCGAGGCCATGGCGCTGGAGCCGGTGCGTCCGCTGATCCGGCCGGCCCTGGCGCTCATCGATCGCCTCGTCTATCTGCATCAGACCGCGCGGGGCGAGATCGTCGGCGGCATCGACGTGCCCGAGCGCCCGCGCATGTCTCTCAAGGTCGATCTGCCGGTGATGACCGGCACGGCCAAGGTCTATCTGGAGCTGATGCCCCAGCTCGCCAGCTTGCGCATCCTGCGCCATTGGGCCGGCATGCTTCACATCACCCCCGACTTCGGGCCGCTCATGGGCGAGCATCCGGACCTGAAAGGTCTCTGGATCAGCGGCGGCTGGTCCTATGGTTGGGCAGGCGGCCCCGGCGCCGGCGCGCTCATGGCCAAGGCCATCGCCAAGGGCGAAATCGACGAGCGCATGAAGCCCTTCGCCCCCGACCGGTTCGATCGCGGTCGTCCGGTCCACGAAGCGGCGGTGGTGCTGTCGAAGTTCGAGCACTAGCCCGAATTTCTCACACGGATCGCGATGTCGTTGCTCGCGCGCGGAGGCGATCCACTAGAAAGCGGGCCGAAGGCGATGTTCATCCATCGGCGAGGCCCG
>Ga0209415_10020945_pt1 | contig 10110 bp, 11 predicted proteins | sample PeaSoiSIISIP2007_FD_187696 | JGI IMG/M metagenome (GOLD analysis project Ga0209415, IMG submission 187696) | Peat soil microbial communities from Weissenstadt, Germany - SII-SIP-2007 (SPAdes) (version 2) | ecosystem: Environmental > Terrestrial > Soil > Wetlands > Peat | place: Germany...
GGCTCCAGCGCGCCGGCCTGCACAAACTCCCCGAGCCACCAGTCCTTGAAGCGAGACGCGTCGGGGCCGCTCCCGGCGGAGATCGCCGTCACCAGCTTGTCGTGAAACTGATCCAGCGGGATGATCTGGGGCTCGACGCGGATCCCCGGGTGCGTGTCGTTGAACTCCTTGAGCAGCGCCGGAAACATCGGGTCGGTCGGGTCGTCGAGCCACAGCCAGTAGCTGACCACGGTGGGGGCCTGCGCGGACCCGGGCGCCGCGCCGACCCAGGCGACGCTGGCCATCAACAGCACCACCCCGACGAGTCGAACGAACCATGCCATGCGCGAACCACGCCTCATCGTGACTCCCTCCCGATCTCAGGCCTTGTGTCCTGGCGCGGTGCCTGCCTGGAGCAGTTCGCGCTCCCGCTCACGCACCCACGCGTACGCGGGGTCGTCGCTCCAGGCGCCGTAGACGGATTCCTCCCCGGCCATTGCCCACAGGTAGAACAACTCGTACCCCGCCGCGGCGACCACGGGATGGTAGCCGCGGGGAATCGCCAGCAGGTCGCCGGCCTCGACCCGATATACGCCGTCGATCGGCGCAGGGTGTCCCGGCGCGGTACACAACATCTGCAGCCCGAACCCGCCCGCCGGCCGGGTGAGGTAGTAGTACACCTCTTCCATCGGCAACTCCCCGGCGGCCGTCCGCACATCGTGTTTGTGGGGAGGATAGCTCGACCAGTTGCCCGGCGGATTCACCGTCTCCCCGACCAGCAGCCGTTGCGCGCCGCGGGCGGCGTCCACGACGTTATACACGGTGCGCTGCCAGTTGCTGGCGCCGACGACACGCCGCTCGGCGTCCGCGGACCCGACCGCGACGGCCGGCGCCCGGGAGGAGCTGGGCGCACGAACGAGGGCCGCCTCGATCCCTGCGGCGTCCGCGGTGATCCGGGCCCCGGTGTGCGGGGGCAGGTAGACGGCCGAGGGCGGGTCCAGGAACACGCTGCGACGCGGCCCCAGCGCAAGCGGTCGCGTCCGTCCCTCGGCCGAGACCGCGCCGTGCCCGGCGAGCAGGTAGACCACGGTCTCCTCGCCGTCGGTCGGGAGCGTGTACGTCCCGCCGGCCGGCAGGCGGAGCAGGTCAAACGTGAGATACCGAAGCCCCGCAGTCCCCGGCGCAGCGAGACGCGTCGCGCCGTCCGTGCGGGCCTGACCCTTGATGAGATACGACACCGCGATCCTCCCGGAGAACAGGTATGGGCCGGCGCGCGGGTTCCGCACCGGGACCGATGATCGTGCGGGCGCAACCGATGAGCCCGGCCCGCCATCGAGCGCCGGGTCTCGCGGGTGGATCACCCCGACCGACGGGGTCCGCGCTCGCTCCGACCTGTGTCGCGATCCTCCACACGAGACGCGGCCGCGTACAGCATGCGATCGGCCCGGTTCCAGGGTCCCGGCGGCACACCCCTACTATAGAGAAGGCCGGCGCGAGCGACCATCGGGCGCGGAGTGTATGTCGCTCGGCGCGCGCGGCTTGGAGGCCCGCAGGTCTCACGCCGCGCCGCGGGTTGAGCGTGCGGCGGCGGTGCGGTACGCTGCTGGTGAGGCCGCGATGCGCATCGTCTCCCTCGTGCCCAGTGCCACGGAGATCGTCTGCCGGCTCGGGCTGGCCGGCGCCCTGGTCGGCGTGTCCGCGGACTGCGACTTTCCCCCGGAGATCCGGGGCGTACCGGCACTGAGCCGGCCGGTCGTGGCGCCGGGCCTCCGCAGCGCGGCGATCGACCGCCGCATCCGCGGCCAGGTGCACGCGGGGACCAGCGTCTATCACCTCGACGAGGGGGCGCTGTCGCGCCTGCGTCCGGATCTGATCCTCACCCAGGAGTTGTGCACGGTCTGCGCACCGTCATTCACGAGCGTCACGCGGGCGGCGCGGTGGCTCGACGCGGCCGTGCGGATCGTCTCCGTCGAACCGCGAGGTCTGGGAGACGTCCTGGACAACATCCGGCTGGTCGGCGAGCTCGCGGGCGTCGCGCCGAGCGGCCGGCAGGTCGCCCGGGAGCTCGCGGAGCGCGTGCGGGCGGTCGCCGCGCCGACGGGCGGGGTGCGCGCGCGCGTCGGGGTGTTGGAGTGGATGGATCCGGTGTTCGCCGGCGGTCACTGGGTGCCGGAGATGGTCGCCGCCGCCGGCGGGCTCGACGTGCTGGGCGTCGCCGGGCAGCCGTCCCGCGAGGTGCCGTGGCGGGCGGTGCGCGACGCGCGTCCCGACGTGCTCGTCGTCGCCCCCTGCGGGTTCGACGTGGCGCGTGCCCGCGACGAGATGGGGTCGCTCCTGCGCCGCGACGGCTGGTGCGATCTTCCCGCGGTGCGGCGCGGGCGAGTGTACCTCGTCGCCTCGTCGTACTTCAGCCGCCCCGGACCCAGGCTCGTCGATGGGCTGGAGCTCCTCGCCGCGGTCTTGCGTGGCGGAGGGCGTCCCCCCGGCCTGCCGCGCGGAGCGGTGGAGCAGTTCGCGGGCTGACCGGGAATCCACTGCGTGCCCGATCCCCACCGGCGGGTGGGAGGTGCTATCATCAGAAGTGAGGCCGGTGGCGACCGGGCCGGAAAGGGGGAACGATGCGGATGCGCTTGCTGGTCGCAACGGATGGATCGCCCCACGCCGCGCGGGCCGCCGCGCTGGCGGCGCGGCTCGCACGAGAGTTGCGAGCCGCGGAGGTGGTCGTGATCCAGGTCGGGCATATTCCAACTGCGGCCCTGGCGGGGCCGGGTGCCGGCGCGATGGTCGATTTCGGCGCGCTCGAGGACGGGCTGGAACGCGCCGGTGAGGCGATCTTGGCCAAGGCGCACGAGCTGTTCGGCGCGGACGTGCGGGTCACCGATTGCTACCGTACCGGCGACCCGGCGACCGAGATCGTCAAGGCCGCAACCGAGGCCAAGGTGGACATGATCGTGATCGGCTCTCGTGGACTGGGACAGATCGGCGGGTTGATTCTTGGCAGCGTGAGCGAACGGGTCCTGCACGGCTCGCCCGTGCCGGTGCTCGTCGTTCGCTGAGGGGCGGTTGATCCCCGCGGCGCGTCGGGAGGGATCGGCGATGACCAAGAAGCGCTTGATCACGACCAAGAAGGCAGCCAAGGCTCGACTGAACCGCGAGATCCAGCGTGGCCGGGCCCCGTTTCGCGGGGCGCAAACCCCCACGGGTGGCAAGGACCCGAAAGACCTGCGGGGCGCGAAGGGGTTGTTGAGAAAGACCGCTGAGGAAGCCGACGCGCCGCCCGAGTCGTAGCCGCGCGCGGCGGCCCTAATCTTCGGCTACATCGCGACCGGGCCCCCGCGCTGGGGGCCGTCGGGGCGCCCGTCCGGCCACCGCAGCCCGGCGGCCCGCGCGGTTGCCTGGTGTGTTGCCACTCCCGTGAACGTCTCACCCGTCGCCGCTGCACGACCCCCGTCGGCGCGCCGGCAGCCGACGCGCGCGGGATGTCCCGAAGAGGGTCACCGGAGGCGAGCCTGGGCGGCGACCGTCCCTCGGACACACGGGCATCTGCGCGAGGCGCTGCACCGCGCTACGACCAGTCTCCCCCGGGCCTCGACGTCGGGCATCGGTCGGTCCCGATGTAACATCGGGTGGCCGCCCGATTCCGGAGACCCGGCACCGCCGCGTAGACTGGCAGAGGACGAGGTTGGACAAGGAGGCGTGTGGCATGGCACGCACGGCAACAAGGATGGAGGGCCGCGTGAAGTGGTTCAATAACGTGGCCGGGATGGGGTACATCGCGGTTGACGATCATCCGGACGTCTTCGTTCACCGCAGCGATCTCCAGGCGCCGAACGTGGTCCTGGGCGCCGACGAGCTCGTGGAATTTGACCTGATCGAGGATGAGCAGGGCATTCACGCGGCGAACGTAACCCCGCTGGAGTAGACGAGACCATGGCGATTGCTGCATCCGGGAGTTTCCTCCGGCGCCGGCACGGGACGATCGCGGCGTCGGACGCGCTGAGACGCCGGTCGGCGAGCGGCACGTGGCGCGCGCTGGGTGACCGTCAACAAGGGGGGCTTGTGACACACTCCGCACCGATCCTGCTGATGATTGGGCCTCCGGGCTCCGGCAAGGGCACGCAGGCCGCGCGGCTGATCGCTCGCCGTCAGTACGTGTACATCGGGGTCGGCGAGCAGTTGCGCAGCGAGATGAGCCATCATTCGCGGCTGGGGCGCGTGATCGAACATTACGTCGCCACCGGAGCGCTCGTGCCCACGCCGATCGTGCACGAGGAGGTCGCCGCGATCCTGCGCAAGCAGAGACCGCGCATCGCGCGGAGCGGCGGGATCCTCGACGGGTACCCGAGGACGCTGTCACAGGCGAGGGATCTGCTCCGCCTGTTGAAGGAGGTTCGACTCCGCAACCCGCTCATCGTGGTGAACCTGCGGGGACCGGATCGGCTGTTCGTCGACCGCCTGCTCGGGCGCGGACGCGCCGACGACACCCCCGCGGTGGTCCGGCGCCGCCTGCGGTTGTTCCGCAAGGAGGTCGCCCCGATCCTCACCTTCCTGCGCCGCCACACGTCGGTGATCGATGTCGCCGCGACCGCGTCGGTTGCGGTGGTCGCGCGCAACGTCCGGCAGGCGATCGACCGGCGCCTTCGGGAGCTCCAGGCGGGAGAGGCGAGGCAGGAGGTCGACCAGGCGGGCTAGCACGCGGGCGTCTCGGTCGTGCCCTGGATACGGGCACGACCGAGCGGAGGTCAGGCCGCGCGCGCCGCGACCGCGCGCGCGGTCGGCGAGCTGGCAGGTGTCTCCCCATTCGTTGTCGTACCGACTCACCACCGTGCCCGAGCGGCCCGGGGATGCGCCGTAGCCCACAGGGGTGAGCCCTCGTTCCTCCCACGTCGCTGCTGGTGAGCGCGTCCTCCGTCCACCCGAGGAATCCGCGGCACCGCTCCTCCGACCGTCCCCGCACCGTGCCGCTGACCCGCGCGACGTCGACTCGGGGTGCGCGTGACCCGGGTGAGATCGCTGACCGACGTGGTGGGGTCGGTGGACCCGACGCGCCGCCCCGGTGCACCCGGCGCGGGGAGCCATTGGGTCTGCCGGCGAGGCACAATCGGGCGCTGGTCCGATGTGACGCGGCGGGAACGCGTGGTATCACCAAGGAGTAAGGGGCGGCGCGCGGGCCGGTCGTGCGCCCGCGTGCTGGTGGTTGCACGGCGCTGGGGGCGCGTGAGAGGAGAGCGAGCGATGAAGCGGCTTGCGGTCCTGACAAGTGGAGGCGACGCGCCGGGCATGAACGCCGCGATCCGCGCGGTGGTCCGCGTGGCGCTTGCGCACGGCGCCGAGGTTGTCGGCGTCCGGCGGGGCTACCTCGGGTTGATCCAGGGCGACGTGACCCCGCTGGACTCCAACGCGGTCGGCGGGATCATCGAGAAGGGTGGGACGATCCTGCGCAGCGCGCGGTGTCCCGCGTTTCGGACGGACGAGGGGCAGACCGCGGCGGTGGCGGCGCTGGCGCGCATCGGCGTCGAGGGCCTCATCGTGATCGGCGGGAACGGAAGTCAGGCCGGGGCGCTCATTCTCCACCAGCGGGGAATCCGCGTGGTCGGCGTCGCGTCGACGATCGACAACGACTTTTGCGCGCTGGACACCACGATCGGCGCCGACACCGCGCTCAACACGATCGTCGCGGCGATCGACCGGATCCGGGACACGGCGTCGGCGCACGAGCGCACCTTTGTGATTGAGACGATGGGGAGGGGGTGTGGGTGGCTGGCCCTGCACGCGGGGCTGGCGACCGGCGCCGACATCGTGCTCATCCCCGAGGTGCCGTGGGACCTGCGCGAGGTCGTCGCCCGGATCGAGGCGCGGCACCGCGCCCAAAAGGCCCACACGCTCGTGGTCGTCGCGGAGGGCGCCTCGGGCGGCGTGACGCTCGCCCATCAATTGAGCGAGATGACGGGCACCGAGATTCGCGCCACGGTGCTCGGCCACGTGCAGCGGGGCGGTGCCCCCACTGCCTTCGACCGCATCCTGGCGAGCCGGTCGGCCGCGACGGCCACGCAGGCCCTGCTCGACGGGCAGTCTGGCGTGCTCGCGGGCCTCAAATACGGACGCGTCTCCCTCATCCCGACGGACGAGGCGCTGGCGGGCTCGAAAACCATCGACACCTCGCTCTACGTGCTCGAGGGCGTGTTCGCGCTCTGACGGTGGGTGCGCGTCCGGCCTGAGCGCATCGCGTCGATCGGGCTCAGGGAGCGCGCGGGTCGCGGGGTGGGCGGCCGCCGGCCGGTCGGCGATCCTTCCCTTGGCGCGGCGGATCTGATCTCCGGTCCCTTTCCGGGGTCCGCCGCGACCGCCTCACCGCGTCCCGGCGGCCCACCGTACGGATGATTACGGCCGCAGCGGTTGGCGACCGTCCGGGAGGCACCCGGCCCCCGGCGGACGGGACGGCCCGTGCGGCCGGTCGGGGCCTCCGCGGCCGCCCCGGCGGTTCCTCAACCGCGATTCGAACAAATCCGGCCGCCGCCTGATTTTCCTCGACCGCCCCCAATGCTAGCGTACACTTGAAATGGTGTACGCTATTGCGCCGGAAGGGTGGTGGGGACATGGAGGTTCGCGAGATCATGACCAAGGATGTCGTCACCCTGGCACCTGGCATGCCGGTCAGCGAGGCGCGGGACGCGCTCCTTCACTACCGCATCCACGGCGCGCCCGTCGTCGACGCCGCAGGGCAGCTGATGGGCATGGTCAGCTTCGTGGATCTTTCGGCGAAACCCGGACGGCAAGTGCGGGACGTGATGACGGCGGATCCGGTCTGCGTGGGTGTGGACGCGGCGGTCGAGGAGGCTGCCGCGTTGATGCTCGATCAGATGGTCAGGCGGATCCCGGTCGTCGAGGGAGGACGGGTGGTCGGGATCGTGAGCGCCGCCGACATCATCCAGCTGTTTCTGAACCTCCACGAGGGTGCCCCGGCGCGGACCTGACCTCGGTTCCCTTCGGGGTGCCGGTCCGTGCGAGGGGAAGGGAGGAGCGCTCATGCGTCTGCTGGTCGCCACGGACGGGTCCGTGCACGCGCTGCGTGCCGCGGCACTCGCCGCCCGGCTGGCTGAGGAGTTGCGGGAGCCCGCTGACCTCATCCTCGTGCATGTGGCACACATTCCCGCGATCGCCTACGGTGCTCCGATGGAGTTCGGCCCCCTCGAGGAGGGGCTCAAGGACGCCGGCGATGCGATCATGGCCCAAACGGCGCAGCGGTTCGGCGGGCTGGACGTCACGGTCACCCCGCTGCATCGCCGCGGCGATCCGGCGGGCGAGATCATGAAGGCGGCCGAGGAAGCGAGCGCCGACGTCATCGTGATGGGCTCCCGAGGGCTCGGCCATCTCGGCGGGCTGCTCCTGGGGAGCGTCAGCGAGCGTGTGCTGCATGGAGCGCGGGTGCCGGTCCTGATCGTCCGCTGAGGACACGCCCGGTGCGAGTCGGCACAGCGGGCCGCTGTCGAGCGCGCGGACGCCTGTGCGGTGTGCGCCGGGCGGAACGATTCCGGAGGGGGGTTCAGGCGGACTGGTGCGGGTGGTGCGTCTCGCAGTCGGCGTGCGGCGGTGTCGGGGCGTTCTGGCGGATCAGCCTAGCGCAGCGGGATCACATCGGCGGCTTCGCGCCGGCCGTCTCGTTCGACGACCTCCAGCTCCACCGGCTGTCCGTTCTCAAGCGTGTGACGGCCCGGTACGTTGATCGCCGCCTCCTGCACAAACACGTTGTGTCCGTCCTCGATCCGGATGAATCCGAAGCCGCTCGCCTTGTTGAACCACGCGACCGTTCCTCTGACCCGCGCCCCCGGCGCGGACGTCGGTGCCATCGTCATGTCCCTCCGACCCGGCGCCGTCGTATCCACACACGCGCGCTCGCGTTCACGGGCAGCGCCAGGTACCACCTCCAGCCTACTCAGCGGCGCGCGCCGCCGGTATCGGCTGTGTACCCGATTTGGTGGTCCGACCTTGCGGGACTGAGTGAATGAGTGAGTTGCATCAGGACCGTCCGGCGAGCCTGCGCTCCGGCCGCACAACGGACGGCGCGTGCCGGCGTCCCCCAGCATCGACGCCGACCGGCGAGAATCGGCTTCGCGGCCGATGTGATCGCCTCGCGCGGCCTGGTACGGTGGTGGCGGTCCGGAGCGGCACCACGGGCGAGCGCGGCGGCGATCCACACCGCCGCGTCAGGGGACCCGCGCGCAGCCGGCCAGGCGCGGCGCGCGATGCTGATGCGTCGCGTCCCGCGCTGGTGCGAGGTCGACAAGGAGGCGTACGGATGAACATCGGCACACTCATGGCGCGACCGGAGATCGGGACGGCGTTCGCCTGGATCGACGCGCACGCGGATGACATCGTCGCGGAAGCGATCCGGATCTGCGAGATTCCGGCGCCCACCTTCGACGAGGGGGAGCGCGCCGCGTACGTGCGGTCGCGCTTCGAGGCGTTGGGACTCGCGGACGTGACGATCGACGCGGCGGGAAACGCGCGGGCGCGGCGCCCGGGCGCGGGCGGCGGGCCCGGCGTCGCCGTCGCCGCCCACGTGGACACGGTGTTCCCGCGCGAGACGGACGTGACGGTGCGCCGAGAGGGCGGGCGCCTCCTCGCCCCGGGCATCGGCGACAACAGCGTGTCGGTGGCCGCGATGCTCGGCGTCCTCGGCGCGCTGAACGCCGCCGGGGTGCGGACCGATGGGGACCTGTTCGTCGCCGGGAACACCGGCGAGGAGGGGCTCGGCAACTCCCGGGGGATGTGGGCGTTCCTGACGGACGTGCGCGACCGCGTGGGTTCGGCGGTCGCGGTCGAGGGGATGGAGGTGGAGCGCATCGTGCACGTCGCCGTGGGGAGCCGCCGGTACGAGGCGACGTTCACCGCGCGCGGGGGGCACAGCTGGCAGGACTTCCCCTCGCCCAGCGCCGTGCACATCATGGGACGCGCGATCTCCGGCATCGCGGACCTGGCGGTGCCCGACGAGCCGCGCACCACGTTCAACGTCGGGGTCGCCAGCGGGGGCACGACGGTCAACACGATCGCGGCGCGGGCGCGCATGCTCATCGACATGCGTTCGGTCGACGCCGGCGCGCTTGCGGAGATCGAGCGGCGCGTCTTGGAGGTCGTGCGGGCCAGCGCGGCCGCGGGGCACGGGGCGGTCGCGCTCACGCTGGTCGGCGACCGCCCCGCCGGCGCGATCCCGGCCGATCACCCGGTCGTGCAGCAGTGCATGGCGATCCATCGGGCGCTCGGGATCGGCGTGTACACCGAGGCCGCGAGCACCGACCACAACGTGCCGCTGGCGATGGGCATCCCGGGGGTGTGCCTGACGATCGCGGAGGGGGCCAACGAGCACCGGCTCGATGAGTACCTCGAGATCGCGATGGTGCCCCTGAGCGTGAAGAAGCTGCTGCTGGCGGTGGTGGCGCTGGCCGCTCCGCAGCCGGCGGCGGCGTAAGGCGGTGCGTCGGCGATGTGGTGATCCGCTCCGGCGTGACCCGCCGTCGGGCGCGGCGCGCGGGGGCTGGGCGTGACGACCCTTTCGTCCGTCCTCGCGAACGTCATCGGCCCGATGCTGCTCGTCGGCGCGGTCGGCGTGGCGCTCGGCCGGACGCGCGCCGTCGACGCGCGCACGCTCGCCTCGCTCGCGGTCGCGGTGCTCACCCCGTCGCTCGCGTTCTACGCGCTGGCGACCTCCGCGGTGTCCCACGAGACGCTCGTCCGGACGGCCGGCTACGTCGTTGTCCAGTACGCCGTGCTCGGCGGCCTGACCTGGGCGATCGGGCGCGTCGCCGGGTGGGATCGGACGCTCGTGACGGGGCTGGCGCTCGCGACGATGTTCAGCAACGGCGGAAACGCGGGGCTGCCGATCGCGCTGTTCGCGTGGGGCACGCCGGGGTTTCACGCGGCGCTGGGGTTCTTCGCGATCCAGGCGATCGCCACGAACGTGCTGGCCGCGTTCATCGCGGCGCGGGCCGGCCACGACGCGCGCCGGGCGATCCGCGCCGTGCTCCGTCTTCCCGTCACGTACGCGATTGCGGCGGGCCTGGCCGTGAACCTCCTCGGGATCACGCTGCCGGTGACGGTCGTGAAGGCCGCGCAGTTCCTGGCGAACGGCTCGGT
>Ga0209415_10020946_pt1 | contig 10110 bp, 10 predicted proteins | sample PeaSoiSIISIP2007_FD_187696 | JGI IMG/M metagenome (GOLD analysis project Ga0209415, IMG submission 187696) | Peat soil microbial communities from Weissenstadt, Germany - SII-SIP-2007 (SPAdes) (version 2) | ecosystem: Environmental > Terrestrial > Soil > Wetlands > Peat | place: Germany...
CGAAGGTCATCCCGGTAGACGATTTCGTCCGTGATGAGCTGTATCCCGGTTATACGCAGGCTTTCGGCACCCAGCCGCTGGTGGCCGGGCCGGTGCGTCCGTTCAGCAAGGCGGACAACGCCAGCTACTGGCTGCGCGACTCGCTGCACGTGAGCGAGGGAATGGTCGCGGCCGAGGCAGCCCGCCGCCTGCGGGCCAGCGGCTGACTTTCTTATCCCGAACGGCCAGGGTTTCACGCCGCGGCCGAAGTTTAACGAGGAGGTTTCACATGAGTACCGCAAGCACCGCTGCCAGACCCAGATCTTCACTGGTAACCCGCATCCCGACCGACGATTCCCTGCCCCGCTGGCGGGCCTGGGTCGTCGCTCACCCGGTCGGCAGCTCGCTGCTGGCCGGTGCCGTCGCGACCCAGTTCGCGACCGTTTTCGGCATCTGGTTCCGCGGCTTCGGCCTGCCGACGCTCAACTGGCCCGTCGTGAACGGCCAGCTCATCATCCCGAACGCGTCTTCCGGCGTGCAGTACTTTGCCGGGGAGCTTTCCCACTTCGCCGACGGGGTCTTTTTCGCCCTGCTGTTCGCCCTGCTCTTCCACCCTCTGGTCCCGCTACGCAATACGCTCCTGGGAAATCTGATCAAGGCGATAGCCTACGGCACCGTACTGGCGATCATCAGCGCCTCGTGGTGGGTGCCGGCCGTGTACGTCCCGCACCACGCGGGCTTCCTCAGCACGAGCCTCGGGTGGAAGCTGACATTCGGCATCTTCCTGTGGCACTGGATCTACGGATATTTCCTCGGCACCGTCTACTGCCCGCTGCCGATGGCTCGGATGGAACCGAGCGAAGAGCCCGCGCAGGCCCCGTCCGAGAAGACCAACCCGCTGGGCGCCGGGTCCGTGTAGCGCAGGTCCGCCCGACCCGTCCTAGTGACTCCCGCCCGACTGCTCGAATACGAGCTGCGCACGGCGCATCCAGTCCTCCTTACCGGTGACGCGGAGGTAGACCAGGATGACCACGGTGAGCACGAGTACGACGATGAACGTCATCAGGCCCCAGAACACGGGTCCGGTGCTGGTGAACGGAGAGAAGTAGGACTTCCACACGACCACGATGCCCGCGGCCGAGGCGACCACCGGGACGACTAGGTGCAGAACCGGGTTGAGCTGGCTGCGGCCCTCGGTGAGGTAGTACCTGACCACCCCGATGTTGCACAGTACGTACATGAACACCAGGCCGATCGTGATCGCGTTCGCCCAGGAGAAGAACACGTTCTCGGCGCCCCAGATGAGCATGCCGCCCACCTTGCTCACGCCGATGCCTACCAGGTAACCCCAGGTCACGAATACGAAGTAGATCGTCAGTACGACGACGGAGCCGACCAGCCCGATGGGTATGTTGCGCTTTGGGTTCCTGCTTTCCTCGGCCAGCGGCCCGGTGGATTCCCACCCGCTGAAGGCGAAAATCGAGAACACCACGCCCAGGAACAGGTTGCCCGCCAGACCGAAGTTGGCGGGGTTGAGCGGCGCGAAGCTGAACCCGCCGGGACCAGGCGACGCGAGCGCGGTGAAAGCCAGCCCCACCATGATCACGATCTCGATCAGCCCGGTGATGATCAGCGCCTTCTCCGATATGGAGATCCCCTGGTAGGCGAAAAAGATCACCAGGGCCACGCCGGCGATGACCCAGATCCACCACAGGATGTCCACCCCGTATTCGGCCTTGATAGACGGCTCCAGCACCGTCTTGGCCAGGTACGCCATGGTGAGCGTGGCCACTGGCGGCAGCCAGATCGAGAAGAGTACCCCGGCGAAGAATCCCGCGCGCGGATGGAAAGCGCGGGCTATCCAGGTGTACCAGCCGCCCGCCGACGGGAACACCTTCGCCAGCTGCGCCGCCGACAGTGCCTGCAGCCCCAGCAGGATGCCGCCGAACAGGAACGCCCACGGCGTTACCAGCCCGGCGAATCCCACGATGAAGACAAAGGACGCGAGGATTGCGAACGACGGCCCGATCGTGGCGATCCCCTGCATGAGGATTCCGGGGAGGCCGACCGCGTTCTCCCGCAGGTCGGTCTTGATGCTGCCCGTACTCGACTGACCCGTCTCAACTGCCATCGTGAGTCTCCTTCCCGTCACCACCGGCAACAGGATCACCTCAGCCCATAGAGCATCCGCTCACGAAGTGATCATCCGTTCACTGGAGTATCGACCTCGCTGGTAGCGGTTGGCAAGGGTTTGTGCCGCTCAGCCCTGATCGGAGATCCCGTGATGGCCGGGACCGCGCGGGATAACCGGCCAGATGTCCACCACAACGTCCTCGTGGACCACGTGGTATGCGTCGTACCAGTTCACCGTGCTCGGCGAGTACCCGGGTACGAGCGCCACCGGATCACCGACCCGCAGCGGGGAGCCCCCGGCAGCGTCGAAGATGCCGTGCTCCTCATCGAACCGGAGCACCTTGTGGTCGTGGCCAGCTATCGTCACGTCAGCGGGGTCGGCGACCGACTTGTTGCCGGCGTCCACGATGACCTTGCCGCTCTGCCGGCTGATGACCGTCGCCTGGATGGTCAGCGAGTGCTCGAAGCCGGGCACCATCTGGCCGTGGAAGTTGTCCATGACCACATAAGAGCCAGCCTGGATCTCAGTCACGCCTGGGTAGGCCGCTGTCCAGTTCCAGGTCGCGATTCCGCCAGCGGACCGGATCGGGCAGGGAATGCCGTCCGCTTCCAGGAGCCCGGCTACGCCGGTGAAGAACTTCATCGCTTCGCGCTGGCGCTCGTGCCGCAGGTCATTGTCCGGTGTCATGGAGCAGTGCCCTTCGTAGCCGGTGATGCCCTCGAAGCGCAGCCCGGGCAGGTCCATCACCTGCCGGGCCACCGCCAGGCAGTCCGCTGCGTTATCCACCCCGCAGCGATCCATGCCGGTGTCCACCTCCACCATGATCCCTAGCGTCGACCCCGCCGTGATGGCGGCAGCGGAGTGGGCCGCGGCGTTCGCGGCCTCGTCCACCGCGACGAGCACCCGGTGATCCCGGGCCAGCTCGGCCAGCACCCGGAGCTTGGCCGGATGTGCCACCGTGTTGACCACGAACAGGTCGTCCATACCGGCGGCGGCGAGGATCGCAGCCTCCCAGACGGTGGCCATGGACAGCCCGCCGGCCCCGGCCTGCAGCTGGCGGCGGGCCAGGTCCGGGTTCTTGTGTGTCTTGTAGTGCGGCCGGATGGCGGCCGCGCCCATCTGCTTCAGTTCGTTGGCCATGTGGTCGATGTTGCGCTGCGCCGCGTCGATGTCGAGCACTAGTGCGGGGGTGATGAGCTCATCGCGCCGCTGGCCGACGGCCCCTCTGTACTCGTTCCTGACGCGGTCGTATGCCTCTTGCAAGATCCGGGCTGGGTCCGGCATCGCATACCTCCTAAGCGTGTCCGCATGTTGCTGGTCATCACAGCTCGGCATTCACGATGAAGCCGCCGTCCACCAGCAGCGTCGCGGCGGTCACGTAGCTGGCATCGGGCGAGAGCAGGTAGGCGATCGCGGCCGCGAGTTCGGTGGGCCGGGCGGCCCGGTGCAGCGCGATGCGATCGTTGTAGTACTTCACCGTGGCTGGGTCCTCCATCATCGGCGCGCTCATGTTCGTCATCACCCAGCCCGGCTCGACCGCGTTCACCCGGATGCCGTGCGCGCCCAGGTCGCAGGCGAGCGCCTTCGCCAGCATGCTGATGGCGCCCTTGGTCCCGCAGTACGCGGTCTGGCCCGGGGCGCCCACGTGCGCCGAGATCGAGCTCACGCAGCAGATCGCGCCGCCGTGCCCCTCCCGGATCATCTGCTTGGCGCCTTCGGTGCAGACCATCCAGGTGCCCCGGACGTTCGTCTCGAACAGGTTGTTGAAGTCCTCGACGGTTGTCTCGTCCCACGCCATGAACGGGTTGATCGCCGCGTTCGACACCACGTAGTCGAGTCGCCCGCCGCGCTCGGCCGCGCTGTGCACCATCGCGGTGACCTGCTCCGGATCGCGCATGTCAGCGATCACCGGGAAGCCCTGGCCGCCGGCCTCGCCGATCTGCCGCAGTGTCCCGGCCGGATCCTGGTCGGGAAGCTGGTTCACGGCCACGACCGCACCCTCCGCGGCGAGGCGTACCGCAGTCGCCTGGCCGATGCCCGTCGTCGCTCCGGTGACCAGCGCCACGTTGCCCTCAAAGCGCCGTTCCATGGCTTGTTGCCTCCCTAGGTTTCACCGTCAGCGCTGCCGGGCCGGCCCGGGCGCCGACGGCGGTGTTCGTCAGAAGATGGCGATCGGGTTCCACGGCGCCCCGGTGCCGCCGGGCAGCCGGAGCGGCAGGCCGACGACCATGAACTCAAAGCGCCCCTCCTCTTCGCAGGCGGCGGCCAGGTCCTCGAGCTGCAGGCTGTCGGCGGCGAGCATGCCCATAGCGGTGACCTGCAGCGGGTGTATCGGGTAGAGGACGCCCTCGACGTTACTCGGGACCGTCTCCCCGTCGCCGTCCGGCAGGAACGCGGCGATCCGCCGCTCGTGCATCCACCGGATCGTGTCCACGTGCAGGCCGGCCTTGCCCTCGCCAGCCGGCGGGTAGTCGTTGCTCCACGCGCCCAGCTCGAGGCGGCGCCGGTGATGCCCGGTACGGAAGACGAGAATGTCCCCCTCACCGAGCTGGACCCCCTGGGCCTGCTCGATTGCCTCGAGCTCGGCCCGGGTTACCGCCTCGCCCGGCTCCAGCCACTTGACGCCGCGGAACCGCGGCACGTCCAGCAGCACGCCCCGGCCGACAAGCCCCTCGCGGTAGGTCGTCACATCGAGCGCGGTGGCGCCTTTGGAGGTCATCACCTGCTGGGCTGGCCGGCCGTTATAGACGCGGCCCTGGTAGGCGATGTGGCAGAGGGCGTCCATGTGGGTGTGGCAGTCGCCGTGGAAGGCCAGGCCCACGTAATCGGTGGCAAAGGTCACCCCGCTGGAGCCGATATCGATGTCATGACCCTGGACCACGTGATGGATAACCGGGCTCGGGTTGTCCGGCCCGGCTGACGTATTCATCGGGATCGCCATCGTCGCCCGCCGCCCCGACCGGACGGCCGCGGCCGCGGCCCGCACGGTGTCTGCGGTGACGTAATTCAGCGTGCCGAGCTCGTCGTCGGGTCCCCACCGACCCCAGTTCTTGACCGCCTCGAAGATATCGTCGAACTCTGCCAGCGTGACCGGCGCGGGCGGGGTCGGTTTGGTCATGGCCTGGCTCACTTTTTAGCCGACCTGAATATCCTAGCCAGCCGGCTCTGCATCCCCCAGTCGAGCCCGCCGGATCCCTTCAGCGGGTACGGCTCGGCGTACGGGGGCACGGCTGGGAAGAACCGGTCGTCTTCGGTGCGGCTGTCGCTGTCTGCCATAGGGCCTCCTTCAGCTGCCCGGATGAGATTGCTCGGCGGTCGGGCCGGGCCGGGCCGCGGCCGCCGGACCGGGCGGCCCTGCGCCCGCGGCCCGCCACAGCGGGTTGAGCAGGCCATCCTCGGAAAGATCGAGCATCCGCCGGTAGATCCGCTGCCAGCCCGCATAGCTGTCGGTGTAGGCGGCCGCGGCGGCCTGGTCCGGCTCGAAAGTGGCCACGCGCTTGCGCAACTCGCCTTCCAGCTCGGTCAGGCTGGTGTAAAGCCCGGCGCCCTTGCCCGCGCACAGCGCGGCGCCTAGTGCGCTGCTCTCAGTCACCGCGGGCACGCTGACCGGCAGGCCAAGCACGTCGGCGATGATCTGCGGCCAGAGCGTGCCCTTGGCGGCCCCGCCGCTGAAGGTCAGCTCGGTGATCCGCGTGCCGGTCAGCTCGCCGATGATGCCGAGATGACCGCGGACCACGTAGGCGGCCGCCTCCTCGACCGCACGGATGCAGGCCGCGCGGCCGCTCCCGGCCGGGTTACTCAGGTCGAACTGGACGAACGACGGGCTGGCGTGCACCCACCGGCGCGCGTTCATCAGATTCGACAAGATCGCATAGACGCCGTTCGAGCCGGGCGGGATCCGTGCCGCGTGCTCTTCCATGACCACATACGGATCCACGCCCCGGCTGCGGGCTACCGTGACCTCGGCGTCACAGAAGGCATCCCGGTACCAGCGCATCGCCATGCCGCAGTAGAACCCGATTCCCTCGAGCATCCACTCACCCGGCGCGGCGTGGCACAGGGTCCGGAGCCTGACCGCCGGGTCTATGAGTGGCTCGTCCACGAGCAGCGTGTTCTGCCAGAAGGTGCCGGCCAACACGGTGAACTCGCCCGTCCGGACGCCCGCGCCGAGCAGCCCGAGCTGCGTGTCAGCGCCTCCCGCGACCACCGGGGTGCCCGCCCGCAGGCCGGTCTGAGCCGCGGCCTCGGCCGTGACCTCGCCGACCGCCGTGCCCGGGTCGGCCACCTCGGGCAGGACGACCGGTGATACACCGCAGATCTGCGCGATCGGCGCCGACCATCCCCGGCTGGCCAGGTTGAACATTCCCGAGCTCGAGCCGCAGGACGGCTCGGTGACCTGGACCCGGGCCAGCCGGTACACGATCCAGTCGCTGAGCATGCCGAGGCTGTGGATCCGGCCGAAGATATCCGGCCTGTGCCGGGCCAGCCAGCGCAGCCGGGCCGGAGAAGTGATCGATACCCAGTCGCCGGCCTCGGCGAAGATACGCTCTGCGGCGCCCTCGCTGATCAGCTCCGCCGCCTCCTGCGCGGCGCGGCTGTCCACGTTCGGGCAGGCCCATATCTCGGCGCCCGTTGCGTCGTAGAGCACGATTCCCTCGCGCATGCTGGTCGCCGCCACCGCAGCCACGTCGTCCCCGGTGGCGCCGGCCAGACAGAGGGCATCGCGTATGCAGGCCGCGATCGCGAGCCAGTTGGCCTCGACGTCGAAGTCCTGGCCGCCAGGGACGCCCGGCGGCTCACGGTGGGTCCATTCCCGAAGGGATACCGCCACCTGCTCGCCCGCCACGGTGAAAAGCAGCGCCCGGCAGCTGCCGGTTCCCGCGTCCACGGCCAGCAGGTAGGGACCGGCGGGCCCGGTAACCGGCGGCCCGGTCACGGCGCGACCTCTTCCTGGGCCAGGACCTCGGGATTCACCAGATAGTCCGGGATCTCGCCGGATGCCAGCCGGGCCACGGCCGAGGCGGTCATCTCGGCCCCGCGCTCCAGCGTCTCCCGGGTGGCGCCGCCGATGTGCGGGGTAATGATCACGTTGGGCAGGTCCAGCAGCGGGTGCCGGTCCCCGTCCGGGCGCCGCTCCACCACGTCAAGCGCCGCGCCGGCCAGCGTCCCGCTGGTCAGCGCCGCGGCCAGCGCCTCCTCATCGACCAGCGACTCCCGTGCGGTGTTAATGAAGAACGCGCCGCGCGGCATGCGGGCGAACGCGGCGGCGCCGAGCAGATGCCGGTTGTCCGGCGCGGCCCGGGCGTGCAGCGAGATGAGCCCGGAGTGGCTGAGCAGGTCATCGAGGCCGACCATGGTCACGCCCGGCGGGACGGCGGCGGGCCGGACCGGATCGTAGCCCAGCATAGTGAAACCGAGCACCCGGCCGCGGGCCGCCACCGCCCTGCCCACGTTGCCCAGCCCGACAAGCCCGAGGGTCATGCTGGCCGCCTCAGAACCGATGAACTCGCTTCCCTCATACGTGTTCGCCGCGAGCTGGCCGCCATCGACGAGATAGCGGGCCGAGGCGGGCACGCCGCGGATGAGCATCAGCGCGAACGCGATGGTCAGCTCGGCGACCGCCTGCGCGTTACGGCCCGGCGCGTTGGTGACCGGTATGCCGCGCCTGCTGGCCGCGGCCACGTCGACGTTTACCGGGCCGCCACGGGCACAGCAGACCAGCCGGAGCGGCGCGGCGTCCAGGACTTCGGCGCTGACCGGGGCGCCGTGCACCAGGAGCGCGTCATGGCCGGCCACCGCGGCGACGAGGTGAGCAGGGTCACCGACGTACTCACGGAGTCCCCGCTCGGAGTCGGTCCGCGGTGGTGCCGCCGCGGTGCCGTCGATCTGCAGCTCAGTCACGGAAACGGTGTCGCCCAGGCCAGCCAGCGCCGCGGTAAAGACGCCGGCCGGCATGTACGAGTCACCGACGACCAGGACCCGCACCGGATCAGCCTGGGTCACGGATACATGCGCGTCGGCTTGAGGTCGATAGCATGACCACTGCCTGATTCGAGCACGAACTTGAGCATCGGGGCGGTGTCCAGGTAGTAGAACTCGATCGAGTCGCCGATCCTGCCGCTCATCAGCACCTCGGCACCGTTGGAATGCCAGTGCTCCCGCACCAGGGAGCTGTCTTCGTACGAGTGCTTCATGCAGGCGATGTGCTGGACTCCCTCGCCATGGGAGTCCAGGAACTCCTGGTAGATACTCGGGCCGCTCACGGGCTGTATCAGCTCGAAGCCGAGCCCGTCCACCGAGGTTTCCGCGCCGATCATCTGGTACTCGACCGGCTCGCCGTGCACCCGCGTGTCATGCAGCAGCGGTGGCTTGTAGTCGAAAACGCTCCACGGTCCCCAGCCGAGGGTCTCCGTGTAGGACTTCAGGGCGGTATCCATGTCCCGGACTACCACGGCGATCTGGGTGATCTTCATAGGAGTTGGCGGCGGGACGATCTGGCGTGTGTCGCTGGTGGACATGGGCTTCCTCCTGACCCAGGCGGCCAACACGCGCCAGCAGCTCTCGCCGGGTCCGGGGGCGACCCCAAAGGCTGACCATGCGCCGGGACCTCCAGGAGCGGTTGCTCAGATGACGGTCATTCGCTCAGCCTGAGTATCGAACACGTACGGCGATGCCGCAAGGACCAGCTGCGGATTGCCTGCGGACCGTGGCCAGCGCGTGCCCGGCCGGGCCCCGGTCAGCATGGCCGGCTGCGCTCCAGTTCCAGCAGCCGGATGGCGGCCAGCTCGTTGGTGACGAGAACATCGAGGAACCCGCCGCGCAGCGCGCCCAGGATCGCCTCCGCCTTGTGTTCCCCGCCGGCCACGCCGACTACCTTGGGGATACGCCTCAGATCGGTTAGCTCGATCCCGATCCGCCGGTCATGAATCGGCAGGTCCACGACGTTGCCGCTGGCGTCGAAGAACTGACCCAAGATGTCGCCCACCACGCCTCGTTCACGCAGCCCGCGGCTGTCGTCGGCAGTCAGGTAGCCCATGTGGACGATGGTCGCGTCGGCAGTCGGGGTGCCGACGCCTACCAGCGCGTACTCCACGCCGCTAGCCTGTTTCAGCACCTGCTGGATGGTTGGCTCCTCGCGCAGAGCTGCCGCCAGGGCAGATGTAGACGCCATGATCGGGCTCGGGATGACGGTAGCGGAGGTGAGGTCGGCTGACTCAGTGGCTATCTCGCCTTTGGAGGACAGGATCGTCTGCAGGTAGCCCTCCACCCCGCCAGTCAGCGTGACCATGTGCACCGGCCCGACAGCGCCGAAATTCGTGGCCGCGATAACTCGCGAGACGGTCTCGCCCCAGCCCACGCCGAGGCTCGCGCCAGGACGCAGATGGGTGCTCATGAACTGGGCTCCCCCTAGCCCGACCCGGGCGTTCAGGATGTGATGATCGAACGGCTCCTTCTCATGGTCCGGCACGACTAGCGCCTCGGCCAGACTAAACATCTTGCGCAGCTCACCGCTCAGCTCGAACGCATCGAGGTACTCGGTGTTCAGGTTGATCGACACCAGGCCAACCCTTCTGGCCCGGTCAAGCAGCCGTCCTACCGACGCCCTGGACATCGACAGCCGACGGGCGATCTCGTCCTGGGTCAGTTCGTCCTTGTAGTAATACCAGGCCGCCCGGAGCAGGAGCTCCTCAGAGCTCCAGCGTCCCGCGTCGTCGGCTCGTTCTGCTTTCACATCCTCACCCCAATTCCCAACGATCCGTCCGTGGCAGCCGCAGCCCGCCCGGAGCGGTGCCCGAGCGCCTTTGCGTGGGCCGGATTCCCGCGGTCAGTCGCGGCCGACGTCAAGTGCCCGCCTCGCCCGGTCTCGGGCATGCCGGATCACCTGCCTCATCCAGCCGACAAGGACTGTCGTAACTCACTCTGAGCAGATGTCAACACTATGAGCACTTGCTCGACTGAAATAAGTTACCCCGTCAGGTGACAGACCCGTGCCCCGG
>Ga0209415_10020949_pt1 | contig 10109 bp, 13 predicted proteins | sample PeaSoiSIISIP2007_FD_187696 | JGI IMG/M metagenome (GOLD analysis project Ga0209415, IMG submission 187696) | Peat soil microbial communities from Weissenstadt, Germany - SII-SIP-2007 (SPAdes) (version 2) | ecosystem: Environmental > Terrestrial > Soil > Wetlands > Peat | place: Germany...
CAGGAAAATATGCCCGACATCATCCTGCTGGATATAGAAATGCCGCGCATGGACGGCTACGAAGTGGCTGCCCACGTGCGCAACGACCCGCGTCTCAAGCATATTCCGATCGTCATGATCACTTCGAGAGTCAGTGAAAAGCACCGTGCGCGGGCGATTGAGCTGGGCGTAAACGACTACCTCGGCAAGCCCTATCAGGAAAGCCAGTTGCTGGACGCCATCGAGCCGCTCGTCAGCCGCCGCAGCGCCGTCGCGCGTTAGGGAATCCATGTCCGATTTGCGAGACGAGCTCTATAGCTTATTGGTACCCCTGGCGGGGGAGCGGTTGATCGTGCCGCGCGCCTGCGTTGCGGAGGTCATCGGCTATCAAGCGCCGGCTGAAATGACCAACGCGCCGCCGTGGTATCTCGGGGTGGTGAGCTGGGGCGGGCAGAGCGTGCCGGTGGTGTCCTTCGAGGGCGCATTCGGCGAGTCTTTGCCGAGCATTTCGAACCGCACCAGAATCGTGATTTTCCACGGCTCAAGCGGCAAGCTGGCGGGCGGATATTTCGGCGTGCTGACCCAAGGGTTTCCACAACTCGTTCGGGTCAACGCCGACGTGATTCGGCCGGATCCCTCGCGCAGCTTCTCCGAAAGGGCGCCGGTGATTTGTCAGGTTCGCATGATCAACGAAACGCCGCTGATACCCGATCTGCAGCGGCTCGAGGAGATGATTGCCGAGGAAACCTCGATCATGCCTTGATCGGCAAGGCCTTGAGATCGCCAAAACTGCTCTGCAGCCAAGCGAGCGCGGCGATTGCGGCAGTCTCGGTCCGCAAGATGCGGGGCCCCAATCTGTGGGCGGCGAAACCCGATATCCGAAAGGCCTCGAGCTCTTCGGCGGCAAAGCCACCTTCCGGTCCAATCGCGATTTCCACCTTCGCGTCGACAGCGTGCGCGGCGCCGCGCGCCTCGAACTCCGGCTCGAGAAGCAGCCGTGGGCCGGTGGTCGGCGAACTCCCTAGATAACGCATCAATTGCCGCGGAGCGTCGATGGCCGGGAGGCGATTGCGGCCGCATTGTTCGCAGGCATTGACGGCGACCGAGCGCCAATGCGCCGTCTTCGATGCCGCTTGGGGCTCATCGAGCCGCACCACGCTGCGCTGGCTCAGGACCGGAATGATGCGCACAACGCCGAGTTCGGTGGCCTTTTGCACGATGAAATCCATGCGGTCGCCGCGCGGTATGCATTGCACGAGCGTGACCGCGAGCGGCGACTCGCGATCGACTTCCCGGCCTTCGCCCACCGCCGCCGTCACTCGCGAACCGCGCACGCTCGCCACGGTAGCGGCGAACTCCAAGCCGTCGCCGCCGAACAGCACGAGAGCATCGCCGCTGCGCGCGCGCAGCACCTTGGCGAGATGAGCGGCGGCGGCGGCCGGCAACTCGACGACGCTGCCGGGGCGGAGTGCAGCCTCCACGTAGGCGCGGGTCAGGCGCTTGGCGAACTCTCGTTTCATATGCGGTTGATTGTCGCATATGCTATCGGCCGGGTTGGTTCACGAGGATGCGCAAGTGCAGGTCGACCTTGAGAGCGGGCTGCTGCGCGGTGTCCGGCAAATCGCCTCCCCGAATTGCGACTCGAGGCCGGCGGGTGTCGAACCCGATTTGATCGTGGTTCATGGCATCAGCCTGCCGCCCGGTGAATTCGGAGGTCCGTGGATTGACCGGCTGTTCACCAACGCATTGCCGCGCGAAGTCCATCCCTATTTCGCCGAGGTGGCTTCGCTGCGCGTCTCCTCGCACCTCGTCATAAGGCGCGACGGCGCCATCACCCAGTACGTGAGCTTCGCGCAGCGCGCCTGGCACGCGGGACAATCGAGCTACAACGGCCGTGAGGCCTGCAATGATTTTTCGATCGGCGTGGAGCTCGAAGGCACCGATACTCTGGCCTACGAGGCCGTACAGTATCAAGCGCTTGCCGATGTGATAGCGGCGCTGTGCGCGGCCTATCCAAGGCTCACACCCGCTCGCTTGGCCGGCCATAGCGACATCGCTCCGGGGCGGAAGACCGATCCCGGCCCGGCCTTCGATTGGCCGCATGCGCGCCGCCTGATCGCCGCCGCCTGTGCGGCGCCGCGCCGAGCTTGAGCTCAAACCCTCGTTCGGCGCCAGAGCACTTCGCTGCCCGACTCGTGACGCGCCAGCACACGCGCCAGCACGAACAAGAGGTCGGACAGGCGATTCAAGTATTTGAGCGAATCCGGCGCGACCGCTTCAATCCGCGCGAGCGACCAGCAGCGGCGCTCCGCGCGGCGGCACACGGTGCGGGCCACGTGGCAGCCCGCGGCGGCGGGTCCGCCGCCCGGCAAAATGAACTCCTTGAGCGGCGGCAGCGACTCGTTGAATCCGTCGAGGGCGGCTTCGAGCCGCTCCACGTGCTTAGGCGTGATCATGCGGGACCCCGGAATGCACAATTCCCCGCCGAGATCGAAAAGATCGTGTTGTACCTCGGTGAGGCAGCCCACAACCGGCGCCGGCAGCCCGGCGGCGGCCAATACCACGCCGATGGCGCTGTTGGCTTCGTCGACCGTTCCGTACGCCTCGACCCGCAGGCTCTCCTTGGCCACACGTGTGCCGTCCCCGAGACCGGTGGTTCCGTCATCGCCGGTGCGGGTATAGATCTTGCTCAGGCGGTTGCCCATGTCGCGGTCACTCCTCTCGAGGATGCGACGGTAGCACAAGGTTTGTTAAGGTGGCGCAAACGCCCGCTGCGAAATCGCCTATGCAATACCCGATGAACCCTTCCCCGGAACTCAAGGCCGCCCTCGACGCCGCGGAGCAGGCCGCCGTCATTGCGCGCTCGCTGTACCAGCGCAACATCGAAGTGCGCATCAAAGCCGACAAGTCGCCGGTTACCGAAGCTGACGTGCGCTGCGAGATCGCGATTCGCGAGATTCTCGAATCCCGCTTTCCGACCCATGGATTCTACGGGGAGGAAACCGGAGCGCGCGACCAGGACGCCGAGAGTTTGTGGCTGGTCGATCCGATCGACGGCACCAAGGCGTTCGTGCGCGAGTACCCGATGTTCTCCACGCAAATCGCGCTGATGCGTCGCGGTGAAATCATTCTCGGCGTATCGAGCGCGCCGGTGTACGGCGAACTCGCCTATGCCGAGCGCGGCTGCGGCGCCTATCTGAACGGCAAGGCCATTGCGGTGAGTCAGGTGTTGACGCTCGAATCGGCGGCACTGTCTTCGGGCAACATGAAATCGCTCGCGACCGGGCCGCAATGGACGCGCTATGGCCGGCTCATCGCGCAGGTGAGCCGCATCCGCGGCTACGGCGATTTTTTGCACTATCACCTGCTTGCGGCCGGCAAAATCGACGCAGTGATCGAAACCGATGTGAATATCCTCGACATCGCCGCGTGCGTCGCGATCGTGACGGAGGCCGGAGGCCGCTTTACGGAGCTTGGCGGAGCACCCATCACGCTGCGTTCAAACTCGGTGCTGGCGACCAATGGGGCGCTGCATTCTGCGGTGCTGCACGCGCTCGGTTGACATGAGACGGACTCGGTTCAATCGGCGTGCTGCGGCCAGCGGATTTCGAGCGCAGTGGCCGGTCCGATGACGACTGCGTCCAGGCTGTCCGGCTGCTCCCACCGGATGGGCGAGAGCATGCGCCGGCCCGCCATCAGTTCGGCGAACATTTGCGGGTACAGCGGCACCTGCCGCGGGTCGCCGTAGCCGTCGGGAAAGCGGGGCGCGTCGTTTGCCGGGTTGTATTTGTCGGTCGCGCCCAGCGTATGCAACATTTCATGCGCCATCACGATATTGTTCGCACCGTCCATATCGGGAGTCGCGAACGCGTACACCACGCCGATGAGCCCCTTGGTGATACCCAGGGAGTGCGGAACCTTAGGGGAGATCGAGGGGTCGTGGAAGAGTACGAACAGGCGAATATCCTCAGGTTCCGGTACATGGCCGCTCACTCGCCAGGCCCAATAGCGAAGCCGCAGGCTCCACATTGCGGTGGCCAATATTCCGGCGTTCGCCGCCTGCTCCGGGGGGCGCTCCTTCAGTTCCGCCCGCAGCCGCGTCTTGACGGGCTCGAGGGTGTGCAGACGATAGCGCAGGGCCTCGCGGGAGAAGAAGCGATCGATGGACTTGAAACGCTCGGCATCGAGTCCGGCCAGGTACGAGCGGGTGACGGGGCTATCGTCCGCGGCGATCGGGTAGATGGCGACATACAGCGGCTCGCGCCAACGGGTGCTGCGGTAGCCTTCCCGCCAGGTTGACAGCGCAACCACGAGCAACACCAGCAGCAGGATCAGAATGCGCAGTTGCCTGAACGTGCCGCCGCGCGGAGCAGCGCTTTGTCTAGCCGGCATCAATCGGCGGGTTCAATCTTGAGTTCATCGATTTCGCCGTTGCTGGCGCGATACGATACCCACATCGGTTTGCAGCACACCGGACAGTCTTCGATGTACGACTGCTCGGGCACGGATAAATCGAGGGTGAGCTCGATGGTCTCCCAACAGTGAGGGCAGGTGGCATCGTGACCTTGCAGCGGGTTCATGGCGTCAGAACGAGTAGCCGAGCGAAGTCACCACATTCCAGTCGTTGGAGCGCGCTGTTTCCGCCGGCCGATTGTCGTAACTTTCGTTGAAAGTGATCTGCAGGAAAAGATCGCTGATCAGCTCGTGCCGCAGCTGGAGCGAGGCTTGGCCGAGCACCCGGCCTCCCTCGTTGAGGGCCGGTACGACAGCCAGATTCGCGGCGATGTTGGTTTTCGGATGATCCCAATGAAATACATACAGGTCCGTGGTGAGCGGCACCCAGATGGCCTGCCGCTTTTCGCCGTTGGCTCCGGTTTCGGTGGATGCGCCAAGTCCGGCGCCGGCGCGCCACTCCAATCCCTGGCGCTGCACGAAATACCGGCCGAACGTCTGGGCGATCAGGCTGCGCAGGTCAAGACCGAGCTCCTCGTTTCGCTCGAACTTGAGTGCGGACTGATAATAGTAGCGATCGGGGAGAAACTTATCATAAGCCATGAGCAACGAGTCGCGCTGGGTGGAGGGGGCCGTATCCTGGTGGGTCGTCTCCATATCGAACGATACGTTCCACTCATGTTTCGGAGTGCGGGCGCCAACATTGCCGGAAATATCCGCCGTCTGTACGCCGTTTGCCGAGGTATAACTGTAGCCGGCGCTCACGGCTCCATCCACGCGGCGATACCACACATCGCCGGCCGTGATCCGCCGCAAATCGACGACGTCGGTTATCGGCACCTCGATCGGAGCCGGCGCTTGTCCGGCTTGTTCGCTCAGAAGCCGTATCGCTCCGGTGCCCGCTGCGGTGTCCGGGGCCGCACCGTATAGCCGCTTACCGTCGAGGAGTTCGATGTTCAGCCTTTGGGTAGTGGTGAGCGACACGACATGCGTCCAATCGATGTACAGCGTGCCCAGGTGATCGGTCTTGAATTTCAGCTGGCCTGCGGCGAGTTCCAACACTTCACCCGTGATTCGGTCGCCGTTGTCCAGCACCACAACGTCGGTCCGCGCGGCGTGCGCGGCGGCGGCCAGGAAGCCGAATGTCAGCGCAGCGGCCGCGAATCTCAGGAGCCTCATGGCTCTGGTCGTCGTGTGTCCGCCGCGCTCAAGGCTGCAAGCGGCTCACGGACCAGGTGGTCGCGACGTCGACGTCTTGTTTGAGGTCGGGCGTTCGGGTCCAGCGCGCACGGTCGTGGATGCGAAAATCCCCCTCCACCCACAATTCGATGGCGTCCACGCGCAGGCGATAGCCGCCCCAGTGGGAGGGGCGTGGCACCTCGGCAGTGACCTCCTGCGGCTCCTCCGTTCCCGGCCCGCCGTAGGGAATCCCGAAGCGGCGGGCGGCCGCGGCGACCGATGCGGCAAGGACTGCTCGCGATTGCACCGGCTCGCTCTGCTGACTGGCCCAGGCGCCGATGCGGCTTTGCCAGGGCCGGGTGCGAAAGTACGCATCGTTCTCGGCGTCCGAGAGCGCCTCGACCCGGCCTTCGGCGCGCACTTGGCGGTGGCGGTGATCCCAGTGAAAAACCACCGCCGCTCGCGGATTCATCTTGAGTTCACGGCCCTTGCGGGATTGATAGTTCGTGTAGAACAGAATGAAGCCCGCTGCGGCGTCGATGTCCTTGCATAGCAGCACGCGTGCCGACGGGTGGCCGCTACCGTCGACCGTGGCCAGGATCATGGCATCGGGATTGGGCTGCGCGGCATCGCTTCTCGCCTGGGCCAGCCATTGCGCGGCAAGCAGCAGCGGATTGGCGGGCAGTGGATCGGGCAATGTTTCGGTCCAGGAAGGCTTCATGCTCGAGCTCATAGACGAATGTTAGCCGCGCCGCTCGACTTGCGATAGTCGTGCACGGCCAGTAAAAGGGATGGCGGTATGAGCATGAGCATGGGATTGATCTTAAAATGAATTTGGACGACTTGCGCGCGGCCCTCACCGAACTGGACGGCCAATTGCTTGAACTGGTCGCTCGGCGCCAGGCGCTCAGTCACCGGGTGGAGGCCGTCAAACGCGCCACCGGGCGGGCCACTCGCGACTTTGGACGGGAGCGCGAAGTCATCTTGCGCGGCCGAAACACCGCGCAGATATTGGGTATCCCGCCCGACCTTGCCGAATCGCTGCTGCGACAACTCATCCAGTCGTCGCTGGCGGCGCAGGAGCAAGCCAGGGTCGCGGCGCAGGGGCAGGGCACCGGCAAGCGCGCATTGGTCATCGGCGGCCACGGAAAGATGGGCAGTTGGTTTGCGGAATTCCTGGCCTCGCAGGGGTTTCGGGTCGCCATCGCCGATCCCAAGGGCGGGCTGCCCGGATATGAACACCTCGCCGACTGGCGCGACCATCCCCTGGACTGCGATCTCATCGTGCTGGCAACCCCTCTGAGCGCCACGGCACAGCTGCTCGTGCAGCTGGCGGAGCGTGCGCCGCGCGGCTTGATCTTCGATTTGGGGTCCTTGAAGACGCCGCTGCGCGCCGGTCTCGAGGCGCTGGTGAAAGCGGGCTGCCGGGTTACCTCCCTGCATCCGATGTTCGGACCTGATACCGATTTGCTCTCCGGCCGGCATGTGATTTTCATCGACTTGGGGGACAAGACGGCGTTGCAGGAGGCGCAGGAGCTGTTTGCGCCGACCATGGCGGAGCGTGTCGTCATGGGTCTGGACGAGCATGACCGCCTGATCGCCTACGTGCTCGGACTGTCGCACGCTCTCAATATTGCGTTCTTCACGGCGTTGGCCGAGAGCGGCGAAGCGGCACCGCGCCTTGCGCAGCTTTCGAGCACCACCTTCGATTCGCAGATGGACGTTGCCAGCCGGGTCGCGGCGGAAAGCCCGGAACTGTATTTTGAGATCCAAAGCTTGAACGAGTACGGCGGAGAATCGCTGCTCGCGCTACAACAAGCCGTGGAGCGGCTCATCACGGCGGTGAAGACCAAGGATGCCGCCGCGTTCGCTGCGCTCATGAATCGAGGGCGCGCCTATTTCGACGTGCGGGCTCAAGCGCGGGCCGGCTAAGGCAACTCTCAGGATACGAAGGCCATGGACGACATTATTCAGGAAAACGAAACTCTCAAGAAGCGTCTCCAGGAGTTGACGGCCGAAGCGGCCAACAACGAAACCATCCTGAAGCGCACCCAGGCGCGCGAGTTGACCTTGTTGCGGGCCGACAGCTTGGCGCAGCTGCTGCGCGCCATGGTCGACGGTTTGCGCGAATCCTACACGCTCGATGCCGTCAGCGTGGTGCTGCTCGATCCACAGCACGAGATTCGTCATTTACTGATGGCCGGTGGCGATCGGCCGGATGAATTCAAGCAAATATTCTTCGTCGATTCTTTGATCAGCTTGGCACCGCAGCTGGCTGCCTTACACAGGCCGTGGCTCGGTCCCTACGTCGGCGCGGACCATCATCTGCTGTTCCCCGGGATCACGAATCTCAAGAGCGTGGCCTTGTTGCCGCTGCCCCGCAAGGATCTCGCCACGGGCGCATTGTGCTTCGGCAGCCGGGATCCGACGCGGTTCACTCGACATCACGGTACGGATTTCTTGGCGCACTTGGGAGCCGTCGCCGCCGTCTGCATAGAGAACGCCGTCAATCGAGCGCGGCTGATGCGCGCCGGGATCACGGATTTTCTTACCGGGTGGCACAATCGCCGCTATTTGCAGCAGCGTTTGAAAGAGGAATTGGCGCGCGCGCAACGCGGCAACGGCACCATCGCGTGCCTGATGATCGACATCGACCGCTTCAAGAGCATCAACGACGGCTATGGCCATCTCGCGGGCGACATTGCGCTGAAGGAGATTGCGCATCGGGTGGAGTCGCAGATTCGCAGCATGGATACCGCGGCGCGCTTCGGCGGCGACGAGCTGGCTATTCTCTTGCCGGAGGCGAACGCCGCCGAGGCGGCCAAGCTCGCCGAGCGCATTCGCGAGGTCATCGCCGCGGCGCCCTTTCAGCTCACCGCGCAGATCGAGCGCACGTTGACGGTTTCGGTGGGCGTCGCCGCCGTTTGCCCCGGACGGCACGATGCGGACCTGAAGGCCGTCGCCGACCGGCTCCTGGCGGATGCCGATGCGGCCCTGTACAGGGCCAAGGCGCTGGGGCGAAATCGCGTTCAAATGGGCGCCGGCTGACCGGTTCGCCAGGAGCCTGTCTGAGTATTCCGCGTGAGCCGCGTTGGCTTGGCGAGGGAGCGGATGCCAGGCGCGCGGCGCGGGACGTAGCGAGCGCTACGGCCAAGCCGCGCAACACCGCAGACGCCCCTCACCAAGCCAACCCGCAGGGACCGGGCAGATTTCGCCTCATCCGTCGTTGTCGCCTCCTCATTGGGTGCTACCCAACCGCGTCGGCTCCGCCTCGGCTGAAGCGAAATCTGCCACGGTCGCGGCCACGGGGAATACTCAGACAGGCTCCTAGGATTACTCAGACCGGCTCCCGATATGGAACAATTGGCGCCATGTCCGTTCAGCGTGCCAACGATTACATCGACAGGGACGGTTTCCGAGCAAACGTCGGAATCGTCTTGATGCGCGACCCCGGAGAGTTGTTCCTGGGCGGCCGCGTCGGCGGGCGCGGCTGGCAATTCCCGCAGGGCGGCGTCAACCGGGGCGAACCGGTGGAGGAGGCGCTGTTTCGCGAACTCAAGGAGGAAATCGGCCTCGGACGCCAGGATGTGGAGATCCTGGGTTCGACTCGCGGATGGCTGCGCTATCGGCTGCCGCGTCAGTACGTGCGCGATCGTTGCATCGGCCAAAAGCAGCGCTGGTTTCTCTTGAAGCTTCGTGCCGACGACGGCAAATTGCGCTTCGACAGCACCGGTCAGCCCGAATTCGAGCGCTGGCGTTGGGTTGACTATTGGACTCCGGTGCGGGAAGTCGTGTATTTCAAGCGGCGCGTGTATGTGCGCGCGCTGCACGATCTCGGCAAGCTGATTTTCCCGAATGGCCTGCCGCCCTACCCCGACTGGTGGCCTTTACCCGATGCGCCTTCGGAAAGCCTGCCGGCGCGTTAGCCTGAACCATTTATGAACAACAAGATTTGTTGTGCAGCGATTCGGTTGTTCATGAACGGTTCAGGCTAGGGCTTGACGACGGCCAGTATGACGATCCCGATCAACAGCAGTGAGGGCAGTTCATTGAAGCCGCGATACCACTTGGATGTGCGGGCATTGCGGTTATGCGCAAAATCAACCGTGAATTTATGGCAATACAGATGATAGACAATGAGCAGGGCGACCAGAATCAGCTTCGCGCGCAGCCAACCCATGGCCAGATACGCCGGCGCGACCGCTAACATGGCGATGCCGAATATCAGGGTAGCGGCGGCGCCGATCGTCATGATCGCGAACAGGCGGCGTTCCATGAGCCGAAATCGTTCCACGCCGATCAAATCCTGGGCGTCCGCGTGGTACACGAACAGCCGCGGCAGATAGAACAGTCCGGCGAACCAGGTGACCATGGCAATGACGTGCAGGGCTTTGAGCCAGAGCAAGAGTCGTTCCTTACGCGCAAAGGCGGATCATAGCGTACCCTCCTTGGGAACTGCGGGGGATTGAATTGATGGCGGATTTTTTCGGCAAATGGGT
>Ga0209415_10020951_pt1 | contig 10109 bp, 9 predicted proteins | sample PeaSoiSIISIP2007_FD_187696 | JGI IMG/M metagenome (GOLD analysis project Ga0209415, IMG submission 187696) | Peat soil microbial communities from Weissenstadt, Germany - SII-SIP-2007 (SPAdes) (version 2) | ecosystem: Environmental > Terrestrial > Soil > Wetlands > Peat | place: Germany...
CCCACGCGCGCTTTTCGAGGACTTCGCTGAACCGCGCAATCGCTTTTTCAATCAGTCGCGATGCTTCGCGGATCAGCAGAGCCTGCGCCGTATCCACCACATCGTTCGAGGTCAGTCCGTAGTGCAACCAACGCGCCGCTTCGGGATCGCCCACGGATTCCTGCACCACGATCGTAAACGCGATCACGTCGTGCCGGACTTTGGCTTCGATCTCGTTGATGCGCGCGACGTCAATGCGAGCCCGCTCGCGCAGCTTTCGCGCGGCCTCTTTCGGGACGATTCCGGCGTCGGCGAGCGTTTCCGTGGCGGCCAGCTCGACGTCCAGCCACTTCTGGAATTTATTTTCCTCGCTCCAGACGCGGCCCATCTCCGAACGCGTATAGCGTGCGATCAAGTTTCGCTCCCTGATTCCGAGCTTTTGGCGGGGAACATCCCTGCTCCATGATACCCGAAATCTGCCCGCCTGAAGGTGGCTGCCACGCGTGCAGTTCGATCGGGAGGGCGTTTGAAGTTCAAATAGGCCGAGGGGGACGTGCTAGCCGAGGAGGTCCGCGAGAGCAAGCGCCGCGACGCTGGCTAATTAGGCGACAAGCGCGTGAAGTTGGAAAACATCATCAGCACGTTGAGAATTAACATCATCGCAAGGTAGCTCCAAAAAAGCAGCATGACACCGTGATACTGAAGAGCTAGGAGAGAGTTCTGGGAGCCGCCTGACACAATGATGGCCGCCTTAAATCGCCGATAGCCGGTAAGGGCCCACAGCCAAGGCAAGAGGGTCGCGACAACCAATATAAAGGCTTCCAGATACCACCCCTCGACATGATGCGACTTCAGGTGGAGCGTCAAAAGGACAGCCTGAAATTCCACGAACGCCGAGATGAATATCGCAACGCCCAAAAGTCCTTTTATCACGCCCCGGGGAGAAATGTTTTTTGCGCCGCGGCATGGGCCAGTCACGTTCAAGTTGTTCGAGGTTGTCGCTCATAGTGCACCCTCCAAGAAATTGCCAGGATGGTAACCGATCTCGCGGCGTTGCTACAACTCAAACGGGCCGAGGGGGACGTGTTGGCTGGCGATGTGGAGAGTGCCGCGGAAGGCGAATTCGGCGGGGCGGCGGCCGAGGGCTTCTTCAGCGGAGATGCGCGCGACCTCGGGATTATTGTTCTGCTCGGAGAGATGCGCGAGGACGACATGGCGCGCGCAGCCGTCGAAAACTTCCGCGTCGGCCAGAAATTCGCTGACGACGGCGTTCGAAAGATGCCCGGTACGGCTCATCACGCGCTGCTTGATGTGCCATGGATACGGTCCAACCTTGAGCATTTCGAGATCGTGATTCGATTCCAGGATCAGGAAATCGGCCTCGCGCAGGTGCTGCTTCACTAGCTCGGGCATGTAGCCGAGGTCCGTGACGATTGCGACCTTCGTGCCGTTCATGCGGAAGGCGTAGCCGACAGGATCGGCGGCGTCGTGCGGGATCGCGAACGGATTGATCTCAATGTCGCCGATTTGGAAGCGCTCGCCCGGGCGAATGTGCTCGACGCGCTCGATGGTGGCTTTCCTTCCTGGTTTTTCGGGATCCTCCGCGTACATTTTCACGATTTCGCGATGCGTCGGCTCCGTCAGGTATGCGGGGCAATCCCACAGGCGCGCGAGTTGCGCGACCGCGTTGGAATGGTCGGAATGCTCGTGGGTGATCAGGATGGCGTCCACGCGCTCCGGTTGCGGGCGGCCCAACGCTTCGAATCTTCGCAGGATTTCCTTGCGGCCTAGGCCAGCGTCAATGAGGAGGGTTGTGCGCTCCGTTTCGAGCAACGTCGCGTTGCCCGTGCTGCCAGAAGCGAGAATGGATATGCGGAACGAAATGCGGGACCTCTTCGCGCCCTTCTTTCATCAGGGCCAGCAGGATGATGGCAAAATGGCGCGGCTGCGTCAAAGGAAAAAGGAAGCCACGGAGTCACAGAGGCACGGAAAGAGAGGGACCGCAGGAGGCCAAGGAAGCATGGGACGCAAAGGAGAAAGAGGAACCACTGCCGGCCGTTAGAACGCGAGTTGTTCCCTGGTGAGCTGGAAGCCGTTGAGATTGCCGACCACGCTTGCGGCGATGCGGCCGGGCTGGAAAAGTTCCCGCGCGATCTCCTGCACTTCCTCCGCGGTGACCGCCTCGAGCATGGCGATCAGCTCCTGCGGCGTGAAGTGCCGATCGAAATACATATGGTAGCGCGCCAGGTTGCTCATGCGCGCGCCGCTGCCTTCGAGCGCAAGCAGCGTCGCGCCCTTTAGATGATCCTTCGCGCGGCGCAGTTCTTCCGCTTCAATCGGCTCGTCGCGCATCTTGCGGAATTCTCCCAGAACGGATTCCACGACTTTGTCGGCCGTATCGAGCGACGTGCCGGCGTAAACCGAAAGCGCGCCCACATCGCGATAGGGAGTCAAGTCGCTGAAAATTGAATAAGCCAGTCCCTGGCGTTCGCGAATGTTCTGAAACAGCCGCGACGACATTCCGCCGCCCAGAATATTGTTCATTACCGAAACGATGAAGCGCCGGCGATCGGTGAGCGGCAGCGAGGGAACGCCCAGGCAGAGGTGCACCTGTTCGAGCTCGCTCTTGGTGCGCAGGGTGATGTGCGGCGAAGGCACGGGCTTCGGGTCGGTGAAGACGTCCTCGATGCGAGGAAGATTCGAAAAACGGGCGGAAACCAGGTCCATAAGCTGCGTGTGGGTCAGATGGCCCGCCGCGGTGATGACCAGCCGATTTGGCGCGTAGCACTGCTGAAACCACGTCTGGAGTGAATCGCGCGTGAATGCCGAAACCGTTTCGGGCGTGCCGAGAATCGGTCTGCCGAGCGCGTGCGGTTGCCAGAAATTCTGCGTGAAAAGCTCGTGGACGAGATCCTCGGGATTGTCCTGCGTCATGCGGATTTCCTCGAGCACCACGGACTGTTCGCGCCCGATATCGTCGGTCGCAAATCTCGGTTCGAGGACCATGTCCGCGAGGATGTCGAAGGCCTTCGCGAGGTGCTCGTCGAGGACGCGCGTGTTGAAGCAGACCATTTCCTTGGACGTGAACGCGTCGAGCATTCCGCCGAGGCGGTCGATTCCGCGCGCGATGTCTTCCGCGGTGCGTCGCTGCGTGCCCTTGAACACCATGTGCTCGATGAAATGCGAGATGCCGTTGATTTCGAGCTGCTCGCGCCGCGATCCCGATCGCAGCCAGATCCCCACCGAAACGGAGTGGACGTGCTCCATCGGCTCCGTCAGGACGACGAGCCCGTTCGGCAGAATTTCCTTGTGCACGGCGTGAGTTGTATTCGACATGTCTGAGTCCATTCTTGCACGGCGCTACGTTGAATGTCATTCCACCTGGCGAAAACGTTGCGCAATTCCTCGCGTGTTATGATGACTCCAATATGTCTTCCCAAGCCTCCAGCGCTGGCGTAAACCTGCTCGGCAAATCGGCAGAAGAGCTGCGCGAATTCCTGCAAGGGCTTGGCGAGCCGGCGTATCGCGGCGCGCAGATTTATCACGCGCTCTATGCCGAGCGGCGATTCGATTTCGGCGCAATGACGAATCTGCCGGCAGCGCTGCGCGAGCGCCTGTCGCGCGAGGCGGCGATTGCGCTGCCGCAGGTGGCGCGCCGCTACTCATCTTCCGATGGCACGCTGCGCTACGTCCTCGCGATCGGCTCGGGTGAGAACGGCTCGACCAAGCCCGCCAACATCGAAACCGTGTTCATGCCGGAGGAAAATCGCCAGACGATCTGCGTTTCGACGCAGGCGGGCTGCGCGGTGGATTGCCGGTTTTGTCTGACGGCCACACTCGGACTGGTGCGCAATCTCACCGCGGGCGAAATCGTGGGGCAAGTGCTCGTCGCGCTGGAGGACAATCGCGCGGCGCTGAAGCCTCAGACCAACATCGTACTGATGGGGCAGGGTGAGCCGCTGCTGAACTACGACGCGGTGATGGCATCGCTGCGTATTCTGCTCGATCCGAGCGCCATCGCCGTTTCGCCGAAGCACGCCACGCTTTCGACTAGCGGCATCGTTCCTGGCATCGAGCGGTTGGGTCGGGAAAAGGTGCGGCCGAAGCTCGCCATATCGCTCAACGCGTCGTCGGACGAGCAGCGCAACGAAATCATGCCCATCAATCGCAAGTATCCGCTCGAAAAGCTTCTCGATGCGTGCCGAAGCTATCCGTTGCGGCCGTGGGAGCACCTCACGTTCGAATATGTGCTGCTCGGTGGATTCAACGATTCGCCGGACGACGCGCGCCGCGTGGTCAGGCTGCTCACGAACCTGCGCGCCAAGGTGAACCTGATCCCGTGGAATCCGGGCGACCTGCCTTACGAAAAGCCGGATGCGGAGCGCGTCGCGGAATTCAGGGCGATTCTGACGGATAAGGACGTGCCCGCTTTCGTGCGCGCTTCGCGCGGGCAGGACGTGATGGCTGCGTGCGGGCAATTGGTCCTCGCGGAAATGGCGGCGGCCTTGTAGCGCCGGAGGCGCGATTGTTATTGGCCCGGCGCGGAGCGCGGCGGAGTGCTGGGAGAGGAGAAAACGAGAGTCGCGAGTCCCGGAGGGACGATTGACGTGCTCAGGACGAGGTGGCGCTATCCAATTCCAATCGCGGCCATGAGGCGGCCGGTGGTGCGTTCGCGGCGATAGCTGAACAAGAGATCGGTGCGGCAGGCTGTGCAGAGGCCCGACGAAGAAATCTGCCGTCCTGGGATGCCTGTATCGGTCAGGATCGCGCGATTTGCCGCGATGAGATCGAGATGAACGCGCAGCGGGGGAGGCTGGTGACCGGGCGGCCTCATCGTGAGCCACGGCAGCCAGTTCGGATCGTTCTCGCCGGAGGCAAGTGCATCGAATGGGTCTTCGAACCATTCGCGCGCGTTCGGAAACTGCGCATCGAAATCGCGCGCGACGTCCGAGCCGACTTCGTAGCAACAGCGGCCGATGCCGGGACCAAGCCCGGCGACCACGTCCTCGGGCCGCGTGCCGAATTCCATCTGCATGCGTCCGAGCGTCTTTGCGGCGATGCGGCTAAGAGTGCCGCGCCATCCAGCGTGAATCGCGGCGATCGCCCGCCGCTTCGTATCGGCGAGAAGGATGGGAATGCAGTCGGCGGTTTGCACGGCGAGCAGAATGCCGGGGTCGCGCGTGAAGAGCGCATCGCCCTGTGGCGCTTCCTTTGCAGCGGCGTCTGAAGAGTTCACGCGATGGGTGGCGTCCGAGTGAATCTGGCGCAGCGTGACGGCGCGCAGTTTGTCCGCGCCAATCGCGTGAAAGAATTTCTTGCGATTTTCGAGCACATGCGCGCGGGAATCCCAATCGGTAAAGCCGAGGTTCAGCACGCGATCATTCTTGGTTTGTGGCGCACCATTGCTTGAGGTGAACTCGCTCGTGCCGCCGGGACGCGTGCTGAATCCGTGGACGAGCCAATCGAGCGCCGCGAACGCGGGGGCCTCAAGGATTCGCAATCCGCCCGCGCGACGCAGATTCCAGCCTGCCGGCTCCGCCGCGCCCTTCCGGGGCGGGGATTTCCTTTTCGTGAGAGTGGTGGCCATTCTCTGCGGACTCGTCATTATAGGTATAATCGCGCGTCGTCGCAGAGCATGTTAACGAGCGAAGGGGCCATGATCGTCGGGCTTGGACTGGACATCGCCGAAATTGACCGCATCGAGGCGGCCATCAACCGCCATGGCGCGGCGTTCCTCGAGCGGCTGTTTACGCCTGCCGAAGTATCCTACTGCGAGCGCCACAAGAACCGATTCGAGCGCTACGCCGCGCGATTCGCGGCGAAAGAAGCGGCTATGAAGGCCCTCGGAACCGGTTGGAGCCGCGGCGTTCGCTGGCGCGACATTGAAGTGGCCCGGGAGCCCAGCGGCAAGCCTATGTTGCGGCTCGCGGGCGCCGCGCGCGAAATCGCCGATGGACTCGGCGTGAAGAATATTTCGCTGTCCATCACGCACAGCGGCAACCTCGCTCTCGCCCAAGTTATTTTCGAAAGCTGAGCTGTGCTAGCTCGCCTGCACTTTCTTCAGCGCCGCCATCTGTTCCCATACAGACCTCGTGCCACTCGTTCGCGGGATGCCGCCCGGCAATCCGCACCTTCAGATAATTCCCCGTGAGCGCTTCAGTCCAGCCGTCTCCGCCACGGGCAAGCGTCAGCGAGCGCAGCGTGCGGCCTGCCTGCGCGACGCGGAACGCATCGGATTTCCGGCCCGCAAGCTTGCGCAGTGCGCGGGCGCGCTCGCGAATGGCTTGCAATGGGACGGCGTCGCCGAGGGTGGCCGCTGCCGTGCCCGGGCGCGTGGAAAATGAAAACACGTGCAGGTAGGTGAAGGGCAAGCGCTCGATGAATTCGAAGGTGGCCTGAAAATCGGCATCCGTCTCACTCGGAAACCCCACGATCACGTCCGCGCCAATGGCTGCGTCGGGCAGCAGGCAGCCGATCAGATTCATGCGCTCGGCGTAATGTTCCGTGCGATACCAGCGATGCATCGCGTGCAGGATGCGGTCGGAACCCGATTGCAGCGGCACATGAAAATGCCGCGCGAGGCGATCGGAGGAAGCCACCAGCGCCACGAAGTCTTCTGTAATGTCCTGCGGCTCAATCGAGCTGAAGCGCAGTTGCTCGAGACCGGTCTCGGCCAGTATCCGCTGAACGACATCGGCGAGCGCCGCGCGCGGAACGAGATCGCGGCCATAACTTCCCAGATTGATGCCGCTTAGGACGATCTCTTTGGAGCCCGCTGCGTCGAGCGTGTTCACTTCGCGGACCACGGCATCGGGCGTCAGGCTGCGGCTGCGCCCGCGCACAAACGGAATCACGCAATACGAGCAGCGATTGTTGCAGCCGTCCTGAATTTTCAGGATGGGTCGCGTGCGGTCGCCCGCCATCAACGTGGCAGGCGCGATCTGCACCGTGGATTGCGCGAAGATATCGCCGGTCAGGATTTTCGCGGGGCCGCGCGCGAGCGACATGGGATCGTCCTCGAGCTGCGCCACGGGAACAAAATCAGTGCTTGGCCCGCGCGCTCCGAGCCCGCGAACGATCTCCGGGATTTCCGCCTGATGGGAATTGCCTATCACCCACGCCACGCCCTGTATGGCAGCCAGATCCTCCGGCGCGCGTTGCGCGTAACACCCGGTGACGACGATTCGCGCCTGGGGATTGGCCCGGTGAATTTTTCGCACCGCTTCGCGCGCCTGCGAATCGGCCGCTGCCGTGACGGTGCAGGTATTTAACACAACGACGTCTGCGGAGGTGTGCCCACCCGCGAGCGTCAGCCCGCCCGCGAGCAGTTCGCGGCGAAGCGCGGCGGCATCTGCTTCGGTGGCGCGACAGCCGAAATTCTCAATCGAAAAAGTAGCCATCTGGCTTGGGGTGTTTCCGAAGGTCGAGCGCACGAATTATAGCAGCGAATCACAAATGCTCGCATTTTCAGCAGCGGGAAGGAACAGAGAAGAGCCCAAGACCTACCGCAGAGGACACAGAGAGAACGCTAGGTTTTACGCGCCAGCGCCGCGGCGTTGGTAGCAGAGGAGAATCAGATCGGCCCGGCGGCGCACTCCGAATTTGGCGAGCAAGTTCGACACGTGAAACTTCACGGTGCGCTCGGATATGTGCAGGCGGTCGGCCACTTCCTTGTTGGCCAGGTTTTCGAGCAGGCCGCTGAGGACTTCTTGCTCGCGGCGGCTGAGTTCGTTCGGGGAATCCACGCGCAGGCGGCGCCCCTGCGTGGTGCTCAGGATGGAATCCACGAAGCGCGAAAGGACGGGGCGCGATACCCATATGCCCCCGGCGGCGACTTGCGGGAGCGCGCGCGGGAGCTGCTCGCGGGCCTCCGCGTACGTCAGGATTCCCTTGGCGCCTTGGCGGAGCAGGGCAAAGCTATCCGTTTCCTTGAGGTTGTCCCCAACGACCAGAATCCGTGCCGTCGTCAAGCGATCGAGAATATTGCCAAGCAGCGCTCCGGTGGCCTGGCGCGCGGCATGCGCGTCCACCACATATACCGCCGCCTTAGGAACTTCAAGGTTTCGAAGGTCCGGGGCCAGCATCGAATCGAGCTGCTTGGACGTTATCTGAAAGCCCGAATCCTCGAGCAAGCGATGGAACTCGTCCAGAACCATCGGATGCGGCGAGAGCAGGCAGACTTTCAGATTTGACTTGGCGTTTGCTTTGGCCATCCTGAATTTAGGCTAGCCGAATTGATGGGCAGGGGCAAGGCGGAGAAAGCGGATGATTTCATACCAGACACGGGCGAGCCACCGCCGGGGGAGCCAGTCGCTAAACGGGGAACAGCGGCCCTGCCGGGAAGTTCAATCGGCCTGAGCTGACGACTCCGACGAAAACGCGCCGTCGGCATCCTGCTTTCGCCGGGGTCGCTTGGCGGGAAGTCCCGCCTGGCGAACCTTGTAGAGCAGAGCGCGATAGCTGATTTTCAGCACTTCGGCGGTCCTGCGGCGGTTCCAATGATTGGCCTGGAGAACCTTCAGGATGACGTCGCGTTCCATGCGCCGGGTTACCTGCTGGGCGATGCGCTTGAGGGGAATATTGCCATCCTCGTTAGCCTCGTAGGTGAAATGGGCCGGGGCCCTCTCCGCGCGCTCGGAGTAAAACGTTTCTTCTGAGCCGAGGACCACATAGCGCGCCATGCAGTTTTCGAGTTCGCGAACGTTGCCCGGCCAATCGCGCTGCTTCAGCAAGTGGAGCGTCTCTTTTGACAGAGGGGGCGCCTCGCGCTGGAATCGCCGGTTGAACTGCTGGCGGAGGTATTCGACCAGATAAGGAATATCGTCGCGGCGCTCGCGGAGCGACGGAAGCGTGATACTGATCACGTTGATGCGATAGAAAAGATCGGATCGGAAACCGCCGCTTTCGATTTCGCGCGCGAGGTTCCGGTTCGTCGCGCAGATTACGCGGGCGTCCATGCGCTTTTCTTCGTGATCTCCGATGCGTGTGAAATGGCCGTCCTGGAGGACGTGGAGCAGCTTGGCCTGCAAGCTGGCGTCGAGCTCGGCGATTTCATCCATGAAAAGCGTGCCGCCCTGGGCCATTTCCATGCGGCCGGGCTTCGTGGCATTTGCGCCGGTGAAGGCGCCCTTCTGAAAACCAAACAACTCACTTTCAATCAGAGTGCCGGGGATCGCCGGACAGTTGACCTTCACAAAAGGGCCGTCGTGCCACGGAGAAGAGTTATGAATGAAATGCGCCAGGACTTCTTTCCCGGTCCCGCTTTCGCCGAGAATCAGGATAGGTACATTCAGCCCCGCTGCTCGCTCGACCTTTTGCCGGACAGACTGCATCGCCTGCGACGGTCCAAAGTAGATGTTGTCGGGAGGCAGTTCGGCTTGATTGACGGGCGGCTCAGGCTTGAGTGAGGCGGCAGATGCCATTCGGGTCAAAGGCTCAAAAACAAAGCCCACAATTCTCCTGCAATATACTTTGCACCCCGGACGCCAAACGCCGAGGCATTGGGATCGGTCGCCGGATTTCACCGAGAGGCTGGGAATTTGGCTATCACGATGATTCCAAGGATGTTCTCGTTCCCGCGATGCGGGAGAGGGTGACTAGGACGAGATGCAGTCGTCAGGGTTTTTCGACAAAGTACCTGAAAATTGTTGGCACTTTAGGGAACGGACGTTCCCAGGCGGGCATTAGAGTTATCCAATGGTTTCCACAGATAACTTCCACAAAAGCGATTGTATGGGTGGAACGCTCGCACGTTGGAGAGCGAGGAAGAGTAGTGAAACGATCGATTGAGAGAGGCGCGAAGCGCCGGACCCAGCTCTATCCGGCGGCTGATGGTGCCGTCGCCGGTTTAGATGCGGGAACCTTCGCCGCGGACGATGTCGTAGCGCTCGATGACCGCAGCGACCCCAATCGTTTCGTGATCGTCGTCCGAGCGTTTGTCCACGCGAATGACCCGCCCATGAGCTTTTACGAAGACCTCGGAGCCGCGTGTGATTTCCGCGGGCAGGGTCAGCGTAAAATCAACCTCGGAGCCTGGAGCCAGATCGTCCTGCATCGTAAAGTAAACTCCGCGCGTCGAGATGTCCCGAGTCTGGCCGCTGTGCGAACGCGGTTCTATGTTGATGGGCATG
>Ga0209415_10020952_pt1 | contig 10108 bp, 10 predicted proteins | sample PeaSoiSIISIP2007_FD_187696 | JGI IMG/M metagenome (GOLD analysis project Ga0209415, IMG submission 187696) | Peat soil microbial communities from Weissenstadt, Germany - SII-SIP-2007 (SPAdes) (version 2) | ecosystem: Environmental > Terrestrial > Soil > Wetlands > Peat | place: Germany...
TGCCGATGCGTGCCGGGGTCGAGATACCCTCCAAACCGCTCCTGATGCACTGGCTCGCCGCGATCGTCGCGCTCCTTGCCGGCGGCGTGAACGAATGGACCGTGCGTTTACCTTCCGCCGTCTTCGCCATCGCCGGGATGCTCGCGACTTACCTTTACGTAAGGCGCCTATTCGAAGCACGAGGCGCCCTGCTCTCGGCCATCATGCTCGGCACCGCGTTTCAATATCTGCAAGCCGGTACGGGTTCGCGCGTTGACATGACGCTGACCTTCTTCATGACGATTGCGTTCTTTGAGTTTCTCGCTATTGCCGAAGGACTGAGTAATCACGCAGACCTGCTCTACTTCGCGATCGCGCTTGCCGTACTCACTAAAGGACCGATCGGTGCGGCGTTGCCGGCGCTGGTCGCAATCGTGTGGATCACCTTGGCTTGGCGCTGGAATGTATTTCGGCGCCTGCATCTGGCACGCGGTATAGTCATTGTCGGTCTTATCGGCGGCGGATGGTATATCGCGGCAATAGTCAGTGGCGGTGCCGCATTCGTCCATAAACAGATACTCGGCGAGAACCTTTATCGCTTGATCGGACACGCTGGGGTCAACCACGGCCACGCCCATCCGTTCTACTATGAAGAGGGCGCAATGCTCGCGGGTTTTCTGCCGTGGACTCCGATCGCGTTGATCGCGGCGCTTCAGGCGCTGCGGCGTCCGCGGCGCCTCGATCCGCGCCTCGGATATCTGTTCGTGTGGTTTCTCGTCGTCCTGATTTTTTACAATCTCCCGCAGAGCAAACGAGGCGTCTATCTGCTCTCGCTCTTTCCCGCCTTGACCACGATCGTCGCCCTCTACCTGAGCGACGCGATTTCGCATCGCGACGAAATCGCACGGCCGTTGCGGTGGCTCGCTCGCGCCACCGGCGTACTATTTGTCGTGGCCGGTGCTGGTGCGATCGCCGGGCTCGTCCTGCTCTACTTCTCACCGCCCGCGATTCGATGGGTCCTGGCGCAATGCGGAATCCTGCTCGATCAATTACCTGCGGCACTGCGCGCGAGCGCGTATCAGCGGGGCCTTTTCTCCGTGGTTCTTCCACTCGCCGCAATCGCTATTGGGATATATCTCCTTCGCGCGTGGCCGCGGGTCGAAAATATCTTCTTCGCGATCGCCGGCGGCTTCGTCGCGATCGTCCTGGCGGTCAATCTGGTGGTGGAACCTGCCGTCGCGAATACCCTGACGCTCAAGGGCTTCGCGACCGCTACGATGAAAATCGCCGACGGCAAGCCGATAGGGTATTGGGGCAGCCTCGATTACGACTTCGCCTTTTACAGTGGCCGCAATATCCAGTTCGTCAGCAAACCGGATTCGCAAGACGATTTCGTAGTAACTTCGAAAGACGATTACAAACTGATGTGGCCGGCGATGCGCGCACGCTACGAAACGGTATTGCGCAGCGGCCCGTCCGACTTTAACGGCACCGGCCAGATGATCCTGCTGCAACGAATCGGCTCACCCGCCCCTCCCACGTCTCCCCCGTCAGCCACCACGCCCAAACCAGAGACACCCGCACAGGCTACCTCGCGCTCCGCCCCCGCCAAATCCACCACCTGAGACTTAACGTCGTGAGTTCACCTCTAGGACAAGCGCGCCTTCCGTAGGTCCACGACGGAAGCCGCCAGTCGCGGCATCACTTCGCCGGTCGGTCCCCGCAGGCTGATATCGCAAATCCGCGTGATCTCCGATTCGTAGAGATTCGACTCGATCAGCATGCCCCCGCGCTGCTTCACCTCGATTGCGAAGCCCGCCGCCGGATAGACCGTCGCCGAGGTCCCCGCGACGATTACCAGATCGGCGCGCGCCGAATGTTCGACACAATGTTGCAGCACGTCCGGCGGAATCGGTTCGCCGAAGGCCACCGTGTCGCCCTTGAGCAACCCGTCGCATTTCGGGCACTGGGGCGGCAGCACCTCTAGCCGAATTTCCTCACCGCGGAATCGCGCACCGCATTCGATACAGCGGATCAGTTTCCAGTTGCCATGAATCTCTGCGAGCGCCGAGTGGCCCGCCTGCCGATGGAGGTCGTCAACGTTCTGCGTAATCAAAAACCGCAGTACGCCCAGCGCCTCCAGTTCTGCCAGCGCCGTGTGACCGGGATTCGGCTTGGCCACCTTCAATGGACCCCACAGTTCGTCGTTCTGCCGGCGAATCCGATCTTCCCACGCCTTCTTCGGATCCGACAAAAAAATCTGGTAACCGTTCATAGGCGGCTCGCCGTATTTGGTCCACAACCCGCCCGGCCCGCGAAACGGCGGGATGCCGCTCTCGACCGACATGCCGGCGCCTGTCAGGGCAATCGCATAACTCGCATCGAGGATCGCGCGCGCGGCGGCGAGGATCTCAGCGTCTGTGGCATTTGGCGCGGATGCGGCCATCGCTAAACTCTCTCCTGCATCTGATTGCACCGAGGGTATCACAGACCCGCGATCTCAATAAGCGGAAGCTGTCGCCGCGCGAGGCGGCCTGAAGCATGGAGGGGAACGGATATCCGGCAGGAGCTTATTCGGTCCAACCGAGCTTCTTGTAGAGGCTCAACTCACCGTAGTTTTTGGCCGCACCGTAGCCGAATTGCGCGTTCATGCCGACCCGCCACGGACGATAGAAGAATCCAAGATCGGGACCGCCCTGGCCATCAATCGACTGCGATTGCGTTCCCGGAGGTCCTATAACGCAATGCTGGTTGAATCTTCCCAGGTTTTTGCAAATCAACGCGCCCGCCGTCGGCGCAGAACCACCGGCATATATCGCTCCACCCGCGCCGCCCAGCCACAGCCAGTTCGCGGTCGACTTGAGGATCCATTGAAAGTCGATCTCGCTGCTCGTCACGCCGTTCTCAAATGTCTGTATCGAGCTGAACGAGAAATTCAATGGATGCCGGCTATGTGTCATTATCCAGCTGCTGAAATCACCTTCGATCAATGAGGAATCGGAATCGCCCGCCTCTTTACCTCCCGACAAATAAAATTCGGTGCCGGGATAGAGTGCGAAATCGAGTCCACCCTGGAAGCGGCCAAAATAGTATTGCGCCTGGTTCGGTTTGGTCGGAACGAAGGGATCGGCCTGGTTGTGCTCCACGAAAAGTTGATAGGCGGTCGCGCGTCCGAAGACTCCTATGTAGGGCGTGAGGCTCTGCTCGAGTTGAAAGCCCTCTTGGCTAGTACCGTAATGGTCACTCACGAAACCGCCGGCAAACAAAGTCGCCTGTAGATTCGCCGGCGATTCGAGCGTCCAGAAATTCGGATAGAGATCCGCCAACTGAGCATGCGCGTTGCGGCCCGCCAGGGTGATCGCCAGCACCAAAGCGGCGCTGGCGATCCTGCGCACCAGACGCATACTATGGACAATTCCCGTCACCGGACGACTCCTTACAATTCGTGTCATGACTCAGCGCGGTCCCGCCCCGCCGTCTGGTGGCGGTTTCGGAATCACCGGCGGTTGCTCCAGCGAACCTGCCGGTGGCCCGCCCATCGATCCCGGTGAAACGCCGCGGAACCCTCCGATGCCGCTGGTTCCAGTGATACCCAGCGGTCCGGACTCGAGCGGCGGCGCGTCGCAAGCGACCGTCGTCTCGTAACCCTCGGTAACCGATCGATGCTGCGCCGCGGCATTCGTCGCGCTGCTCACCTCGACCGTGCCCTCGTAAACCTCGACATCGGTGAAGCGCTTGCATGAAGGAAATCCCGGCCGTCCGACGCCTTCCTGATACCTGGTGTTCCATTTGGTGCCGCGTACCGCCACCACCGCGTTCGGTGTGTGCACCTCGAAGTTTGGCACTCCGCCCACCGATGACGTAACAGCGGTCCGCAACGCCCCGAGCGCTAGACTCAACCTCGTACTAATACGTCCGCCCGCGGCACCAATCGTCAACTGATCGAGCACCATCGCACTCGATTCGGCCAATTCGAATTGACTATTGTCGCTCAACGTTCCTTCGAGATGGCCGTCGGCGCCGGTCGTCAGGCGATCTCCCTGGTCGAGTTGTGTACCAACTCGCGGAGTCAATGAATTCGCACCGCGCTGGATCGCCGCGCTTCCGGCGACCGCCGTCACCACGCCAGCCGGCGTCTGCGCCAACGCGTCGGTACCTACTATCGCGAAGGCAGCGAAAGTTAAGAGGTAAAATGTGAAAAATCTTGGAAGGAGGAGAGCTTTCAGTTGACGATCAATATTCACCAGGTTCAGATCCCCACCGCCGCCGCCGTTCCTGTTTCGCGCCGCGCGCATCGCACAGCCGCAACTTACTTCTGATCTGAAGTCTACACAGTTCGCACCTATTTATGTTCTGCCATTGACGATGTCAATTCCTTTGCGCGCCTCCCAGTGAGCATGAATTGACATTACGCGAAATGACTAATCAATATCGTTCTCACCCACAGCGATCTCTGCGAGTGAGCGGTACCAACGTTAGTATGCTTATTCGCTTGGCGCGCAAAACTGAAGTAAGTAAAGACAAACATAGATTAGTGTAATCGAAAACGGCAACTAGCTATTAGCCATCGTCTCCAATCGTCGGCTTTGCAAAACTCACTATTCGCTGATGCCAACGGTCGCCGCAAACTCACTAATGATTCGCGCGAGCGCCTCCGGACATTCCAGCGGTACGTGATGGTGTGCACCCGGTATCATCGCGAGCCGCACCCGCTCATTCGACACAACCGCGTTGGCACTCGCCTCCGCTGTCATGATGCGACTCATCTCCGCCCGAATCAGCAGCGTCGGAATCTGGAGGTGCGAAATCGCAGACGGAACGTCGAGGCCGTCGCTGCCAAAGAAACTCTCGCGATCGAACTTTAACGTGTAGCGGCCGTCGCCCATCCCTTCGAAACTGTGTTCGGCGATTCTCGTAAGTACCGCGGGATCGATATCGCCCTCGTTGGGCATCAGCCGAAAACGCGCAGTCGCAGTTGCAAGATCGGGATAGGTCACGACCGGCAGCGCCTTGAGCCGCGACATGAAACGATCACGCCGTGGCGTCGAGGTTACCGCGACGTCGATCGCGATCGCTGCGCGCGCGAGCGCGCCGTATCGCGCCGCGAAGGACAGCACCGCGATTCCACCCATGCTGTGTCCGGCAACGATTGGGCGCGCAAGGCCCGCTGCGCTAATAAAGCGTTCGAGGTCGCTCGCATACCTATCAGGTGAGTATGCTGGTGGCCGCACCCATTCGCTGTCGCCGTGACCGCGCTGATCGAGCGCGACGACGCGAAAGGTGTTGCCGTCGATCGCGTCGGCGAACGGCTCCCACCACCATGCGTTGGCAGAGGTACCGTGCAACAGGACGAGCGTTTCGCGCCCCTCAGGATTCCACTCGAGATAATGTAGCCGCGGCGAACCCTCGAGGAACCTGCTTCGCGGTGGGTTCATCCGATCTCGTCGAGGAATTCCCGCAGCGCCGCGGCGAGGCCCGCCGGATTATCGAGTAGCACATGATGATGAGATTGCGGGACGACCGCGAGCCGTCCGCGCGGCATTGCCGCGACCATTCGCTCGGCTAGTCCCGGTTTGAGGACGCTCTTCTCTGCCTTGAGAAAGAGCGCTGGACATTGCAGGCGCGCGAGACCCTCCCACGCCTTCATCGGCTCGCGCATCATCGTGCGGCGATCGCTTTTGTATTCCCACTTGCCGTCGGCGGCCTGCCGAAAGGAATGTTCCGCCACGTGATGGAGCACTTCGCGGGTCGCGATAGTGTCGCTCGGGATCGTGCGAAAGCCGGCGATCGCCTCGGCGCGTGATTCGAAGCGGCGCGAGGGCTTTTCGGCTAATTCGCGCAGCATCGCTACCGCATGATCGGGATACGTCGGCGGACTATCGATCGCGACCATTCCGCGAAGCGTTTCGCTATGCAGTCCCGCGTAGCACATCACATTGTGTCCACCCATCGAGTGGCCAATCAGGATCGGCGCGCCGGCGCCCCACGCCGCGACAACGGCACCGATGTCCGCGACATAATGTCGCGTGCCGTAACCCCATTCGGGCATCCATTCGCTGTCGCCGTGCCCGCGCTGATCGAGGGCGAGCACGTGATGCGAGTGGATCAGCGCGGGCGCGACAAAATCCCACCAGCGCGCATGGGCGGCGCCCCCGTGAATCAGCAACACCGGCGGCCGCCCGTGGCCGCCGAAGTCAACGCAGTTGAGCACATTACCGTCGGCACCCTTGAAGGTGAGCTTCTTCATAATCGACTGCCATTCCAGACTGTTCGGCCGGGCGGTACAAGCGCACCAGCAGGATCATGCTTTGCAATTGAAAACATTCGTGCAACCATCTTACAGGTATTTCGACCGTTTTTTATGCCGAACTGGCTATCATCCAGATCGATCATTTCGACCCTCGCCGGAATCGTAGCGATCGCGACGCTTGCGCGCGGGACCGCGCTCGGCGCGAATGCCAGCGTCACCGAATCGGCAGGTGCGCCTTCGGTGCCGACCACGTCGACTGCCCCGGCATCACCCGCCGCGCCGCTTAGTCCATCCACCGAGCCAAACTACGGCGGCGATTCCAATGCAGCTAAGGCGCGCGCGCTGGTCATGGCGGCGATTAATATGAAGGACAGCGATCGCGCGGTGAAACTACTATGGCAGGCCACCGAAATCGATCCGACGCTGCCCGAGGCCTACATCTACCTCGGCCTTTTCTATAACTCTCGATCGAACTTTGGCAAGGTGGTGGAGGTTTACCAGAAGCTGGTCAAGTTCGAACCGAAGGAGGTCAGCGCATACCTGAACATCGGCGAGGCCTATATGTCATTCGTTCCGCCACGGCTGGAGGAAGCCCTGCCCTACTATCGCAAGGCGCTGGAACTGGATCCCGCATCGCCATTCGCGGCACTACGGCTTGGCGAGATTTACGCCCAGCAAGGGAATCGGGAAGAAGCGGTAAAATTCCTGCGGCTGGCGAGCGGTGCGCGAACTAAAAATCCCGACGTCGCCGCGCAGGCCGACAAGTTCCTGCGCGAGATGGGCTCCTGAGCGGCGCATTTGTGCGTCACGGCGTGGGCGTCTCAGTTGCCGAAGGAGATGCTTCCGTCGCACCATCTCCGCCCTGCTGTTCGGCTTGGCGCGCTTCGTCGCGAAATTTTGGCGGGACGAATTCGTGGTCGAATTTTTTCTGCTGCTCTGGATTGAGAATACCGCGAACTTTCAAATAGGCGCCAATCATCAGGCGGCGCCGCTGGCGCTGCATGCTTCGCTGCAATTGCATCACCTCTGCGCGCGCGTCCTCCATCACTTCGACAATTTCCTCGCGCTGATAGGGACTGAGGCTTAGCGATCGGTTCATCCGCTCGACCAGATTACCGCCGGGAACCTGTAGCAGTTTGTAGCGATAGGCGAGCGTGCTGCCGGCAAAGCCGATCGCGACACCCGCGATCAGCGCGACTAGGAGCAGCAATGTAGTGGACCTATCCTTCAAGGCTACTATCCGTGAGGCCGCTATTCGGCAGTTCCGACGAATCGAGCGACGGCGAGTTGAACTGCGAGGACTCCGGAGCGAATTCGTCGGCTGCGTTCTCTGCAGAATCGTAAGAGTATGTGGGATCGACGTCGGATCCTTCGCCAACCACGCTTTCGACAAAATTCTGATTCGGTGACTGCGCGGACGACCACGCCGTGATGCCGGCGGCAACGAGCAGTACCGCGGCGACGGCTGCGATTTGCCAGGTCTCTCGCGGCTGGACACGAGAAATGGTGGGGCGTCGGGGCCGCGCCAGATCGAGCGGTGTCGGCGGCGGCGACTCCATAACGTCCGCGGCGACGACCGAATGGACTGCCGGCGCGCTCAATGCAAAGGTCCGAAATGCGCGGTCGCATTGCGGACAATCCCGGACATGCTCAACCAGGCTGACGCGAGCCGCCGCCGGCAGCATCCGCCGCCAAAAACGCGGGAATTCCTTTCTTGCTTCCAGGCAGTTCATCGTTCTACGCCGCGCGCGGTGCGCGCCAAGATCCGTTCTGCCTGCCGGCGCATAGACTGTCTGGCGCGAAACGTCCTGATTTTGACCTTGGCTTCGCTCCAGCCCATCGTTTCGGCGATCTCGCTGACGCTCAATTCCTCGCTCTCCTTTAGAATTATTACCATCCGATCGTCCGGCCGCAGCGAATCCAGCAACCGATGAGCTAGATCGTGCGCCTCCTGCCGCCGTTCCGCCGCGTCAATTATCTCCTCCGGCGTGGCTTCGCTTACGAGCTGCACCCAAGTCCGCTCGGATGCGCTGAAATCCGCGACAAGTTCTTCCGGCCTCCGCTGACGGCGCCGCAATTCGTCATAACAGACATTGGTGACAATCGTGCGCAACCAGCCAAAAAACGGCAGCTCGGCGCGATATGAGGAAAGACCGGTAAACGCTCGAAAAAAACTCTCCTGCGACAGGTCGCGAACCATCTCGCGGTCGGCAAAGAAGCGCTGACACAGACGCTCGACGCGGTCGCGATAGCGCGCCGCAAGTTCGGCGAAATCCGCCGTCTCTCCCGCCAACACCGCGGCGATCAATTCGTCGTCGGGTCGGGCGGTCAAGCTTCGATTAAACCGCTTTGTCGCGAGCGCACGGATCATACCTGACTACTAATACGCTCTTACCGTCTGGCGGTTACACATGGCGCCGGACGATGCGCTCATGCCGCGGGAGGGGGCGGCAGCCCGGCGTTCGCAAGATCGGCGGGAGTATCGAGATCGAGTACCACGCCCGGATCCTCAACATCCACGTAAAGTACGCGCCGGGGATCGGCATTGACGACGACCCGCGCACCCTCGTCTTCGGACGCTGCCATCAATTCCGCGAAGACGGACCGGTCGAAGATCACCGGATGGCCGCGGCGACCGCGATAACGAGAAACAACTATCGGTTGCCTGGTCTTACTGTATTCATCGACCAAGGCGCGAAACGTGGCCGGAGTGACCAACGGATGATCGGCGAGGTGGACGATAACCGCATCGGCGCCGCCGCCGATGGCCTCGGCGAGGCCGACCTTGAGCGACGACAGTTGGCCACGCGCATAATTCGGATTTTCGACGATTGTGATTCCTGGGCCACATTCGATGGCGCCACGGATGCTATCGCCATGAGCACCGAGCACGATTACAACGCGGCTCGCAATGGTCAAAACGATCGCCATCGTGTGCGAGATAAAGCTCTCATCGCCAATTCGAAGCAATGGTTTTGGGTAGCCCATGCGGCGCGATTCGCCGGCTGCAAGCAGAATCGCGGCAATTCGCGGGGCGCTCAAAATCGGATCCGAGGAAGGCTGGTCAGGCCTTGCGGCGCAGGTGGCCGACCTTCGCGCCGAGCGTGAAATCATCGCGGACGCCGGTACGCCGCTCGCGAATTATTTCCGCGATGATCGAGATTGCGATCTCCTCTGGAGTCTCGGCGCCGATATCGAGTCCGAGCGGCGCGTGAATTTCGTCGATCAGGGCCCGGTCTATACCATCCTCGGCGAAGCGCGCGAGCATCGCGCGCGAGCGGCGGCGCGACCCAATCATCCCGATAAAACATCCGGGCTGCTTCAACGCCGCCCGCACCACCTCCTCGTCGAAGGCATGTCCACGGGTGACGGAGATAAGATAACAGTGCCGGTCGAGTTGCAGCGATTCGATCGCCGCGGTAAAGGGCTTCGCGAGGATAACGTCTGCACGTGGAAAGCGCTCGCGGTTAGCGAACGAAGCACGATCGTCAATCACGGTGACGTGAAATCCGAGCATCGCACCCAACTCGCACAGCGGCTGCGCGATATGGCCGGCACCGACGATTATGAGACGCTGCGCCCCGGTTATCGGATCGACGAAAAGGCGCGGCAAGCCATTGGCTTCGATATGAGTGACGGGCATGAGCGTGCCCTGACCGTTAACTTCGAGCAATGCAGCGACGGCATCGGCAGTACGATCCGTGATCTGCCGCAGCGCTCCGCCCTCTAGTCCGTGCAGCTGCGCGCCGATCTCCGTGCCGTTGGGATCGACAACCGTCTTTGCGCCGGCCGGAGCCTCCGATCGGGCGCCCGGATCGATTACTGTGATCAGCGCGGCAGGACGGTTGTGTTCAGCTGAATCCGCGAGCTTGCGGGCCA
>Ga0209415_10020953_pt1 | contig 10108 bp, 8 predicted proteins | sample PeaSoiSIISIP2007_FD_187696 | JGI IMG/M metagenome (GOLD analysis project Ga0209415, IMG submission 187696) | Peat soil microbial communities from Weissenstadt, Germany - SII-SIP-2007 (SPAdes) (version 2) | ecosystem: Environmental > Terrestrial > Soil > Wetlands > Peat | place: Germany...
AAGCTGCGCCAGCAGATCGTCGCCGCCTATCGCGAGCTGGAGAAGGACTGCGGCGCGGGCGTGACGGTCGCGGTGCGCAGCTCGGCCACCGCCGAGGACCTGCCCAGCGCCAGCTTCGCCGGCCAGCACGATACCTATCTGCACGTGCGCGGCGATGCCGACGTGTTCGACGCCTGCCGCAGATGCTTTGCGTCGTTGTTCACCGACCGCGCCATCGGCTACCGGCTCGACAACGGCTTCGACCACTTCAAGGTGTATCTGTCGATCGGCGTGATGAAGATGGTGCGCTCCGACCTGGCGGCGAGCGGCGTGATTTTTACCCTCGACACCGAATCCGGATTCCGCGACGTGGTGTTCGTCACCGGCTCCTACGGGCTGGGCGAGAACATCGTCCAGGGCGCCGTCGATCCGGACGAGTTCTATGTCCACAAGCCCACCCTGGCCAAGGGCTTCCGCGCGGTGCTCAGCCGTTCGCTGGGCGCCAAGCAGCTGCGTATGGTCTATGGCCGCGGCCACGGCGATACCGCCACGCGCAACGTCCCGACCAAGGTCGCGGAGCGCGAGCGCTTCTGCCTCACCGACCAGGAAGTCGTGGCGCTGGCCGATTCCGCGGTGAAGATCGAGCAGCATTACTCCGCCAATGCCGGCCGGCCGATGCCGATGGATATCGAGTGGGCCAAGGATGGCGAGGACGGCCAGCTCTATATCGTCCAGGCGCGTCCCGAAACCGTCGCCTCGCAAAAAGCGCCCGACATGCTCGAGACCTTCACCCTCAAGGGAACCGGCGCCGTGCTGGCCACCGGCCGCGCGGTCGGCGAACGGATCGCCACCGGCATCGTGCGCGTGATCCATTCCGATAAGGAGCTGCACACCTTCAAACCGGGCGAGATTCTGGTCTCCGACACCACCACGCCCGACTGGGAACCGGTGATGAAGACCGCCGGCGCGATCGTCACCAACCGCGGCGGCCGCACCTGCCACGCCGCCATCGTCGCCCGCGAGCTGGGCGTGCCGGCGGTGGTCGGCACCGGCGACGGGACCGTGCGCCTGGCCACCGGCACGGCGGTGACCATCAGCTGCGCCGAGGGCGAGGCCGGCAAGGTCTATACCGGCACCATCCCCTTCGAGGTCGAGCGCACGCCGATCGGCAATGTCGCCAAGACCCGGACCCACGTGATGATCAATCTCGGCAATCCCGAGATGGCCTTCCGCTCGGCCTCGCTGCCGCATCAGGGCGTCGGCTTGGCGCGGATGGAATTCATCGTCCAGGAGCATATCGGCGTCCATCCGATGGCCCTGGTGCATCCCGAGAAGGTCGCTTCCGCCAAGCAGCGCGATCTGATCGACCACCTGACCCGGCGTTACGCGCACCCGCAGGACTTCTTCGTCGAGAAGCTGTCCGAGGGCGTGGGCACCATCGCCGCCGCCTTCTATCCCAAGCCGGTGATCATCCGTCTGTCCGACTTCAAGACCAACGAATATGCCGGCCTGATCGGCGGCGCCGGATTCGAGCCGCACGAGGAAAATCCGATGATCGGGTTCCGTGGCGCCTCGCGCTATTCGCACCCCGCCTATGCCGAGGGTTTCGCGCTCGAATGCGCCGCGCTGCGCCGGGTGCGCAACGAGATGGGCCTCACCAACCTGTACATCATGGTGCCGTTCTGCCGCCGGGTCGAGGAGGCCAAGCGCGTCATCGACACCATGGCCAGGAACGGCCTGGTCCGCGGCGAGAACGGGCTGCAGCTCTACGTGATGTGCGAGATCCCGAACAACGTCATCGAGATCGACGAATTCGCGCAGCTGTTCGACGGTTTCTCGATCGGCTCGAATGACTTGACCCAGCTCACGCTCGGCGTCGACCGCGACTCGGCGACCGTCGCCTTCGACTTCGACGAGCGCGATCCGGGCATGTTCAAGATGTTCAAGCTCGCCATCCAGGGCGCGCACCGCAACGGACGGCATATCGGCATCTGCGGCGAAGCCCCGGCCAACTACCCCGAGGTGGCGCAGTATCTGGTCGAGCAGGGCATCGACTCGATGAGCGTCAACCCGGCGAGCGTGCTCAAGACCATCGCCATCGTCGCCGAGGCGGAGCGACGGATCAAGGAGACCAAGCCCAAGGCCGCCGCGGAATAGATCACCCCCGCGAAGTTTCTCCTCCCCAACTCAGGCCCGCCTCATCTCGAGGCGGGCCTTCTTTTTCCCGGACATTCGAAACCTAGCAGATGCGCGGCAACTGCTCGCCGTTGAGCATGTCGATGGCGCGCGCCACGCCCAGCGGACCGCGGCAGGAAACCTGGCCGGCGGGCCCGTCGCCCACCGCGCCGATGATCGCCGCCCCCTCGCCCACCTGGTGACGGCGCAGAATTTCGACGGTGCGCGCCGCGTCGTCGGGCGCCACGATCGCGACGAACCGGCCTTCGTTCGCCACGTGCAGCGCGTCCAGGCCGAGGAGTTCGCAGGCCGCGGCGACTTCCGCGCGCACCGGGATCGCCGCCTCCTGCAACGCGATCGACCGCTTGGCCGTCTCCGCGATCTCGACCATGGCGCTGGCCAAACCGCCCCGGGTGAGATCGCGCAGGCAGTGGATTTCGATGCCGGCGTCGATCAGCGCGAGGACCGGAGCGGCAAGCGGCGCACAGTCGCTCTCGATCGCGGTCTCGAAGCCCAACCCCTCGCGCGCGGCCATGATGGCGATGCCATGCCGGCCGATGTCGCCGCTGAGAACGATGGCGTCGCCCGGGCGGATCGCCCGCGGCCCGACAGCGGAGCGGGCGACGATCCTGCCGATGCCCGCGGTGTTGACGAACAACCCATCGGCCTTGCCGCGATCGACCACCTTGGTATCGCCGGTGACCAGCCGGACGCCGGCCGCCCGCGCCGCGGCGCCCATCGAAGCGACGACGCGGCGCAGAACATCGAGCGGCAGCCCCTCTTCGAGAATCAGGCCCACGCTCAGGAACAGGGGCCGGGCGCCGCACATCGCCAGATCGTTGACCGTGCCGTTGACGGAAAGCGTGCCGATATCGCCGCCGGCAAAGAACAGCGGATTGACCACGTAGGAATCGGTGGTGAAGGCGATCGGACCGGCGGTATCGAGAACCGCGCCGTCGTGCTGACGATCCAGCTCCGCATCGCCGAAAGCCGGCCGGATGACCGATTCGAGCAGGCGCGCCATCGCCCGTCCGCCGCCGCCATGGGCAAGCTGGACCAGCTCCCGATCGCCGTGCGGCGTGGGGCAGGAGAGCGCGAAGCCTCGATCGACCGTCATCGCACCAGCTCCTTTGCCGCGGCGACGCCGCGGTAGCGGTAGTAGGCGGCGCAGGCGCCCTCCGAAGACACCATGGTCACCCCGAGCGGATGCTCGGGCGTGCAGCGCGTGGCGAAGGCGGGGCACTCGAGCGGCTTGCGCTCGCCGCGCAGCACGAGGCCGCTCAAGCACTCGCCCGCCGCATCGTCCTGCGCGCGCACGGCGCCGAAGCGCCGTTCGGCGTCGAAGGCGGCATAGGCCGCCGACAATCCCAGCCCGCTCTCGGCGATCGTGCCGATCCCCCGCCAACGCCTTGGAATGACCGTGAAAACCTCGCTCATCAGTTCCTGGGCCGGAGCGTTGCCGCCGCGCCGGACCGAGCGGCTGTACTGGTTCTCGACCGCGGCGCGGCCCTGCTCGAGCTGGCGCACGCACAGCAGCACCCCTTCGAGGATGTCGAGCGGCTCGAAGCCGGTGACGACGATGGGCACGCGGTAGCGCGCGGCGATGGGATCGTATTCGCGCGTGCCCATGACGGTGCAGACATGGCCGGCCGCGAGGAAGCCTTGGACGCGATTGTCCGGCCCGTCGAGGATCGCGCGCATCGCCGGCGGCACCAGCACGTGCGAAACTAGCAGCGAGAAGTTGGCGAGACCGTCGCGCTTGGCGCGATAGGCCGCCATGGCGTTGGCGGGCGCGGTGGTCTCGAAGCCGACGGCGAAGAACACCACCTCGCGCTCCGGCTCGGCGCGGGCGATGGTCAGCGCATCGAGCGGCGAATAGACGAAGCGCACGTCGCCGCCGCGCGCCTTGGCGCCGAGCAGGTCGCCCCGCGACCCCGGAACGCGCAGCATGTCGCCGAAGGAGCATAGGATCGTGCCGGGGCGCAGGGCGATCTCGATCGCCTTGTCGACAAATTCGACCGGCGTGACGCAGACCGGGCAGCCCGGCCCGTGCACCAGCGTCACCGACGGCGGCAGAAGTTCGTCGATGCCATAGCGCACGATCGCGTGGGTCTGCCCGCCGCACACCTCCATCAGCGTCCAGGGCCGAGTGACCAGGCGCGCGATGGCTTCGGCGAAGCGCCGCGCGGCCGGGCCATCGCGGTATTCGTCGCGGTATTTCATGCGCGCTGCTCCGGCAGATCGAGCAGCTCGCCGATCTCGCGCAGATGCTCGAACACCCGCTCCGCCTCGCGCTCGTCGATCACCGCGATGGCGAAGCCGACATGGACCAGGACGTAGTCGCCGATGCGCGCCTCGGGCGTATAGGCCAGGTTGATGGTCTTGACGATGCCGCCGAAATCCACCTGTCCGGTGCGCAGCAGCGGATCGCCTTCGGTCATGCTCAGCACGCGTCCGGGAATCGCTAGGCACATGGCGGCTCGCTCCGCTTCCCGGCCCAGGCCGTCCACACCGCTTGGCCAAGGGCAATGCCCCCGTCGTTGGGCGGCAGGAGGCGATGCCAGACCGGCTCGAACCCCGAGGCGCGCAATGCAGCCACCGAGTCCTCGGTCAAGGCTGCGTTCTGGAAGCAGCCGCCGGTCAGGACCACGCGCTGGAAATTTACGGCCGCGGCCACGGAAACGATCGCCCGCGCCAGGCCAGCATGCAGCGCGGCGGAAATCGCCCCCGGCTTCGCGCCCGCGCGCAGGTCGGCCAGGGCGGCGGTCAGCGCCGGCATCCAATCGACGATCAGCGGGGATTCGCCGCCGACCTCCCGCACCGCAAATTCGTAAGGTCGCGAAGTTGCGCCTTTGTCCGCCGCCCACTCCAGCTCGGCTGCCGCCTGGCCCTCGTAGGTCGCGCGCTGCCGCAGCCCGCACAAGGCGGCGAACGCGTCGAACAACCGCCCCATGCTGGAGCAATGGGGCGCATTGACGCCGCGCGCCATCATGGTGCGCAGGACGGCGCGTTCCTGCGACGCGAACGAAGCGACCGGCGGCAGGTCGGTCATGGCGAACGCATCGTCGCCGAACGCCTCGCAGAGCAGGCCGAGCGCGGCGCGTCTCGGTTCGCGCGCCGCCGCCTCGCCGCCAGGCAGGCGAAAACGCCGCAGATGCGCGACGCGGCGCCATCCCCGGTCCGTCACCGCCAGGAATTCGCCGCCCCAGATCGTGGCGTCGGTGCCGTATCCGGTGCCGTCCCAGGCGACGCCGAGCGCCGGCGGCGCGATGCCGTTCTCCGCCATGCACGCGACCACATGGGCCAGATGGTGCTGGACCCCGGCGACCGGAAGGTCCGGCGCGGCGACCGCCTGGCCCGAAGGATAGTCCGGGTGCAGATCGCGGGCCACGGAACGGAGCGGTACCGGATGCATTCGGACGATATCCGTCAAGGTTCGGGCATGGGCGCGGCGCGCCTCCACCGTCTCCAGATCGCCGATATGCGGGCTCACGACGACGCAATTCTTTCCGGTGAGCGCGACAGTGGTCTTGAGGTATCCGCCTACCGCCAGGATTCCTTCGCCAACGCCCTCGACCTGGATCGTCGTCGGCCCATAGCCGCGCGCGCGGCGCAGAACGAGCGCCCGACCGGCAACCACGCGGACCACCGAATCGTCGACCGGCCGCACGATCGGCCGGTCATGGACCAGGAACAGATCGGCGATGCCGCCGAGTTGTGTCAGGGCTTCGTCACTATCGATGGCGATGGGCTCGTCGCTCGTGTTGCCGCTGGTCGCCACGACCGGAAAGCCGAGTTCGCTCAGCAGCAGGTGATGCACGGGCGCGTAGGGCAGCATCGCGCCGAGCCATGGGTTGCCGGGCGCCACCCCGGGTGCGACGAGATCGCCGGCGCGGCGCAGCAGCACGATCGGACGCGCCGGACCGGTCAACAGCGACTCTTCGATTTGCGAAAGGCGACAGACGGCGCGCACCTCCGCAATGGACGGGAAGATCGCCGCGAAAGGTTTGTCCGGGCGGCGCTTGCGGGCGCGCAATCGCTGTACCGCCCCTTCGTCGCGCGCGTCGACGATCAGATGGAAGCCGCCGATTCCCTTGACCGCGACGATGCGTCCTTCGCGCACCGCGGCGGCGGCCGCGCGCAGCGCATGGTCGTCGCGCGCCAGGACGGACCCATCGCCATCCAGCAGCGACAAGCGCGGGCCGCACGCCGGACAGGCATTGGTTTCGGCGTGGAAGCGCCGGTCTTCGGGATCGTCATATTCCTTCCGACAAGCCGGACACATCGGGAAGTGCCGCATCGAGGTGCGCTCGCGATCATAGGGACTGTCCTCCACGATCGTGTAGCGCGGGCCACAATGGGTGCAGGTGAGGAACGGATAGCGATAGCGGCGATTCGTCGGCTCGAACAGTTCGGCGACACATGCCGGGCAAGTGGCGATATCGGGCAGAATCTGCGCGGAACGCTCGCCCGCCGCCTCGCTGGGCCGGATTGCGAAATCCTTCTCGCCGCGTAGATCCAAATCCTGGATTTCGATCGCCGTGACCTGTGCGTTCGGCGGCGAAGCGGTGCGCAGCGACTCCACCAATGTGGCGACGCGATCCCCGCCTCCCTCGACCTCGAGCGCGACCCCCTCGGCGGTATTGTTGACCCACCCGGACAGGCCGAGCGATTTCGCCCGACCGTAGACGAAGGGCCGGAACCCGACTCCTTGCACCGCGCCGCGTACGAGAATCCGCCTGCGCACGGGCTTGGACGCGTTCGTGCCGGCGACACGCGCGCCCATGGGTTGTCTAGACCTCGACCTGCACACGATCGAGCAGAACATCGGCGGCGTTGGCATTGCCGATATCGTCCGAAACGGCGATATCCAGCCGGGCCCCCTCGGCGATCGTGCCGGCGGCCGCCTGGGCGAAATGTTCGCGGAAGTGATCGGCCGACATGTGGCTCAACGCGCCCAGCCACACCGAGACGCCGACGATCCGCCTAGCATCCTGCTGCCGCGCCAGATCGTCGATCTTGCGCATCAGGCCGGTCATCAGGGTCGCTTCGTGCATGGTCTATTTCTCCTCACGCGACGGCATCGATCTCGCCGCGCACCCGTTCGGCGACAGCACGTACAGCCTGTTCCACCGCCGGGGTCATCGCCGCGCCGATGGCGAAGGACGCCCCTTCGATCGCGAAGACGATGCAGCGCGGCGGCAGCTGCCCCAAGCTGCGGGCGAGCTCGACCGCCTCCGCGAGGCCGAAGCCGTGCGTGGAGGCCGCGAAACCGGCGATCGCCAGAGGCGCGGCACCGACATCGAAGCGCCGCACCGTGCCCGGCGCGGCGTCGGAAAAGCTGGCATCGACCAGGACCGCCGCTTTCGCCCCGTCGAGCCGGGCCAGCAGCGCGGTGGCTTCGCCGTCCAGATCGACCACCTCGACGTCGTCGGGCACCGTTCCGCGCACCAGTAGCGCCACCGCGCGGCCGGCCGCATCGTCGCCGCGGTCGGGATTGCCGATGCCGATAACCAGCGCGCGGCGCGAGCCCGGCGTCATGGCGTCAACCGCGATCCACGTCGAGACGCAGGAAATGGACCGAGCAGGAAATGCACGGATCGTAGTTGCGAATCGTCTGCTCGCAGCGGTGACGAAGCTCTTCGTCGGGCAGACTGAGCCAATCGACGATGAACTCCTTGAGGTCCTCCTCGATGCTCGGCTGGTTCTGCGAGGTCGGCGGCACGATTCGCGCCTCGGCGATGGTTCCGTCCGCTTCCAGACGGTAGCGATGCCAGATCAGGCCGCGCGGCGCCTCGGTCGCCGCCGTGCCCACGCTCGCCCGCGGCTCGACGGCGATCCACGGCCGGTCCGGCTCCTGATACGCGTCGATGATGCGCAGGGCTTCGTCGCAGGCGTAGACCACCTCGATGCCGCGCACCAGGATGCTGCGATAGGGGTTGGCGCAGACCGGACCGAGGCCGACTTCGCGCGCCGTCTGCTGCGCCAGCGGCGACAGGCGGTCGAAATTGAGGCTGTAGCGCGCCAGCGGTCCGACCAGGTAGGACCCCCCGCCGCGCCGTTGCGAGTGCAGCGCGGTCGAGCGCTCGACATGGATTTCCTCGAAATGTTCGTCGTACTGCGCGGAATCGATATCGAGCCCGCGGCTGGAGACGATGTGGCCCTCGTTCAGGGGATATTCGTTCGGATGGCGAAGCGAGACGAATTCATAGTCGCGGCTGCGCTCCGGGAACTCGAACTTCGCCGCCCAACGCACGGTCTCGAGCGCGGCCTCGCGCGCCCATTTCAGCCGCTCGGCCAGCGGCGCGAAGTCGCGCCTGCGCGGGACGCGATAGAAACCTCCCACCCGCACATTGATCGGATGGATTTCGCGCCCGCCGAGAAGCTCCATGATCTGGTTGCCGACCTTCTTGAGCTGCAGCCCGCGGCGCACCGCGTCGCCGTGTTCGCGCGCCATGTCGACCGCGCCGTGATAGCCGAGGAAATCCGGCGCGTGCAGCATGTAGATGTGCAGGACGTGACTCTCGATCCACTCGCCGCAATAGAGCAGGCGCCGCAGGTCGCGCAGCGGCCCGGTCACGGTGACGCCGAACGCCCTTTCGATGGCGTGCACCGCGCTCATCTGGTAGGCGACCGGACAGATGCCGCAGATGCGCGCGGTGATGTCCGGCGCCTCGGAGAAGGCGCGGCCGCGCAGGAACGCCTCGAAGAAACGCGGCGGCTCGAAGATGTTCAGCTCGGCGCTGCGCACCTTGCCGTCGCGCACCACGACCTTGAAAGCCCCTTCGCCCTCGACCCGGGCGAGATAATCGACCTTGATCGTCTTAACGGCCATGGCGTTGGCCCTCTTCGCGGAACGGCGCCGCGTTGGCGTTGAAGGTGCGCCACACCCGATGCAGGGCGCGTTCGTCCATGCCGAGAACGCGCAACTCCTTGCTCAGCGACGCGGTGTTCGGCGTCTCCATCGGCCCGAAGCAGCCATAGCAGCCGCGGTCGTAGGAAGGACACAGTGCGCCGCAGCCGGCATGGGTGACCGGCCCCAGGCACGGCGTGCCGTGCGCCACCATGACGCAGACATTGCCCTTGAGCTTGCATTCGACGCAAACACTGTGAGGGGGCGTGACCGGCTTGCGTCCGGCCAGGAACGCCGCAATCGTCTCGACCAGCTGGCGCTTGCTGATCGGGCAACCGCGCAGCTCGAAGTCCACCGGTACGTGGTCGGCGATGCCGGTCGAGGTCGCCAGCGTCTCGATGAAATCGGGGCGCGCATAGACGATCGAGGTGTATTCCTTGACATCGGCGAAATTGCGCAGCGCCTGGATGCCGCCCGAGGTGGCGCAGGCGCCGATGGTGATGAGAAATTTCGAGCGCCGCCGTACGTCCTTGACGCGTTCGACGTCGTGCGGCGTCGTGATCGAACCCTCGACCAGCGAAAGGTCGTAGCGCCCTTTGATGTCGCCGCGCGTCGCTTCCGGGAAATAGGCCAAGTCGACCGCGCCGGCCACCGCCAGCAGCTCGTCTTCGCAATCCAGCAAGGTGAGCTGGCAGCCGTCGCAGGACGAGAATTTCCAGACGGCTACGCGCGGTTTTCGCGCCACCCCCGCCATCTCAGATCTCCTTCAACGACAGGATGTGACGAACCCGGTCGTGGCTGAAGACCGGTCCATCCTTGCACACGAATACGGGGCCGAACTGGCAATGGCCGCAGAAGCCGACGGCGCACTTCATGTTGCGCTCCATCGACACATAAATGGCTCGATCGGGCATCCCTGCGTCGCTCAGGGCGGCGGCGGCGAAGCGCATCATCACTTCCGGCCCGCACACCATGGCGACGGCCTTCGCCGGATCGAAATCCGCCCGACGGACCAGATTGGTGACCACCCCGACATGCCCGTGCCAGTCCTTGTCCGCATGGTCGACCGTCACCTCGACCGTGGCGTCGAGGCGCCGCCGC
>Ga0209415_10020954_pt1 | contig 10108 bp, 6 predicted proteins | sample PeaSoiSIISIP2007_FD_187696 | JGI IMG/M metagenome (GOLD analysis project Ga0209415, IMG submission 187696) | Peat soil microbial communities from Weissenstadt, Germany - SII-SIP-2007 (SPAdes) (version 2) | ecosystem: Environmental > Terrestrial > Soil > Wetlands > Peat | place: Germany...
GCTCGCCCGCGAGCCGGCCCGCCGGCTGTCGCTCCACCGACAGGCGCGCGCTCGAGGTCTGCAGCACGCGAGCGAGCACCCACTCGGCATGCGCCCGGAGCGTCGGCCACATCTGATCCTGGCCGAGGTATCCGCGCGCCACGAGCGCCGCGCCGGCGTGCCTTCCGAAGGCCGGGAACTTCGGGGCGAGGCGGCGCACGGTCTCGCGCGGCAGGTCACCCCGGGTGCCGAGGAACGCGAGCAGCGTCTCGTCGGCGGCGGTCGACACGCAGGTGAGCACGTCGCCCTCGCGGAGGACCACGCGCAGCTCGGCGTCCGCGGACGTGACGCAGAGGGACCCGGTCGTCCGCGCGGCGATGGCCCTCCCCAGTACGCGCATGGCGTCGCCCGGGCCGAGGACCGCCGGAAACGCGGCCTCCGTCGGGGGGGCCTCCGGGCCGCCCTCGGGCGACAGCGGGGTGTGAACGGCCTCGGCCCGGCCCTCCGCCCCGCCGGTCGTCGAGATGCCAGCCCCCGCCGGCCCCGCGTGAGTGCCGGCAGGTCCCTCCGCCGGGAGCGGGGTCGACACGTCCGATCCCGTGACGGAAGGCGGGTGCGCGCTGCCGTGGGGCGTGGCGCCGCTGCCGGTCCCGTGAGCTCCGGTCGTGCGCGGCGAGCCGCCGTCGCCCGTCCGCTCGCGGGCGTGCGCGGGGGCCGGAGCACGGCGGGGGGCAGCGGCCTCGTCGTAGTCGTCGTCCTCCTCGAGCGGCTCGTCGAGCGCGGCGAGAAGCTCGGCGGGCAAGACCGCCTCGATCTCCTCTTCGGGCGACGGCGCCCCCGGCCCTTCACTGTGCGGCATGTGCATCCGCTGCTCCGCCTCGCTGAGCAGCTCCTGCAGCTCGGCGCTCACCGGCGGGCCGAGCCCGAGCGTGCGCGACAGTCCCCCGACCTCCGGCACCGGGGGCCCGGAGGGCACCGGAGGCGATTGCGACATGGCCCCCCGCATGCTGGCGGGGGGCAGCGACGGCCCGCCCTTGCTCTGATCGTCCTGCCCCTCTCCCAAGATCATCCCCCGTCGCGCTGGCCTCGCCGCGCGCGCTGCCGGGCCAGGCGCACCCCCATCCGCTCGCCGAGGCGCGGCAGGATCCCGGCGCACAGGATGAGCGCGAAGATGAACAGGACCATCGCGAGCTCGCCGCCGCTGAGCGAAAACATCCGCTCGTTTGTACCACGGCCGAGCGGCGGCGGCGGGTGCCGTGCCGGGGAGCATGGCTGGCACGAGCGCGGCGCGCTTAGTACATCGGGAGGCGCGAATGAGGTACCCGCGGGCGTGGGCTTGGGCCAAGCGCTTGGCCGCCGTGGCAGGGGCGGCGGGCGCCGCGGTCGGAATTGGCCTCTTCTTCGCGGTGAGGCACTACGAGGCGGGGCTCCCGAGCGTCGCCGAGCTCGAGAACTACCAGGCGCCCCAGGTGACGCGGGTGCTCGCGCGGGACGGAACCGTCCTGGCCGAGGTCTTCACGCAGCGGCGCACGGTCGTCCCGATCGCCTCCGTGCCCGCGCACGTGAAGCTCGCGATCCTGGCGGCGGAGGACGCGGGCTTCTACGAGCACGAGGGCCTCAACTACTGGGGGATCGCCCGCGCGATGCTCGTCAACCTGCGCGCCCGCGGGACGCGGCAAGGCGGCTCGACGATCACGCAGCAGGTCGTGAAGAACCTGCTGCTCGCGAGCCACGAGCGGACGCTGTCGCGAAAGATCCGGGAGGCGCTGCTCGCGCGCAGGCTCGAGCAGCAGCTGAGCAAGGACGCGATCCTCGAGCTTTACCTCAACAACATCTATCTTGGCCGCGGCCGGTACGGCATCGAGGAGGCCGCGCGCGACGACTTCGGCAGGGGTGCGCGAGATCTGACCATCGCCGAGGCCGCGCTGATCGCCGGCCGCATCGCGAGCCCGCGCGACTACCATCCGCGCGCCAACCCCGGCGCGGCCCGCGGCCGGCGCGCGTATGTCCTCGACCAGATGCACGCCAAGGGCTTCCTGAACGACGCGCAGTGGGCCGCCGCGAAGGAAGAGCCGATCGCCCTCGCTCCGCCCCCGGAGACGTCGAGCGAGCTGGCGCCGGAGGCCGTCGAGGTGGCCAAGGCGCTCCTCTACCGGATCGAGCCGGATCAGGCGCGGCTGGGCGGTTTCGTCGTGACCACGTCGATCGACCCGAGGCTCCAGGCCGCCGCCCGGCACGGCGTGCGCGAGGCGCTCGCGGCGTACGACAAGCGCCGGGGCCTGCAGGGCGGGATCAAGCCCGCCGCGGTGGTGGCGGACAAGAGGGGCAAGACGGGGCCCCCTCGCGACGCCCTCGTGCCGTTCGAGGGCGATCCCGTCTTCGAGCAGCACCGGACCCTCGTCGGCGTCGTCGCCGGCGCGGACGACGCGGCAGGCACGTTCGACGTGCGCGTGGGGAGCGCGATCGGGACCGTGAGGCTGGCCGACTTCGCGAGGTACAACCCCGGCGACCTACCGCCCAGCGCCTTCGCGCCCGCGGGCGCTCGCGTGCGCGTGAGCCTGCTCGAGCCGGCCCGGCCCGAAGCCAGGGCGGCCCTGCGCCTCGAGCTCGGCCCCGAGGGCGCGCTCGTGGCCATCGACGTTCGCACGCGACAGATCCTGGCGCTCGTGGGCAGCTACGAAGGCCAGGCCGGGGCGCTTGACCGGGCGACGCAGTCGCGGAGGCAGCCCGGGTCCACGTTCAAGCCCATCGTCTACTCGTACGCGCTCCACTCGCGACGCTACACGCTGGCGAGCCTGGTGGACCCGAGCCCCGAGGTCTTCGAGGGGGGGTACCGGCCGAGCAACTTCGAGGGCTGGCAGGGGCACGATCCGCTTCGCCTGCGGGAGGCCCTCGCGAACAGCGTCAACGTGGCCGCCGTCCGCGTCCTCCGGGACGTCGGCCCCGCGAACGTCGTCGCGTGGGCGCACGCGCTCGGCGTCGAGTCCCCGATGAGGGCGGACCTGTCGCTCGGGCTCGGCAGCTACGAGCTTCGCCCGATCGAGCTCGCCGGCGCGTACTCGACGTTCGCGGCGGGGGGCACCTACGACGAGCCGCGCCTGGTCCTGCGGATCGTCGGCCCCGACGGCAAGGAGGTCGCGCTGCCGGAGCCCCCGCCGGCGCGCCGTGTCCTCGACGACGCCGAGGCGTACCTCGTGACGAGCATGCTGACGAGCGTGGTCGACCACGGCACCGGGGCGCGCGCCAGGTCTCTCGGGATCCCGCTCGCGGGGAAGACGGGGACCTCGAACGGCCCGAAGGACACCTGGTTCGCAGGGTACTCCGCCGATCTCGCCGCCGTGGTCTGGGTGGGCTACGACGACGGGAGGTCGCTGGGCGGCTCCGAGCAGGGGGCGGTCACGGCGCTCCCCGCCTGGATGAGCTTCATGAAGGCGGCCCACGAGGGGAGGCCTCGCGTCGACTTCCCGCGGCCGCCGGGCGTCGTGACGGTGCCCATCGACACGCGAACGGGCAAGCTGCCGTACGCGGACGATCCCGACGTGATGGACGAGTCTTTTCTCGCGGGGACCGAGCCGTCGGTCGCGGCCGAGCCTCCCGCGCCCGCCGAGGACGGGGGGACGGCGGTCCCCGAGGGTGGGGTCACCCCGTGATGCTGCTGCTCTCCCTTGCCCTGTTCGCGTCGGCGGGCGACGCCCGCGTCGGCGCCGTGGAGGCCGTGGCGCAGGAGGCGACGCGAGCGCTCGGCGCGGGCCTCGGGCCGAGCGTCGTCGTCACCGCGCCCCTCGAGAGCGATCAGGCCGCGCCAAGGGGGGACGACCTCGCCCTCCGCGTCGCGGCGCGCGTGGCGGAGCGGCTCGGCTCGCGCGCGCACCCCCGTGCGGCCTCCCTCCCGGCCGCGCGAGCGATCGCCGGCCGCTCGAGCGCGCTCGTGTACGTCACGAGCGCCGTGGTCGAGGGAGACCTGCGGATCACCGCCGACGTCTACGCGCCCACGGCCAACGCGTGGGACCGGGTGCGCAACCCGGCCGCGGCGCCGATCGGTCACGCCCTCTCGAGCGCGAAGGTCGACGCCGAGGTCCGGGCGTTCCTGATGCCGCTCTCTCTCGAGCAGGCGGTCGTGAGCCGCGTCCGCCACGACGAGGGCGAGGTGCTCGCGGCCGCGTGCGGCGACGTGAACGGCGCCGACGCGCTCGTTCTCGTGTCGCGGGCGCGCGTCACGCTGGGTCACGTGTCCACGGGGAGGTTCGTGGTGGAGAGGACGGCGGCGTGGAGCCACCTCGCCAGCCCGCTTCCCGTCCCGATGCGCGAGCCCCTCGCGGGCGCCGCCGTGTCCCGCGGCGCGATCTACCTGGGGTCGACCGATCGCGGCGGCGTGGAGGTCGCGCCGGATCTGTCCGTCCGCGGACCGCTCGTCGGCGTGCCCGCCGCGGTCGACGGCGAGGTGGTGTGCCTGCGACCCGAGCCCGGGGCCGGCGCCTTCGACGGCGCGCCGGTCGGCTGCGCGCCCGGTCGCGATGTGGGTCCCAGGATGGCGCTCCCGGCGCCCCGCTTCGACGCCTTCGCGTCCGCGACCGTCGTCGACGCTGCGGGCGCGGCGCATGCCGTCGTGGCCGTGCGCGAGCCGAGCGGGAGGCTCAAGCTGAAGATGGGGGACTCGACGCGCGCGCCGGATGGGGCGTTCGGCGCCCAGCTCGCGCTGGTCGACCTGGACCAGGACGGCGTACCGGACATCGTCACGACGGCGGACACACCCGACGACGCGATCCGCGTTCTCGGCTGGGCCTCGGGGACAGCCGACCCGACCCTCCGCCTTCGCCTTCCGGCCCCGGCGGGCGTCCGCGCGCTGGCGGTGTGTCCTCCGGGGGCTCACGGGCAGCCGGCGCTCGTCGCCATCGTCGGCGACGAGATCTGGATGGTCCGCGCCGGAGACACTGGCCCGACGGCGAGCGGCGGAGGAAAGCCGTGACGTCGCGCCGGGCGTTCCTGGGGGGTGCGGCGATCGCGCTCGCCTCGCTCGCGTCGCGCCGATCGCCGGCCCTCGGGAGGCCTCCGTACGGGGGCGGCCTGGCGCTGCACGCTCCCTGGCCGCTCGGAGCCATCGACCCTCACCGCATCGACGACGCGGCCGCCGCGTTCTTCGGCGAGGCCCTGTTCGAGACCCTGTACCGGCGGGGTCGAGACGGCGCCATCGTCGCCGGTCTCGCCGAAGGCGATCCGGAGCGGGACGGCGGCGGGGTCCGCGTGAGGCTACGAACGGGCGTGACGTTCGCCGCGGGGGCCCCCCTCGACGCGCGCGCGGCCGCAGCGTCGATCGCGCGGGCTCGCGCCCGGGGTGCGTCGGCGTGGCTCTCCGAGATCCCGGTGCCACGCGTGGAGGCCGGCGCGCTCGTCTTCCCGATGCAGGACGCGCCCCGCCTCGCGCGGGCCCTCGCCTCGCCTCTCGTTGCGGTGGTGCCGCCTGGCTTCTCGCCCGAGAGACCCGACGGCACGGGGCCCTTCCGGGCGCGGCTCGAGCCGGGGATCCTCCTGCTCACGCGAAACACCCTGGCGGCGGGTGGCCCGGCGCTCGTCGACCGGATCGAGGTGCGTCAGGCGCCGGACCTGGCGACGTCGCTACGCGCGTTCGAGGGGGGCGCCGACGACGTCGGCTGGCTGGGCTCGTTCCTCCACGAGCCGCGCGCGGGGACGGTCACGTTCGACGCGGGCGCCGTGGCGTGGGCCATCCTGCGCACCGGCGCCGAGGCGGGCTCGCTCGACACGCCGGGCATGGCGCAGGCCCTCGCCGACGCCGTCGCTCCGGCGGCCCTTGCCCCTTTCGGCGTGGGCTCCGCCTGGCAAGCTGGCGCGGCGCACTGGACCGGTCCACCGTGCGAGCTGCTGGTACGGGACGACTCCGCGTGGCTCGTGGAGGTGGCGCGGGCGGTGGCCGTCGCGCTGTCGAGTCCCTCGCACGAGGTGTCTCCGCGGCCCGTCCCACCCGTGGATCTCGCGCGGCGCCGGGCCGCGCGCGCCTTCAGTGTCCTGCTCGACGTCGCCCGCCCGGCGGGGCCCGGTGGCCTCGGCGCGCTGATCGGCCTGGCCACGGCGGACGACGCGAGGGCCGCCGCGGGGATCACGCATCGCCCGCCCCTCGGTGACCTCGCGCCCCGGACCGTGACGCGAACCATGCGGGTCGGTGTGGTCGGCGAGCTGCGCCTCCAGGGCGGTCGTGCGTCCGACGTGGTGCTTCCCCCTTCGCCGTGGGGGATCGGGGTCGACTGGGGCGGGGCCTTCCGGACGCACCGCGCCTGACACGCGTGCAGCGCCCCGGCGCCCGGGCTTGAGCCCCGTCGACCGCGCGGCGTACCGTCGGTCCTCCGATGCGCCTGGCTCCCCAGCTCGTCCTCGCCTTCGGGTTCGTCGCGGCGTCCTCCGTCGCCGGGCTGGGGCTCGCGCTGAGGTGGGAGCGGCACGAGAGCGAGACGCAGCGCTTCGAGCAGGAGGTGCGGAGCGCCTGCGACCGGGTGGTCGCGGAGCTGGGCCGACAGGGCGAGAGCGACCGCAAGCTCATCGGGGGCGCATGCCAGGCCGGCGAGCTGGTCGATCGGGCGCTCATCTGGATGCAGGCAGGGACGCTCGACGACCGGCGGCTCGCGCTCTCGCGGCTCGTCCCGGAGGAGCGCCAGGCGTTCGATTTCGACGAGCTGCTGCTGGCCCGCGGCGACGGCGACGTGCTCGGACAGGACCCGCTGGGGCGCCTGCCCGCGACGGCCGCGGACGTCGCGAAGCTCGTCGCCGGCGACGCGTCGCACTGGACGCTCCGGACGGGTCCCGAGCCGGCCCTGGTATCGCGCTGCCGCAAGGCGGGGCCGGGCGGAGGGCCGGGCGTGGCCCTCGTCGGGGCCAGGCAACTCGGACCTGTCGCCGGGCGCCTCGGCAAGACGGTCGACGTGAAGGTGACGCTCGCCGCCACATCCATCGACGCGCCCGAGGTCGCGCAGCACTCCTGCCTGCTGACCGACGCGGCGGGAGCGAGCATCCCGGTCGTCGTCAGCAAGCCGAAGGACGCGCTCTACGAGACCCTCGCGCGCGTCGACCGGGCGGTGGTCGTCGCGGGCCTCGCGGCGGCCCTGCTCGCGCTCGTGCTCGCCGTGGCGCTGGCGCGCTACATCCGCGGGCCGATCGCGGAGCTGGCGATCGAGGCGCGCAAGGTGGTGAGCGGCCAGGCGCGTCCGCTGAGGGTCCACGGCACCGGGGAGATCGCCGAGCTCGGGCGCGCGTTCGACACGATGCTCGTCGACCTCGACGCGACGCGACAGCGCCTGGCCGCCACGAGCCGGATCGCGGCCTGGCGGGAGGTCGCGCGGCGCGTCGCGCACGAGGTGAAGAATCCGCTCGCCCCCATCCAGGCGGCCGTCGAGACGCTGCGACGGCTCCGCGCCCGGCAGGATCCGCAGTTCGACGGCTACTTCGACGAGGCCACGCGCACCGTCCTCGACGAGGTGCACCGGATCTCCAGCATCGTGACCGAGTTCACGCGCTTCGCTCGCCTGCCGGCGCCCAGGCCGCAGCAGATGGACGTCGTCGAGCTGGTGCGCCAGGTGGTAGGGCTCCATGCGACCGAGGCAGGCGGCGTGCGCCTGCGTGTCGCGGTCCAGGGCACGCCGCCGCCGGTGCGAGCCGACCGCGACCAGGTCGTGCAGGTCCTCACGAACCTCGTGCAGAACGCGCTCGACGCCGTGAAAGACCAGGGCCAGGCCGGCGAGGTGGAGATCGCGGTCGCGGCCGATGGCCCGGCCCGCGTGGCGGTCACCGTCCGGGACAACGGACCGGGGATCGCGCCCGAGATGGCGTCGAGGCTCTTCGAGCCGTACGCGACGACGAAGGCGCACGGGACGGGCCTGGGACTCGCGATCGCGCAGCGGATTGCCATCGAGCACGGTGGCGAGCTGTCGTGCGATGAAGGCAGAGTTGGGACAAGAGGCGCCACCTTCCGCCTCCTGCTCTCGGTGGACGGGCCGCCTGTGATAACGTGATACGAGTGAGCGATCTGCTCGTCGGGGAAACCGTCGACACCCGGTACGAGCTTCGTAGGCTCATCGCACGAGGTGGCATGGGCCTCATCTTCGAGGCCCACCACAAGTTCACGCGCCGTGCCGTGGCGCTCAAGCTGCTCCTTGACGAGCACCGCGCCGAGCGGGAGCCTCGCCAGCGCCTCCTTCGCGAGGCCCACGCGCTGGCGACCGTCCGCCACCCGGGCTTCGTGGAGGTGCTCGACGCGGGCGTGTGCGCCGAATACGGGCCGTACGTCGTCCTGGAGATGCTCGACGGGCGCACGCTCGACGGCATCCTGGCCGCGCGCCGGCGCCTCTCGCTCGCGGACGCCGTGCAGGTGGGCCGGAGCGTGTGCAGCGCAATCGCACACGCGCACGCGCGGGGCGTCATCCACCGGGATCTGAAGCCCAGCAACATCTTCGTGGCGAGAAACGAGATCGGCGAGGAGAACGTCAAGCTCATCGACCTCGGCGTGGCGGCGGTGGCAGAGGAGCAGCTGGCGCAGCTCGACCGGAAGCTGACGGGGGTGCACGAGGTGCTCGGGACGCCCGAGTACATGGCCCCGGAGCAGCTGTGGGGACAGGGCATCGACGAGCGCACGGACGTTTACGCCATCGGCATGTCGCTCTACGAGTGCCTCACGGGGGACGTCCCGTATACAGGCACGTACCCCGACGTCCTCGTCCAGGTGTCCAACGCGGCCGGCCCCCCGGACGTGCGGGCGAAGCGCCCGGACGTCCCTCCCGCGGTCGCGATCGTGATCGAGAACGCGCTGGAGAAGGACGCGTCCGCGCGCTTCCAGACGGCCGCGGAGCTGGGTCGGGCGCTGCTCGCGGCGAGCGGGCTCGTGGCGGCTCACACCTCGCTGCTCTCGCTGCCCTCCGACGAGCTGGCGATCGACATGTTCGACCCCTCGGCGGAGCCCGATCGCGCGACCCCGCTCCTCCTGAGGAAGCCCGCGCCCAGCGGCGATCGGCCGAGCATGCCCCACTCGCCGCCGTCGCATCGACGGATGCACGTCCGGGCGCCGTACGTCACGCCCGTGGTGCTCTTCTCGCCGACCGGCAGCCAGATCCAGGCGCGCAGCGAGGAGATCAGCGAGGAAGGAATGCTGGTGCTGACCCCGCTGGCCTTTCCCCTGGGAGCCGCGCTGAAGCTGCGGTTCGCGACCCCCGTCACGGGCGAGATGATCTCGATCGAGAGCAGCGTGCGGTGGCTGCGCGAGGCCCGCGGCCGGAGCGCGATGGGCGTCGAGTTCCTGAGCGTGCCGCCCGTCCTGCGGCGCGTCGTGGCGGACTACATCGCGATGCTGCCGGTGTCGCAGGCGCAGTAGGACGACAGAAACCTAGCCCGCGTCGGCGCAGCAGCGGACGCCTGTCTGCAGCTCGTGGAAGTGCTCGTCGTGGGCTGTCGTGGCCGGGCGGCAGCGGTCGCGGGCCGGCATCCACCAGCCCCCTTTCAGCGCGGACCGCCACTCGCCCCAGGTGCGGTCCCTCCAGACCCACTCGTCGACGTTGCCGCTCATGTTCCGTACGCCGAAGGGGCTGATGCAGCGGTCCAGCCTGGACGCGGGCTCGCGCTGGTCGCGGAGCCTGCCGTCCTTGTCCACGAGCTCGCCCTTGTCGAAGTTGCACGCGCTGGAGTCGCGCTCGTACCCCGTCGTGTACGGGAGCATCGCCTCCCCCTCGCAGGCGAGCTCCCACTCGGTCTCCATGCAGAGGCGCTTGTTCTCCCCTTCGCAGATCTGCCGCGCCTGCGTCCACGACGCGTCGCCGAGCGGCAGCTCCTGTCCCGGGGCGACGTACTCGTCGCGGTCGACGCAGTAGCGCTTCCGCACGCGCTCTCCGACGCACACCGACGGCGCGAACTTCGCGCACCGCGCCAGGCTGCTCGTGGGCGGTTCCATCCACGCCACGCACTCCTCGCGAACCTCGGTGCAGTACTCGCCTTCGACGAGGATCATGCCGTCCGGACAGGACGGGCGCGCCGGGGCGACGGGATCGGAAGGAGACGCCGGATCCTTCGCAAGGCTGGCGAGCGCAAGGTGCGGCATGCCGGGGGGCGGCGGCTCAGCCGGTGCGGGGGGAGCCTCGGG
>Ga0209415_10020955_pt1 | contig 10107 bp, 8 predicted proteins | sample PeaSoiSIISIP2007_FD_187696 | JGI IMG/M metagenome (GOLD analysis project Ga0209415, IMG submission 187696) | Peat soil microbial communities from Weissenstadt, Germany - SII-SIP-2007 (SPAdes) (version 2) | ecosystem: Environmental > Terrestrial > Soil > Wetlands > Peat | place: Germany...
CACTCCGCCGTCGGCGGCCATCTTCGCCAGCTCGCGGATGCGCCGGACCGACTCATCGCGCCACTGCGCCTCGGGCACGTTGGTCTTGTTTGTGTAGCTCATGATGCGGATGTACGGCGTGTTCATCTTCCTCATCCGCGGGATGGAGCGCTTCAGCTCGTCCACGTCGAGGTCGAACGGCCCGAGGATGTCCCGCGACCAGTTGGCGATCCGGCTCGCGAAGCACGAGACCTGCAGGCCGGCCTTCCGCAACTGCGAGTGGATCTCCTCGAACTGCCTCTCGTCGGCCTGCGCGAGCGTCGTGTCGTTGACATTGCGGATTTCGATGTGCTTCCAGCCGAGTTCTTTGTGCGCGCGGATCTGCGTCTCCAGCGGACTCCCGGCCTCGTCGGCGATCCCCGATAGAAACATCCCGGCTCCTTTCACAAAAGTTTCAACCACAGATGAACACAGTTAGGAGAAACAATAAGTCAGTCCGTCTCTGTGTCCATCTGTGTTCATCTGTGGTTCCAACCAACATCGTTCACTTCTTGAAGATTTCGTCGAAGAACGTCCTCATCGCCTGCCACGAACGCCGATCGGCCGCCGCGTTATAGGCCACGCCTCTCGACGGATCGTCGCCGGAGTCGGGGTTGGTGAAGCTGTGCACGGCGCCGCCGTAGGAGATCATCTGCCAGTCCACTTTCGCCTTGCGCATCTCCTGCTGGAAATTCGCGACCTGCTCCGCGTTCACGTGCGGATCGTCCGCGCCGTGCAGGACGAGCACCTTCGCCTTGATGTTCATCGCGTCGTCGGGATTCGGCGTGTCGAGGTTTCCGTGGAAGCTCGCGACCCCGGCGACGTCCGCGCCGCTGCGGGCCAGTTCGAGCACCACGCCGCCGCCGAAGCAGTATCCGATGGCCGCGACGCGCCGCGGATCGCACTGCGGAATCTTCCGCAGCGTCTCGAGCGCCGCCTGCGCCCGCGCGCGCATCAGCGGGCGGTCGTTCCGCAGCGCCGTCGCCAGCTTGCCGGCCTCCGCCGGGTCCTTCGCGGTGACGCCGTTCCCGTACATATCCACCGCAAACGCCACGTAGCCCAGTTGCGCCAACTGCCGCGCGCGAGACTTGGCGTAGTCGTTCAGGCCGTACCATTCATGCACCACCAGCACGCCCGGACGCTTGCCGGGGATCGCGTCGTCCCAGGCCGCGTAGCCGATCATTGTCACGTCGCCCAACTTGTACTCCACCGTCTCCGTCCGCACCTCGCCGCTCGCATTCATTGCAGCGACGAGAACCGTCAACGCCGGCACCAGGTATTTCATGGCGCGCCCCCTTTCCCTGAATCGCCCCACGACCGAGAGATTTGCGAACAGCCGCGCTCAGATCCTGCCGAGCGATTTCCAGTATCGGTACTCGTGCGGCCATTCTTCCTTGCGCATCGTGATCAACGCCTTCATCCTCTCGAAGAAGGCCGCGCGCTCCGCTTCCTGGTCGGCGTAAGTCTGGCCCCGGCGGATCGCCTCGACCATGTTCGCGCCCAGCTCGCCGGCCTCGGCGAACCGGCCGCCCGGGCCGCTTTTGCCCTCGACCTCGTGCGCCTCGGCGGCCACACTGCCGACCGTCCAGCAGCCGAGCGCCCGGAGGAACTGCAGGAGGTATCCTTCCACCACGTCGCTGCCGCTGCCGCCGGAGGTCACCACGGCCGCGCCGTACTTCCCTTCCAGCGCCTGGCAATGGATCGGGCAGGAGCAGCGGTCCATCAGCGCCTTCATCTGCGCGGTGACGCTGAAGATGTAGTTCGGGCTGGCGAGCACGATGCCGTCCGCCTTCATAAACGCCGCTTCGATTTTCTGGAAATCATCCTTGATCACGCACTGGCCCGTCTTGTGGCACGAGCCGCAGCCGCGGCAGGGCTTGACGTCCATCCGGGCGACGACGAACTGCGTCACCTCGGCACCCGATGCCTTGAGAGACGCCTCGACGCTCGAAAGAAGCCGTCCGGTGTTTCCCTTCATCCCGTTCGGGCTGCCGATCACCGTCACGATGTTCATTGCGATCCTCCCTTTCTGGCGCTCCCGCCCGCGAGCCGAATGGCGCATGCCATACGCCAGCGATGTTACCGCGCCCGCCGGCCTTTCGCAAGCCGGGCGGGCGAAGGCTTGCGGCATACGACATATTTGGGGGGCTGCTTCGGGCGCAGGATCACTTTGGTCACGCGCCCGTCCTTCAGGATGTAGAGCGGAAGCCCCGATTTTCGGTGCTCCCGCCACACCCGTCGGACCGCCCGGCGCATGGCCTCCAGCGCCTCATTTCCCAGCGCGATTTCCTGTTCGCGTGTCAGGCGAGCCATTGCTAAACTCCTGTCACTTTGAATCCGACCGCGCGCTCAACCTCGGCCATCGTTTCCTCGACAATTGGGGACAAGCGCTCGGCGTCCCCAGTTGCAATAACCTTCGGCACTTGTCCCGAATTGTCCACGATGGCCAGGAAGTCCGCCAAGGGACGGTAGAGTGTGAACAGATTACGCAGGCCGACGGCGTAGCGCCTCTTCACGTCAGCTTCGGGCACATTATGTCCGCCGCCTCGCACTCGTACAGCAATTCTGTGGAGCGCGAGGTTCACGTCCCTCAACCACAGAAAGTAGATTCGGATTGTATAGCCGCGCCGTTTCAAGTCCTTCAACAGGTGCACATATGTAACGCCCGCCAGCGTCGTCTCAAAGCCGAAGTTCTTGCGCTCTTCCGCAAGTTGCCGGATGCGGCGCAGCGAGATTCTCCCCGCTTCGATCGCGGCTCGATATGGAGCGAACGGCGAGAGTCCGCCGGCAAGATAATCCGCATTGACGAACTCGAAGTTCGCCTCCAGTTTCGGCAGGAACTCCCTGGCAAAGGTGGTCTTGCCTGAACCGTTCGGCCCCGCAATGATGTAGACGACGGGCTTGCCGTTCATCGCTGCGATTATATCACTGGAATTCTGGCCGCGCCAAGCCTGTTCTTTCTCCGCACGCGTCCATTCGCGACGCGCGGCTGTTCACAGGCTGGGCCGTCGCGCCGCGCGCCAGTTCGTCTCTCGCTCGTAGGCGCGGGCGAGTTGGAGCAGGCGCGGCTCCTCCATGGCGTTGGCCATGATCTGCGCGCCGATGGGCAGGCCGGCGCGCGTGAAGCCGCACGGGATGCTGATCGCGGGCGTCCCGACGAGGTTGACCGAGATGGTGTAGATGTCGGCCAGGTACATCTCCAGCGGATTGGCGGTGCGCTCGCCGATGCCGAACGCCGGGCCGGGCGTCGTCGGGCCGATCAGGAAGTCCACCTTCTTGAACGCGGCCTCGAAGTCCTGGAGGATCAGCCGCCGCACCTTCGCGGCCTTGAGGTAATACGCCTCGTAGTACCCGGACGAAAGCGCGTACGTGCCGAGGAGGATGCGGCGCTGGACTTCCATCCCGAACCCCTCGGCGCGGCTGCGCGCGAAGACGGAGAGGATGTCCTGCGCGGCGGGGCTGCGGTAGCCGTAATGCACGCCGTCGTACCGCGCCAGGTTCGAGCTGGCCTCCGCCGGCGCGAGGATGTAGTACGCGCCGATCGCGTAGTCGTTGTGCGGGAGCGATACCTCGCTCACCTTCGCGCCGAGTTTCTCGAGCACCGCGACCATCCCGCGGACCGCCGCAGCGATTTCGGGATCCAGGCCCTGTCCGAAGAACTCCTTCACGATGCCGATCCTCACCGGCTCGAACGGGCGCTCGGCCAGCTCCAGATACGGTTGAGCCGGCGCGGGCAGGCTGGTGGAGTCGCGGCGGTCGTGATGCGCGATGACTTCCATCAGCAGCGCGGCGTCGCGGACGTCCTTGGTGATCGGCCCGATCTGGTCGAGCGACGAGGCGAACGCGACGAGGCCGTACCGCGAGACGCGCCCATACGTCGGCTTGAGCCCGACGACGCCGCAGAGCGCGGCCGGCTGGCGGATGGAGCCGCCGGTGTCCGAGCCGAGCGAGAGGTGCGCCAGGTCGGCGGCGACGGCGGCGGCCGAACCGCCGCTCGATCCGCCGGGGATTTTCGCGGTATCCCACGGATTGCGGGTGGGCCCGAAGGCGGAATTCTCCGTCGAGGAGCCCATCGCGAACTCGTCGAGGTTCGTCTTGCCGACGAGGATCGCCCCTTCGCGCCGGAGCGCCTCGACCACGCAGGCGTCGTAGGGCGGCCGGAAGTTCTGGAGGATCCGCGAGGCGCAGGTGGTCGGGAAATCGGTCGTGCAGATGTTGTCCTTGACGGCGATGGGGACGCCGGCGAGCCGGCCGACGGCCTCGCCGCGCGCGAGGGCGGAATCAATCTCCTCCGCCCGCGCCAGGGCCGCGGTGCGGTTGAGAGAGAGATAGACGTGCAGCGGCGGATTCAGGCGCTCGATGCGCGCGAAGAGGTCGGCGACGGCCTCGCGCGCGGAAACCTCCTTGCGCCGGATCTTTCCCGCTAGTTCGAGGCCGGTCAGACTGTGCAGTTCCGCACTCATGCGTTGAACCTTCGCACTTCGTTTGACCTGGGCGTTATCACTCAATCACGCGTGGCACGCGGAAGAAGCCGTCGGCCGCGTCGGGCGCGTTCCGGAGCGCGGCCTCGCGCGGCAGCGAGCCGGCCGGGACGTCGTCGCGCAGCACGCTCGCGAGCGCGCCGGGATGCGAGAGCGGCTCGACGCCGGTCGTGTCGAGCTCGTTGAGCTTCGCAATCAGGTCGAGAACCTGGCTCAACTGCCCGGCCATCTTCTCGGCCATTTCGTCGGAAATCTCCAGCCGCGCCAGGTGCGCGACCCAGTCCACCTCTTTCTTGCTCAGGCCCATCGTCGGCTCCTTCAGCTTGGAACGCGCGGAAAATTCATTCTAACAATCGCGGTTTGAAAAGCAAGCACGGCGCGCAGGAGCACAGCGTTTCCTGCGACATCTGTGAACGCGCAACCCTCGAACTTGCGGCGCCCGCGCGCTCTGGCTTATAATCCTTGCCTGCGGTAGAGTCCAAATCCAGATTGAAGAATGCGGATCGCAGAATGAAGAATCCAGAAGCCGTCGCCGTCTTTCGCGGTGGAATCTACGGGGGCCTCCTCGCGCTGCTCGCGGTGTGGGCGGCGGCGTCAGGCTGCAGCAAGACGGCGATGCCGGGAACCGTCGCGAAAGCCGGGCCGAAGGCGGCGGCGCCGGTCAAGGTCGCGGAGGTCCTCCAGGAGACCGTGCCCATCCAGCTCAAGACGTTCGGCAACGTGCAGGCTTACGCCTCGGTCGCGATCCGGGCGCAGGTGAACGTCGAGCTGATGACGATCGGCTTCAAGGAAGGCGAGGAGGTCAAAGAGGGCCGGGTGCTCTTCACGCTCGACACGCGCCCGTTCGAAGCGGCGGTCCGCCAGGCCGAGGCCGCGGTCAAACAAGCCGAGGCCACGCGCAAGCAGGCCGAGGCCGCGGTGGTCAAGGACAAGGCCCTGGCCCGGAACGCGAAGATCGAGGCGGACCGCGCGGAGACGCTGCTCAAGCAAGGCGCCTACACGCAGGAGCAGTACGACAACGCCCAGGCCAACCAGGCCGCGATGGATGCGGCCGTGGACGCGGACATCGCGGCCGTAGCCGCCGCCGGAGCCGCCATGGATGCGGCCAAGGCGAACGTGGATGCGGGCAACGTCCAGCTTTCCTACTGCACGATCCGCTCGCCCATGGACGGACGCGCCGGCAGCCGCACGGTGGACGTGGGGAATATCATCAAAGCGGTGGACATGCAGCCGATGGTGGTCATCAACCAGGTCCATCCGATCTACGTCGGCTTCTCCATCCCCGAGCAGCAACTGCCGGAGATCAAGAAATACCTCAATGACCAAAAGAAGATGACGGTCGAGGCGATTATCCCCGGCGACCCGGGCCTGCCCGCAACGGGCGAATTGACTTTCATAGACAACGCCATTGACGCCACGACCGGAACGATCCTGCTGAAGGGCACGTTCCCGAACGACGACCGCCGCCTGTGGCCGGGCCAGTACGTGAACGTGGTGCTGACGCTCAGCCAGCAGCCGAACGCGCTGGTCATTCCCGACGTGGCGGTGCAGACCGGCCAGCAAGGGCAATACGTCTTCGTGCTCAAGAGCGACGATACGGTCGAGGCGCGCACCGTGACGACCGGCCGGCCGGTGGATGACTCGATCGTGATCGAGAAGGGACTCCAGCCGAAGGAACGGGTGGTGACCGACGGCCAGTTCCGCCTGGTGGACGGCGCGCACGTGGAAGTCGTCCCGCCGGCGGAAAAGCCGCCGGAACCGGGCGCCGTCCAGGGCGCGGAAACGGGAACCGTCCCCGCCGCGAAGCCCGGCTCCGCCGAGGCGAAGACCGGCGAATGAACCTACCGGAATTCTCCATCCGCCGGCCGGTCACGACCACGCTGCTGATGGTGGCGATCCTGCTCTTCGGCATCCTCGGCTTTCGGCTGCTGCCGGTGAGCGACCTGCCCAACGTGGACTTCCCGATCATCCTCGTCACCGCCTCGCTGCCCGGCGCGAACCCCGACACGATGGCCTCGGCGGTGGCGACGCCGCTGGAGAAGCAGTTCGCCACGATCGCCGGCATTGACTCGATGACCTCGGCCAGCGGCATCGGGGTGACCCAGATCACGCTCCAGTTCAGCCTCAGCCGCAGCCTCGACGCCGCCGCCCAGGACGTGCAGGCCGCGATCAGCGCCGTCCAGCGGCAGCTCCCGCAGAACATGCCCGCGCCGCCCTCGTACCAGAAGGTCAACCCGGCCGACCAGCCGATCCTGTTCATCGCGCTCACCTCGCAGGACCTGCCGCTCTACGAGCTCGACGAATTCGGCGAGACGCTGATGGCGCAGCGCATCTCCGAGGTGAGCGGCGTGGCGCAGGTGCTCGTCTACGGCGCGCAGAAGTACGCCGTGCGCGTCCAGCTCGACCCGACCGAACTGGCGCACCGCGGGATCGGCATTGACGAGGTGGCCGGCGCGGTTCAGAACGCGAACGTCAACCTGCCCACCGGCACGCTCTACGGCCAGGAGAAGGCGTACACCGTTCAGGCCAACGGCCAGCTCATGACCGCCGAGCCGTACCTGCCGACGATCGTCGCCTACCGCAACGGCCATCCCGTGCGGCTGCGGGAGATCGGCGCGGCCATCAACAGCGTCGAGAACGACAAGACCGCGGCCTGGTACATCAACCAGCGCTCGGTCATCCTGGCGGTCCAACGCCAGCCGGGCACCAACACGGTCCAGGTGGCCCAGGACGTCCTGGCGCTGCTGCCGAGCTTCGAGCCCTCGCTGCCGGAATCGGTCAAGTTGCACCTGCTCTACGACCGGTCGGTCACGATCCGCAGCGCGGTGCACGACGTGGAGTTCACGCTCCTCATCACGCTCGCGCTCGTCGTGATGGTGATCTTCCTCTTCCTGCGCAGCCTCTGGGCGACCGTGATCCCGAGCCTGGCGCTGCCGATGTCCGTCATCGGCACGTTCGCGGTCATGTATCTGCTCGACTACAGCGTGGACAACCTCTCGCTCATGGCGCTGGTGCTGGCGGTCGGGTTCGTGGTGGACGACGCGATCGTCATGCTCGAGAACATCGTCCGGCACGTGGAGATGGGCGAGAGCGTTTTCGAGGCGTCGCTGAGCGGGTCGCGCGAGATCGGCTTCACCATCATCTCGATGACGCTGTCACTCGCGGCGGTGTTTATCCCGGTGCTGTTCATGGGCGGCATCGTCGGGCGGCTGATCCACGAATTCGCCGTCACCATCGGCGTGGCGATCCTCATCTCCGGCTTCGTCTCGCTCACGCTCACGCCGATGCTCTGCAGCCGGTTCCTGCGCCCGCCGGCGCAGGCGCATCACGGCCGCATCTACGCGGCCTCCGAGCGCGTCTTCAAGGCCCTGCTCGATCTCTACAATGCCACGCTGACCTGGTCGCTCCGGCGTCGCGCGACCATGATGGGCATTACGCTCCTGACGCTGGTCGGGACGATCCTGCTGTTCCTGTACGTCCCGAGGGGCTTCATCGCCAGCGAGGACTACGGGCTGCTCATGTGCTGGACCGAGGCGGCCGAAGGGATTTCCTTCAAAGCGATGGCGGAACACCAGCAGCAGGTGGCCGAGGTGATCGCGAAAGACCCGAATGTCGAGTCGTTCATGTCCACCGCCGGCCGCATGGGCGGACTCGGCGCGGAGAACACCGGCATTTTGTTTCTGCGGCTCAAGCCGCGGTCGGAGCGCGCGCTGTCGGCGGACGAGATCGCCGAGGAATTGCGCCTGAAGCTGGCCAAGATCCCCGGCATCGTCTGCCGCCCGCAGAACCCGCCGCCGATCCAGACCAGCGGGCGGCTGACCCAGGGCGAGTTCCAGTTCACGCTGCAATCCGGCGACGCCAAGCAGCTCTACCGCTTCGCGCCGATCCTCGAGGCCAAGGTCCGCGCGCTGCCGGGCTTTCAGGATGTCACGAGCGACCTGCGGCTGAAGAACCCGCAGATCAACGTGCAGATTGACCGCGATAAGGCCTCGGCGCTGGGCGTCTCGGCGGCGCAGATCGAACTGGCGCTGTACGACGCGTACGGCACGCGGCAGATCTCGACGATCTATGCGCCCAGCAACACCTACCAGGTCATCATGGAGTTGCTGCCGGAATACCAGTTGCGGCCGGAGTCGCTCTCGATGCTCTACGTGCAGTCCACCAGCGGCAAGCTGGTACCGCTGAGCGCCGTGGCGCGGCTGGAATCCGGCTTCGGGCCGCTGAGCGTCAACCATTCCGGGCAGTTGCCCTCGGTGACAATCTCGTTCAACCTTACGCCCGGCGTGCCGCTCGGCGACGCCGTCAACGCGGTCTCCGCCGCGGCGCGGAGTCTCGGCCTGCCCGCCTCCATCACCACGAATTTTCAAGGCGAGGCGCAGGCGTTTCAAGCCTCGCTCGCCGGCCTTGGGCTGCTGCTGGTCATGGCCATCCTGGTCATCTACATGGTCCTGGGCATCCTGTACGAGAGCTTCATCCATCCGCTGACCATCCTCTCGGGCCTGCCCAGCGCCGGCGTCGGCGCGCTGCTGACGCTGCTGATCTTCCGCGTGCCCCTGGGCCTGTACGCCTTCGTCGGGATCATCATGCTCGTCGGCCTGGTGAAGAAGAACGGCATCATGATGATTGACTTCGCCCTCGAGGCGCAGCGCCGCGAGGGCAAGCCCGCGCTCGAGGCGATTCACCAGGCGTGCCTCATCCGGTTCCGGCCGATCATGATGACCACGATGGCCGCGCTGATGGCCGCCATCCCGATCGCGGTCGGCTGGGGAACCGGCGGCGGAGCGCGCCGCCCGCTCGGGCTGGCTGTTGTCGGCGGCCTTCTCTTCTCGCAGCTACTGACGCTGTACATCACGCCGGTGTTCTTCCTTTACATGGAGTCATTCCGGGGCCTTTTCAGCCGCAGAAAGGCCGCCTCCCAATCCTGACCGTAATCGTAATCGTAATCCTAATCGTAATCGGTCGTTAGGACTGTGACGGAGAACGGCGATTACGATTAGGATTACGATTACGAGAGAGAATTCTCTATGCCGCCGCAAAACCTGATCGAGACCATCCTCTCCGACTGCACCGCCCCGCAGCGCGAGGCGATTCAGCATCTCGCCGGGCCGCTGCTGGTGCTGGCCGGACCGGGCAGCGGGAAGACGCGCGTCATCACGCGCCGTGTAGCGCATCTGGTCGCCTCGGGCTGCCGGCCCGACGACATCCTCGCCATCACCTTCACCAACAAGGCCGCCGGTGAAATGCGCGAGCGGATCGAGGCGCTCGGCGTGCCGCCGGGCGTCTGGGTCTCCACGTTCCACTCCTTCTGCGCCCGGATGCTGCGCATCTACGCCGACCGCATTGGTCTGAGCCGCTCCTTCACCATCTACGACAGCGCCGATTCCGTCGCGGCCGTGAAGCGCGCCATGGCCGAGCTCCAACTCGACACCGCGCTCTTCACGCCCTCGTACGCCGCGCGCGTGATCAGCTCCGCCAAGAACCGGCTCTGGGGCCCCGAGAAGCTCCAGGAGTCCGGCGCGCCGGAGGAGGCGTTCGCCATCGGCAAGGTCTTCGAGCGCTACGAGCGGCTGCTCCGCGGCGCCAACGCCGCCGATTTCGACGACCTGCT
>Ga0209415_10020956_pt1 | contig 10107 bp, 10 predicted proteins | sample PeaSoiSIISIP2007_FD_187696 | JGI IMG/M metagenome (GOLD analysis project Ga0209415, IMG submission 187696) | Peat soil microbial communities from Weissenstadt, Germany - SII-SIP-2007 (SPAdes) (version 2) | ecosystem: Environmental > Terrestrial > Soil > Wetlands > Peat | place: Germany...
TGGGGTCCCTCATCTCGCAGGCCTGCAGCGAGGCCTTGACGTAGACCTCCACGAACCTCTCCGGCCCTATCATCTGCTTCGCGCTCTCGCGGGATGTGCGGTAAGGCGAGATGAGCGCGACTATCGCGATGACCCCGTTCCTGGACAGCAGTTTTGAGACGAACGAGACCCTCCAGGCGTGCTCCTCCCTGTCCTCCCTCGACAGTCCAAGGTCGCGCGAGAGGCCCTTTCTCACCTCGTCGCCGTCCAAGATCTCGACTCGCCTGCCCTGCCCCTCGAGCTTCGTCTTGAGCACACCCGAAAGCGTTGACTTGCCTGAACCGGGTAGCCCGGTCATCCATATCGTGAACCCTTCGCTCGCCAAGGCCTTCACCGCGCTCCTGCCTTGAGAGCGGCCTCTATCGTCTTTCCGGGGAAGCCGGCTCCCTTGGGGTCGACCCCAAGCATCGAGAGTATTGTCGGGGCCATCTCCTCCACCCTCGCCCCCTCGACCTCTCGCCCCTTAAGGTCCTGTCCTGGCTTGTGCATCATGAAGATCCCGTCCATGGAGTGAACGGAGTCGTCCGGGCCTGTGTCGTTCTCGAACAGATAGAGCGAGTCGTGCCCTACCGTCCCGGCGGACCTCCAGTCAAGGTCGTCGAAGTAGACCATGAGGTCTGGCTTGTCCCCCTTCGTCGTCCCGTAGAGCTTTTGCGGCTCCATTATCGAGTTCTTCATCTGCCGACCGTTGTGATCGGTTATCTTCGAGAGCTTCTCGGAGAGCTTCCTCTTCTCCGCCTCGAGCTGTCCGAGCTCTATCGTGCCCTCCGCCTCCCTCCCTTTCACGTTGAAGAAGATGCGAGCGTAGTATCCACCCCAGCCCCACGCCTTGGTCCGGCCCCAGTCTATCTCCATCTTGTCGAGGTCGGTGGGCTTGTCGGGCTTCTTCTTGAAGCTGAGGTACCCCTCCTGCTCCAGCCACTGGTTGACGCAGAACCCGCCCTGCATGGCCTTCGACCCGTGGTCAGAGACGATGAAGGTGGTGCACTCCTCGCCGAAGAGGGGGATCAGGCGCCCGATACGCCTGTCCACCATCGAGTAGTACTCCAGGTCGATCCCTTCGTATTCGTTCCCTTTGACATACTTGGGGTGTTTCGGGTCGAAGAACTTCCAGAACGCGTGGTGGAGCCTGTCAAATCCTATTTCGTGCATCATGAAGTAGTCCCACGGCTTGGTCTTCGCGAGATGCTCCGCGACGTCGAACCTCTTCTCGGTCATCTCGAAGAGCTCCTTCTTCACATCCGACCTGTTCTCCGTCCTGAACGTCACATCGAAGATGTACTTCCCGCCCGCCACCTTCGTCACCTCCGGCTTCAGGTCGTCTGGATTGGTAAACGGCCTTTCGGCGGACGGGGTGAGGAAGCAGGAGATTGTCGTCGCATTGGCTACGCGCTTCACCGGATAGCCAGGGGGGACGCCGATGACCACCGAGTTCCGACCCAAGTCCGAGAGGACCTCCCAGACCGTCCTAGCTTCTACATTGTTGGAGGTCACGATGTAGCCGTCGCTGTAGGAGTAGCCACGTCTGTGTTTGAACCCGTAAATCCCGAGCTCGCCAGGGTTTTTGCCGGTCATCATCACCATCCAGGCGGGGACGGTGATTGGGGGGTCGCACGTCCGGAGCCCGCCGTGGAGCCCCTCCCTGTAGATCCTCCCGAAATTCGGGAGCTTGTCTATCAGCTTGTCAAACAGAATCTCTGGCGGCACCGAATCTAGACCCAAGACTGCTACTTTATTCGACATGGTGAATCGCTATTCTGTTGGTGACAACTAACGCTGCCAGGTTTCAGGCGTCTTCGATGGCAACTTTCAATTTCGGCTCTTCGTTTACGATATTTAATGCTTAGTCATTTATTATTAGCACGGAGCCACGATTAATTACCTGCAATCATTTCTGGATGCACGAATCCCCGGCTCACTCCACGAAGGGCTTCTCGAACTTGAGTATCGCCTGCGAGACCTCCGGTCTCATGAACTCCTTGGGCGGAACCTCGCCGTCCGCGAACATCTTCCTCAGCTTAGTCCCGCTAAAGCTGAGCTTGTCCTCCTCCCCGTGGGGGCACGTCTTCTCGCTCGCGATGCCCGCGCACCTCTTGCAGTAATAGAACTCCTTGAAGAAGAGCGGCGTGATCCCGAGGTCGGGAAACTCCTTGAAGATCTCTTGCGCCGCGTAAGGCCCATAGTAGTTCCCCACGCCCGCGTGGTCCCGGCCGATGATGATGTGCGTGCAGCCGAAGTTCTTCCTCATGATGGCGTGCATGATGGCCTCCTTGGGGCCCGCATACTGCATCTCGTAGTGCAGCACGCTCATGACCACGGAGCTCTTCGGGTAGTAATTTGCCAGTATCGCCTTGTAGGTCGAGAGGATCACCTCATCCTTGAAGTCGCCGGCCTTCTTCCTTCCTAGCACAGGGTTGATGAAGAGCCCGTCCACCAGCGCGAGAGCGCTCTTCTGAAGGTACTCGTGGTTGATGTGCGGGGCGTTGCGGGTCTGGAATGCGACGACGGTGCCCCACCCCTTCTCCGAGAAGAGAATGCGGGTCTCTTTCGGCGTCAGCGTGTAATCGGCGTAGTCGCCGTGGTCGGGCTTCACCGCGGCCTTGAGATTCCCCGCGAGAGCACGGTCGCTCCCGTCCAGTATCTTGGCTACCCCGGGGTGCGCCCTGTCCTCGGTCCCGAAGACCTTGCTAGCGTACTCTTGCCTCGATATCTCAAAGTCTCCCCCATACTCCATGATCGCGACGGGGTGCTTCGCCTCATCGACCAGGAGGATCTCGTCCCCAGAGCCAAAGCGGTGCTTGTCGGGGGCCGACAGGAGTATCGGGATGGTCCAAGGCATGTCGCTCTCGAGGCGCATGTGCTCGAGGACGTTCAGGTAGTCGTTCTCGCCCATGAATCCTTCGAGCGGGCTGAATACGCCGTTCGCGATGTTCGCGACGACGGTGGCCGTCTCCCTGCTGACAACGAGCCTCTGGTTCTCCTTGAAGCCCGCTAGCGAAGGAGAGTCCTTGGACGCCTGCCTGATCTGGACGAGCTTTCCTCCGTGTGGCACGCTGGTCATCGCGCTCACCTAGAGGTACCCCAGCGCCTGGAGCCTCTTCTTGATCTCGTCCAGGTCGGTGCTCGTGAAGGGCTCCGGCACGTCCTTGAGCTCGTGCATCGCGACCACCTCCCGCAGGACGTAGGTTACGTAGTCGGAAACGGACTTGAAGCCCGTCTTCTTGGCAATCAGCTTCTCCAGCCTCTTGTGAAGGGTGAGCGGAATCGAGACGGATGTGTACTTCGTCACGGCGTTTCGAGCCTGGGCCTAATTACCTATAATTATGTGTTCGGGTCACGGTAGCTGGAAGCGTCTAGAACGAGCATATCGAGTAGTAGCATCGTAATTATATATAATGAAAGGTTAATTACATATAATTACGCTCCCGAAGCCGATGGCCGCGTTCGAGTTGTCCCTCGGGGTTATCATCTTCTTTGCCGTCCTCTCTCTCGCAGCTTCGGTGGTGAACGGAGGGCTCGGGTACGGATACTCGTCGCTCTCGACCCCCCTCGCGCTCCTGGTCTTTGTCAACAAGATACTCAATCCGGCGTACGTCCTCCTCGAGGCGGGGATCAACACCTTCATGCTCGTCCTCGCCGGCAGAAAGAACATCGCCGCGACGTTCCGGAGGACGATCCCCGTAATAGTTGCCTTGGTTCCTGGCGTCATCGTCGGCAGCCTGATACTCAACGCGGTCGCCCCTCTCTGGATCCGGTTCGCCGTCTACGCCGTGATCCTTCCCCTCATCCTGCTCCAGGCCGCGGGATTCAGAAGGCCTCTGAAGGGTGAGGCGAGGGCCGCGGTCCCGCTGGGGTTGGGCGTGGGGTTGCTCTACTCGATAACGACCATTTCCGGCCCCCCGATCGCGCTCTTCTGGAACAACCAGGGTCTGAAGCAGCGCGAGTTCAAGGCGGCCGTCGCGCAGATCAGGATAGCAGAGTCCTACCTGACCTGCATCTCTTACTACTTGCTCGGTCTTTTCACCGCGTCGAGCATCTCCCTGTTCAAGGTCATATCGCCCCCGGTGTTCATCGGAATACCCATCGGCATGTTCATCGTGAGCAAGATTGCCGTCGAGACATTCAGGAGGATGGCGATGACCTTCGACGCGGGGATCGTCGGGTACGGCCTCTCGGCGACTCTTCCAATCCTGTTCGGGATCAGCTCCACCTTGTCGTACGCGCTCTTCCTAGCGGTACTCGCCCTAGACCTGGGGCTCTTCTACCGATATCTCAGAGGGAGAACGACCGGGGTTGCGCGGGAGGCCGGGGCACTTGAGCCCAGGCAAAGACTGGGAGGGCCAGCCCCCGTCGGAAGCCCCGGCGGATAGCGCAACCAGCTTGGACGTCGGTTCACGAACGACCCTCCCTGAAAGATATTATTCGCCTGAGGGTTGACCCGCCGCCGCGAATGCCCACATCATCGCTCGACTCTTGGACAAAAGAGGCGGAGTCCCTCGAGAACGCAAAGAACCTTCTCTACTTCAGGCAGCTCGTCGGGCTGAAGTTCGACAAGCGAAGGCTCGCCTCGCTGGAGAGCAGGACCAGGACGCACTACACGCGCTATCTTCGGGGCCACCGGCGCGATGAAGAGGGGCAGCACGGGCTGTTTCTCATGGCGGTAGGCTCCGTCGGGACTGCGGTCACCTACAGGCAGCTTCTCAAGCTCCACGAGGCAAGGGCGAGGAAGGTGGTCTCTCGCGAGTTCAAGTTTGGCGGCGCGCCAGTCAACTGGGGGTCGTGGAGGCAGTTCGCTGCCAGCACCGACGACTCGGCGGCGCGCAAGACGGTCTTCGACGACTTCATCAATAAGTCGTCCGTCCTGACGCCCCTCATCAAAGAGAGGTTCGAGACCTACAGGGCCGTCCTCACACAGTTCGGGACGGACCCGCTTTCGGAATACCTCGAACACGAGGAGATCTCCTATAACAGGCTGACGTCGATGGTCCAGCGCCTCGGGGAGCTTGCGCGAGCTCCCTTCAGGGAGTCCCTGAGCAGATACTCCTCCGAGATAATCGGGCGGGACGCCGAATATTACGACGACTTTTACTTCTTCAGAAACCGGGTCTTCAGGAAGTACGCGGCGAAGCTGCCCACGAGGGAGAAGCCCATTGGAAAGATCGTGAAGACGATGAAGCGGATGGGTCTGGACGCTTCCAATATAATCGTGGACGACGCCGACCGCAAAGGGAAGAACGCCTCCGCCTTCTGCTCCGCCATCAAGATCCCGACCGACGTCCGGATCTCCTACAGGAAGGCGAACCCCTTCGAGGACTTTTCCGCGGTCTTCCACGAGTTCGGGCACGGCATCCACTTCTCCTCCATCGACCCTCGCGCCAGCTTCTACGACCGGTATGGGGTCGCCAACGGCGTCGCCGAGATATTCTCGATCTTCTTCGAAGGGCTCATGCACGAACGACTCTTCCTGACCTCGGAGCTAGGCCTCCCAGAAGATGTCGCGCGGGACATCTTAGACCGCTACCGCTTCAACAGCCTCTTCTTCGCGACCTTCTATGCCGCGAACTCTTCCTTGAAGCTCCGCTATTGGCACGACGCGCCTGCCTTCGAGACCCTCGACGGGCTCTATGCAGACCTGACCGAGCGATTCCTCGGCGTAAGGTATCCTGGCGCTTACTGGAAGCTCCACCACGTGATGCCCGACTACGTCCTCTATTCGCCGTCCTACCTCGTCGCTGCGGTCAGAGCCTTAGAACTGCGGAACGCCCTCGCGGCCAAGTTCGGGGAGACTTACTGGAGGGAGCGGGAGAGCGGGAAGGCCGTGCTGGGGCTGATGCGCCCAGGGCAGTCTCTCGACTTGAGCTTCTCTAGGCTCGACGAAGCCGCCTATGTGAAGAGCCTCTCCCCTGCTGCGGCTTGACCGGTCGCGGAACCTGCCGCGCGCTTCAGAGCAGGAGCTTCTTCGCGTTCTGGTAGAGCACCAGCTCTCTCTGGCTCTCTGTCAGGCCAGCCACCCTCACCTTCTGGAGCTCGACCGAGTAGTCGTGGAAGGGGTAGTCCGACCCGAAGACGACCCTACCCTCGCCCACCTTGTCCACCGCCTCCTTGATCTTGGAGTGCATCGAGACCCCAGACGTCTCGAGGACGATGTTGTCGTACCTCTTCGCCGTGTCTATGGCCGCCTTGATGTAGACGCCGTGGGCGTGACCCATGTGGAGCATCACAATCCTGACCTCCGGGTACAGCTCCGCCAGCTCCCCTATGCTCCAGGGGAGGGAAAACGGGGGATGCCCCGAGTGGATCGCGACCGGAATCCGCTGCTTCCCGGCAAACTCGACTATGGGGCGCACCTCCGCGTCCGTGGGGAGGAACGCGTGAACGAGCGGGTGGAGCTTTATCCCCCTGAACCCCCATTCCTTCACGGACTTCTTGACTAGGGAGAGCGCCGCGTCTTCGTGCGGGTTTGGCCACACGTAGCCGACGAGCCTTTTCGGGTGCTTCAGGACGGCGGCTCTGACGAGGTGGTTGTCGGGGCCGAAGACCACCGAACTCTCCACACCCGCCTCGTCCATCTTCCCGAGCAGCTCTCCAGCCGAGCTGGAGACGTTCGCCCAGCTGCCGAACTTCCCGACGTGCGCGTGGGCGTCGATAATCTTGGTCGGCGAGAGCATCTCTCCTCTCGCGCCTACTCCGGCGGAAGCTGGGACTGGGCCAGTCGGAGGTCTACCCCCCTCGCTTTGTGATACCTGTATGAAAGCAAATAGATCCCCGCGGGGATGAGGATCACCACGCCCACCACCATCTCGGCCGAGAGCTGGAAAGGCCCTACAGCAGGGTTCGTGATGCTGTTGTACCCCAGGTAGGCGAAGAGCGCTGCAGCCACCGCGCCCAACACCGAGAGCGGGGGGATGCCCGACCTCTTCCTTCCCGTCGCCGACTCGTAGACCTCCCGCCGAGTGAACGGGAGCAAGGCCGCGCTGATGGCAGCGAGGAACCACACCACGCTGTAGAAGAATATGGCGTTGACTTGGGCGGAGATGAAGGAAGTGAAGTATTGGAGATACATCGGAATCAGCGCAAGGGCGGCGCCCAGGACGATGGCGTTGACCGGGGTGTGGAACCTGCCGCTGACCTTGGAGAGCCACTGCGGCATCACCCTGTCGAAGGACCACGCCAGGAACAGCCGGCTGATGAAGACCAGGCTCAGCCACGACCAGCCGATGTTCCCGATGAACAGGCCCACCACGATGAGCCAGAGGAGCAGGCTGCTCGGGTTGAGCACGGTCGCGAAGGCGGTCGGAACGGTCGAGAGCGGGGCGCCTCCTCCGTTCTGAATCGCCCAAGCCTCGATGAATGGCAGCCCGATGACCTTGTCGAGCATGTACGTAAGCCCGAACCAGATGGCGATTGAGGCGGCCTCGGCCAGCACGAGGCCGTACAGCAGGGAGGTGCGCGGCCTCCGGATCTCGCCACCCACGAACTGCATCACCGGATAGGGGCCTATGCTTACGAAGAGGAGGGGGACCACCGCGCCCAGGTTGGCTAGGCTCGCGCCTGGAAAGTATCCGGCCCCGGCGGCGTCCGAGAAGACCTTGGAGACGCCCCCCTGGAAGTAACCGTTGTAGGCGCTGACGAAGTCCGCGTGGCTGCTCGTGAGGAAGATTACCATGACGAGCAACATGGTGAAGACGCCGTACCCGAAGAAAGAGTAGACCACCAGCCTGAAGAGCCGCCCTCCCGCTGTCACCAGAACCGCCCCTATCGCGAGGATGGCGATGCCGACCGCCATCAACGTGGTTGGCGAGCTCGAGACACCAGGAGTGACGAAGTTCCCGAGGGAGACGATGCCCTTGTCGCCCAGGACCTGCCCGGCGAAGGACAGCTGCGTCCCTGCCTCGGAGAACGCCCAGTACGACCCCGACCCGGCCGATATCAGGATGGCCACGAAGAACAGGAAGCTCGCGATGAACCCGAGCGGGCTCGAGAGCACCCTCGAGATGAAGACGTAGTCGCCGCCCGAGCGCGGCATCACGCTCGTCAGCTGCCAGTATAGGAGCACGATCACTACGGCTATGACGGCCCAGACGGCCAGGCTCGCGTAGTAGTTGACGTTCTGATAGTAGTCGGGCGTGACCCAGAAGATCCCTGCCCAGCTCGTGAGCCACGGGAAGAAGATGATGCTCCACGTGAAGACGTCTATGGCCGAGAACTGCCTCACCAGCCCCGTGGCCTGCCTCACGAAGTAACGGCCATCGGACGATTCGTCGCGTCGCTGCTCCTCCGTCCGCTCTTCTTCCATCACTGTGAGACTTGCCGAACTCATCCCGCGCCGCTCACTATTAGATTGTTGCCTTGCCGCAGGCCCCGCACACGAAGGAAAGGTTTTACCGCTGGGTCGCCGACGCCGGCCAGGAGCCTAGATGAAGAACCCGTTTGGAGGAGGAGGCGCCAGGAAGCGCACTCAGACCTCAGGGGTCGAGTCGGTCCCCGCTGGCGCTCAGATGATACCGATGGAGGCGAAGAGGCAGTACGAGATGAACCCCGTCCACATCTACCATCCTACGCCGTACAACGCCATCACGGTCTTGAGAAACAAGAAGCAGGCCCACGAATGGCTGGTCTGCGGTTGGTACCTGGACACGTTCAGGGAGCACGGCGTCGTCAAAGGGCTGGTCTACCGGGCGGTCGCCTCCGATGAGGACAAAGAGCACGTCGTGACCGAGCTGAAGAAGCTCGACAAGGAAGCCGTCATCAAGTTCGGGCTCTAGAAGAAGTCTGAACCGGTCCGCCGTCGTCGGAGGTCCGCCGTCGGATTGCCTTCAGCGGCGACTTTCGTTCCATTCCTTCCGGGCTCGAACACCGCTTGCAATAGCAATCTTCTATGTATCCCTAACCAGAAGTTCTCAATCACTCAGGCGTATCTTGGCTTTGGGTCGGCAACATCCTACAGCGGGAAATTCTACTATCTCTGCGGGCCTGTCAACTTCGAGGCCATAACCCACGTTCCTCCGTGCTGATTTCCCCCATCACCCGCCATGCAACGCGGCTTAAAATCACCCGAAGATGCAACAGAGCCAGCCATGCTCACTGAGGCCGTATATAGCACCCAAGCTACTTGCGATGCATGAAGAAAAGAACGACGCTGATAATCGCCGTGTGCGTCCCGGCCTTCCTTTTGTTTTTCTTCCTTGCTCCCGTAGTCTGGATGGATATCATTCCCTGCATGCCCTACGGTTCCGGCTACTCCTCGATTTCTCGCGCTCTCTTCAACATCGGGGAGGGATACATCAACGGACATCTGTTTTGGATGACCGAGAATTATGCAAATTGCATTTGAAGGCTCATCACCCGTCACGGGACACGCTCAGAAATCACCCGCTAATGGGACAGAACCCGCCGTCGCGCTCCAAAGGCATAAAAGGGGGCTTGGAAACGCGCCGTTTGCGAATCGAAATTGGAGACCAAGACGCTCCCGCACTTGAAATCTGCCGAGTTCGAGAAAGAAGTCCTAAAGTCGCAGACGCCGGCCGTGGTCGACTTCTACGCCGATTGGTGCGGCCCGTGCAGGATGGTCTCCCCGATCATTGAGCAGCTCTCCAAAGAGTATGCTGGGAAGGTCAAGTTCGTGAAGCTGAACACCGACGAGAACCCTGACATCGCCATGAAGTACGGAATCATGAGCATCCCGACGATAATGGTCTTCAAGAACGGCCAGGTTGCATCGACTGTCATAGGAGCCGGCCCGGCCTCCATGTACAAGCAGAAGATCGACGCCGTCCTGAAAGCCTGATCGCCCGAGCCGCTCTTTGCCCGCTCAGTTCGCCAAGGCGTAAGCCCTGTCGCCCTCGGCCCGCGTCCCCTCCTCGCCTATGCTGTTCAGCACGAACCGATTGGACGCGCCGGCCGGCCACTCGCTCGGGGAGAGCTTTCCCTCGTGAATCTTCTCGTACTCCTCTATCGAAAGCTTTCTTCTCGCATTCAGCCGCGGCATGAGGTCTAATTTCCTTGTGACCTCCTTGAACGCTTCAGGGACCACGTTGGCCTGGATGACCGCGTGGCTCCCGCTGCCAT
>Ga0209415_10020957_pt1 | contig 10107 bp, 6 predicted proteins | sample PeaSoiSIISIP2007_FD_187696 | JGI IMG/M metagenome (GOLD analysis project Ga0209415, IMG submission 187696) | Peat soil microbial communities from Weissenstadt, Germany - SII-SIP-2007 (SPAdes) (version 2) | ecosystem: Environmental > Terrestrial > Soil > Wetlands > Peat | place: Germany...
TGAGCATCAAGGGCTGACGAGAAAACAGGACTCCGCTGTTGCCAATCGGACTCACCCGGGGGGTGCTTGGGAGTTACTCGAAGTCATGGCTCAGCTCCCTCGCGGCGTGGACAATTTTGCTGCGGAGGCGGCCCGCCCTCAGCGCCTGCACACTCAGCGCGAACCAGTCCGAACAAACCAAACGGATTCTACCGAAGCCGCCACCGGCCGCAACCAAGCCTCCGATGACCCGGTGCGTTTCAATCGATGCATGTTGCTCCATCGGAGCCACGCCAACCCCATAGCTGAACTGCGGGGCGCGACCTCGCCCAAGGTTGGTTCGCCAGCGGATCCAGTTCGGCCTGTGTCGTCACGGCTTTGGTCGTCACCGGAAGCCTGCGGAAGCCTCGCCGACCGCTTCGTGCCTTAGGAATGCGCCAACTTCCTCCGACACGCCGGCTATTTCCCACCAGGTTCGAAATCCTCCGACCATGTGATTACCGCGCCGACGCGCTTGCCTCACTGCGCGTCGCGCCGGACCGCGCCGCCAGCGCCGCCGCCATGAATGCGTCCAGATCGCCGTCCAGCACCGCGTCCGGATTGCCCTTCTCCACCCCGGTGCGCAGATCCTTCACCAACTGATACGGTGCCAGCACGTAGTTGCGAATCTGGTGGCCCCAGCCGATCTCCGTCTTGGCATCTTCCTGCGCCGCCGACACCGCCTCGCGCCGCTGCAGTTCCGCCTCGTACAACCGCGCCTTCAGCATCGCCATCGCCATCGCGCGGTTGCGGTGCTGGCTGCGATCGGTCTGGCACGCGACGATAATACCCGACGGAAGATGCGTGATGCGGATCGCGCTTTCGGTCTTGTTCACGTGCTGCCCGCCGGCGCCCGAGGCACGGTAGGTGTCCACCTTCAGGTCGGCGTCGTTGATCTGGATGTCGATGCTGTCGTCCACGACCGGATACACCCAGACCGACGCGAAACTGGTGTGCCGCCGCGCGGCGGAATCGAACGGACTGATCCGCACCAGCCGGTGCACGCCGGCTTCCGTCTTCAACCAGCCATAGGCGTTCGGCCCGCTCACCCGCATCGTCGCCGACTTGATGCCCGCTTGCTCGCCCTCGCTCTCCTCCAGCCACTCCACCTTGTAGCCGTGCTGTTCCGCCCAGCGCGTATACATGCGCTCCAGCATCTCGGCCCAATCCTGCGCCTCGGTGCCGCCGGTGCCGGAATTGATCTCGACATAGGCGTCGTTCATATCGGCTTCACCGGACAGCAGGCTTTCGATCTCGCGCCGCTTCGCCTCCTCCGCCAGCGTCCGCAGCGCCGCCATCCCGTCGGCCACCATCGCCGCGTCGCCGTCCGCCTCCGCCATTGCGATGAGTTCCACGGTGTCGGAGACCTCGGATTCCAGCTTCAGCACCGCGTCGATCTGCGCCGCGATGTGGTTCCGCTCGCGCATCAGATTCTGCGCGGCGGCGGCGTCGTTCCACAGCGCGGGGTCTTCCGCGCGGTGGTTCAGCTCGGCAAGCCGGGCCTCCGCGGCATCCCAGTCAAAGATGCCTCCTCAGCAGTGCCACGGACTGCTTGATCTGTTCCTGCAAGGCGTCGGACTCGGCGGACATGGCGGTGTGATCCTAGGCGATAGGGGTCGCGTCGCGAAGGGGCGGCTCAATACAACCCGCCCAGAGACATGTCGATGCCGCCATTGCGCGAAGCCGGCGCGGCGGCGGGATTCGTGCCGTTCGGCGGGGACTGGCTTGCGACGCCCATGCCGATCGGCTCGGACGCGCCGGGCACCTCATCCGGCTTGAAGGCGTCGGTCACCATGCCGGAGCCACTATCCCATGCCGCCATGGTCACCCCCGGCGGCTGCGGGAAGTCGAGCACCGGCCGGCCTTTCAGCGCCACTGCCATGTAGTCATGCCAGATCGGCCCGGCCACCGCGGCGCCGGTCTCGTTGTTGCCCAGCGAGGCGGGATTGTCGTAGCCGACCCACACCACGGTGACGAGGTCGGGGGTAAAGCCGCCGAACCAGGCGTCGGCGAAGTCCTGGGTGGTGCCGGTCTTGCCGGCGATCGGCCGCCCGAAATCCTTGGCCACCGGCACGCCGGTGCCGCGCTGCACCACGCCCTGCATCATGGTGATCAACTGGAATACACTCTGCGGATCGGCGAGCTGCTTGCGGTCGTCGGCTACTCGCGGCGGGTTGGCTGGATCGGAGCAGTCGACGCATTGCAGCCCCTCGGGCCGCCAGACCACCTGGCCGTCGTGGTCCTGCACACTATCGATCAGCGTCGGCCGCACCTCGCGCCCGCCCTCGTCCAGCGAGGCGTATGCACCGGCCTCCTTCAGCACCGTCGTCTGCACCGCGCCGAGCGCCGCAGGCAGCACGCGTGGCATGTTGTCCACCTCGTGGAAGGCGATCGCGTTATCCGCGATGGCCTGCATGCCTACCCGCTGCGCGACGTGCAGCGTCACCAGGTTCAGCGATTGCTCCAGCGCCACGCGCAGCGGCGTGGGGCCACCGAAGTTGCCCTCATAGTTGCCCGGTCGCCACTTGCCGTCCGGCGTATCGATGACGATCGGCGCGTCGAGGAAGCGCTGGCTGGGCGAAATGCCGCGTTCCAGCGCAGTCAGGTAGACGAACGGCTTGAAGCTGGAACCCGGCTGGCGTTGCGCCTGGGTCGCCCGGTTGAACTGGCTTTGCTCGAAGCTCCAGCCGCCCACCATCGCCAGCACCCGCCCGGTGGTCGGGTCGAGCGACACCAGCGCACCCTGCACCAGCGGGATCTGCCGCAGCGCGAGGCGTGTCACCGCCGGTGCGGCTCGGCCCGGCCGGGGCTTGCCGGGGGCGGCGGAAGCCGCTTGGGATGCGGCGGGCGCGGCGGCGGCGACCGTAACTTGTGGCTCGATCATCACCACGTCGCCCGGCTGCACAACATCGGCCAACGTCCGGGGTGCCGGCCCGGGCTTGCCGTCCCTCACCGGCCGCGCCCAGGCAATGTCGGACAACGGCAGCACGCCGGTGTGGGGTTGCGCCGGCTGATTGGGCTGCGTCGCCGCCTCCAGCCAGCCCAGATTCGCTTCGCTGTCCGACAGGTTCAGGATCACACCAAGCCGCCAGTCCGGCAGCATGCCGGGCGGGCGGGCGACCTGGGCCAGCTTCCCCGCCCAATCCTGCCCCTGATCCGCGGCCTGCCCCGGACCGTTCCCAGGCTTGCCCTGGGAAGCCGGGACCTGGCCCACATTGTCGAGATGTGTTACCGGTCCGCGCCAGCCGCCCAGCTTGCGGTCATAGGCCATCAGCCCGTCGCGTACCGACTTCTCGGCGGCGATCTGCAACGCTGGGTCCAGGCTGGTGCGCACCATCAGCCCGCCCTGCGTGGTCACGTCCTGGCCGAACTGCTGGACCAGCTCCTGCCGCGCCTCCTCGGTGAACCACTCCGCTCCCGGCACCGGCGCGGGACGGCGGAACTCGGCGGGGATGATCGGCTGCGCCTTCGCCGCGGTTGCCTGCGCTACGGTGATCGCGTGGTCGTCCGCCATGCGGTCCAGCACCCAGTCGCGCCGCGCCTTCGCGGCTTCCGAGTATTTGAACGGATTATAGTTGTTCGGCGCCTTCGGCAGTGCCGCCAGGAACGCTGCCTCGGGCAAGGTGAGCTGGTCCAGCCCCTTGTTGAAATAGGCCTGCGCCGCTGCCGCCACGCCGTACGAGCCTTGTCCCAGATAGATCTCGTTTAAATACAGCTCCAAGATCCGCTGCTTCGTCATCACCTGCTCGATCCGCATCGCCAGCAGCGCCTCCCGGATCTTGCGCGCCAACGACACCTCGCTGGTGTCCAGCAGCATGTTCTTGGCGACCTGCTGGGTGATGGTGGAGGCGCCGATCGGCCGGCGTCCCGAGCCGGCATGCATCAGGTCGAACACCCCGGCGCGGGCGATCGCCAGCGGATCGACGCCGCCGTGGATCCAGAAATTCTGGTCCTCGGCGGAGACGAACGACTGCTTGACGATGTCCGGGATGGCGGGGAACGGCACGAAGATGCGGCGCTCGGCGGCCAGCTCGGCGATCAGGCGGCCGTCGCTGGCGAACACGCGGCTCATCACCGGTGGTTGGTAGTTCTTCAGGCCGTCCACGTCCGGCAGGTTGGCGCTGTAGTGCCGCCAGGCGACATAGCCACCCACGGCGCCGACGGCGCTGCCCAGCATCACGATGCCGAGCAGGGCGCCGAATACGCCGCGGACAAACCGAGCGAACGGGCCCCGCCCGCGCCGGCGCGGCGGTGGCGGAGGCTCACGCCTCGGGCGGCGCGAGCCAGAGGGCGGAGCCAGCCGCTCGCCCGCAGTCAGGGGACCAGTCATGATGCGGGGATATGGACCTTCCGGGGCATCTCCACCACCACGCTGGGTGCTAGTCAGCCATCCTCTGTGCGTGAGTGGCGTCGGCCATCCGCAGCCTGGCGGCAAAGAACGCATCCACCGCGCGCTTCATCGCGACGGCGATCCGCTTGCGGTGGTCGGCGCGGCGGAGTTCCGCCTCGTCCTGCGGATTGGACATGAAGCCCATCTCGACCAGCACACTGGGGATATCGGCCGCCTTCAGCACGACGAAGCCGGCATGGCGCTCCGGATTGGGCAGCATCGGCACGTCCTGGTCGAGCGAGCCGACCAGGTCGCGGGCCATGCGCACCGAGCCGACCCGCGTCTCCCGCCGCACCAGGCTGGCCAGGATTCGGGCAACCTCCGGCGAGGCGTTCAGCGCCGCGCCGCCGTAGCGGTCGGCACTGTTCTCGCGTTGCGCCAGGGCGGCGGTCTGCGCGTCGGAGGCAGTGTTGGCCAGGGTATAGATGCTGGCGCCGCGCACCGTATGGTCCGCCAGCGCGTCGGCGTGCATAGAAACGAACAGCGCGGCGCCATTGGCCTGCGCCTTGGCGACACGGTCCTCCAGCGGGATGAAGACGTCGCGCGCCCGGGTCAGCGCCACGCGATAATGGCCGCCCGCCTCCAGCAGGTGCTTCAGGTCCAACGCGGTGGCGAGCGAGACCTGCTTCTCAAAGGTGCCGGAGACGCCGATGGCGCCGGGGTCCTTGCCGCCATGCCCTGGGTCCAGCATGACCAGCGGCTTCGGCGGGCCGGCTCCGGGCCGCGCGGGCTTGCGGGGGTCGACGTGCCCCGGGTGCAGTTCGGCGGCCGCCATGGCACCGTGCATCCAACCGGGGAGCAGAAAGGTGCCGACCACGCCGGTGCCGGAACCGAGACGGCTCAGCAGGAGGCGGCGCGAAATGGGCGCGACACGGGACATAAGTGGGGTTCTTAACACATTGGATTGAAAAATACAGCTTACTTATTGATTGCGACCGGTTCATCATTTGGAGAGCCGGGAGTCGTCATCACCGGCATCGCGGGCGTCGTTGCAGCAAGGCGGGACGCGGTCGCCACCCGACGCGCCCCGGGTCACGGCCATCGCGGATGGCCGTACCCCTGGACCTCGCATCCCGGTGCGGTAGCCGAAACTCTGCTCGCCGCGGTGTTCTCCGCCGCAGCATGGCTGTCGCTAGCGGTTTGTTAACACGGGCGTCCTACCGTCGCGTCTGTCGCCGTGCCGTCCGGCATCGCCAGCGACGTACGGAGATGTGGCGTGAAGCCTGGGGCCTCGCGATTTCGGCTTTCGACCGGGCGATCTGCCGGCCCCTCGCTCTCCATTACCAGAAGGGCCAGTACTGCTGGGGCAACGATAGGACCGGGATGATGCTGATGTATCCGATACCGCACTTGGTCGGGACCAACCTGCCCGGCATGTGCGACGCCGCGGAGACGGTCGCCGCCAACGAAATGAGCGGCCGCATCACCGAGCTTTCCTCGGAGCCGGAACAGACCGACCGGCACGCCCACGCGGCGCGGGAGAACGCGGCGGCGCTGGAGACCGCGGTGGGCGACCTCCGGCACGTCATCATTCGGGTGGTGCGGACATCCACCACCGAAGTCGATCGCCGCCGCGTCGCGCGTCACCCGGTCGATCTGCCAAGCCGTTGGAGCGTGGCGGGCGGCATACACGAGGCGAGGTTGGCGGACTTGTCGGCAACCGGCGCTCGCTTGCGCCATGCGCGGCTGGCTGAGCCCGACGCTCGCGGCACGATTTCGCTCGAAGGCGCTGCAATGAAGCTGCCGTTCGTCGGCCACCTCGTGGACGACCGAGGTGCCTTACGTGTGACATTCGAGGCGAATGAAGCCGTCGAGCATGCGCATTCCGCGCTGCCGGACCGGTCGCCGCAGCGCCGCGCGGCTTGACGCGCGAACGCGTTCCACCCCCCGGATCTGCAACAACTTTGCACGGAGTAACAAGCTATGCCGCTGATGACCTGGACAGACAAGCTGAGCGTCGGTGTTGGCGTAATCGACGACGACCACAAGAAGCTGGTCGGAATGGTGAACGAGTTGTACGACGCGATGCAGGCCGGACATGGCAAGGCCTCGCTCGGCCGCATCCTGGATGGGCTGGTGCAGTACACCAAATTCCATTTCGCCCGGGAGGAAAAATTCTTCGCGCAGACCGGCTATCCGGCGGCCGTTCCGCACAAGCAGGAGCATGACGCCCTGACCCGTCAAGTGCTCGATGTGCAGCAAAAATACGCTGCCGGGGCCGGCTCCACGCTGTCGCTCGATGTGCTGCACTTCCTCAAGGACTGGCTGGTCAAGCACATCCAGGGCAGCGATCAGAAATACCAGCCGCACCTTAACGCCAAAGGGATTCACTGACCGCCGCCGACGGCTTGACCGCCCCATCGGGTCGGGTCTCCGGACCGGCCATGCCGGCAGGCGACCGGGTGGGCTGACACGGCAAGCGCCGTCCCGGCTGGGACGCGCGCCTGAGAGGCTGCGTCTTGCAGCCGAGGCAGGGGCCGCCGCGCGATAGTGGCGGCAACCCTGGGCACATGCTCGCCAGCAGCGCTCTCCGGCATTTTCGGGCTCTCCGCGCCCAGCCTGGGCATCCGGCCTGCGCATCCGGCCGCCCGGTCGGTCGGACGCGTGCGGCCGGCTGCAACGGGACCGCGTTAGTTTGCCCGCGAATTACGTAGTGATGATTTTGGTAACACCTCGCCGGGCGAGCATTGAGTGCAACCCCACCGGGCGCCTACCTTGCGCCGTGTACAGCCCGGACCCCCCGCGGAGCTCGCGCAAAGTGCATGGATGAACGTGTCGACAGGCCAGACGCCGAGCTTGCCCCACAGTCGGTTGGGCCAGTGGTGCGCCGGTCGCGGCTACGTTGGGTGCTCGGCCTCATAATCCTGTTGGGCGCCGGGCTGGCCATCGCCTGGTTCTGGACCCACCGTGCGACGCAGACCGCCGGCCAGGCCGCGCCTGGGCGTGCCTCCCAAACCCCACCGCAGCCGGTGGGGGCCGCCACCATCGGCAAAGGCGACATCCGCATCATCCTGAACGAGCTCGGCACGGTGACATCGCTCGACACCGTGACGGTCGTGACGCAGATCAACGGCCAACTGACCGAGGTCGGGTTCAAGGAAGGCCAGGTCGTCAAGAAGGGCGATTTCCTGGCGCAGATCGACCCGCGCCCATACCAGGCGGCTTTGGAGCAGGCCCAGGGCACGCTGGCGCGTGATCAGGGGCTGTTGGCGCAGGCCCAGAGCGACCTGAAGCGCTACCAGACCCTGGGGCGGCAGGACTCGATCGCGCAGCAGCAACTGGAGGACCAGCACTACCTCGTGCAGCAATACACCGGCACCGTACAGACCGACCAAGGGACGGTGGACAACGCGAAGCTGAACCTGGCCTATTGCCACATCGTGTCGCCGATCGACGGGCAGGTCGGACTGCGTCAGGTCGATCCCGGCAACTACGTACAGACCAGCAGCACGACCGGCATTGCCGTGATCACCCAGATGGAACCGATCTCGGTGCTGTTCTCGGTGCCGCAAGAGAGCGTTCCCGAGATCATCCAGCGGATGCGCGCGGGCGCCACGCTGAGCGTCGCGGCCTACGACCAGGCCAACACAAAGCAGTTGGCGACTGGGCAGCTCACCACGCTGGATAACCTGATCGACACGACCACGGGCACGCTCAAGCTGCGCGCCATGTTCGCCAATCCCGATGAGATGCTGTACCCGAATCAGTTCGTCAACGTCCGGCTGCTGGTGAACACTCTGAAGGACGCCATTCGGGTGCCGGTCCCGGCGGTGCAGCGTGGCGCGCCAGGCACCTACGTCTATGTGATCAACGCAAACAGCACCGTCTCGGTGCGTCCGGTGACGCTCGGGCCGACCGATGAGGGCTACGAGGCCGTGCTGTCGGGCCTGCAGCCCGGCGAAAAGGTGGTGACCGACGGCACCGACCGGCTGCGTGACGGCGTCACGGTGACGGTGCCACCCCCGGCGCAGACGCAAAGCCAGGGCCAGAGCAGCGGGCAACCAGGCCGCGTGGGGCAGCCCGGCCAGAACGCGCCGCCGGTTCAGACCGCGCCGCCGGGCCAGGCGCCCACTGAGCCAGGGCAGCGCCAACACGGCCAGCACCACCTGCCGCAGGCACAATGATCCGCAGCTTCCGGGACGCACGCATGTCGCAGTACGCCTCTCCCCCTCCCCTTGAGGGAGGGGGCAGGGGGAGGGGTGCGTGCACACTTGGCCGGCGGATGTACGCACCCCTTCCCCTCCCCACTCCCACAAGGGGAGGGGGAGGCATTCCTGGAGGACTTCCTGACGGACTCGCCGCATGAGCCCGTCGCGTCCCTTCATCCTACGGCCGGTCGCGACCACCCTGCTGATGGCCGCGATCCTGCTGGTCGGCATCGTCGCCTATCGGTTCCTGCCGATCTCCGCCCTGCCGGAGGTCGATTATCCGACCATCCAGGTGCAGACCTTCTACCCGGGTGCCAGTCCGGAGGTCATGACGTCCTCGGTCACCTCGCCGCTCGAGGTGCAGTTCGGCCAGATGCCAGGGCTGAACCAGATGTTCTCCACCAGTTCGGCTGGGGCGTCGGTGATCACCTTGCAGTTCAGCCTGGATCTCAGCCTGGATATCGCCGAGCAACAGGTGCAGGCAGCGATCAACGCGTCCGGCAACCTGCTGCCGTCCGACCTGCCGGCGCCGCCGATCTACGCCAAAGTCAACCCGGCCGACGCGCCGATCCTGACGCTGGCGCTGACCTCGACGACCTTGCCGCTGACCCAGGTCGAGGACATGGGCGACACCAGGCTGGCGCAGAAGATCTCGCAGCAGCCCGGCGTCGGCCTGGTTAGCATCAGCGGCGGCCAGGTGCCGGCGGTGCGGGTGGAGGTCAATCCGCGCGCGCTGGCGGCATATGGGCTGAACGTCGACGACCTGCGCACCACCCTGGGCAATGCCAACGTAAATACGCCCAAGGGCAATTTCGACGGCCCGGCACAGGCGTCCACGATCAACGCCAACGACCAGATCAGCGATCCCACCCAGTACCTGAACCTGGTGATTGCCTATCGCAACGGCAATCCAGTGCGGCTGAAGGACGTTGCGACCGTCATCAACGGCGCCGAAAACACCAAGCTCGGCGCCTGGGCGAACCGCACGCCGGCGGTGATCCTCAACATCCAGCGCCAGCCGGGTGCCAACGTCATCCAGGTGGTGAACAACATCAAGGTGCTGCTGCCGCAATTGCAATCCACCTTGCCCGCTGCGGTGAATGTCGCGGTGCTGACCGACCGCACCACGACGATCCGCGCCTCGGTCACCGACGTGGAGTTCGAGCTGGGCCTCGCCGTCGCCCTTGTCGTGCTGGTGATCTTCTTGTTCCTGCGCAACCTGCCGGCGACGATCATTCCCAGCCTGTCGGTGCCGCTGTCGCTGGTCGGCACATTGGCGGTGATGTACCTGTTCAGTTTCAGCCTGGACAACCTGTCGCTGATGGCGCTGACCATCTCCACCGGGTTCGTGGTTGATGACGCCATCGTGATGATCGAGAACATCTCCCGCTTCGTGGAGGCAGGTGAAACGCCGCTCGTCGCCGCGCTCAAAGGCTCAGAGCAAATAGGCTTCACCATCATCAGCCTGACGGTGTCGCTGATCGCCGTGCTGATCCCGCTGCTGTTCATGGGCGACGTGGTCGGCCGGCTGTTCCACGAGTTCGCCATCAC
>Ga0209415_10020958_pt1 | contig 10107 bp, 10 predicted proteins | sample PeaSoiSIISIP2007_FD_187696 | JGI IMG/M metagenome (GOLD analysis project Ga0209415, IMG submission 187696) | Peat soil microbial communities from Weissenstadt, Germany - SII-SIP-2007 (SPAdes) (version 2) | ecosystem: Environmental > Terrestrial > Soil > Wetlands > Peat | place: Germany...
ACCGGCTGCGCGCGCTGGTGCTGATCGTCGGGTTGATTGTGGGGACGGGCGCGGCTTTCGGCGGGATGCTCTCCGTAGATGGCTTCGCCACGTTCTTCCGGGTGCTCGTGATGGCGGTGGGTGTGTTGACGGTTTTGCCCTCGTACCGTTTTCTCAGCCGTCAGGGCGCGGAGACCGGGGAGTTCCATGCTTTGCTGCTGTATTCGATTGCCGGGCAGTCCATCATGGTGTCGGCCAACGACCTGATCGTCATCTTCAACAACACCCCTGGCGCCAGCCTGGAAGAAATGGCCAAGGGTGTGCGCGCGATCCTTTATGGCCGCGAGGCAGTGACGCCGAAGCGCTCGCTTCTTCCTGAACTGGGCGAGACCGTGGTAAATCACGGTGTGGACGCTGCCATCGTCCAATATCGCGAACTCAAGCGCACGAATCCCAACGGCTATAACTTCGATGAACCCGCCCTCAACCAACTGGGCTACATGCTTCTCGAAAAGGACCGGAACGCGGACGCCATCGCCATCTTCAAGCTCAATGTCGAGGAATACCCCAAGTCAGCCAACGTCTATGACAGCCTTGGTGATGCCTACGCCAAGGATGGTCAAAAACAACAGGCTATCGAGAACTATCGCAAATCGATCGAGCTCGATCCCAAGAATCAGGGCTCAGCCGACAAACTGAAAGATCTCGAGAAAAAGTAACGGAATTCGCTGACATCCCGATGGCAAACATTCTTTACGGAGTGAACGGCGAAGGCGCGGGCCACTCGACCCGCGCCCGGGAAGTGATTTCACATCTCCTGCAGCAGGGACACGCGGTGCACGTGGTTTCGTTTGACCGTGGGCTGGCCAACCTGCGCAAGGATTTTGAAGTCACGGAGATTTTCGGGTGGCGGATTGCCTACGCCAACAATCAGGTGCGCTACCGCCGCACCGTGGCGAAGAATCTGCTGACGGCCCGCCGCGCCGTAACCAGTGTTTCGCGGCTGAAGAAGCTGATCGACGAGCGGGACATCGATCTCGTGATCACCGACTTTGAGCCGCTTTCCTGCCATGCCGGCCGGCGAAAGCATCTCCCCGTGATCTCCATCGACAACCAGCACTGTCTGACCAACACCGACGTTACCTATCCCCGGCAGTACCGCCGCGATGCCGCTGCCGCCAAAATGGTGACCCGGTGGATGGTGCCGCACGCGAGCGCCTACCTGGCGATATCTTTTTTCGAGGCCCAGGTTACACGCCCGAAAACTTTTCTGTTTCCTCCGATTTTGCGGGAATGCATTCTGCAGGCCAAGCCACGCGAGGGAGAACACATCCTGGTCTATGTGACCTCGCCAGCCCCGGCGCTGGAGAAGCTTCTGGCCTCGGTGCGCTGTTCCTTTATCGGGTACGGGTTCGGTCGCGAAGGGCAGGAGGGAAACGTCGTTTACAAAAAGCCGAGTCTGGACGGATTTCTTGCCGACCTGATCTCGGCCAAAGCCATCATTGCGAACGCGGGCTTTTCCCTGGTGACGGAGGCGCTCCATCTGGGGAAGCCTTATCTTGCGATGCCCGTGAAGCACCAGTTCGAGCAGGTTTTCAACGCCTACTGGCTCGAGAAGAAGGGCTACGGCGCTTACTGGGACGACGGGCTCAACAAGGAACGAGTGGAATCGTTTCTCTTTAACCTGCCGCATTTCCGGGAAGAACTGGCGTGCTATCCCCGGCAGGGAAATGAGGCTCTCTTGGCCAAGCTCGATGAGCTGATTGCAGAGCTCACGTCGTAGAAGGAGAGTTCGTGGAATTTGCCATGAAGAAAAATTTCTGGAGAGCGGTGATCGAAGTGGCATTCATCATGTTCCTGTTTTATTCCAATCTCCTGATGGGCGAATTCGAGCGCTCCGGGATGGGGCAAAGGAGAGGCTTGCTTTGGGCGATCGGAGACGTGTTCACGGCCGCCAATTTTGAAATTGCCATGATCGCCGCGCTCATCGGGTGGGTCCTTTTTGAATTTCTGCGAGCGCGATTCTAGGTAAGGCGGGTCCGATTCCAGACTGCGGACGACAGCAGGACGGCGCTCGCGCAATGCTGACGGCGCTGACTTTGCGCGGCAGTTCGCCTATTCCGAGGTATGGAACTCCATGTTCTCGTCGACGTAAAGCTGCGCGGGAGTGCCGGAGGCATCATCGCCGGTACGATTTGCCACTACGCGGAAGCCGCTGGAACTGGTCTGGATTTCGTAGCTGTAAGGAGGCCGCTGCTTCGAAACACCCATATAGTTGTTTGAGACCAGTTCGTCGAAGGAGGCGTATTTTCCTTCCGTCGCGTAGTACTGGCGCTCGGAGGTGGCAATGCTGAGCAGATCGCTCTTTACACCCGTAATGTTGACGGCGGCCTTGGGGTTATTCGCGCCGGCGGCTGCAGACGAGCTCTGCACTTCCTTGGAATAGATGTACATGCCAACACCCATTACGATCACGAGGGTAAGAAAGCCGAAGATTTTGCCCATAGATGCCTCCCCACGAGGCCATTGCAACGCGAAAGAGGGCCACTGGCAAGTAACCAGAGGGCAGCGACCTGCCTGCGGCGGCTGGACGATTTGCTGTGTTGTGTTTGGGTGGGCAGTGAGGCTGAGTGGAGCCCCGGACGCCCTCGTCCGGGTGGTCGGGGAGTGTGGCGTTGCTGCCGGGCTTCGCCACGGCCGGACCCTTCGGCATGGCTCAGGGCAGGCTCACGAGGCGTCCGTCGCTCCACGAGTTCACGACAATCAGGGGGCCTCGTTAACCACGAAGGACGCCAATATCCCGAAGGGCCTGAAAGCGAACTCAGGCCGGAAATGCCAGGCTGCTCATTACCCTCGTAACTTCCCAGTCTTAATTTGCCTGCCTAAACTGCAGATGGGGCAGTGGAAGGGTCGGCTCGGGCCGTTCTGGGGGATGGCCTATAACGGACGATCCCAACAGCAAGACCGGCTCCGCAAGGCTAAAGCTTTCCAGTGGAGAATCATGCCGGTACTACCCAGCGTCGGGAACGAGGAGGGTCGGCCCGAACCTCGCGTCCGCAATGAATCCGTGAAAAATCCAGGCCAGACCACGCGCGCTACGGCTCATTCCGACAACGTTTTGGTCAATGTGAATCGCGAACTCCGGAAACTGGAGAAGCGCGACTCTGAGTTGTGGCTGATCGCGACGGCCACCGGCATCCTGGTGGGCGCCGGACTGCTCGCCGTTCTGCTGCCCTCCGCTTTTCTCCGGTCTGGGAATCTGCATTTCGAGATCACGGTATCGAGAGAGTTGGTCTGCGGCCTGCTGGTGATGCTGATTCTGGCGAATACATATGTTGTCTCCCGCCGCATCGATTTCCGGCAATTGCGGCAGAGGATGATTTCCGACGCGATGCAGAATGAGTTGATCCGCCTGCAGTCTTTTACCGACCCGCTCACGGAGATCTACAACCGGCGTTCGCTCGGGGAACTGGCCGATCGCTTCATCGGGCAAGCCCATCGCCTGGGCAAACCGCTCACCTTCCTGCTGATCGATGTGGATCGATTCAAAGACGTCAACACTCGCTTCGGACACCTGACAGGTGACTTTGTCCTCACCGAACTCGCCACGCTGCTCAAAGGCTCGATCCGGGGCGCGGACGCTGCCGTGCGTTACGGAGGCGATGAGTTTCTGATCTTGCTGTCGAATACCAACGCGTCCGCGGCCGCCACCGTAGTGGCGCGCATTGAGGCTTCCCTGAGGGATTGGAATCACTCCAGCAGCCTGGAGAATTTCACGCTGAGTGTCAGTCTGGGCCTGGCGGAGTGGAGCGACGGCAAGACGCTCGACGACGTGCTCGATATTGCCGACCAGAATATGTACGGCGAAAAGCTGACGCGCGCCGCTTCCGTTTGAAACCGAGTTCTTCCTGCGAGCCCCGTTCTCAAAAATCTCCCGGACGTGCAATCTCTGGGCTGTTTCTGTGGCCCGCGATTCTAGTTTGCGGGTGGGGCAAGTCAACGATCGCGATCCTGCTACGAACCAAGCTGCGAACGCGGTAAAATCGGGCGGGACGAGCTATTCGCCCATTTAGCCATTCACCATGCGTATCACGAGCCGCCGCGGAACCATCGTCTTCTTTCTTTGCATGGGCATTGGCCTGGTGGCGCTGGCGGTCGCGCTGAATGTGGGATGGATCATCCTCAACTGGCGCGAAGGCGTGCTGCTGTTTTTTGGAATCATCTTCTTCGCCGTGATTATTGCCGGGATGATCGTCAACACTACGTTTCTGTTGCGCGAGATTCGGCGCAACGAGCAGCACGACAGCTTTATCAATGCCGTCACTCACGAACTGAAAACGCCGCTGGCGTCGATCCGGCTGCACCTGGAAACGTTGCGGCGGCGCGATCTGCCGGAAGCCCAGCGCCAGGACTTCTACCAGTTGATGCTGCGCGATACCGACCGGCTCGCCGACACCGTGGAGCAGGTGCTGCGGGCGGGACGCGCCGGGGACAAGAAAGCGGGACGAGAGAAGGCCGAAGTCGACTTCCGGCAAGTGGTGCGCGACTGCCTCGACGTAGCCCGCACCCGCCATCACTTGACTCCCGAAGCGTTGCGCTATGAGGAAGCCGGGGCGAATGGTGCCGCAGTGAACGCCGGGTTGAACGGAATAAGCGCACGGGTGCGGGGCAGCGCCGAAGACCTGCGTACCGCGGTTGCGAACCTGCTGGATAATGCCATCAAATACTCGGGCGAAAACGTGGATGTGCGCGTGCGCCTGGAAACGCCCGACGAAAAGTGCATCGTGCTCAGCGTGCAGGACCAGGGGGTAGGCATTTCCGCCGACGACGTGAAACTCATCTTCCGGCGCTTTTATCGCGTGGGCAATCGCTCACTGGCGCATGTAAAGGGGACGGGATTGGGCTTGTTTATCGTGAAGGCGATCGCGCAAAAACATGGCGGCAAGGTTTTTGCCGCGAGCGAGGGCGAAGGCCAGGGCACGACCGTCACGCTGCAACTGCCGCGCGTGGAATCCCCGAGGCCGCCCGCATGAGCCGTGTTCTGGTGGTCGAAGACGAAGAGCATCTGGCCCAGGGCCTGCGCTTTAACCTGGAGGCGGAAGGTTATTCCGCCGAAGTGGTGGGCGACGGCGAGGCCGCCACCGAGCGTCTGCTTAGCAAACGAGAGAACTTCGATGCCGTGGTGCTCGATATCATGCTGCCGGGCAAGGACGGTTTCAGCGTGGTCTCGGAGTTGCGCGCGGCGCGGAATTACGTTCCGGTGCTTATGCTGACAGCACGCGGGCGTCCCGAAGATGTGCTGAAGGGCTTCGCTTCCGGAGCGGACGATTACTTGCCCAAGCCGTTCGATCTGGAAATCCTGCTGGCACGTTTGCAGGGACTGTTGCGGCGCAGCCAGTGGGTGCGGGCGCAGGTGCCGGAAGGGTCGAGCGGGGCCGCGGGCGCGGGCGATGCGGGCCGCGTTGGCGATTTCGGCACGTTTTCCTTTGACGGCAAGACCATCGACTTCGGCGCGCTCGAACTGCGCAGCGGCGGCCAAACCATTCACCTGACGCTGATGGAATCCGAACTGCTTCGCCACCTGGTGCAGAACGACGGCAAAGTAGTTTCCCGCAAGCAGATTCTGGAAGAAGTCTGGGGACTGCACGAAGATACGGACACGCGCGCCATCGATAACTTCGTGGTGCGCCTGCGGCGCTACATTGAAGACGACCCGGCGAAGCCCCGCCATCTGCTGACGGTCCGGGGGGTGGGTTATCGGTTCTTGGCGCGGCCCAGCCGGTAAGGGCTAGCTCTTGGCTCTCAGAAGTTGGAGGGTGGCCCATTCAAGCCTGGTTTTGGCTTGAGTGGGGCCGTCCTATCGCTGGACGTATCCCTTTGTGGTTCGCTGAGCAGGAGGTGAACATGCTCCGGCATAACCACGTACCCACACGTGAACATCCCCACTCAAGCCAAAGGCGGGCTTGAGTGGGCCACCAGCCCGCCACCCGCCCGCCGTCAGATCCCGTTTACGCGCGGCAGAGTTCTGAGACCAGCGCTTCGCGGCGTTCGATGGCGATGGTGTCGGCGCGCTTCAGGACTATGCTATAGACGGAGAGCGAGAGGCAGGCCAGAACCAGGAAGAGCAGGGTGGCGATCCAGAAATTGTTGTAGAGGTGCGCCAGCAGAAACGCGGCCACGCCCACGGCGACGATCACCAGCTGAACTACCAGGCTGATGAGCACGGTGACTTGCGAGGCGCGCTGGCGGCCGAGCCTGGCGGTGTCCACGCGCTTGGGGGAGTAGAGAGAAAGCAGGTTGCCGGCGGTGAAGTTCATGGGTGCGGCGAACAGCATTCCAGCCATGGTGGCCACCGAAAGTTCGAACCCCGGTCTGCCGTAGAGGAAGGCTATGACCACCCAGAGCAGCGCCGCTTCGATCACCAGGATGGCAGCCTGCATCAGGTTCTTGGCCAGCACAATCTGACTAAAGCGGGCGGGCGAGGCGTAGAAAAACTGGATGCCGCCGCCGTCCCCGCCAAAACTGTTGTAGACGATGTTGGTGAGCGCCAGCAGGGAGTAGGCGGCGGCTGCGGGAAAGGCCATGTCCGGAGTACGCATGAAGGCGGTCTGCCACACTGACCGCGCGGGGCCGAGGCGGAAAACCACCAGCATGAACAGCGGAACGATCAGCGCCAGCAGCATGGCGCCGCTGCGCGAAAGATAGCGCACTTCTTTTTCGAAGACTGCGGCCACGACTTGCGAGAATCCGGGCAAGTTCCATCCCAGGCGCAGTCCGTGGGCGTCCTTCTCAGCGCCTGAGGCGGGAGCTTCGTTGAGATTTTCGCCGTTATATTGGGCGCGCAGGCGCAGATGCAGCAGGCAGCCCATGAGGGCCGCCATGCTTCCGAGAAACAGGAAGGAACTGAGTCCGACGGCGAAGTGATCGTGGGCGACTTGCGCAATGGCATCGGCGGCCAGGCCGGGCGGCAGGACGGCCTGGACCGTGGCCACGGCGTCCAGCGTCTTCTGCATCGCGGGTTTCCGCTCGTAGTGCTGCAGGGCGGGGCCAATGAGCTGAAAGCTGAGCATGGCCAGAATGAAGAGGACGCCCATGATCTCGCGCGTCCGCCGCTGCGCCAGCCAGCGCTCGATCCAGGCGAAGACCATCTGCAGGAAAACCAGATTGAAAACTGCGAACAGCAGTACCACCGGCAGGGCCCAGAGGAACAAGAGTGGATTGGCGACGGCGATGCCCAGCAGCGTTCCGGTGAGCCAAAAGCTGCCTAGAACAGTGGCCGGATCGAAGGAGCCATAGGCGATCCGAATCAGAAAATAAGAGCGATAGGCCAGCGGAAAGCGCAACAGTTCCGAGGAGTCAGGATTGTTGGTGAAGGCCGTGGACATGATGGGGAAGATCTGCCAGAACAGAAACATCGCCCAGAACATTACGGCCAGCATTTCAGGCTTGCCCTGCGATACGAAATACCAGGCGCCGAAGCCGCATCCGATAGCGCCGCCCATGCCGCCCACAGTGAAGAAAACCGTCATGAGAATGCGCGAGATCACTTCCGCTTTGCCGCGCGTGGTGCGCAGCGAGTTGGAAAACATCCGCCAACGCAGCCAGGCGATGGCGGCGAGTTGGGCGCGGGGGTGGACCGGAGTCGTCATTTCTTTGCCGTGTTCACCCCAGCCAAGAAAGTTCCTGTTCGGCTTGGCGGGTGCCTCCTACGATGCGGAGGAAGATTTCTTCCAGAGTGAGCTTCTCGGCGGACGCGATGGCACGCGACGCGCCGTCCCCGGATTCGCCTGTGCTGGCTGCGATGGTTTGCGCTTCGACTCCGGCGCGGAGTTCTTCCAACGATCCCTGCGCCACGAGCCGGCCTTGATGAATGATGGCGACGTGGCTGCACAGGCGCTCCACGATTTCGAGGACGTGCGAGGTGAGAAAAATTGTGGCGCCGCGCGCGATCATGCCTTGCAGCATGGATTTGAGGGTGCCGGAGGCGATGGCGTCCACGCCCTCGAAAGGCTCGTCAAGAAACAGAACTTTGGGCCCGTGAATTACGGCGGCGGCCATGGCCAGCTTTTTTTGCATGCCGTGGGAATAGTCGGTGACCAGTTTCTTGGGCTGGTCGGCGAGCTGCATGAATTCGAGCAGTTCGGCGGCGCGCTGGGCGGCGGTGACGCGGTCCAGGCCATACATGCGGCCGGCAAAGTTCAGGAACTCGGAGCCGGTGAGGCGGCCGAAAAGCGCCATGCCTTCTGGCACCACGCCAATTTGCCGTTTGACTTCGACAGGATTTCTGTTGAGATCGAGCCCGAGGATTTCAATCTGCCCGGAACTCGGCGCGAGCAGGCCGGTGAGCATTTTGATGGTTGTGGATTTCCCGGCGCCGTTGGGGCCGAGGAAGCCGAAGAACTGGCCGGGGGCAACCTTCAGGTTGACGCCGTCGACGGCCAGCAGTTCGCCGAAGCGGCGAGTCAGGCCTTGCGTGCAGATGGTGGGTGAAGAGTCCATCAAACTTCTGAATCTAGCACAGTCCGACGATCCCCCGCGCGACTGCTTGGTTTTGGGATAGTGGTAGTTTCCCTCAATACGGCTTGTCTTCCTGAGCGAAGCGAAGGACCTATGCAATCCGCGCGGGTTGCATAGGTCCTTCGTCCCGCAAAAAGCGCGGGCCTCAGGATGACAAAACGGTTGGTGTGGGACGCGACAACGACGGGAAGCGCAATCGGTCGCCGGGAGGCAAACTGCACCACCACCGTTTACGCGGGGCTTACTTCTTCTCGGGCTGCTTTTTCTGAGCATCTTCGGTCCAGGGCGGGACCACGCCGGCCATGCGAGCGTAGGCGATCGATTGCCCCAGGTGCTCGGCGGCGTGGCGGACTATGAAAAGCAGGATGCCCCGTTCCGTGTTCTTGCCGCCGAACCAGTCCAGGCTTTTTTCGAGATCCGCGTCAGGCATCGCCGTGATCGCTTTACTGGCGTGGGCGAAGGAATCTTTCAGCGTGGCGATGACCTTGGCTTTGTCGGTGGTGGATTTTTCCAGGCTCTTGATGTCGAGGCCCGCTGGGGGCGGCGTGCCCACCAGCTTGTAGACGTTATAGTTGGCCGCGCTGACGTGCAGAAAGACTTCGGCAAAAGAACGCACGTCAGCAGCAGGCCGCCAGGCATATTTGTCGGCGGGGATGGCTTCGGCGAGGCGAGTGAACTTGTCTTCCTGGATCATGACCTCGGCAAGTACCTCCGAACGATATCCCGTAACGCCGGGCGTGCCGTCTTTGTAGGGATTGACCTGGGCCAGAACGGCGCCGGAGGTCAGAAGAAGCAAGGCGATCGGCAGAATGTGTTTCATCGTGGTCCCCCATCGTGAGGCCTCAGTTTTAGGCGAGCAGGGCGAGTCTTGTCCAGTCTATTTCGCACATCTGAGTTTTCTTGGGCGGCAGACTCACGCCGCGTCAGAATACCGCAATCCAAATTCCTGCCCTGTGCGTACCTGTCATGAAAGCACTTCCAAAATCAACAGGAGAGATTATGAAGACGAAGTTTGCGGTTTTGTGTCTGGCCATTGTCGCGATGTCGGCGCCGATGCTGATTGCCGGGTCAAAGGATCCGATGGTGGGCGGCGCGGCAATGTACGCCAACAAAGACATCATTGACAACGCGGTGAACTCGAAGGATCACACCACGCTGGTGGCCGCGGTCAAGGCGGCCGGCCTGGTAGATACGTTGAAAGGGCCTGGACCGTTCACCGTGTTTGCGCCGACCAACGATGCGTTTGCCAAGTTGCCGGCGGGCACGGTGGAGACTCTGCTGAAGCCCGAAAACAAAGACATGCTGACGAAGATTCTGACCTACCACGTGGTTGCGGGCCGCGTCAGCGCTGCCGAACTGAAGAAGCAGATCAAGGAAGGGCACGGACAGGCTACGCTGAAGACGGTGAGCGGCGGGACCTTGACCGCGATGCTCCAGGGCGGGTCGATCGTGCTGAAAGACGAAAAGGGCGGGATGTCGACGGTGACGATCCCGAACGTGTTTCAGTCAAACGGCGTGATTCATGTGGTGGATACGGTGGTTCTGCCGAACTAGTGGGCGGCTACTTTGCGGCAATTGAAAACGCCCCGGCCAAAAGCCGGGGCGTTCTTT
>Ga0209415_10020959_pt1 | contig 10106 bp, 8 predicted proteins | sample PeaSoiSIISIP2007_FD_187696 | JGI IMG/M metagenome (GOLD analysis project Ga0209415, IMG submission 187696) | Peat soil microbial communities from Weissenstadt, Germany - SII-SIP-2007 (SPAdes) (version 2) | ecosystem: Environmental > Terrestrial > Soil > Wetlands > Peat | place: Germany...
CTCCGAGTGGGCGCCCTCCGGATACCGGGATTGACGGCCGCCCATGCTTCCGGGAACGTTGGGCCCTCCCATGTTGCTGCCGGCCCCAGGAGGTCCGACGGAGGCCATTGTCCCGGGAGCCTCCCCCGCCGGCTCGTAGCCGGGGGGCCTCGAAGCGTTTCGCGTCGTGGGCCCTCGATCCTGCCCGACATTCCGTAGGTCCAACGAACGTGATGACGATTATGGTGGCCGAGCCCATCGCGGCAGAACTACCACATGAGCGTCTAGCCTCGGGTTTCCAGAACCACAAACGTGCATACGCCCAACATCTGGGCATATCATCCTATCCACCCCGGTTTCGGGATTACAAGTCTTAGCATCACGAAAAGAAAGGAGACTCCCTTGAGACTCAGTTATGAACGCCGCTGCGTTTTCCTGCTGGCCGGAGTCTTGCTATGTGGAGCAGTGATGTCCCTTGCACAAACCGAGACAGCACCCGCTTCGAGCACTCCGGGCCAGGCGATACCCGGAACACTCGGAGTGAGCCAGTTCGCGGGCAGCGTGCCGGCAAAGCTCGCTCCGGGGGTGCTGCCACTTGCGTTGCAGGACGCCATCAAGCGCGGATTGAGGCAGAATCTCGGACTGCTGCTTTCGCATGCGGACATTCGCTCGGCCGGAGGACAGCGCTGGGAGCAATTGAGCGCGCTCCTGCCGCACGTGACGGCGGCGCCGTACGTAGCGGCTTCGAAGGTCAATCTCGCCGAGCTCGGTTTTACCAGTCTTTCTGGAGTTAACATCCCGCCATCCGTGGGCCCTTTTTCTTATTTCGACGCACGTGTAGCGGTGACGCAGTCGTTGTTTGACTGGAAGTCAATCAATGCTACTCGCGCGGCTAACCAGAGTTTGAAATCGGCCGACTATACCTTCAAAGACGCTCGGGACCTCGTCGTGCTCGCTGTGGGCTATGTCTATTTCCAGGCCATCGCCGATGAAGCCCGCATTGAAACGGCCGAGGCGCAGGTCAAGACGGCACAAGCGCTCTACGATCAGGCTACGGACCGGGTGAATGCCGGCAGTTCGCCGGACATCGATGGCCTGCGGACCAAGGTCGAGCTCCAGACCCGGCAACAACAGTTGATCCAAGCGAAGAACAACTTCGCCATCCAGAAGCTGACCGTGGCGCGGGTAATCGGCTTGGCTCCCGGGCAGGAATTCGAATTCACGGACAAGTCGCCGTACCAGCCGTTCGAAGGCATCACGGTTGATGAGGCTCTGAAACGAGCATACGCTTCGCGTTCCGACTACCAGGCGGCCATGACCGACGTGCGCGCGGCGGAATTCTCGCGGAAGTCTGCGGTGGCTGGCTATCTCCCGTCGCTTGCCGTTAACGGGGATTATGGCGCGGGCGGGTCACATCCTTCGACGGCAACGCCAGTATTCGACGTACGTGGGACGCTGTCGATTCCGATCTTTCGAGGTGGGAGTGTTCACGGCGATGTTCTGCAAGCCGACGCGAGACTCGTGCAGAGCCGCGAGCGCCTGGACAGTCTGCGAGCGCAGATCGACTCCGACGTACGCGCGGCGTTGCTGAACCTGCAATCGTCGGCGGATCAGGTGAACGTAGCCCGCAGCAACATTGATTTGGCGGATGAGACGCTGGCCCAGTCGCGCGATCGTTTCAGCGCGGGTGTCGCCGATACCGTAGAAGTGGTGCAATCGCAAGAGGCAGTCGCGAGCGCGCACGAACAGTACATATCAAGTCTTTACAGTTACAATTATGCAAAAATTTCCCTGGTTCGCGCTCTCGGCGTCGCCGAGGGGGGTGTCAAGGAATATTTCGGAGGAAAATGAACATGGCGGAGGAAAACCCACCCCGTCCGGGGCCTGAGACAGACAAAGAATCGCCGTTTGAGCCATCGACCTTGACAGACAAGGACTATACGCCGCCGGTGCGCCGGGGTTCCAAGGGCAACAGAAATATCGTGATTCTGACCGTCATTGTTGTGGTGCTCGTCGCCGGCGTGCTCCTGTGGCGCTACTTCGGCAGCTACGAATCGACCGACGACGCCCAGGCGGATGTTCACCTCTGTCCCGTCAGTGCGCGTGTTTCCGGTTATGTGGTGCGGGTTAACGTGGACGACAACCAGTGGGTGGAGAAGGGCACGGTACTGGTGGAGGTCGACCCGAAAGACTATGAGGTTGCGGTCGCGCAAGCGCAAGCGAATCTCGCCAACGCCGAAGCGACGGCCCAATCGCTGAATATCACGGTTCCAATTACTTCCGTGAACACTGCAAGCCAATTGAAGTTCGCGTCGTCCGGCATGGAAGACGCCAACGCCGGAGTCATCGCCGCCGAGAGGCAGGTGAGCGCTGCCCATGCCCAACTAGAAGAGGCCGAGGCGAACGACGTGAGAGCGCAAGACGATCTCCACCGCTATAAGTTACTGGTCGACAAGCGGGAAGTAGCGAGGCAAGTTTACGATCAAGCGTTGGCCTCCGCCAAATCCAGCACCGCGACGGTAGTGGCAGCCCGCGCCAATGAGTCCGCCGCACAGCAGTTCGTCCAACAAGCCCGGAGCCGCCTGGCGCAAGCCGATGCGAACCACCAATATGCGGAGACCGGGCCCCAGCAGGTATCGTCAACCCGGGCTCGGGTGCGGGCTTTGATCGCGGATGTTGAGCAAAAACGCGCGCTACTGGAGCAGGCCCAACTGAATCTGCAATACACCAAGATCCTTGCTCCGGTCAGCGGTGAAGTCAATAAGACGGTAGTGGTTGGAATGAATGTTCAAGACGGGCAGCAACTCCTCACCGTGGTGCCGCTTGATGAAGTCTGGGTCACCGCCAATTTTAAAGAGACCCAGCTTAAGCACATGCGAGTTGGACAGAGAGCGGAAATCCATGTGGATTCGAGCGGGCGGACTTTAAAGGGCCGTGTGGATAGCATTGCGGGAGCAACCGGCCCGCTATTCAGTTTGCTTCCGCCGGAGAACGCAACTGGAAACTACGTGAAAATTGTCCAAAGGATTCCGGTAAAGATCGTTCTTGATCCGGGGGAGAACCGCGATCGCCGGCTTCGACCAGGCATGAACGTGGTGCCGGACGTGTACCTGAAATGAGCTCCACTGCGCTCACCATCGAGCGGGAGGTTTGGCGGCCCAAGTACAACCCTTGGCTTATTGCTGTTGTCGTGGCTCTAGCAGCCTTCATGGAAGTCCTCGACACCAGCATCGCGAACGTGGCCCTGCCGTACATGGCCGGGAACCTGGGCGCGAGCAACGACCAAAGTACGTGGGTGTTGACTTCTTATTTGGTCTCGAATGCCATTATCCTGCCGATCAGCGGCTGGCTCGCAGGCGCCTTGGGGCGGAAGCGCTTTTTCATGGGCTGTTTGGGCGTATTTACAGTGAGTTCTTTGCTCTGCGGTGTGGCGCCGAGTCTCGGGTTTCTTCTTCTCTTCCGGGTGTTGCAGGGCGCGGGCGGCGGCGGGCTGCAGCCGATGGCTCAGGCCATTCTGGCCGACACCTTTCCACCGCAACAGCGAGGCCTGGCGTTTGCGCTGTATGGCATTACGGCCATCATGGCGCCCACGATCGGGCCAACCCTGGGCGGGTGGATCACCTTCAATTATTCCTGGCGGTGGATTTTTTTTATCAATCTCCCGGTCGGCTTAGCCACATGGTTCCTGGTGCGGCGCTTTGTCGAAGATCCCCCGTATTTAAGCCGGCTCAAGGCGGCTGGAGTCAAGTTGGATTACATTGGCATCGCTCTGCTGACTCTGGGTATCGGGGCGTTGCAGGTGCTGCTCGACAAGGGCCAGGAAGATGATTGGTTCGGGTCACACTTCATCACGACTTTAGTCGTCGTCGCGACCGTATGCCTGATATCGCTGGTGGTCTGGGAGTGGTTTCAAAAGGCGCCGATCATCGACGTCCACATGTTCAAGAGCTTTAACTTCGCGAGTGCCAGCCTGATGATGTTCACCCTGGGAATCTTGCTGTTCAGCAGCCTGGTGCTCATGCCGCAGTTCCTCCAGACGCTCGTGGGGTACACCTCCCAACTGGCTGGGCTTGCGCTTTCGGCTGGAGGCCTGGTTTTGTTGTTTGAGATGCCCATCATGGGCCAACTGACGACGAAGTTCCAGGCGCGCTACCTGATCGCCTTCGGGTGGCTAGCGTTATCCATCGCTATGTTGTATTCCACCCAGCGGATTGACTTGCAGATTAGCTTCAGTGCCGCCACATGGCTGCGCATTACCCAGGTGATCGGTTTGGGGTTTCTGTTCGTGCCGATTACGCTGGTGGCTTACATCGGAATTGCGCCCGAGAAGAACAACGCGGTTGCTGGAATCGTCAATTTCATGCGCAATATGGGAAGCAGCGTGGGAACGTCCTTAGTCACCACGTTGCTTGCGCGGCGCTCGCAATTCCACCAAGCCAGGCTGGTAGAGAATGTCAGGGTAGACAATCCCAATTTTGTGAATTCGGCGAATGGCCTGGCTCAGCACCTGGCGAACTCCGGTGTGGGCAAGCACGAGGCACACCTGGTGGCGTATGCCAGGATTTACCGAGGCCTGCAAGCACAGGCGGCAAGCCTGGCATACATCGATACCTTTAAGGTTCTTGCCGTCGGCGCGGGGATCATGTTCTGTCTGGCTTTTGTTTTGAAGAAGAATGATCCGGGTGGCGGTGGGGTCAGAGTAGCGGAGTAAATAATTAATCTGATGTAATACAGGAGATCACGAGTCAGTGACGCGGTCATGCTGGAAATTAAACTCATCCTTTGCCCGATTGATTTTTCAGAGTTCTCGATCAGGGCGTATCACTATGCGCTATCGCTGGCCGAGCACTATCGAGCCAAGTTGGTAGCCCAGCATATCGTAGAACTATGGCGATATCCTTACGCCGACTATGCTGCCTCTGTGGGAGACTATGAGGAGTTCTGCCGGGCGCTTCGCGAGGGTGGCAAGCAGCAACTGCAAGAATTCGTGAACAACCGCACCCACGATGAAATTCAGCTGGAGCTCGTGGTGCACCAGGGATCAGCCCCGGACTGTATTCTGTCGTTTGCGAAAGCGCAGAAAACGGACCTGATCGTCATGGGAACGCACGGCCGGCGAGGGTTTGACCGCCTGGTGCTGGGGTCGGTGACGGACCGGGTGATGCGAAAGGCGCCCTGCCCGGTGCTGGCAGTGTGCAAGCCGCCACACGACTCGAGGGCCGCAGGTGAAGAGCGGGGCCACGTCCACCACTTGAACCGAATTCTTTTCTGTACGGATTTCTCCGAGAATTCAGAGCGGGCTTTGAACTATGCGATTTCTGCGACCGCGGAGTACGACGCGGAGCTCACCTTGCTGCACGTGTTGGAAGAGGGCGCAAGTCCGGCCAAGACGGAAAAGGCCATAGCGACCGCGACGCGGCAACTCGATAAACTGATTCCACCGGAGGCACGCAAGACCCTCAAGATAAAGACGGCGGTGCGCGTCGGAAAGCCATACCAACAAATCATTCAACTCGCCCTGGAAGCGCAAATCGACATGGTGGCTATGGCAGTGCGTGGCCGTGGGGCCTTGGATCTTGCGGTGTTTGGTTCGACAACCTATCGGGTCATGCAGCTGGGACCTTGCCCTGTTCTTGCCGTCCACGTTTGAACCGTACGTTTTGTCGAGGCACATGATCAAAATCGTCACCATTGAACGCGAGTACGGAAGCGGCGGCGGCGAAATCGCCCAGCGGCTTGCCAAGCAGCTTGGGTGGAAGCTTTGGGATCAGTTGCTAACCGAGGAGATCGCGAGGCTTGCTGAATGTCCCAAGGCAGTCGTCGAGGTTCGAGAGGAACGAACCGATCCTCTCTACTATCGGCTCTTTAAATCGTTCTTGCGCGGGAGTTATGAAGGCAGCATCAATGCGCACAAGCTCAAGCTGGTCGACAGCGAGTGCATTTTAAAGTTTACAGAAATTGTCGTTCAGCAGGCGGCGAAAACCGGAAACTCTGTGATCGTCGGAAGAGGGTCGCAGCATTTTCTGAGGAACCGCAAAGACACGTTGCGCGTGTTTCTTTACGCTCCGAGAGAAGATAAAGTGCGGCGCCTGTTGGCTCGCGGCAAGAGTGAGAAGGAGGCCGAACACCTGGTGGATACGGTGGATCGGGAACGCGTCGATTTCATCCAGAAGTACTTCCACGTTGAATGGCCTGACCGCGCCATGTACCACACCATGATCAACACTGCGATCGGTGATGAGGTCGTCGTTCACATGATTCTGGATGTTATGAAAACCCTCGACACAAGAATCACTGCCTGAGTTCTCGCAGAATAGGTCCGGCTGTGCAGGCCGGTAATGGCGCAAGCTGCGAGCAGAGTCGAGCGCACAACCTCACCTGGCCGGCAAGGCGCTACTTGAAGCTTGGCTTTGGCGGCGCGCACACTGAGTCAAACCAGCGACTGATGTATACCTCGGCGTGAGCTTCTCCGCAGAAATGCCGGGCTCCGGCCGCGTTGGCGGTTTCAGAATTCCATCGGTGGAGGGTAAGCTCGGAATCTCCACATCGAATCACGAACCAGTGGATAGGATCAGTCGTCACAAGTCCACAGACTTCACATCTGAATTCCGGTTGCGCTGTCATGCCTTCGTTCCGTATGTCAGTGTTGGGCGCCCTCATTTCGCGATCGAGGCTTGGCGCAGATTTGGTGTCAGCACCGTCAACTCGCCGACTTTTTCCCTCTTGACGGCACCCCGAAGGTGGGCGGCATGATCCATCATCCAAAGCTCGGGAATGATTTCTCCGACCAGTTGTCCATGACAGAAAAGTCGCACCACCGAACTCTCAGAAACCACAATGCCCACCGCTTTAGTAACAGCACTCATGTTGGCGGCCGCAATGTGACGGCTGCCGAGTCCCAGCGGCACGTCCACTTGGGCGGCCACGGCGTCGAGGTAGCGGCACGCGGAAAGGACAAATCCGTCGTGACTTACCACGAACCCACCATCCAGCTGCGCCAATTCCTTGATGGTTCCGCGGAGATTGAGATTGGTGACGTGGCGTGAAGACTCAGGATGCCCCAGCAACGGATCCAAAATCAATGGTCTGGATCTAGCGAGCACGGCATTCTCATCACCCAGCGTGAACAGCGTGCCAACCCGCCTTCCCTCTCGGCCCTCGCGAGCAATTTCAACTGCTAGGCCAATCAGTGGCTCAAGAACGTTGGGATCGTATTCCGTTACTTCGCAAAGAATGCTCTCAAACATCCATCGCGCTCCTCACGGGGTGCCCGCACCACTTGATTAGATACCGAAACCTGAATTTGGTCGCTGCAATTTCTGTAATAGAGCCATGTGAATCTTCTCAGTGGGTATTTTCACCCAAAGCGGAATGGTTGCGGAGTGTCAGAGGTGGAAGGGCTCGTTGTATGGCTCGACCGGATAGCCCTTCGCTTTCCAGGCCGCCAATCCACCTTTGAGGAATTTTATCCGCAGGAAACGCAGGGCACGAGCTCGACGCAAAATTGCTCGACTGGTCTTATCACTGGGGCAGGTACAGTAAACGATCGAGTCTTCCTCTTTCGGAATGAGCGACGGGTTCTCAAGTACTTCTTCTGGGGGAATCCTCTTTGCGCCGGGGATGATCTCAGAAATGGCCAACAAGTCGAGCGGCTGGCGAACATCAAAGAGAAGTACCTCTTGGTTTGCGCCTAACAATGTGTGGAGTGCTTCTGGCGTAATGCTATGCTCCTCCATTTCAGTTCGGTCTGCTTTGCGTTTGATCCGAATTACGATCAACAGACACATCGCTGACACGCAAATGGCGGTGATGATCAGGGCCATCTCTTGATCCTCCTCCACACTCTCTGATACCAGATTCCGCAGAGACGTGAAAAGATTCTCGGTGCGGCGTATCGGTATTGTTCCCACTCGCGGTCGATTCGGACACAAGTGAATTAGGGAAGAGATTGCGTTGTTGCCCCGCCCCCGCCCTTCACTTCCACGGTGAGGGCAGGTCCAGATATTGTTCCAGCGTGAAGCGCGGACCTACCACCAATCTCAGGTCGAAGCTTTTGCCAATGGGAGCCACACCTGAAAACGAGTGTCGCCGGGTTTCGAACTGACCTGAATATTGCCCCGGTGCTTCTTCACAATTCGCTGGACCGTGTCCAGGCCGAGACCTGTGCCCTCTCCAACTCCTTTGGTTGTGAAAAAGGGTTCAAAGATGTGCGGTTTTACCTCGGGTGAAATCCCGGGGCCGTTGTCGCCAATCTCAACTACCACGCAAGTATCCTCGCGATAAGTTCGAACTCGAAGCTCGCCCTTGCCGCCCATCGCGTCAATGGCATTGTCAATGATGTTGGTCCAGACTTGATTGAGCTCGCTCCCAAAAGAGTTCACCAGGAGAGGAACACGCTCGTACTCGCGCAGCACAGCCACTCCCTGTTTCAACTTGTGGTTTAAAATCGTCAGAGTGATTTCCAGGCTCTTGACGATATCGACGTTTTGCACAGGTGCCTGGTCCATGTAGGTGTATTCCTTGATCGCACGAACTAGATCCGAGATCCGCGAGGTACTGCTCTCGATTTCATGCAACAGACTCGCGACCTCCACCGAAGCTGCGATCCTGACCAGAGCGGCTCGAGCGGTGTCCGCAGCGAGGTTCGCGAATAACGATTCCAGCACCTCCGGTTTAATGTTCCTTCTGGCAAGGTCCGCAGCCAGTTGCCACAAGTCGTTCTGCCCATGACTGCGGAACAACGAATCAATCTGCTCTTCCAAATCGCTGCTGGTCAGCGGATCGGGAGGAAGTATGTCTTGTCGGGTGAACGAAGCTTCCAGTTTTTCGATTTCTGTTTTCTGCGCGGAGGTGAGATCACGCCTTCCCAGCTCGAGGCTGGCATCCCTGATTTTCTTTAGAGTGTCGCGCAATTGGCTAGCGGCACGTTTCGCCGCGGAAGCCGGGTTGTTGAGTTCATGCGCAAGCCCGGCCGACAGTTTCCCCAGAGATGCCAACCGGTCTCGCTGTTGTTCAATCCGAGTGGTTTCACGGATCCGGTCGGACATCAGGCCCACGAGACGCTTGGTCAGCTCCGGCATTTTCTGCACAAGCTCCGGAAACAGCGAAGCGGGAAATCGTAAGGCGCGGCTATCCGTCTCGGCTCGCCCGTTCACAGTAAACTGCTTCATCCTCGAAAACGGTAGTAATCCGGTAACGTCGCCAGGCTTGAGGTCGAAGACAAAGGTTTCGCCCCCAAGCTCGCCCCGCCCTTGAAGTTGCCCCTCAAGAATCACAAACATGGCATCGGCGGGGTCGCCTTGGCGTGAGTAGATGTCACCCGTCTTGAGATTCATCTCTTGCGATTGGCTGATGAACCAAACGATCTGATCGTCAGGCAGATCGGCGAATGCTGGGACGCGAAGTAGTTCCGATTTTTCGACCATTTAGACCTTGCTCAAATACTGATGAATGAATTGCACAGCAACAGATCCTTCGCCGACTCCGGAGGCCACCCGCTTGACGGAACCATGTCGCACATCGCCGACCGCGAAAATGCCTGGAACATTCGTCTCCAGCAGGAAGGGATCCCGGTCGAGCGCCCACCCTTTAGGACGCTGGCCGTCTCGTATAAGATCGGGCCCGGTCAGGATGAACCCGCGCTCGTCTCGCTCGAGCAGAGTTCCCAACCAATCAGTTCGCGGCAGGGCCCCGATAAAGATGAACATCGCACTCGCCGGCACACGCTCCACCTTATTCGTATCAGAACAGAGCACCGAGATTTCTTCCAGATGAGCTTCACCATGCGCCTCAGCGACGCTGGCATGTGCCCACACCTGAATGTTGGGCGTCTGTTTAATCTGATCGATCAAATACTGCGACATCGTACTTGAAAGGGAGGCCCCGCGCACCATGATGACCACACGCTCCGCATAGCGGGCGAAATTCATCGCCGCTTGACCGGCTGAGTTCGCGCCACCCACCACGTAGATGATTTCACCTTTGCAGGACAGCGCTTCGGTGGCGCCACCTCCGTAGTAGACCCCCGCTCCCTGCAGCCTGTCGATCCCCGGAGCTTCGAGGCGGCGCCACTGCACTCCGGTTGCGATCATCAGCGCATGGCAGGAGATCTCATTGCCGTCGGCCAA
>Ga0209415_10020961_pt1 | contig 10105 bp, 11 predicted proteins | sample PeaSoiSIISIP2007_FD_187696 | JGI IMG/M metagenome (GOLD analysis project Ga0209415, IMG submission 187696) | Peat soil microbial communities from Weissenstadt, Germany - SII-SIP-2007 (SPAdes) (version 2) | ecosystem: Environmental > Terrestrial > Soil > Wetlands > Peat | place: Germany...
GGGCATGTCAGATTCGAACTGACGACCCCCAGCACCCCATGCTGGTGCGCTACCAGGCTGCGCTAATGCCCGACCGGAAGATCCGGACTATAGGGGAATGCGAGCGTGCTGTTCAAGCCGCCCGCTCGTGGTCTCAGGACGGACGGATCTTGCGCAGCAGTTCCCGGAGATCGGCGAGCTCCTTGCGAAGTTCCCGGAGCACGCTCTTCACGTCACTTCGGTCATTGGCGGCCAGCGGCAGCGGAAGGGTGGCGGGTACCGGCGGCGGCGGATCCTCCACCACCACGGGCTCTGGCGGCTCCGGCGGCTTGAGCTGGCCTTCTCGCAGCAGCCGCTGCACGCCTTTGATCGTATAGCCGTCCTCGTAGAGGCACTGCCGGATGCGCCGGAGCAGGGTCACATCCTCCGGCCTGTAGTAGCGACGGCCGCCGCCGCGCTTCAGCGGCCGGATCTGGGAGAATTTCGACTCCCAGAAGCGCAGCACGTGCTGGGGAACCTCGAGCTCGCTCGCGACCTCGCTGATCGTGCGAAAAGCGGCGGCGGACTTCGCCTGCCGTCGGATCGACGACGGATCGAAGAGCTCCGGCACGGGAGCTTACTCGGCGGCTGGCTTAGGAGCGGCGCCGGCGCTGCTCAGCGCGGCGTTGACCTGATCCTTGAGGACGTGGGACGCCCGGAACACCAGCACGCGCCGCGGCTGGATCGGGACCTCCATCCCGGTCTTGGGATTGCGCCCGACGCGCTTGCCTTTCTTTCTTACCGTGAAGCTGCCGAAGGATGAGATCTTCACGATCTCGCCGCGCGACAGCGCATGGGCGATCTCGTTGAGCACGGTCTCCACGAGCATTGCCGATTCATTGCGCGAGAGCCCCACCTCTTGGTAAACGGCCTCGCTGAGCTGTGCGCGTGTTACGGTCTGCCCAGCCATTTGCGCCCCCAACCGTGTTCTTTGACACAAAACTTTAACTCGGAGGCGAAAATCCGTCAATTACAGATAGTTGCAAAAAAGAGTTGATGTTATCGACGGACACCGGCGGGCGGATCACCATCGGACGAGGCTCGCACCCCAGGTCAGGCCTCCGCCCATCGCCTCCATGAGTACCAGCTGACCCCGATGGATCCGCCCGTCCGCCACGGCTTCCGCCAGCGCCAAGGGCACCGAAGCCGCGGAGGTATTGGCATGGCGCTCGATCGTGACGACGACTTTCTCCGGGCTCAAGCCGAGCTTGCGCGACATGCTGTCGATGATGCGGCGATTGGCCTGGTGCGGGACCAGCCAGTCGATGTCGCTCTCCTTGAGGCCGTTGGCCGCGAGCGCCTCGTCCACCACCTCGGCCAGACGCTGCACCGCATGACGGAACACCTCGCGCCCCTCCATGCGCAGAAAACCCGAGGTTCCCGTGGTCGACGGGCCGCCGTCGACGTAGAGCAAGTTATAATTGCTGCCGTCGGAGTGTAGATGGCTCGAGAGGATGCCGCGCCCGTCCTTTTCCTCGGATGGCGCCGCCTGCAGGACGACGGCACCGGCGCCGTCCCCGAACAGCACGCAGGTGCCGCGGTCCTGCCAGTCCAATATCCGCGAGAATGTCTCGGCGCCAATCACCAGGGCGGTGCGCCCCTGGCCCGCACGCAGGAGGCCGTCCGCGGTCGCCAGCGCATAGATAAACCCGGTACACACCGCTTGCACGTCGAAGGCGGCGCCGCGGGTCATGCCGAGCTGCGCCTGCACCTTCGTGGCGGTGGCGGGGAAGGTGTGGTCGGGCGTCGCCGTCGCGAGCACGATGAGGTCGAGATCGTTGCCCGTCATGCCCGCCGATTTGAGCGCCTGGCGGGCGGCTGCGGTTGCAAGATCGGAGGTCAGCTCGCCGACGGCGGCGACGTGGCGCTGCCGGATCCCCGTGCGCTGCGCGATCCACTCGTCGGACGTCGCGAGACGCTCGGCGAGCTCGGCGTTAGTGACGATCTTCTCCGGCAGGTATCCGCCGCAGCCGACGATCTGGGATCGAAGCTCCATGTCAGACCGCAGCCGACTGGGCCTTGGGCACTCCGCCATGGGCGTGCAGGCGCGCGAGCTCATCGCGGATCTTGTCGAGGAAGCCGTTCGCTTTCATGTCGACCGCGACCGCAATCGCATTGGCGAAGCTGAGCGCGTCGGCACCGCCGTGGCTCTTCACGGCGATGCCCTGCAAGCCCAGGAAGACCGCGCCGTTATACCGGCGCGGATCGAGCCGGCCGCGCAGCCGATTGAACGCACCCCGAGCGAACAGGTATCCGATCCGCCCCAGTAGGGAATGCCGGAAGGCGGAGCGGAGGAATTCGATCACCAGCTTGACGGTGCCTTCCGCCGTCTTGAGGGCGATATTGCCGGTGAAGCCGTCGGTCACGATCACGTCCACCGTGCCCGCGCCGATATCGTCGCCTTCGACGAAGCCGTAGAAGCTGATGGGCGAGAAGCTGTCCCGGAGGCGCGCCGCCGCCTCGCGCACGGCCTCATGCCCCTTGACCTCTTCCGAGCCCACATTGAGCAGGCCCACCACGGGCTGCACCAGCCCCAGCACCGTGCGCGCGAACACGTCTCCGAGCAGCGCGAACTGCACGAGATTGTCGGCGTCGCACTCGACATTGGCACCGAGGTCGAGCATCACGCTCTCGCCGCGCCGGGTCGGAAAATAGGAGGCCATGGCGGGCCGGTCGATGCCCGGCACCGTCCGGAGCACGACTTTCGACATCGCCATCAGCGCGCCGGTGTTGCCGGCGGATACCACGCAATGCGCCCTGCCCTCGGCCACCGCATCGATCGCCAGCCGCATGCTCGACTTGCGCCCGGACCTCAGCGCCTGCGACGGCTTCGCCTCGCCGCTGACGGCCTCATCGGTGTGATGCACGGTGGCGCGGCGCGAGAGCTTCTTGTACTTCGCGAGCAGCGGCCGGATCTTGTCCTCGGCGCCGTACAGCTGGAAATGCACGTGCGGGAACCGCTTCAGCGCGATATGCGCGCCGCGCACCACCATCTCCGGTGCGTGGTCGCCGCCCATGGCATCGAGTGCGATGACGATCCCGTCGGCCACGGGCGTCGGTGCTCCCGTCGTCAGTCCTCAGGCGTTCTCCGCCGCCACCGCGACCACTTCGCGGCCGTCATAATGTCCGCACGCCGAACACAGGTGGTGCGGCCGCTTCATCTCGCCGCAATTCGAGCACTCGACGTAGCTCGCGGCTTTGAGCGCATGATGCGACCGGCGCATATTGCGACGCGACTTGGAGGTCTTTTTCTTCGGAACGGCCATGGAAAGAACTCACGACTGAGAGGGGGCCACGGAGGCGCGATGCTTGTTAGCCAAAATCGCTCGGAATGGCAACTTATTACGCCGTTACTCCCTCATGGGCGGCTTGCGCGAAGCGGCGGTCGGAGCGTCCCCGCTCCACTCCAGGCTCGCGCCGGGCGCACGGGGATAGGGGTCAAGCGCCAGCGCGAGCTGCTGCGCCACGGCCTCGCCGATATCGATCGCGTCGCCGTCGAAGGGCTCCGCGACATCGGTCTCGAGGTCGACCATCACGGATTTGCCGGGTTCGCTCGGCCCATAGAGCACGCTGAAGTCCTGCTCGATCGCGCTCGCAACCGGCTCCAGAGAGACCACGCAAGCCTGCGCGATATCGGCGCTAAAATGTCCGTTGACGCGAACCATCTCGCCGCCGATGCGCTGCAGGCGGACCTCCGCCTCGAGCCGGTCGAGGCTGAGCAGGTCGAAGCGACGCGCCAGCGCCTCCCGCTCTTCGGGCTTGGCGGAAATGGGATAGGTGGCTTCGAGAGCGCCCAGTCGAGCGAGCTCGACCCGACGCGAGAACTCCGGCGGCACGATGGTCATCGCTGCGCCTCCTGGCCTGTGGCGTCCGGCAAGGGCACGAATTCAACTCGACCGGCCCGCAGCTCCGAGAGCGGCTGCGCCGCCAGAGCCGCATGCTGCCGGCGTACGTACTTGGCGACCGCAGCGAGGTCCGTCAGGCGCGGCATACCGAGAGTGCCATAGAGGTTGCGCCTGAGCGCCGCCTCGAGCGCGGCATCGCCGCTCTCCTCGAGCGCCGCCTCGTAGGCGTTGATCCGGCCGTACAGCGCCTGGGCCATCGCCTTGACCCGCCGGCCGACGCCGAGATCGGCGGCGCCCATCTCGCGCAGCGAGCGGTCCATGTCCGTTACGAAGGTCTCGATCAGGGCGCGCGCGAGACCGGCGGCGGCATCCGAGGGATCCGACTTGAGACGGCGCAGCACCAGGAAGACGTGGAGCGCCAGGGTCTCGAAGCGCCCGTCGAGATTGTCCGGCACACCCCGCTCGGCGAAGAAGCGGGGGGCGCGCGCGGCCTCGACGATGCGGCCATAGAGCAGGCCGGCGGCGCGCGCCTCTCCCGTCGCTCGAAGGCCGAATATCTCAGCAATACCCATCAGTTCAGCCGCCCAAGCTGCAATGGCCCGGCGATTGACACGGGCTCCCGCCGGAGTGCAATGTCCCCCCGGATCCACCGATTGCGCGACTCATGCCGTTGGGACCGAGGGAAGTCATGTCACGCCTGCCTTGCCGTCTTGCCCTAGTGCTCGGTGCCGCCATCCTGGTCGCTCCGCTGGGCGCCTGCAGCCCCACGGTAAATACGCGCGGCAATCTGCCCAGTCCCGACCTGCTCGCGCAGATCAAACCCGGTGTCACGGACAAGGCCAGCGTTACGCAACTCCTGGGCTCGCCCTCGAGCGTTGCCAGCTTCGACGACACAACTTGGTATTATATCAGCCAGAAGAGCGAGGAACTCGCCTTCTTCAAGCCGGAGGTCCGCGATCCCGAGGTCGTCGCCGTGATCTTCGACAAGGACGGCACGGTGAAGGACGTGCAGAAGCGCTCCAGCAAGACGCCGCGCAGCATCGAGCCGGTCGCGCGTACGACGCCGGCGCCCGGCAAGGAGCTCTCCTTCATTGAGCAGCTCATCGGCAACTTCGGCAAGTTCAACACCAACAGCGCCGCCGGCAAATAGGCGCCGGCCCTCTGCTCAACCGAGCGCGGACAGGATCGCCAGCAGCAGGATCGCCACGATATTGGTGATCTTGATCATCGGATTGACCGCCGGCCCCGCCGTGTCCTTGTAGGGATCGCCGACGGTGTCGCCGGTCACCGCGGCCTTGTGGGCGTCGGAGCCCTTGCCGCCGAAGTGCCCCTCCTCGATGTATTTCTTGGCATTGTCCCAGGCGCCGCCGCCGGAGGTCATGGAGATCGCGACGAAGAGGCCGGTAACGATGGTGCCGAGCAGCATCGCGCCCACCGCGCTGAAGGCGGCACCGCGGCCGCCGATCACCCAGATCACGAAGTAGAGCACCACCGGCGCCAGCACCGGCAGCAGCGATGGAATGATCATCTCCTTGATCGCGGCCTTGGTGAGAAGGTCGACGGCGCGGCTGTAGTCCGGCTTGCCCGTCCCCTCCATGATGCCCTTGATCTCCTTGAATTGCCGGCGGACCTCGATCACCACCGAGCCGGCGGCGCGGCCGACCGCGGTCATGCCGAGCGCGCCGAAGAGATAGGGCAGCAACCCGCCGATCAGGAGCCCGATCACCACGTAGGGGCTCTGCAGTTGGAAGTCGACCTGCACGGTCGGGAAATAGTGCGCGAGGTCGTTCGTGTAAGCCGCGAACAGCACCAGCGAGGCGAGCCCCGCCGAGCCGATGGCATAGCCCTTGGTTACGGCCTTGGTGGTGTTGCCAACCGCGTCGAGCGCGTCGGTGATCTTGCGCACCTCTTTCGGCAGGTCGGCCATCTCGGCGATGCCGCCGGCGTTGTCGGTGACGGGGCCGTAGGCGTCGAGCGCCACGACCATGCCCGCCAGCGCCAGCATGGTGGTCGCGGCGACCGCGATGCCGAACAGGCCCGCGACCAGGTAGGAGGCGAGGATGCCGGCACAGATCACGAGCACCGGCAAGGCGGTCGCCTCCATGGAGATGGCGAGGCCCTGAATGACGTTGGTGCCGTGGCCGGTGACAGAGGAATTCGCGATGGACCGCACGGGGCGATAGGCGGTCGAGGTGTAGTACTCCGTGATCCAAACCAGCAGCCCCGTCACCGCCAGGCCCACCAGCGCGCAGGCGAAGAGGCTGCCGCCCGAGATCGTGGCCTTCGTGACCATGGCGACGCTGCCGCCAAAGCCCACCAGCTGCGAGAGCACGATCGCGATCAGGATCGCCGATAGCCCGCCGGCGACGATCAGCCCCTTGTAGAGCGCGCCCATGATGTTCTGGCTCGCGCCCAACCGCACGAAGTAAGTGCCCGCGATCGAGGCGACGATGCAGACCGCGCCGATCGCGAGCGGCAGCACCATCATGGTGTCGCGCGCGGCGCCCTCGAAGAAGATGGCGGCGAGCAGCATGGTCGCGACGATGGTCACGGCATAGGTCTCGAACAGGTCCGCCGCCATGCCCGCGCAGTCGCCGACGTTGTCGCCGACGTTGTCGGCGATCACGGCGGGGTTGCGGGGATCGTCCTCGGGAATGCCGGCCTCGACCTTGCCCACGAGGTCGGCGCCGACATCGGCGCCCTTGGTGAAGATGCCGCCGCCGAGCCGCGCGAAGATCGAGATCAGCGAGGCTCCGAAGGAGAGCGCGACCAGGGCCTCGAGGATCGGCCGCGCGTCATCGCCGGGCAGCATCGCGCGCAGGAAGGCGTAGTAGAGGGAGACGCCGAGCAGGCCGAGGCCGACCACCAGCATGCCCGTGATGGCGCCCGCGCGGAACGCGAGCGCCAGGCCGGCGCCGAGACCCGAGCGCGCGGCCTGGGCCGTGCGCACATTCGCGCGCACCGAGATGTTCATGCCGATATAGCCGGCGGCGCCCGACAGCACCGCGCCGATGAAGAAGCCGATCGCGGTGTAGCGCCCGAGGGTCAGGCCCAGAATGATCAGGATCACGACACCCGCGAGCGCGATGGTGCGGTATTGCCGGTTGAGGTAGGCGCCGGCTCCTTCCTGGATCGCCGCGGCGATCTGCTTCATGCGGTCGGTGCCGGCATCCGCGCTCATCACGGAAATCGCGGTCACCACGCCGTACGCCACCGCAAGCAACCCAGCCGCCACGATGAGCCAATAGCCCAGAGTCATGGTCCCAGTCCTCTGATTCGATGAGCGTCCCTGGTTCCCCCTGGGACGAAAGGCGGCCGGAACATGCCAGAACGGCCCGGTGGAGGCAACACGCGAGGCTCTGGGGCAGAGCGTCGCGCCGGTTCCGGCCCTCGCCCCTGTCGCGAACGGCCGTCGACCGTGCCGCGAAAAGCCCCGACCCGGCGCCTGCCCGCCGAGCCTCTATTGCGGGCGTTGCCGCTCGAGGAGCTCGAGAACCAGGACCTGCCGCACGATGCCCGGACCCAGTACCTTCTCGGCGGTTTGCGTGAGCCGTTGCTTGATCGACGCTTGGATGGCCACGCGCGACGTGCCGCTGCGCTGCCCGAACATGCTGTAGAGGTCGCGGAAAAACGCGTCGATCAGCATGGGCTGTTTCTCGCCGATGCTGTCGGGCTTGAGGCCTTCGACCAGCTCGAGCGCGACGCCCACCGTGATTTGCCGCGTCACCTTGTCGCCCTCGATGACCGGGATATTGAAGAGCGGCAGCTTCACGAAGGCAGGGCCCGACACCGCCGGTGCCCCCTCCGGACTACCTTCTCCCGCTCCCAGCGCGGGCATCGCCGGGCCGGTCAAGCCGCTGACCACGAGAATAATCGCCAACCATTGGCGGAGCGAGCGAGCCCGTGAACTCGTAAACATGGAAAGCCCCGACCGCACGTCCGCCATTTGCGGCGAAGCGGACAAGGCGTTCAGGTTCCTATTCTTCGCACCTAGACCTGAAGCGGGCATACCGCACGCGCAATCCCATCGTCCGCAAGAGGTGGTTCTCTGCCGCCAGAGTACCACCCTCTGCGTCAACGAGCAGCGTTACCAAAGTGGCCGTTGGAGCCAGCGGCTCCTTCGCCGATCCCGGGCTGGGTCGAGTCTAGAACGTGTGACGGAAGATCCAGAACAGCGATGCCGACAACATAATGGCGACCGGCAGCGTCAAGACCCATGCCATGATCATGTTGAGGATGGTCGACCACTGCAAGCCAGAGCGGTTTGCCGCCATGGTGCCCGCCACTCCGGAAGAGAGCACATGCGTGGTGCTCACGGGCCAGCCCCATGCGTCGGCGGCCCCGATCGTTGCCATGGCGACGATCTCCGCCGCGGCGCCTTGGCCGTAGGTGAGGTGCGTCTTGCCGATCTTCTCGCCGACGGTCACGACGATCCGTTTCCAGCCGATCATCGTGCCCATACCGAGCGCGATCGCCACCGCCACCTTCACCCAGGTCGGAATGAACTTTGTGGCGTCGTCGATCTCGGCTTTATAGGCCTTGAGGTCGGCCTGCTCGGCGGCCTCGAATTTCGGCTCGCCGTTCTTGGCGATGCGCGCGAGCATCTCGCTCGCGAGGTACATGTCGTTCCGCACGTTCGGGGTCTTCTCGGCGGGCACGCGGGAGAGCGCGCCGTATTCGTCGATCTGGCGCGCGATATCGCCGATGAGGAGACGGAGCGCGGGAACCGATTGCGGTGTAACGCTGCGCAAGCGAACCGCGTCTGTCACGTCCTTCCGCGGATCCGTGCTGGTGCCATCGCCGCCGTGCCGGGCGAGCGCGTCTTCGGCGCGTTGGCTCGCCTGGTGAAAGATCTGCACGTGATCGGCGCCGATGGCGTGGTTGAGCGCGTAAGCCGTGGGCACCGTGCCGATCAGGATCAGCATGATAAGGCCCATGCCCTTCTGCCCATCGTTCGAGCCGTGAAAGAAGCTGACCCCCGTGCAGGTGAGGATCAGCAGCCCGCGAATCCAGTGCGGCGGCGGCGCCGCGCTCTCGGGCGACTTGTAGAGCTTGGGGAAGGGCAGCGCCACCTTTGCAACGAGCAGCAGCAAGCCAGAGAGCACAAACCCGACCACCGGCGAGAAAGCGAGGGACCGGAACACGCTCGTCGCTTGGCTCCAGTCGACGCCACTGGTGCCGTTCGGTCCGCCCATGATCTGATTCATCAGGCCGACGCCGATGATCGAGCCGATCAGCGCATGCGAGCTCGAGTTTGGGATGCCGAAGTACCACGTGCCGACATTCCAGATGATGGCGGCGATCAGAAGCGCGAACACCATCGCGAAACCGGCCGCCGATCCCACCTGCAGGATGAGCTCGACCGGCAACAGCGATACGATGGTGAAAGCGACGAGCCCGGTCGAGGTGATCACACCGATCAAATTCCAGACGCCCGACCATACGACCGCGACCTGCGCCGGCATCGAATGCGTGTAGATCACCGTGGCGACGGCATTGGCGGTGTCGTGGAAGCCGTTGACGAACTCGAATCCCAACGCGATGACCAGTGCCACGCCGAGCAGCAGGAACGGGAGAAGCGTCGTCGTCGGCGGCATGGCCTCGAGATCGGACACGAGCGCCGTCGTGGCATAGACCGCGCCGACGGCAAGAATGCCGAACACCCCGAAGGACGTGGCGCGCTGCGTCCAGACGGGCGAGCGCGATTGGTGCAACGGATGGTGATGGTGTACGACGGCTGCGTCGGCCATTGCTTATCCCCCTTTTTTAGAAGCCGCATGTCGGGTGCACACGTTCCGATCCCCAACCGCGACCCTACTCAACTACCTCACCAACAAGGCTAAAGCCTCGGCGTGACATTGCCGTGACGGGGAGCGCAAGTGTTATGCGAGACCTATCATATGAAGTCGAACCTCATGCGATCGACAATCAAAAAAGGGTTCACGGGGGCCACACGCCAGGGCAGGGAGCCCCCATTACTTTAGATAATCAAACACCACCTTGCCGAGGCCGAGGGTGAGGTCGCAGAGGATGTGGGTCGCCGAGATCACCTCGAGCACCGGCAGCTCCGCCACGGGCGCCAGCGCGTGCGGGTTGAGCGACAGCGCCGCGGGGCCGGTCCACGCGCCCTTGAGGTTGATGTCCTCGAGATAGAACTCGACGAGCTCGCAGATGCGCGCGCTGCCGTCGACGTGCGGGATGATCTTGAGGAGGTAATTGGGCGCCGTGAGCGATGCGCGCAC
>Ga0209415_10020962_pt1 | contig 10105 bp, 10 predicted proteins | sample PeaSoiSIISIP2007_FD_187696 | JGI IMG/M metagenome (GOLD analysis project Ga0209415, IMG submission 187696) | Peat soil microbial communities from Weissenstadt, Germany - SII-SIP-2007 (SPAdes) (version 2) | ecosystem: Environmental > Terrestrial > Soil > Wetlands > Peat | place: Germany...
TCGGCGCGAGCGAGCGGCGGAATCGGCTATCTGGAGATGCGCGCGCGAATCGAGTGTGAGGATGGCGCTCCGGTGCTGCTGCTCTTCGGCACCGGCTTCGGGATGGCGCCGGCGATGCTCGAGCGCGCCGACCTCGCATTGGCGCCGGTGCTCGGTCCGGGCGAGTACAATCATCTGTCGGTGCGCGCGGCGGCGGGGATTATTCTCGACCGCCTGCGCGGTGCTCGCTAGTCGAGCTCACGAGCCGGGAGCGAGAGGTCAGGAGAAGAGTTGTTGAGGAACCCGGAACTATAGCTTTTATCTGAAACTGAGCTGAACTCATACCTGAACGCACCTCGCGGACTCGTTATCTCGGCTCGCAGGCTCGCTAGTGACGAGGTTTCAGACTTCCCGTTATTAAGATGCGGGCTTCGCCCTGTAAAAAACCTCGTCATGATAGATGATCACAGGGTGCCTAGAGGGACCGGCGCTGCGATGCGATAATGCGTGTGCGCCGCGAGAAGACGATCGCGGCGGAGGATGAGTACGCGACACGATGAAACTGCTGGCCGACCTGATGGTGTTCTTCGGCGCGATCCTGCTGACCGCCGGCACCGACCTCGTGATCGAGACTGCCGGACAGGATCTCGCGAGCCTCGGCGGGTTGCTCGGCGTGCTGCTCTCGGTGGTCGGCGTATCGATCTTTACCGCCGGTATTTTGAGTCATCGCGGACAAGCGCAGCGGGCTCGCGAACAGGCGCTCGAGAACGGCGGCGACGATGGGCGTTCAAAGGCCGACAAGCGACGCTGATCGATTGCGAAGGGGTGGGCGTGAACACGAGTGGCAATACAACCGCGCAAGAAACCGCGGGGTTGCGGAAAATCCAGCGCGAGCGCCGTTGGATCTGGTTCTGGGTGCTCTCCTACGTACCGGTGGTGTTGATCGTCCGGCGCACGATTCACTCCAGTGTGGCCGATAGTCCGATCATTCTCATCTGGGCGATGGCTTTCGTTGCCAGTGTCGCGCGCGTGATATTCAGCCGTTGTCCGCGCTGCGGTGGCCTGTTCTTTTCGCCTCACGGGTCGCCGACGCTGTGGAATTTCTTCGCCAACAAGTGCATGCAATGCGGGGTGCCGCTGAAGCCAGAACGCGTGATCTATCCAAGCCTTGAATAAAGTCGAAGATAAGATGAAGTCGGATAACGGCGCTTCCTCCGATCGGTCGCCGTCAGATCGGACGGGTGCGCTGCTGAAATATTATATTACCAAGGAGGAATTTGCCGCGTTGGACGAGGCGACGCGCGCGCACTATTTCGCGTTGGGCGACGACTACCGGATCAAGCCCGAGGTCACGAACACGCGCCAGCAAAAGGTGGCGTTGGTCGTGCTGTTTGTGCTCGCGATGACGTTTGCCGCGATCGGTCTTTATGGTTATAAAATCGACAGTTTGCAGTTGCAGATTTTGGGGTTTTGCGGCGCGATGCCGACGTTCCTCGGATTTCTGCTTCACCTGAGCATGGCGATGAGTTCATTTGACTAGCATCATGTTCGCGAACACGTTCATGCGGACCGGCCTTGCAATAGAAGCCGAGCGCGTGATTTATCCAAGCTTTGAGTAAATCGGTTGATGAACCTTCGCCACCCCGTTGCGCTCGTGCTTGTCGGCTGGTATTTGATGGCTGCACCGCCCACGAACGGAATTCCAAAAGACCCGAGCGCCCCGTTGTCGCAGTGGACCAGTATGGGTAGTTTTGATAGCGCTCGCTCATGTGAAGCGACGATGCTTTCGGCGCGCCCGCTCCTTCATCGGAAGCTCGCTAGGGAGTGGCAAAAGGCAGGCCTTGAACCACCAACCCAATCCCAAATCCGCAAGATTAATAGCTTTGTCGGATCAGTGGCTGGTCTGCGTCGCCACTGACGATCCGCGCCTCAAATCAAATTGAATACAGATCGCCTATGCCCTGCCCAGATTGCCATCAAAATCGAATTAAGGTTCGTTCAACGCGAATACTCGAAGGTCGATTGAGTCATTTCGAAGCGACCTGTACCGGATGTGGCCGACGCCTCTGGAAACACGACGATCCACATTTGGAAAGAGCCGATTGGAAGACCTCGGATATATCCTGCGACTGCCCCGAGTAACGATTCCAATTAAGGACACCCTGCACTTTAAATCAGAAACTCAGGGCCAATTAAGGCAGTACCCGGCCCGGTAGTGGGTAAGTTTGAACCCAGCTTTAGTTATCGTCCGCGTCAAACATGCATGATCGACTGGCGCAAGTTAAAAGCTGGAGATCGGGTGTCAGTCTCGAAGAAATCGGGCTGGGCGTACAGCGCCGATTCAAACACATACGCCCCTCAAATCATTTACACGCGTCCCGCTCCGTCACCGGCATCGGTAAACCGCGTGGACGCAGCGGCCAGAAAACTCTCGTTTATGTCGAACTGGATGGCGACGGTGTACGAGCCGCGTTTCCTATCGATTCGATCCGATTCATCGAATAACTCAAACTGACCCACTACCCCCGGGCGGGTGGGGTTGAGTTGACGCGGGCGTTTGGATAAGTTGGACGGCTCTACTTCCGGGGTGTTGCTCCCATGAACAGCGTTATTCAGAAGATCGAAGATCGCGCGTTGCGCACTGACCTCCCGCCGTTTCGCGTGGGCGATACCGTTCGTTTGCAGGTCAAGGTCGTCGAGGGCGAAAAGGAACGCATCCAGCCCTTCGAAGGCCTCGTCATCAAGATCAACCGCGGCGGTAATCGCGCGAGCTTCACGGTGCGCAAGATTTCCTATGGCATCGGGGTCGAGCGCATCTTCCCGTTCCATTCGCCGCGCATCGAGAAAATCCAGGTGCTGAGCCGCGGCAAAGTCCGTCGCGCCAAGCTCTACTACCTGCGCGAACTCTCGGGCAAAGCCGCCCGTATCGAAACTATCAGCTAGAGATTCGAGGCTGGGGACCGGCGCATCGAGGCTGGTCCGTTGCGGAATTTTGCGCACTCAATTGTGCGGGGGACGCGGGCCTACGATCAGGTCGCCTTCGAGGCGCGCTCCTTCGCATACGGTGAGGGTCTCCGACTCGATCCGCCCCCGCACGCGCGAACGCGGTCCCAGCACCACCGACTTCGACCCGATGATATCCCCCTTCAGCTCGCCGAGGATCAGCAGTCGCGGTGATTTCACGCGACCGTCAACCGCCGCACCTTCGCAGATCACGACCAGATCGCTGGAGCTCACCTCGCCACGGAAGTTCCCCTCGATACGCACTGGTTCCTGAAATACCAGCTTGCCGGAAACGTTGATGCTGCGGCTGACTGCGACGCGCGTGCGTTCTTCGATCCAAGCCTGACCCGGAGCCAGCGGCAACGCGGTCACCGGCATCCGAAACGCATCGGAAGCGCCCGGCGACACACCGGCATTGACGCTTTTCGTGCCTGGATTTTGCGAATGCTCGTTCACTAACTTGGTCCAAACTAGTGCGCGTGCTCAGGGTGCGGGAAAAACGTGGCAGGCTACCGCGTGCCCGCCGCGTCCCTTGATGAGCGCCGGATCGGTCGTTGTGCAGATATCTTTCGCATAAGGGCATCGCGGATGGAAGCTGCAGCCGGAGGGCGGATTGAGCGGACTGGGCACTTCGCCCGGCAGCTTGATTCGTTCGGCGCGTGCGCTCGCGTCGATCATCGGAATCGCGGAGAGCAGGGCGCGGGTGTAGGGGTGGCGCGGTGCGGCGAAAATTTCGTCGCGGTCGGCGATCTCGACGATTTTGCCGAGATACATAATCGCGACGCGCCGGCTGATGTGCTCGACGACGCGCAGATCGTGCGCGATGAAGAGGTAGGTCAGGTGGAGGTCGTCCTGCAGGTCCTGCAGCAGGTTGATGATTTGCGCCTGGATCGAAACGTCGAGCGCTGAGACCGGTTCGTCGAGCACGAGAAAGCGCGGCTCGACCGCGAGCGCCCGTGCGATACCGATGCGCTGGCGCTGGCCACCGGAGAATTCGTGCGGGTAGCGATCGAGCGCCTCGGGCCCCATTCCCACGCGCGCCAGCAGCTTCACGATGCGATCTTCTTTCTCACGCCCGCGCGCCAGGCGATGAATCTCGATGCCCTCGCCGACAATCGCCCGCACGCGCATCCGCGGATTCAGCGACGAGTAGGGGTCCTGGAAGACGAGTTGCATCTGGCGGCGCAGCGCGCGAAGTTCCGATCGCGAGAGCGTCGCGAGGTCGCGGCCATCATAGAAGACCTGTCCGGAGGTCGGCTCGAGCAGCTTGAGAATCAGGCGACCGAGCGTCGATTTGCCGGAGCCGGATTCGCCGACCAGACCGACCGTCTCGCCCGGTGTGATTTCGAGATCGATGCCATCGACCGCCTTGACCGTGAGGCGCTTGCGCCCTAGCAGATCTTCGGAGCCGGCCGGGAACTCCTTGCGCACGCGGACACACCGCACGAGCGCATCGGCGCTCACAGCGGTGGTTTGCGTCGCGGCGGATTCAGACACGGATACAGGCGGCATAATGGTCGGGCGCTTTGCGTTCGAGCGGTGGTTCGACCCGCGCGCAGTCGTCGATCGCGATCGGGCATCGCGGATGGAACCGGCATCCCGAAGGCGGATTTAGCGGACCCGGAATGAAGCCGGGAATTGCCGTCAGTCGCCGATGACGCGAGCCGTCGATCCCCGGAATCGAGCCGAGCAGTCCCTTGGTGTACGGGCTCATCGGATGGGCGAAGAGGTCGGCCGTCGGCGCCTGCTCCATCACGCGCGCGGCGTACAGGATCGTCACGTCGTCGGTGTATTGCGCCACGATCCCGAGGTCGTGCGTCACCAGAATCACGGCGAGACCGAGCCGCGCCTGCAATTCGCGGATGAGTTCGAGAATCTGCGCCTGGATTGTGACGTCGAGCGCGGTGGTCGGCTCGTCGGCGATAAGCACGCGCGGATTGCAGGCCAGCGCCATCGCGATCATGACGCGCTGCCGCATCCCCCCGGACAACTGATGCGGGTAGTCGCGGATGCGCCGTTCGGGGTCGGCGATACCGACCATCCGCAGCGCTTCAACGGTGCGATTGCGGGTCTCGGCGCGCGAAGTGTGCTGATGAAGTTTGATCGCCTCGCCGATCTGGCTGCCAATCGTAAAGACCGGATTGAGCGAGGTCATCGGCTCCTGAAAGATCATCGCGATGCGCGCGCCGCGAATGGCGCGCATCTCAGGTTCGCTCAGCTTAAGGAGGTCAATGCCGTCGAAGGTGATGGAGCCGCCAACGACGCGGCCGCCTTCGGGCAACAGTCGCATAATCGAGAGCACGCTGACGGTTTTGCCCGAGCCCGATTCGCCGACGATGCCGGTGAGTTTGCCGGGGGCGACCGAAAAGTTGATTCCATCAACCGCGCGCACTTCGCCCCGCGGAGTGAAGAATGAGGTCCTCAGATCTTTGACTTCGAGCAGCGGCTGCACTTGAGAGCAGCTTATCATCGCGGCGCACACGCTTGAAACGCACCGTTTCGACCAGCGTCGCTTGACATTGAAAACCGGCGGCCCTAGCTGTGAGCGTGAAGCCGCGCCGCGTGAACTGATCGGCGCGTTATCATCGATCAAGGAAGGTGACTTATGTCCGGTAATCATCAAACCGATCCGAAAGCGCTGCGGGCCGGGCTCGATTTTCCGGTAATCGATTCCGACGGCCATTGGCTGGAGTACGGGCCGGTGCTGGTCGATTACTTGCGGAAAGTTGGCGGCAACGCCGCCGTCGACGGCTTTCTCTCGCGCGAACGTAACGTGGGCAACACCATCCTGATGTCGCCCGAGCAGCGTCGCGAAGAGCGTCGCGCACAGCAGGCGTGGTGGGCATTGCCGACGAAGAATACGCTCGACCGCGCGACTGCGCTCGCGCCGCGATTACTGCACAAGCGGATGGACGAACTCGGCCTCGATTTCACCGTGCTCTATCCGACCGCCGGGCTCGGCGTGCCGTTTATCGGCAACGAGGAGCGGCGCCAGGCGACGTGCCGCGCGATGAATATGTATATGGCGGATGCGTTTCGCGAGTTCGCCGATCGCATGACGCCGGCGGCGGTAATCCCGATGAACACGCCGGCGGAAGCGATCGCGGAACTCGAGTACGTGGTGAAGACGCTCGGGCTCAAGGTCGTGGTGATGGGAAGCCTAGTGCGCCGCCCGATCCATTCGCTGGGGCGTGGCGGAGAGGGTCGCGGGCAAACGGCATGGTACGACGTGCTCGCGATCGACAGCGAATACGATTACGACCCGGTGTGGGCGAAGTGCGTCGAGTTGAAAGTCGCGCCGACCTTTCACAGCGCCTCCCGCGGCCTCGGCTTTCGCCAGTCCACCTCGAATTTCACGTACAACCACATCGGTCACTTCGCGACGGCGGGCGAGGCCGTGTGCAAAGCGATCTTCATGGGCGGCGTCACGCGGCGCTTCCCGACGCTCAAGTTCGCGTTCCTCGAAGGCGGCGTCGGCTGGGCCTGCCAGCTCTATGCTGACCTGATCGGCCATTGGAAGAAGCGCAATGCTGCGGCGCTCGCGGAGGTCGATCCCGCCAATCTCGATCGCAAGCGGTTGGCCGAGTTGCTCGGAGAATTTGCGGGACGCGAGTGGGCCAATCGCGTGAGCGAGTACAAGCTGGTGCCGGAAGGCGAGGAGGCGGCCGCAAAGTGGGCGGCGCAGGGGCCGGCGGTAATCGACGATTACGCAGCGTGCGGCATCGAGAAGGCGCGCGACATCCGCGAATTGTTCACGCGCAATTTTTATTTCGGCTGCGAGGCCGACGATCCAACCAATGCGTGGGGCTTCAACGCGAGCGTAAACCCATACGGCGCCAAGCTGAAGACACTGTTCGGTTCCGACATCGGCCATTTCGACGTGCCCGACATGCGCGAGGTTCTGATCGAGGCGCACGAGCTGGTTGACGATGGGTTGATTACGCGCAACGACTTCCGCGATTTCGTCTTCACTTGGCCGGTGGAGTTCTGGGGCGGAACGAATCCCGATTTCTTCAAGGGCACGCGGGTCGAGAGCGCGGCGCAAAAACTGATCGGGCAAATGGCGCAGGGCGAGGCGCCGGTGCTATCGCGCGCATAAGTGCGCCCAATGGCACCCGATGCGCAGGGAGGAATCTCGCCGGCCGCCGATGGCGGCGTCGAGATTCCTCCCTGCGCTCTGTTTTCCTGTCGTCATTCTGCGCGCAGCGCAGAATGACGACGCGACACGAACGGGCGCGATGTAAATCGCGCCCGTTCGTGTCCTACGCGCGGCTCAAGGCGAGGACGCTGCCGTCGCCGTCGGCCGCGACGTAAATGCGGCCATCGTTGCCAATCGTTAGCCCGGCGAAGGGCCGTAGCGGTCCCGGCAAGAGCCCCGGTATTCCCATCAGCAATTTCGGCACGACGCCCGGCGCGGCGCCGACCGGCAGATTCGACGCGATCGTCTCGCGCTGCCGGGTCTTGAGCGAGTAGGAGATCAGTTCTCGCGCGCCCGCGTCAACGGCGTACAAAGTATCGCCGCCGATCGCGAGGCCCTGCGGTTCCTTGAGGCCCTCGATGACCGCCTTTGCCGCGCCGTTGTCGAGTTGCACCACGCGACCCTTGTCGCTTTCCGACACGAAACAGGAACCGTCGGCGGCGATCGCAAGGCCGGTCGGCCGCGCCAGTCCACGCGCGATCACCTTGGGTTCGCCGCCAGCGATTTCGAGTATTCGCCCTTCGCCGCCTTCGGTCACGAAGACCTTACCGCCCGCGCCGATCGCGACGTCGTAAAGCTCGTGCAGGTCGGTCGCGAGGATTTCCATCGCGTGTGTCACCGGATGATATGAGGTGACGTTGCCGCCGGTCGTTGTCACGATCAACGTGCCGTTGGCTCCCTTGGCAACGCCCCGCACGAAGCCAGGAAAATGGCCGTCGAAAAGTAGCCCCACACGGTGACACGAGCCGTTCGGCGCAACGGCCGCCATGCTGATGCCGTCGGCGGCGTAGAGCGTACCGTCGTCGGCCATTGCGATACCCATTGGACCGAGGAATCCCGGCGCGACCAAGACGCGCTCGCTACCGTCCGGCATGATCTCGGCGACTCCGCCGTCAACGAAATGCGAAACGAAAAGGCGGTCGGTGTCGGTCAGCGCGAAGTTATCGATCCCGGGGCGCATCTTCGCGACGACGCTGCGCTCGCCACCCGGCAGAGTGAAGCGCAAAATTTCTCCGCTGCGGCCTTGGGTCGAAAGCAGCCGCCCCTTGCTATCGAACTTGACCGCGGTCGGGACGGCCATATCTGTGGCAAATACTTCGGGCTTGCCCCCTTCCAGAGGAACGCGCCAAATTTCGTTGGCGCCGATCGCGGGGAAGTAGATGTTGCCGTCGGGGCCCACATTGAGCGCATTGGGGAGCGGCAGATTACTCGCGATCAGACGCGGCGCGCGTCCGTCGGCGAACAGTTCGAAGAGCCTGCCGTCGGGGCGGCATTCGTCCATGAAAAGACGGTCGTGCCACTGCGTGATGCCGTTGGCGGCAGGAACGTTGTCCGCGATGATGCGGACCGCGCCGTTGGGTGAGCGCGCACACACCCGCTCGCTCATGACCTCGGTCGCATAGAGGACGCCGTGCGAATCGAAGGCGAGGTCGTCGGGCGCGACGATCGGACCGCCGATCGGACTGATGGTTGAGACCGCCCCGCTGGTGACATCGATGGCACTGACCTGGCTGCCGAAGGCCTGCGCGACGTAGAGGCGGCCGTCCGGACCGATGCGCATCCCGTTGGCGCCGAAGAGCGTGCTCGGCGCTGTGATGCGGCTGACGTTCCATCCTTTGCCCGCGCCGACAGTCGATGGGGCAGTGAAACGGCTCGAAGGGCTTGCCATGAGGGTTATCCTCCCGGATTTGCCGATCCTTCGTACGAGGAGCGGCGGTTGAGGTGTTACAGCTTGCGCCACGGATATGCTAAACGGCAAGGGAATTCGCACCGCCGAAAACGAAATTTTTTTTCGCGCAGTAGATTACGGCGAGGTCGCGTATGCCGATAGTACGGACCTCGAGTGCCCAGCGAATAAACCGGCGGGCGCGCGCAAACGGGAGGATCAAAAGTGGCATCAGTTGATTTTGGCGTCGCGATACCGTCGTCGAAAGGCATTCCGGAATTCGCGCAGCGCGCGGAACGCATGGGCTACGACTATCTCTGCAGCGGCGAGCACATGATGTTTCATGGGCCGGTCGCGAATTCTCTGATCGCGCTTTCAGTCGCGGCCGGCGCGACGACGAAAATAAAATTGATGAGCACGGTAGTGTTACTACCGCTCTATCAGCCGATGGTGCTGGCGAAACTCACTTCGGTGCTCGATGTGGCGTCAGAGGGCCGTTACCACATGGGGATCGGAATCGGTGGCGAGTTTCCAAAAGAATTCGAAGCGTGTGGCGTGCCGGTCAAGCAGCGCGGATCGCGCAGCAACGAAGCGCTCGAAGTGATCAAGAAGTTATGGACGGAAAAGAACGTGACCTTCGAGGGGCGTTACTCGAAGTTCTCGGGCATCACGATCGGGCCGCATCCGGTGCAGAAACCGCATCCGCCGATCTGGGTGGCAGGGCGCAAGGAGCCGGCGATGCTGCGCGCGGCGACCTATGGCGACGGCTGGATTCCATACATGTACACGCCTGAGATGCTGCACGAGAGTCTCGAAAAGATCACAAGATTCGGCAGGGAAGCCGGCCGCGACATGAGTAATTTCCGGCCTGGGCTCTTTATCTTCGCGTCGGTCTATCCGGATCGCGACAATGCGCGCGACCAGGCGGCCAAGGCGCTCGGCGGCACCTATTCGCAGGATTTCTCGAAGATAGCAGGACGTTATACGCTCTATGGGAATCCCGAAGATTGCCGCAAACGGCTCAAGGAATACGTCGATGCGGGCGCGCGCACGGTGCTGGTTAGCTGGGCCTGCCGCCAGGAGGATATCGCTCAGAATATGAAGCTGATGGCGGAAGAGATCGCGCCGGCCTTTCGCTAATCCGCGCGAGTCAGTAACGTAACCCCGGATGCCCGCATCGCCCTGAATGCGGCTTTTGCAGAAATGGAGGCTTTGGCAACGAGAACCTCATCGCGCGGAATCATTTATTCTGCGGCGGG
>Ga0209415_10020963_pt1 | contig 10105 bp, 5 predicted proteins | sample PeaSoiSIISIP2007_FD_187696 | JGI IMG/M metagenome (GOLD analysis project Ga0209415, IMG submission 187696) | Peat soil microbial communities from Weissenstadt, Germany - SII-SIP-2007 (SPAdes) (version 2) | ecosystem: Environmental > Terrestrial > Soil > Wetlands > Peat | place: Germany...
AGCCGGCAGCCGCTGCGCCCGCCGCCCCACCGCCTGCGCCGCCCGCCCCATCGCCTGCGCCGCCGGCCGTGCCCGTGCGGCCCCGCGCCCCGATGGTGCCGGCGAGACCGGGACCAGCCCCATCAGCTGCGCCGCCACTCCCCGCCGGCCCGGGCGTCGCGGGCCGCGCGCGGGCGTCGCCGGCAGCGCGGCGGCTTGCGCAAAGGCATGGCGTCGATCTTTCCGCGATCACGGGCAGCGGCCCCGGCGGCGCCATCACGCACGCCGACGTCGCGGGTCGTCTGGGCGGCATCACCGCTCCGCCGGACAGGAAGCGAGCGCTCGGGCTCGATCTTGATGCCATGCGAACGGCGATAGCCGCCGCCATGGCGCGATCGAAGCGGGAGATCCCGCACTACTATCTCGAGCATCAGGTCGACGTCACCGCATGCGAGCAGTGGCTGGCCCGCACCAACGCGACGCGAGCGCCCGACAACCGCCTGCTGATCGGTGCGCTCGCGATCAGGTCGGTCGCTTTGGCGGCGCGCCGCTTCCCCGCCTTCAACGGCTTCTGCCGCGACGGCAAATTCGAGCCGGCGGCCGCGGTGCATGTCGGCGTCGCCATCGCCATTCGCGGCGGCGGGTTGGCGGCACCGGCGCTGCATCACGCCGATCAGCTCCCGCTCGACCAGCTGATGACCGGCATGCGCGATCTCGTCCAACGGATGCGTTCCGGACGCATCCGCAGCTCGGAGATTTCCGACCCGACAATCACCGTGTCGAGTCTCGGCGAGCGCGGGGTCGAGGCGCTGTACGGAATCATCTATCCGCCGCAGGTGGCGATCGTCGGCTTCGGCAAGGTCGTCACGCGGCCATGGGTCGTCGACGGTGCCATCGGGCCGCGCTCGGTGGTCACCATCACGCTTTCCGCCGACCATCGGGTGAGCGACGGCCACGCCGGCGCATTGTTCCTGGCCGAGATCGGCAAACAGCTGCAGGAGCCGGACAAGCCATGACCGACATCGACGTTCGCAAGGTGGTTCAGGAAGAGCTCAACAATATTGCGCCGGAAGCCGATCTGGCCAGCATCGACCCTGGCGCGGACCTGCGCGAGGCTCTCGACATCGATTCCATGGACTTCCTGAACTTCGTCACGGCCATCCACCATCGCCTCGGCGTCGACATCCCCGAGCTCGACTATCCGAAGCTCGTCACCCTCGACGGCGCGATCGCATACCTGACGGCGAAGCTCGGTGCCAACCGCCGGTCTTGATTCTCACATCAAGCTCACGCTCGCTGACGGATCGGTGATGTGGCTGGCATACTGCCATCCGGATCGTAGAGGATGGGCTCGCCACAGTTGAGGAATCGAATATGTCGAAAAAGCGAAGCGACATGACGCCGGCGATCGACCTCACCCACGAGAAGGGAGCGGGTCCGGTCCGCGACCGGCGCCCGGTCTACTTCGATCTCCTGCCTCCTTGTAACAATGCCTGCCCGGCGGGGGAAGACATCCAGGGCTGGCTGGCGCTGGCCCAGACCGGGAAGTACCGGCGCGCCTGGGAGACGCTGATCGCCGACAATCCGCTGCCAGCGGTCCATGGACGGGTGTGCTATCACCCGTGCGAGAGCAGCTGCAATCGCCAGGATCTCGACGCGACCGTCAGCATCCATGCGGTCGAGCGCTTCCTCGGCGACCTGGCGGTGGCCGAAGGCTGGAGGCTGCCGGTCGACGCCCCGCCGACCGGCAAGCGCGTGCTGGTCGTGGGCGCCGGCCCGAGCGGGCTTTCCGCCGCCTACCACCTGACCCGGCTCGGCCACACCGTCGAAATCCACGAGGCAGGCCCGCTCGCCGGCGGCATGATGCATTTCGGCATCCCGGCCTACCGGCTGCCGCGTGCCGATCTCGCCGCGGAGATCCGACGGATCGAGCAGATCGGGGTGCGGATCGTCCTCGACCACAAGGTCGACGACCTCCTCGGCGAGAAGGCGGCCGGCGCGTTCGATGCTGTGTTCGTGGCGATCGGGGCGCATGTCTCGCGGCACGTCGACATCCCGGCACGCGACGCCGCCCGCGTGCTCGATGCCGTGAGCTTCCTGCACGACGTCGGCGCCGGCGAGCCGCCAAGGCTCGGCCGCCGCGTGGTGATCTACGGAGGCGGCAACACCGCGATGGACGCCGCGCGGACGGCGAAGCGGCTGGGCGCCGAGGAGGCGCTGATCATCTATCACCGCGACCGCGCGCACATGCCGGCCCACGCCTTCGAGGCCGACGAGGCGCTGGAGGAGGGTGTGAAGATCAAATGGCTGACCAGCATCAGGGACATCGCGGGCACGTCTCTCACGGTCGAGGTCATGGAACTGGGTGCGGACGGCCGGCCGCAGCCGACCGGCCAACTGGAGACCCTGGAGGCCGACGCCGTCGTGCTTGCGCTCGGTCAACAGGCGGACAGTGATTTCCTGAAGCGCGTGCCCGGGGTCGAGTTCAAGGCGGACCGCACGGTCGTCGTCGGGCCGGACATGATGACCGGTCACCCCGGGGTCTTTGCCGGGGGCGACATGGTGCCGAGCGAACGCACCGTGACGGTGGCGGTGGGGCACGGCAAGCTCGCCGCCCGCCACATCGACGCGTGGCTCCACGGCACGACCTATCAAAAGCCGCCCAAGCCGCCGATCGTCGGATTCGCCATGCTCAATCTTCCGGTCTTCAGCGATGCCGACCCGGCGGTCCAGAAGGTGCTGCTCGGCAGCGAACGTACGACCGGTTTCGCCGAAGTGCTGGGCGGCCTGACCGAGCAGGCGGCGCGGCGGGAGGCGCACCGCTGCCTGAGCTGCGGAAACTGCTTCGAATGCGACAACTGCTACGCCGCCTGCCCCGAGGACGCCATCGTCAAGCTCGGTCCGGGCCGGCGCTACCACTATGACTACGCGGCGTGCACCGGGTGCGCGGTCTGCTTCGAGCAATGCCCGTGTCACGCGATCGAGATGATCCCGGAGCCCGCCGTAGCGGCGTCCGGCTGAACACGCATCATGTGACCGCATGCTCTCGCGGAAAATACGAAGCCCGCCTTGAGCGGAAAATACGCCGAGGAGAACTGGCAGGATGGGCGAGCAGACCGCGACCCTCGACGGCAACACCGCCGTCGCCCACGTCGCCTATCGGCTCAGCGAGGTCTGCGCGATCTTTCCGATCACGCCGTCCTCCACGATGGCGGAGCTGGCGGATCAATGGGCCGCCGACGGCGTCAAGAACATCTGGGGCAATGTTCCGGTCGTTCAGCAGATGCAGAGCGAGGGCGGTGCGGCCGGGGCCGTTCATGGCGCGCTGCAGTCCGGCGCGATGACGACCACGTTCACGTCGTCACAGGGCCTCATGCTGATGCTGCCGAACATGTTCAAGATCGCCGGCGAGCTTACCTCCACGGTGTTCCACGTTGCGGCCCGCTCGCTGGCCACCCAGGCGCTGTCGATCTTCGGCGACCACTCGGATGTCATGACGGCGCGGACGACCGGTTTCGCGCTGCTGTCCTCCGGCTCCGTGCAGGAGGCGCACGACTCCGCGCTCATTGCCGAGGCGGCGACCCTGGAGGCGCGCATCCCGTTCATGCACTTCTTCGACGGCTTCCGCACCTCGCACGAAGTCAACACGCTCGAGCTTCTGACCGACGGGCAGCTCCGCGCGATGATCGACGACGAGCTGGTGCGCGCCCACCGCGGGCGCGCCCTCGATCCCGAGCATCCGTTCGTGCGCGGCACCGCGCACAACCCGGACACGTTCTTCCAGGCACGCGAGACCGTGAACCCGTTCTATGCGCGCGTGCCGGGCATCGTGCAGTCGGCCATGGACCGCTTCGGCGCGCTGACCGGACGGCGGTATCGGCTGTTCGAGTACGATGGCCCGGCGGACGCCGACCGCGTCGTGGTCATCATGGGCTCCGGCGCGGAGACCGCGCGCGAAACGGCCGCAGCGCTGCGGTCGCGGGGCGAGAAAGTCGGCGTGCTGCAGGTGCGGCTCTACCGGCCATTCGCCGCCGACGCCTTCGTGGCCGAGATTCCCCAAGGTGTGCGCGCCCTGGCGGTGCTCGAGCAGGCCAAGGAGCCCGGCGCTCCGGGCGAGCCGCTGTATCTCGACGTCGTCACGACGCTCGCCCAGGCGGTGGCGGCCGGCACGCGATCATCGATGCCGCGGGTCGTCGGCGGTCGCTACGGCCTGTCGTCCAAGGACTTCAATCCGCCGATGGCCAAGGCGGTGTTCGACGAGCTGTCCAAGCCGGCGGCGAAGAACAGTTTCACCGTCGGCATCGTCGATGACGTCACCCATACCAGCCTCGCGGTCGATCAAACGTGGATGATCGAGCCCGAGGACGTGGTGCGGGCGGTGTTCTATGGGCTGGGCGCCGACGGCACCGTGGGCGCCAACAAGAACAGCGTCAAGATCATCGCCGAGGACGCCGGCCTCCATGCCCAGGGCTACTTCGTCTACGACTCGCACAAGTCGGGCGCGCAGACCGTGTCGCATCTGCGATTCGGGCCGCGGCCGATCCGGGCGCCCTACCTGATCCAGCAGGCGAGCTTCGTCGCCTGTCACCAGTTCAATCTCATCGAGCGGCAGGACGTGCTGCGCCTGGCGGCGACCGGTGCCACCGTCCTGCTGAACAGCCCGCATGGACCGGAGCAGACATGGGATCGGCTGCCGCGGTCGATGCAGCAGCAGGTCATCGACCGGAAGCTGCGGCTGTTCGTGATCGACGCCTCCAAGGCGGCTCAGGAGGTCGGCCTCAGGGGGCGCACCAACACGATCCTGCAGACCTGCTTCTTCGCGATCTCCGGGGTGCTGCCGAAGGACGAGGCGATCCGCCGGATCAAGCAGTCGATCAGCAAGACCTATGGGGGCAAGGGCGAGGACATCGTACGCCGCAATTTCCAGGCGGTCGACGACACGCTGGCCCGATTGTTCGAGCTGAGCGTGCCGCAGGCGGCGACCAGCCGCTCCGAGCGGCCGCCGATCGTGCCGGCGACGTCCCCGGAGTTCGTGCGTCGGGTCACCGCCAGGATGCTGGAGGGGCGGGGCGACGACATCCCGGTCAGCCTGATGCCGATCGACGGCACCTACCCGTCCGGCACGTCGGCCTGGGAGAAGCGCAACATTGCCGAGGTGGTCCCGGTCTGGGAGCAGGACATCTGCATCCAGTGCGGCCAGTGCAGCTTCGTCTGCCCGCATTCGGTGATCCGCGCCAAGTACTACGACGAAGGCAGGCTCGACGGCGCGCCGGATACCTTCAAGTCGGCACCGATCAACGCACGCGGCTTTCCCGACGTGCGGTTCACCCTGCAGTTCTACGTGGAGGACTGCACCGGCTGCGGCCTGTGCACCGAGGCGTGCCCGGCGCACAGTCCGGTGGAGCCCGGGCGCAAGGCCATCAACCTGCACGACAAGCTGCCATTGCTCGTCACCGAGCGGGAAAACATCGCCTTTTTCGAGACGCTGCCGGTCAACGAGCGGGCGCGGGTCGACTTCGCCAACGTGCGCGGCGTCCAGTTCCTGGAGCCGCTGTTCGAGTTCTCCGGTGCGTGCGCGGGCTGCGGCGAGACGCCGTATCTCAAGCTGTTGTCGCAGCTCTTCGGCGACCGCATGCAGGTGGCGAACGCCACCGGCTGCTCGTCGATCTACGGCGCCAACATGCCGGTGACGCCGTGGTCCAGCAACCACGAGGGTCGGGGTCCGGCGTGGTCGAACTCGCTGTTCGAGGACAATGCCGAGTTCGGCCTCGGCTTCCGCCTCGCCGCCGACAAGCACCTGGAGCTCGCCATCGCGCTGACCCGCGAGCTGGCACCGAGGCTCGACCCCGGTCTGGTCGACGCCATCCTCAACGCACCACAGATCCAGGAGTCCGAAATCCGCGCCCAACGCGCGCGGGTGGCGGAGCTGACGCGGCGTCTCCACGCCATCCGCGACGAGCCGGCTGCCAAGAATCTGCTCTCCGTCGTCGGCCATCTCGTGCGTCGCAGCATCTGGATCGTGGGCGGCGACGGCTGGGCGTACGATATCGGCTATGGCGGACTCGATCACGTGCTGGCGAGCGCCCGCGACGTCAACGTGCTCGTCCTCGACACCGAGGTCTATTCCAATACCGGCGGGCAGGCATCGAAGGCGACGCCGCTCGGCGCCGTCGCCAAGTTCGCGGCCGCGGGCAAACGGACGGCGCGAAAGGACTTGGCTTTGCAGGCCATCGCCTATGGCAACGTCTATGTGGCGCAGGTCGCGATGGGCGCCAATCCGCAGCAGACGCTCCTCGCCTTCCGCGAGGCCGAGGCCTATCAGGGTCCGTCGCTGATCCTCGCCTACTGCCACTGCATCGCGCACGGCATCGACATGCAGTTCGGCATGCGGCAGCAGGATCTGGCGGTCGCGAGCGGCTATTGGCCGCTGTTCCGCTACAATCCGGCCATGCGCTCCGTCGGCGAGAACCCGTTCCGTCTCGACTCGCCGCGGCCGACGCTCAAGTTCCGCGACTACGCCTACAATGAAATCCGGTACAAGTCGCTGGCGCAGACCCGCCCCGCCGAAGCGGCGCTGCTGTTGGCCGCCGCACAGTCGGCGATCGATGAGAAATACCGCACCTACGAGGAGATGGCCGGGTGGGCGGCGACCCGCTTCCATCCCGAAACGCCGGTCGTGGGGTAGGAGCCCTTCATGGACCTCACCACACGCTATCTCGGCCTCGCCCTGAAGAACCCCCTGATCGCGTCGTCGTCCCCGCTCAACCTCGATATCGGCAACATACGCAAGCTCGAGGACAACGGCGCCGCCGCCGTCGTGCTGCCGTCGATCTTCGAAGAACAGATCGAGCAGGAGGCGGCGGAGAGCCAGCGCCTCACCGCGGTCGGCATCGACAGCTTTGCCGAGGCACTCTCGTATTTTCCGGCGACGGCTTCCTACCACGCCGGCGCGCACCGCTACCTCGATCTCATCCGCGAGGCGCGTGCCGCCGTGGACATCCCGGTGATCGCCAGCCTGAACGGCATCAGCGACAGCGGCTGGATCGAATACGCCGGTCTCGTCGAGCAGGCCGGCGCCAACGCGATCGAGCTCAACATGTTCTTCATCCCGGCCGACCCGGAGCTGAACGGCCGCGCGGTCGAGCAGCGCTACCTCGACGTCCTGCGCGCGGTGAAGCAGGCCGTCGACATTCCGGTGGCGATGAAGCTCAGTCCCTACTTCAGCGCGATCGGCCATTTCGTCTGCGAGCTCGACCGGGCGGGAGCCGACGGCTTTGCGCTGTTCAACCGCTTCTACCAGCCCGACATCGATCTCGTCGCGCTCCGGCTCCGGCGCGACCTGGAGCTGAGCACCGCGATGGAGATCCGCCTGCCGCTCCTATGGATCGGCGTGCTCGCCGGCCGGGTGCGCGGCTCGCTGGCGGCGACGTCCGGGGTCGAGACCGCCGAGCAGGTGATCAAGTATCTCCTGGTCGGCGCCGATGCCGTGATGACGACATCGGCCCTGCTGCGGCACGGTGTCGGCCACGTCAAGAGTCTGCTTGATGGTCTCACACGATGGCTCGACGCCCGCGAGATCGCCTCCGTCAGCAATATCCGCGGCACCATGAGCCGTCGCCGGATCGGTGACCCGACGGCGTTCGAGCGCGCGAACTACATTCAAATCCTCCAAGGCTGGAAGGGCTAAAGGCGGATTCTTCCGGCGAGACGATCGTGCCCGCCACAATGTCGACGGATAACGCTCACAATGTCGACGTGTGGCGCTGCGACGATGCCACAAGATACCAGCTGGCGCGGTGGCTGCAGAGCGGACGCTGACGCCATCGTCGTCTTACCTTGATGAATTGTGGCGCGTGACAGGGAGGGGGCGACGATGCGGCCTGTTCTCGACAGTCTCAATCGCAATCGATCGAAACCGTGGGCGGACGCTCCTCGCTCGTCGCCGTATGCCCGCTGTGGTCGGCTGGCCGCGAGGCAACGCGCCGCCGTTCTGGCAGCAGTGCTGACGCTCTTGGCGGCAAGCGCGATCGCGAGCCCCGCCGCGGCGCAGAAGGCCGCCGGCCGCGGCGCTGCCGAGATCCGGATCGGCAACACCATGCCGTACAGCGGGCCGGCCTCCGCCTATGGCATCATCGGCAAGACCATCGCGGCCTACTTCAACAAGATCAACGCCGAGGGCGGCATCAACGGCCGCAAGATCAACTTCATTTCCTACGATGATTCCTACAATCCGGCGAAAACCGTCGAGCTGGCCCGCAAGCTCGTCGAGGACGATCGGGTCCTGCTGATGTTCGCCGGCCTAGGCACGGCGCCGAGCGCGGCGGTGCGGCCTTATTTGAACACGAACAAGGTTCCGCAACTGTTCGTCGCCTCGGGCGCGTCGATGTGGGACCAGCCGCACGAGTTCCCCTGGACCATGGGCTTCCAGCCGAACTATCAGACCGAAGGCCATGTCTATGCGCAGTATCTGCTGGAGAACCACCCGCAGGGCAAGATCGCCATCCTGTATCAGGACGACGAGTTCGGGAAGGACTTCGTCAAGGGCGTGAAGGAGGGCCTCGCCGGCAAGATCCCGATCGTGGCAGAGGCCGCCTACAAGGTCACCGACGCGACCATCGGGCCCCAGCTTGCCCGGCTCAAGGCCTCGGGCGCCGACATCTTCTTCGACGTGACGACGCCGAAATTCGCCGTCCAGGCGATCCGGGGGACCGCAGAGCTCGGGTGGAGGCCGCAGCACTTCATCTCGACGGTGTCCGAATCGATCGGCGCTGTGCTCCAGCCGGCGGGTCTCGACAATGCCGAAGGGCTGCTGACCGGGGGGTACCTGTGGGAGCCGAACGATCCGGCCGCGACCGCCGATCCCGCCTACGGCGACTGGCTCGCCTTCATGGACCGCTATCTTCCGGGTGTCGCCAGGGCCAACAGCCTGACCATCTACGGCTACGCCGTCGCCGAGATCATGGTCGAGGTGCTCAAGAGATGCGGCGATGATCTGTCCCGCGACAACGTGATGAGGCAGGCGACCGGGCTCAAGGGCCTGCGGCTCCCTATGCTGCTCCCCGGCATCGTGGTCAACACCAGCGCCACCGATCACGCGCCGATCGAGCAGATGCGGATGATGCAGTTCTCCGGCGGGCGGTGGGAGCATATCGGGCCGGTGCGCAGCGGGATCGATCCCGGCGCGGTGAGCGACGGGTTCAAGGCGATCTTCCGCTATGGCAGCGCGACGCGGCAGACCGCCGGGCAGCAGAACGCCAACACGGTCACCATGATGACCGGCAGTTTCGGCGGCACCTACGTGCAGATCGGCGCCGACCTCGCCAGCGTGCTCGATGACGGTGCGAACTTCCGCCTGCTGCCCGTCGTAGGGCGCGGCTCGGTGCAGGCGGTGGCCGATATCCTGTTCCTCAAGGGCGTCGACGTCGGCATCGTGCGCAAGGACACGCTCGCCTACCTGGAGCGCAAGGGCTACGCCAACAACATCCACAAACAGCTCGCCTATGTGGCCAAGCTCTACAACGAGGAAATGCACGTGCTGGCGCCGAAGAGCGTCCGCACCCTGCAGGATCTCGACGGCCGGTCGGTGGCCGTGGACCTGCCCGACGGCGGCACCTTCGTCACCTCGATCAACGTGTTCGAGCGGCTCGGGATCAAGCCGCATCTCATCTATGTCGAGCCGCGGGTCGCCCTGGAGATGCTACGCAGGGGCGAGATCGACGCGATGATCCTGGTCGAGGGCAAGCCGCTGCAATTGGTGTCGCAGCTGACCGACGCCAACCTGCACCTCGTTCCCATCGAGTTTGCCAAGTCGCTGCGCGAAGACTATCTGCCGGCGCAGCTCACGTCGGAGGACTATCCCAATCTGATCGCCCCGGGCGAGCGGGTCGACATCATCGCGGCCGAGGCGATCCTGGCGTCGTACAACTGGCAACCCGTCGCAGTGGACCGTTATCGGCGGCTGTCGCGGCTGGTCGAGACGTTCTTTTCCCATGTGGCGCAATTGCAGCAGCCGCCGTTCCACCCCAAATGGCGCGAGCTCGCGCTGCAGGCGACCGTGGCGGGCTGGACGCGGGTGCGGCCGGCGCAGGAGTGGCTCGACCATAATCCCATGCCTGCCACCCCGACC
>Ga0209415_10020964_pt1 | contig 10105 bp, 11 predicted proteins | sample PeaSoiSIISIP2007_FD_187696 | JGI IMG/M metagenome (GOLD analysis project Ga0209415, IMG submission 187696) | Peat soil microbial communities from Weissenstadt, Germany - SII-SIP-2007 (SPAdes) (version 2) | ecosystem: Environmental > Terrestrial > Soil > Wetlands > Peat | place: Germany...
AATCCTTGCACTTCTCCGCATCTGCCATATTGGGCGGAATTATGGGAAAGCGCGCGGGGTATCGCGGCGGCGCTGGGGAAAATGAAATTGACGCCTTCCACCCGTGTCCTGGATTTGGGATGCGGCATGGGCCTCGGCGGCGCCGCCGCCGCGTCGCTCGGGGCGCAGGTCACTCTTGCCGATTTAGAATCGCCAGCGCTCCTCTTTGCCCGCCTCAATTGCCTGACCTTCGGCAACCGTGTGCGCGTTCGGCGATTGAATTGGCGGATCGACCGCCTGGGCGAAAAATTCGACCTGATCCTCGGCGCCGACATCCTCTACGAACCGCAGCAATGGGATTCCCTCAACGAATTCTTCAAAGCCCATCTCGCCCCCGGCGGATCCGTCCTGCTCGGCGAGCCGGGCAGACAATCCGGCGACACGTTTATCCCCTGGATTCGCCAACGCGGCTGGATGCTGCGCGAAGGAACGGAGCAAGCCAACGGCAAAATCATCCGCGTATTTCGCTTGATGCGGGGATGAATGCGCAATATCGAGTCGTTCTGGAAGGCTTTACCGCGAAGACGCGAAGAGCGCGAAGTTGCGCGAAGAAAAAATAAGAATTGAATTTCTTCGCGAAACTTCGCTGCTTCGCTTCTTCGCGGTAAATCTTTTCGGAACCGCCCAACAAAGCTCAAGCCACCGCACGGAGTCGGCGGCGGGCGACGACGGCGACCTCGATGCGGCAGTCCAGCATTTCTTCCAGGAGCCGGAATTTCTTCCGCCGGGAAAAGATACGCCGGGCCTTGGCCGAGTCCTGGCGCAGATGGCAAACGACCCGAATCCGCTGCCCCCGGCGCGAAAAACTCAATCGCGGAGACGGAAGCCATCGGCTATCCAGGGCGTCGGCGGCCCGAAGGAACCCCAGCAGCGTTCTCACTCTCGCCGGGTCGTCCACCCGCCTCAGTGCGGGGTCGTTATCCGCTTCGGGAACTTGCCCGCGATGGCGGAGGGCAAGATACGCCAAAGCGCGGCGCTGCCGCTTTTTAAGCGGAAGGTCCAGATTCCGCCGGATGATCCGGGCGCCGATGGCGGGATGATTCTTGTTGTTCACCGATCGCCCGACGTCGTGCAGATATGCCGCCAGCTTCAGCACCCGAAGGTCGCTCCGGGTCAGATCGTGCAGCGGCAACGTGACGTTGAATAGTGAGCAAACGGCGGCGGCAACGCGTCGCTCGTGGCGGATGCCGCCAAGCTGCTCGGAAACCCACGTTCGGAACCACGATAAAGATGAAGCTCTTCGGCCGTCCATGCCAGGTCTGGTCATTGAACCTCCGCGTACTCCATTGCCTCGTCGGTTAAATCATACCAGGACATTATTTAGATTGCGCAAGGACGCCGCAAGGGCTAAGCATCACAATTGAAAAGAGCGAGATTATCAAACCTCGCATGGACATTCGACGGCCCGGATTGCATAACACCCGCCAGACAAGGGCTGGCCGCATGGCAATCACCGACGGCACCGTTGGACAAAAGGCGTATCTGTGCCGTTCCGAGCTGCACTGGGCTTGGGCGTCGCTCGCGGTCGGCTCGGTTCTATTGGTCATCAAGTTCATCGCCTATTTCCTGACCGGCTCGCAAGCCATCTTTTCCGATGCGTTGGAAAACGTGACCAACGTTATGACCGCCGGGTTCGCCGTATATTCCATCCGCCTGGCACACCGCCCGGCCGACGCGGAGCATCCCTACGGCCACGGCAAAATCGAGTTCTTCTCCGCCGGCTTCGAAGGGTCGATGGTTTTGCTCGCCTCCGCCGTGATCGCCGGCAAAATCGCGCTCTCCTTCCTGAGACATGAGCGACTTCTCGTCCAGCGTCTGGACATCGGCCTTGCGCTCATGGGCGTGGCGCTGCTGGTCAATGGAGCTTTGGGTGTGTCGCTTTGGTTTCGCGGCCGCAGGAACAAGGCCCTGACGCTGGAGGCCGGGGGAATTCATCTCATGGTCGATGCCCTCGACAGCGTGGCCGTGCTGGCCGCCATCGCCATCGTTCGCCTGACGGGCTGGCTATGGGTCGATACAGCCGGCGCCCTGGCGGTCGCGGTATACATTGCCATCCTCGGCTTGCGATTGCTCAAGCGTTCAACGGCCGGCCTTATGGACGAGCAGGACCCCGCCGAACGCCGGCAGTTGCAGGAAATTCTCAATTCGCACGTCGGTCCCGCCGCAAAGGAGCCGAGGATTTGCAGTTACCACAAGCTTCGTTTCCGCCACTCCGGACGCATTAGCTGGGTGGATTTCCACGTCATGGTCCCCAAATGGTGGAACATCGAGCAGGGCCATCGCGTCGCCAGCGCCATCGAGCACGAGATCGAGTTGGCATTGGGCGAAGCCAATGCGACGGCACACGTCGAGCCGTGCGGGGACGTCGGATGCGCGGAATGCGGAGGGGGAGACAAGGAGACGGGGAGAAGTGGCGGCCAGCGAGTGAATTGACTGCCTCAGACGGCGTCGAACGGCATTCACGGAACTCTCACGAGCGAGCGGGGCTTCAGCGTCACGAGTGCGGAAAGCAGTTCGGGAACCAAAGGCCGGATGTCGTCGATTTTGTTGGTCTTGGCTCGCAACACGACGACGGACAGCGGCAAGCTCGCCACGTTTTGTTCATGCTCAATGCCTTGGTCCTTGGTAATCAGCGCCTCGAAACCCTTCGCAGCGGCCTGCGACAAAAGATCACCATTTTCAAGAGCTGACCAGCCGAGGTAGGAAACCGTAAACACCTCATGCATCGGCATCAGGAGCAGCCGAAGTTCATGGGGAAGATTTTCATCAAGCAATACCTTCATCGGCTTGATGCCGGCGCAGCTTCTCGTTCGGCGCTTTGCCGGGAATTCTCAAGGACAGCCAGGACCTGGTCTCGCTTGACGCTGGGAAACTGCATCAGGAAGTAATCGACGTTGTAGCCGCCTTCCAGGTGGTCAAACAACGACTTCACCGGGACTCGCGTGCCTGCAAAGCACGGCGTACCGCCAAGCACTTTCGGGTTTATCGTGACAACGTTTTCCATGTTTCATTTGATTCTATCATGGTAGACCATTTTAAGCATGGATTTTGTGGTTTCCCCAATTTCCGTTGGGTCTTCAAAAACGCGGATTGGTGAAGATTGGCCGATGGCATGATATAATTTTTCAAAGGTGCGGTTATGACCACGAAAGTTCATGCGATCTATCGGAACGGAGTTTTTCTGCCCTCGGCTGCGCCGCCGGTTGCGGTTGGAACGGAGGTCGAACTCACGGTAACGGCCGGCGGGGTACGGGATTCGCTGGTTGATGCGCTCGATGAAATTGCGCGTCTACCTGCCGAGGGTCCCCGAGATGGCTTTTCCGGGGCCGATCACGACCAAGTTCTTTATGAAGCGAATAAGCAGAAGTGAGCATATTCATCGATACCGGACCATTGGAACTTCTGCCACAAGGCCAAGGGACGAAGGGATAACTGACCATGAGGGACCGGGTGCCCGGCCATCCCCTTTGGCCGCCGAACTCGCGTTTCTACTGGTTATACGGCTCGATCGACGTCCAATCCGATGATGGCGGCACCGAATCGTCCTGCGAAAGAATGTCGCCGTCCTGGTTCATGAAATGATACTTGTCCGTCGGCAGCGTGTAGCGGTTGCCATCCGTTCCCTTGTAATCGTAATAGTCGCCGGACAGATATCCCTCGTCGCGGGCTAGCTCATGTTCGGTCTGCCAGTGGGATTGATTCATCTCATTCTGAATCTTGTGGCAATATTCGTCCGCCTGGGCCAGCGACATGTTCACGTGCTGCCTCAATTCGATCAGCGCGATGGACCAACGCGGATTGGTCCGCAGGCTGGCGGCGACGGTCGCGAACGCCTGGATCGTCCCATCGAACTGATCGCGCGGCGCGCGGACACTGCAGTTGGCTCTCGGCCACCACATAATCAAGCTGGGCGACTGAATGTACTGCTGGATGCAGATGAACCGTTCGCGATTGGGGACACCATTCTCGGTGTATTCGATAGTGACGGCGCCGGCCTTGAATGTCAGGGCGCTTGCCATCGCGGCGGCGCCCATGGCGGCGTCGTATCGCCTGCTCTCCTGGTCGAACAGGGCGGCGAGTTGATCGAGCGGCTCCTGCTTGACGACGCGCAAATCCCCCAACTGCCCGCCACGCTGCCGCGGGATCACGAACTGCGTGATGTACTGCTCGGGCGTCACGGCCGGACAGACGATCATGCCGCTATAATTGGCTCCGGGCGGGAAGGCGTTGGTCTGGCACCAATATTCCACCGGGTACTGCCGGAAGACGATGCGGCCATCGGGTGAACTGATCGCGTAGTCCGACTTGACCGGATTGAGCAGATCGGTCTTGCTCAGCATGTTGGCCGGTTTTTCATTGGTGACCCAACGCAGTCCGCCGGTGAATTTCCAACCCTTGGGCACGAGGATGCTGAACCCTTCCAGCCACTGGCCCGTTTGCGGATCGCGCAGCCCGCCCACGTCCATGTAGTGATACACGCGGTAAACGATGGCCCTGCCGCCCCCTTTGCCGGCCGGCTTCGGTCTCGCTTCCCCTTGCCGGATCATCTGCACCCCGCTGCCGTCGTCGCCCGTCAGTTCAAGCGTGTTGGCATCCGGCATGCGGTATTTCAATTTGATCGTGTCGGTCGCCCCTTGCGGCCTCAGTTCAAGCACCCCGTCACCGAGGCGATAAGTTCCCGCGACCGGTTCCGTCCCCTGGGCGCTTTTCGTGACGCGAGTAAACGTGCCATCGGCCCGGAACTCGGCCCGCACTTCCATCTGATCGTTGCGAACCAGCCACTGCCCCACAATGCTCGGCACAGCCTGCCCGCGCAACTCCGTCGCCAGTAAAAGCAAAAGCGAAACCCCCGCGACCCCCCGGATCGCATAAGCAGCCGCTCTCATGGTCGTCTCCTTCGCCCGTGGCGACGACCCCCCAAGCAGCGCCGCCGCCGGTCAGATTTGTTCGATGTCAGCGTAAAATCCGAAGTGGTCTTGTCAAGAGATCGCCCCGACAAGAACTCGAGTGGCCCGTTGCCTCGAAACGAAATTCCTGGGCATTTCGTGCACCCCGGGCGATCGCCAATTACAATCGCATTGGAAAGATCGAACATCGCCACAAATCAAGGAGGTCTTTATGGGATGGGGACGCACGCTGCTCCTGGGTAACATTGGCGCTCAACTCAACATCGATGACGTGGAGGCGGATGTCGACGAAGTGAAGCAACACCTTGAAATGATGAGCGGCAAGGACGCCTCCCGGGACGGGGCGATCGACCGCCTTCAACGGGAGAATCACGACCTGAAAATTTACATCGCGACGCTGCTGCGCTTGCTGGTAAGCAAGAACGTCCTCACAAGTGACGAGCTTACGAAATTTGTCGATCTGCTGGATCCTCAATGATGTTGAGCCCTGCAAAATAGTGAAAGAGGAAGATTCGTGTCCGACGTGTCGATCCCCAGATTTCGAGCACTTTTCGCTGTAATAGGAGGCTTGAACCTGTTGGCAACGTCTTATGTATTAATGGCCCAGGCCTCCAAACCTCCCCAATCCGCGACAATGCCATCCACCCGGAGCGACTCCGCGGCCATCCCTGTGCCAAGGTCCGACGCCAATTCGATGCTGGCTCACCGGCAGCTTGTTGCCAAGGCCAGGGCCGGTGGGATTGATCTTTACTTCCTTGGCGACTCGATCACTCGCCGCTGGGGATGTACTGATCCGCAATGGTCGGCAATGCTGGCAAATTGGAAGCGGAACTTCTACGGCTGGAATGCCGCCGACTTTGGTTGGGGCGGTGATCGCCTGCAGAATATCCTGTGGCGCGTCCAGAATGGCGAATTAGATGGTGTTAATCCGAAAGTCATTGTCGTCCTCGCCGCTACGAATAACGTGGGGAATCGTCCTGGTGGAGACGAGAAGGTCGCGGATATTCTCAAGGGCTTCGACGCATTGATCGCCGCGTGCCGCGAGAAAGCGCCCTCGGCCAAGATCGTCCTGACCGCCATCTTCCCGCGAAACGACAATCCAGCCGTGGTGCCGGAGATTTTCCGGATCAATGACGGACTGGCGAAATTGGCCGATGGAAAGACGATCTTTTATGTCAACGTCAACGACAAGCTGTCTGATGCGACTGGAAGACTGTTTGCCGGAATGACCGTCGACGGGTTGCATCCAACGGTGAAGGGATATCAGGTTTGGGCTGATGGGCTGCGTCCGATCCTGACCCAGCTATTGGGTCCGCCAGCTCAGACCGATCACGCCCCGCCGCCCACGGGGGATCCATCCGCCGTGCGTCCGAGAGCGGGTTCTTGAGGATTGAGAGGGGGTGGGCCTTCAGGAAATCAGGGCGAGATAGAAATCGGAGTGACGGGACACCAATCGAACTTCTTATTCGGGAGTTGGTGGGATTAGGTCTTTTTTTATTACAAGATAGGATATAAGCCAGCACGCCGCACGCCGTGGCTCTCTCCTTACTTCACCGATCCCACAACAAAATGTGGATTTTCAATAATCGAAAAAACATTCCCAAATGGATCCAGCACAGACCCCACCTTGACCCCGCCGCCTACCTCCTTCACCTCCTCATGCGCTGTCGCCCCCAATTCGATCAATCGTGCATACGCCTTCGCCGCATCCACCACCCCCCAATACGCCGCCACTCCATCCTTCCCCGGCTTCCCATCTGGAATCAACCCCAACTCAAACCCGCCCACCGAAAACCCAACATAGAAGGGCTCATCGAAATAGGGGTCAACCCCCAGCACCCGCCCATACCATGCCTTGCCCTTGGTTAAATCCGACACCGGATAAATCGCCGTACGCAATCCCAAAATCATCGTTTTCTCCTTCTGAACATTGGCATCCATTGCCTTATTCTCAAGCCTCTCCCTCCGGCTGGCAAACAACCACGAAGCGACAGGATTCGAACCCCCGTCGCTACGCGCCCATCTCCTCACCGATGCTGATGGTTGTGGATATGATTGATGCAGTATGCCGGTGTGCCAGTGCATAGTGGGCAGTAGCGGAATTCCATCTTTTTTTCGGATTGATCGGTGACGCCGCTTCGTGCCGAAGATCACACGGATCTTCTATCCAGGATGCTGACGTAAGGAAAGTCCATGACCTCCACCCTTCTTTCAATTCAGCCAGTGCGCCGCCGGCCGGGAAAGGAATTCCTCCAACGAGATACCCTGCCCACCAACCAGCAGTTGGCGTTTAGGCTTGAATTGCAGGGCAAACGCTGCCAGGCCGGGAAGCGATTCGCGGCGGCCTCCGCTTTTCACCTCAATCGCAACTACGGTCTTGCCCTGCTGCAAAACAAAATCCACTTCCCGGTTTCGTTCACGCCAGTAGGTGACGCTGATGTTCGTGCCAAAGCCGGAATTAACCAAGTGCGCGCCGACAGCGGATTCAACCAACCGTCCCCAATAATCGCCTTCGTTTCTTGCTTCCGCCAGTGAACGCTGGTCCTGGGCGCTCATCAGTGCGGTATTCAACACTTGCAGTTTGGGGCTGGACCCGCGCTGCCGCACTTGGCCGTGGGAATATTTGGCAAGCCCGGCCAACATCCCCGCGCCTTGCAGCAACTGCAGGTAATGCGCGAGCGTGACGGTATTTCCGGCATCGGTGAGTTGGCCCAGCATCTTCTGATACGAGAGGATTTGACCAGAATAGGCGCAACCGAGCAGAAACATACGGCGCAACAGCGCCGGTTTATCCACTCGGTTTAACGAAAGAATGTCGCGCGAGATCGTGGTTTCAATCAGTGAATCGAGGATGTAACGCCGCCAGCGTTCCGGTTCGCCGATCAATCCGGCAGCGCCGGGATAGGCGCCGTAGAAAATGTATTGATCCAGATTGTAGCCGAACGCTTCGCGCATCTCGGTGAAGGACCAGTGCGGTACGGCAATCACCTCAAAACGTCCCGCGAGGCTTTCCGTAAGGCCGCCCTGGATGAGCAAAGGGGCCGAACCGAGCAAGACCACCTTGAGGGCAACGCCGGTATGAGTATCCGCGTCCCAAAGCAGTTTCACCACGTTGGGCCAGTCGGTGATTTTTTGAATCTCGTCCAAAACCAGCAATGCGCCGGATTTCTTTTCCGTGGCTTTGAGCCGGGCAATGTCCCATTGCTGTTCAAGCCACGTCCGGTCACCGCGCAACGTCGGCTCGTCGGCGGAAGCGTAATGGGCGGGCATTTGTGACGCGGCCATCACCTGCCTGACCAAGGTGGTCTTGCCGACTTGGCGCGGGCCTGCCAATACCTGCAAGAAGCGGCGTTTTTCCCTCAGCCGGTTCAACAATTCATCATGGATCGGCTGTCGTATCATACAATTTACTCGCAACGCTGAGTATTTTTACTCAATACGACGTGAAAGGCAAGCTGGGTCCATAGAGGGTCATTCCACGTGCGTCCGGGAAGACTATGGCTGCTTTGTTCGGGACAACAGGATTTGACCCTCCCCCGGCCCCGCTGCCTTCATCTCCTCACCGATGCTGATGGTTATGAATATGATTGATGCAATACGCCGGCGTACCCGTGCATAGTGGGCAGTAGCGGAATTCCATCTTCTTATCGGATTGATCCGTTACGCCGCAGGCGGCGCAGACGTGCATCGGCGGCTTGGGCTCGCGGGCGCGGGCTTGGGCCATCTGACCTCTAAATCGGCGCGGATACGTTCGCACTGTTTGCCAAAGATCGGCGTGGAAAAAGATTGCGAAATTCAATGCCCCGGCCGCCACCTCGGCCTTCGTGGCCCATCCGCCGCTGAAGAAAGCGATGAGATACATGATCCAGGCCGCCAGACCCAGCCATTTTACTTTCACGGGCAAAATCAGAAAGAGCAGGATTGGATACTCGGGATACAGCCAGGCGAAAGCCAGGAAGACCGACTCCATCAGATAAATGTTGCCCACTACCGCACCGGGAATCAGTGCGGCCAGGATCGTGCCGAGGTATCCGATCAAAATATACAGGTTGTAGCGGAACGTACCCCATTGCGCTTCCAGCGTGGTGCCGACGAAGTAATAAAAATACACGTAGAACAGCATGAAAATGAGATTGGTTGCCGGCGGCATGAACAGGACCGTCAGCAGCCGCCACCATTCGCCGGCCATCAGCCGATCGTGCCTCAGAACCAGTTTTCCGATGAAGTCGGGACGCGCCATCGCCATGACGAACGTGAAGCTCTGAAGCGCGATCAGATACAGCGTCAGATTGGGAATGGCGTAATCGCCGAACTTTCGTTCCAGCCGGTTGAGCAACTTCATGGCCGGCTCATGGTCAGAACGGAATCGAGCGTGTCAAGAATCAAATCGGCATGCCGCTCGGTGGCGCCTTGTTGGGCCTTGACGACGTCCCGGGCGCGGCGGCCGATGGTCGTTGCGCGGGCGGGATCGGACAACAGAATCTCGATGGATTGCTCCAGTTCCTGCGGAGTTTGCACAACCATCATGGCATCGGCTTGCCGGAAACAATTCATCGCCTCGGCGAAGTTGGCGGTGAACGGTCCGACGACGACGGGCTTGGCCAATGCGGCCGCTTCGATCATGTCGCTGCCGTGCTGCCGGTAGCCCAGATCCACCAGGGTCCGGCCGACGAAGACGACGCTCGCCAGCGCATAGAATTTCCGCAACTCCCCGATGGTGTCGCCGAGAATGACTGCCGGCAGCACCGAAGCCGGCGGGATTTCGCCCGGGCGCGACCGCCGAACGACGGGGAATCCGCCAGCGGAAATCATTTGGGCAACTTCGTCGAACCGCTCGGGTTTGCGCGGAACGATCACCAGCCGCAGTTTGGCGAAGCGGTTAAGCAGGCCGCGATAGATCGGCAGGATGATCTCCTCTTCGCCGGGGCCGGTGGAGCCGCACACCCAGATCAGGTCTTTGCCGGGTGAAAGGCCGACGGCGGCCGCCAACTCGTCTTGCCCCGGCAATCGGTCGCCGATCGGAGCATTGTCGAACTTCATGGTGCCGGTGACGCTGATGCGATTTTGCCGTACGCCCAGTTCGGCAAATCGCTCGGCGTAGGTTTTGTCCTGCGCCGCGACGTGATGGAGGCGGGCGAACATTGATCCGACCAGCGGCT
>Ga0209415_10020965_pt1 | contig 10105 bp, 9 predicted proteins | sample PeaSoiSIISIP2007_FD_187696 | JGI IMG/M metagenome (GOLD analysis project Ga0209415, IMG submission 187696) | Peat soil microbial communities from Weissenstadt, Germany - SII-SIP-2007 (SPAdes) (version 2) | ecosystem: Environmental > Terrestrial > Soil > Wetlands > Peat | place: Germany...
TAACCTCTCCGTATTCGGAGTCGGCGGGGCACGCAGCCAAGGGCACGTATGGTTCTCGCCCATCATCCCGATGACCGGCGAGGCCATCCTCGAGGCGCAGCAGGTATTCACCGACGCCTATCGGGAAACGGGCATGGCCCTGGGCCCGATGTTTTTCATTGGCCCCGCATCCAATTATCCGCGCTGCTTTCTCGTCCTTTTCGGGTTTCCCGTGGAACACGACGTGGAAAAGAACCGGAAGAATCGTGAGAACTTCAAGCGCCTGATCCAGGTGGCGGCTGAACACGGCTGGGGTGAATATCGGACGCACACGGCGTTCATGGGAACCGTTTCGGACGCCTACTCGTACAACAATCACGCGCTGCGGCGCCTCCACGAAACGATCAAGGATGCAGTCGATCCGAACGGAATTCTTTCGCCGGGCAAGTGCGGCATCTGGCCCAAAAGTATGAGGAAGGCCTAAGATGAAAAATGTGAGAGCTGGTCTACTCGCCGCAATGAGCCTGATCTTCGCGGCGCAAGCATTCGCGTCGCCCGCGCCGGATGACGCGCAGATCGAGCGCGGCCACAAGGTCTACCAAAAATGGTGCTACCCGTGTCACGGTCCCGGCGCGGACAAGCCCGGCACCGTTTCGCTCGCGGCGCGCGGCCAAAAACCGGCTGTGCTCGAAGAGCGCACGGATTTGACCGCGCCCATGATCAAGACTTTCGTCCGGCACGGCGTTTTGTTTATGCCTACATTTCGCAAGACCGAGATCAGCGACGCGGACCTGGCGGCAATCTCAGCTTATTTGACGAAGAACAACAAGCCATAGCGTCGTCCGGACGAGCTCTTGACGGCTGCGCGGCCGCGTAAGCAATTCGCTCGCTGCGGCCCGAATTTCGCAGAGCACGCTATACTAGGTAACCTGCATGCCGGAGGCTGATTCGCGCTGTTGGTTGAGTCGGGCCGCGGGCCCCTTCTCTCATGTACTTTTTCTACCGGATTCTTACGGCAGTTGGCATGCTTCTGCTGGTGCCCTACTACGCGCTTCGCACCTGGAGCCGCGGCGAGCCCTCGCGCGCGCTGGCCGAGCGGCTCGGCAGCCTGCCGCCTGAGATTGCGTCTCGTGCCGCCGCGACTCCGTCGGACGAAAATTCCGCGGCGCGTCCGATTTGGATTCATGCCGTCTCGGTCGGAGAGGTTCTCGCGGCGAAGCCGCTCGTCGAGGGGCTGAAACAACGCCTTCCCGAGCGCGCCGTTTTCGTTTCGACAACCACCGAGACCGGGCAGCGTCTCGCGCGCGAGCGCCTGCAATCGGCCGACTCTATTTTTTACTTTCCGCTCGACTGGATCGTGCCCGTTCGCCGCGCTCTGCGCGCGATACAGCCCGCGCTCGTGATCGTGATGGAAACGGAGATCTGGCCGAATTTTCTGCGCGAGGCGCGGCATCGCAAGGTTCCCGTGATTTTCGCAAATGCGCGAATCTCCGAGCGCTCCTTCGCGCGCTACACCCGCTGGAAATTCCTCGTCGGCGAATTCTTCGCCCGCGTCCTGCAGGATGGCGAACGCTTCCTCGCGCAGACCCCCGAAGACGCGGCGCGGCTCACCGAAATGGGCGCGCCGGAGGGGTCGGTCGAAGTAACCGGAAACCTGAAATACGATGGCGAGCAGCCGAGTATCGGACCGTTCGGTGTGTGGCTCGAAGATCAGATTCGACGCCAGGAACGCTGGCCGGTCGTGATCGCCGGCAGCGTGGTGGCCGAAGAGGAACAAGCTGTGCTGGCGGCCTACGACATCGTGCAGCGCCAGTGGCGCCACGCCTTGCTGATTCTTGCTCCGCGGAAGCCGGATCGCTTCGAAGCCGCCGCAGCGATTGCGACCGCCGACGGGTGGAACGCCTTGCGCAGAAGCGGTATCGACTTCGATGCTCCGCTCGACGAGAATGCCGACGTAATCGTGCTCGATACGATCGGCGAACTCGCGGGACTTTACCTGCTGGCTGATGCCGCTTTCGTCGGCGGCTCGCTCGTTCCAGCGGGGGGCCACAACATTCTCGAGCCGGCCTGGTTCGCGAAACCGCCGGTGTTCGGCCCGTCGATGGAAAATTTTCGCGACATGGCGTCGCAATTTCTCTCGGCGCAAGCGGCCGTGCAGGTTTCAAGCGGCCCGCAGCTTGGGGCCGTGTGGGTGCAACTCATCCAAAACACCACGCTTCGCGAACGCATGGGCAAAGCGGCGCTGCGGCTTTCCGAACGTAATCGCGGCGCCACGGCGCGCTCGCTCGATCGCATCGCGGAAGTGCTCGCCCGAAGGAGGCACGCGGCGTGACGCTCTGGGAAGCGTCCGTCTGGCTTCTGTGGCCGTTTACACTGCCGTATGGCGCGTACGTCCGCCTGCGCGCGTTCGCTTATCGCAAGGGCATCCTGCGGCAAAAGCGCCTGGATGGCCGTGTGATCAGCGTCGGCAATCTCACGACGGGCGGCACGGGCAAAACGCCCATGGTCATGTGGATCGCGGAGCGTCTGCTTTCCGAAGGAATGACGACGGGAATTCTCACACGCGGATACGGCGGCAAGCTCCTGCCGGGCGGTTCGACCAGCGACGAAGTCCAACTACTCTCGAAACGCCTCGGCGATCACGTTCTTTTTGGCGTCGGGGCAAACCGGCTTGCTCGCGGGCGCGAGCTGATGCAGCGGGGCGTCAAATGGTTCATCCTCGACGACGGCTTCCAGCATCTGCAACTCGCGCGCGACGTGGATATCGTCCTGATCGATGCCATCCATCCTTTCGGCGGCGGCCACCTGCTGCCCTCGGGACGCCTGCGCGAGCCTCGATCGGCGCTCAAGCGCGCTCATGCGATTGTCATCACTCGCAGCGATCACGCGCCCGCCCTCGAAGCGGCCCTGCGCCGCGATACCGACGCTCCGATCTTCTACGCGCGCAACTGGCTGGATTCGATCCGTCTCCTGCGCAGCGGCGACTCGGGCGAAGAAGATCCGCGCTCGCGCTTTCGAAGATTCTTCGCGTTTTGCGGTATTGGCAATCCGGACTCCTTCCTGGCTGATCTGCACGATTGGGGCTTGCGCGTGGTGGGACACCAGTTTTTCCCGGACCACCATCGCTACATTCAGCACGACCTGGAATCGGTCGAAGCCGCGGCTCACGCCGCCGGGGCCGATGGCCTGATCTGCACCGAGAAGGATATTTTCAATCTGGCCGGGGTGAAATGGCGTGCGGTCGACATCTGGTATTGCCGCATCGGCCTGCGCATCGGCCGCGAAGACGAATTCTGGGCGGTCATCAAGGCCGCGACTGCATCGAGCGCCGGTTCGGCCTCATGAATCAAGCTGCCGCCAGTGGTGCTGGCGTTTCGCCCCAGGCATTTGCCGCTTTTGGCGCCGCTGTGATACTTTCTCGCGCGGCCATTCCGCGCCCCGTTTTCAAGGAGAATGCTTGAGCCCCGAACCCAAAGAGCGAAAACGCGCGCCGCGGCTAACAGTCGGCCGGTCGGCAGACAGCAGCGTCGACCTTACACGCCTGCTCGACATCGTCGGCGCATTCCCACGCCAGAAAATCTGCGTGATCGGTGATTTCGTACTCGACGAATTCGTCTCCGGAGAAATTTCGCGCGTCTCCCGCGAAGCTCCGGTGCTGATTCTGCGCCGCCGCGCGAGCGAAATCTATCCGGGCGGCGCCGCCAACGCGGTCAACAATCTCGCCGACCTCGGCGCGCGCGTTGTCCCGGTCGGTGTGGTAGGTGACGACGAGGGCGGCCGCGCCCTGCTCGACTATTTTCGCCGCAAGCGTGTCGACACCTCGCGCATTCTGCGGGTCCGCGGCTGGACCACAACGACGAAAACGCGTTTCCTCGCCGGCTGGACGCACACCACCGAGCAGCAAGTCCTGCGCGTCGACCGCGAGCCATCGGGAGAGCTTCCCGCGCAGGCGCAGGAATCGGTCGCTCGCAAGGCGCGTCCGGCAGCGCGGCGAGCCGATGCTGTGCTCGTCTCTGATTACGGCCTTGGCGCCGCCACGCCTGCGCTGGTGAAAAGCCTTCGCGCGAAGTGCGTTACGCTCGACTCGCGCTTTCGTCTGCTCGACTATCGCGATGCGGGCGTCACCGCTGCCACACCCAACGAGCCTGAAATCGAGGCTGCATATCAGGCGCGCATCGGCACCAACAAGGACAAACTCGAAGAGCTTGGCGCGCGCGCGCTGCGCGATCTGGGCGTCGAGTCCGTGCTCGTCACGCGCGGCAAAGACGGCCTCGCGGTCTTCGAACGCGACGCCGAGTCGCCGCGACACATCCCGATTTACGGCTCGGATGAGCCTGTCGACGTGACCGGCGCCGGCGACACGGTGATTGCCGTCTTCACGCTGGCGCGGGCAGCAGGCGCATCGTGGGTCGAGGCGGCGCACCTCGCAAACTACGCGGGCGGCATCGTGGTGATGAAGCGCCGCACCGCAACCGTGACGCGCGCAGAACTCGAGGCCGCGCTTCGGCGCGAGGCCACGGCGCAACGGTAGCATCGCCGGCCTTCACGGCCAATTCGATACGATCAACCGGTCATCGGCTCGCACAGATCAACACACTCAAATGGACACGCGCGACAAAATTCTCTCCCGCGGCGGCCTCGACGACCTGATCGCCGAGCATCGCCGCGCTCGCCGCAAGATTGTCTTCGCCAACGGCATCTTCGATCTCCTCCACGTGGGCCACGTGCGCTATTTGCAAGCGGCGAAGGCCGAAGGCGATGTCCTCATCGTGGGCGTGAATTCCGATTCCAGCGCGCGAAGCCTGAAGGGCAAAGGCCGCCCGATTCTCACGGAGCGCGCTCGCGCGTCGCTCGTGGCTGCGCTCGCCGCTGTGGATTACGTCGTCATCTTCGACGAACTCAACGTCGAATCGCTTCTCCGCGAGTTCCAGCCGGACGTCCACGCCAAGGGCACCGACTACACGCCGGATACCGTGCCGGAACGCGATCTCGCCGCGCTGCTCGGCATCCGCGTCGCCATCGTCGGTGATCCCAAGCACCACTCGACCCGCGAGCTGCTGGATCGCGTGCGCCGGAAAAGCGATGGCTGACCCGCGGTTTCTGCTCGTCCGGCTGGGATCGATGGGCGATGTAATTCACGCCATTCCCGCCGCATCCGCTCTTCGCGACACCTTTCCCGAGGCGCGTATCGACTGGGCCATCGATCCGAAATGGGCGCGGCTGCTCGAAGGAAATCCGGACCTCACCGAAGTGATTGCCGCGGATCGCAAAAGCGCCGGCAACGTGATCTCCACCCCCCGCAAAATGCGCGCCGCAAAATATACCTGCGCCATCGATTTCCAGGCGCTGTACAAATCCGCGCTGCTTGCATTTGCGTCGGGAGCGCCGCGCCGCGTCGGATTTCAGAGCAGCTACGCGCGCGAGGGGCTTGCGTCTCTCTGCTACACGGACTGCCTCAATCCGCGCGGCCCTCATAAGGTCGAGCACAATCTCACGCTCGCCGAATTTGCGGGCGCGAAGAAATCCGCGCCGCGCTTTCCGATTGCGATTCACGCTGAGGACGAGGAGCGCGCGGCCCGCGAATTGGCCGCGCACTCGCTCACGGATTTCTACGTGCTGAATCCCGGCGGCGGCTGGCTTTCGAAGTGTTGGCCCGCCGAACGCTACGGAGAACTCCATCGCACGCTCGCCGCACGCTATGGCTGGCGCGGCGTCGTCACCTTTGGACCCGGCGAGGAAGATCTCGCGCGCGAGGTGGTTCAGGCTGCAGGCGATCCCGGGCCGGTCCCGATCCTGCTCGGTCTCGGTCCGTTGATGGCGCTGATGCGCCGCGCCCGATTCGTCGTCTCCGCGGACACCGGACCGCTCCATCTCGCCGCCGCGCTCGACACGCCGGTCGTCGGCCTCTTCGGCCCCACCGATCCCGCGCGCAACGGGCCTTATTCGCTCGATCCCTCGCGCCACATCGTTCTGCGCAACCCGCAAAATTGCGAGACCACGTATCGCCGCGGCAAAACCTATTCGCCTGCTATGCTGTCGCTCGGCGTGCCGCAGGTTGCCGGCGCCATTGCGCGCCGCTGGGGAAACGCTTCTTGAGCGAGCCGAGAAAATTCTGGATGCGCTGGCGCGTCCGCACGGGTTATCCCGTCGCCGTGGTGTATCTCGTGCTCGCCGATCCGAGGCCGCGCTGGATTCTGATCGGGGCGGCTCTCGCAGCGATCGGGCTGCTGATTCGCGGCGCCTCTTCGGGCCATCTGCGCAAGGATCGCGAACTCGCCACAGCGGGACCTTACGCATACACGCGGAATCCGCTCTATCTCGGCAGCGCGTTTCTCGCTGCGGGCTTTGCGATCGCGGGAGGGTCGTGGTGGGCCGGTCTGCTCGTGGTGGCGTATTTCGGTATCTTCTACTACGCAGTGATGCGCAATGAAGAGCAGGATCTGCATCGCCGGTTTGGCGAGCCTTTCGACGCGTACGCGGCGCGCGTCCCGCTCTTTTTCCCTTGGTTCGCTCGCGCCGCTGCGAGTTCATCCGGCAGCGAAACGGGGGAGCAGCAATTCTCTTGGGCGCAGTATCGCCGCAACCGCGAATACAAAGCGCTGATCGGGACGATTGCCGGTTTGTGTGTACTCTTCCTGCGAATGTGGATTCGCCGCCGCTTCGGCTACTGACGCACGCGCCTACTGCAGGCGATACACGGCGTTCATCATTCGCTGAAATTGCGGGCGATAGATCAGATCAAACGCGCGCTCTTTGCCGGGAAACATTTCGAGCGCCACGCGGCGGGTAGCGGCGATCATGCCCGCGGCTTCTTCCGGGGAAAGGCCGCCTTCGGCAATCGTTTCAAGCGTCAACCGGACCAGGATGCGCAAGCGGCGAATGCGCCTGCTCTCTTCGTCGATCTGCTCCTGGGTGGGAAAAGACGCCGGAATGTCTTGCGCGGTTTCCATGGCCGTAAAAACATTATGAACCGCGTTCCGGACGGGCACAATAGTACTCGCGTCCTCTTCCGGGGCTTCGCTTCGAAAATCGCTATCGCTCGGCGAAACCGGCGCGCGGGCATCATGGCTGCTCCGCATAGGCGTGCACGGAGAGATTTTGCCCGCCGGTGAGCGCGGTGACGGCACCGTCGCGGTCGGTGCGGAGCAGGCGGATGCCATCGCCCTCGTAACGCTCGACAATCTCACGCGCCGGATGACCAAACGAGTTCGCTGCGCCTACCGATACGACGGCGACGCGCGGCGCAACCGCCGCAAGAAATGCCTGGCTCGAGGATGTCCGACTGCCGTGGTGCGGCACCTTCAGGAAATCGGAAGTGAGCGGCACTCCTTCGGCGACGAGTTCTTCTTCGGTTTGCTTCTCGATGTCGCCCGTGAGCAGGAAGTGCACTGAGCCGTCGGAAAGCCGCAAGACGAGCGAGTTGTTGTTGGGAATTTTTCCAGCAGGCTCATCGACAGGCGGCCAGAGCACGTTGCCTTCAGCGCCTTGCCAGTTGAATTCCGTCCCGCGTGACTGATGGATGATGGCGACGCCACGCGAGCGTGCCTCGGCGAGCAAACGCTGAAGTTCCGGCCGTCGGTCGTCGCTGCCGATCCAAAGCTCGCGGACCCGGAAATTCTCGAGCACGCTGTACAAGCCATCCAAGTGATCGTGGTCAGCATGCGTCGCCACGACGACATCGAGGCGTTTCAGCCCGCGCGACCAGAGGTAGGGCGAGACAACCTCCTCGCCAACATCCGTGCCGGAGCGGTATCCGCCGACCCACTCGGAGCCGGGAAGCCCGCCACCATCGATCAGCATAGTTCGGCCTCCGGGAAACGCGGTGAAGATCGAATCGCCCTGGCCTACGTCGAGCACGCTGACCTCCAGCTTGCCGCGATTGAGACGCGGGCGAAACGGATGCGTGGCAACCAGCAGCGTGAGCACGCCGAGGCCGGCGGCACAAGCCCATTCGATCGGCGCAATGGGCGGCGAGAGCTGACGGCGCGCGATCCGATGCGCTCGTCGGGCGGCCGCGGCGCGCGCCGCCACGGCGAGCGCTACGAACACGCCGAAAAATGTGAGCCAGAGCCACGTTGGCGGCCCCGGTATGCGATACGAGACGCGCGGCAGCCGGCTGAACCACTCGACGATCGCGAGCAGCAACCCCGTGCAGAATCCAAGCACCTTCGCCAGCAACGATGCGAGCCGCGCCCAAGCAAACGTCGCGACGAGCGCGAGAAAACCGAGCGGCACGATGAGGCCCGTCAAAATGACGGCGGGAATATTGCTGATCGGACCAGACAGGCTCATACGATGAAAATCCATCGCGAGCAGCGGCATCATGCCCCACTGGATCACTGCCGAGAGCAGCACGATCTCCCACAATCGCAGGCCCACGCGGACCGGCACGGTCACGAGCGTGCTTGCGCGAGGCGCCAGCCATTGCGGCAGGCGCGATGCAAAGCGCGCAGTGGCGGCGCGCAAGTCGATGCGAAACTGCGCGACTCTGGGCGGATGCTGCGCGTCACGCGTGACGTCGCCGAGGTGGCGCAACCCCTGATGATATGGCGCGCTTGTGCGCTCCATCCACGGCAACGCAAGACCCGCGATCACGCCCGCCGCAACGAACGACAGCTCGAAACTCGAATCCGCGAGCGATGAAGGTTTCCAGAACAAAATCGCCAGCGCCGCAAGCGCGACCGTATTCAGCAGTTCGATGCGGCGAAATAGCGGCCGCGCGCAGAGGTAGAGCGCAGCCATCAGCGCAGCGCGGAAGATGGGAGGGCGGTCCTGCACAACGCCCACGTAGGCGGCGAGCGCGATCACCGTGAGCAAGCTCGTCGCAAAGGTCGTAAACCGCAGCCTGCGGCAGACCCAAAGAAAGAATACGACGAGCGCGCCGACGTGCAGACCTGCAACCACGAGCACGTGGTACGCCGCCGTCTTCTGAAACGCCGTGACGACCTCGGAATCGACGAAGCTGCGGTCGCCGAGGAGCATCGCCCGGAGCACGGCTGCGCGCTGCGGCTCGCCCGGGAAGAGCCCATCGAGTCGCCCGAGCAGCGTGCCGCGAATGCGCGCGAGGCGCTGAGAAAATATAGGGCGCGGGCGGCCGATCAGTTGCAGCAACTCGCCGCTGCGCAACGACCCGGTGAGATCGATCTTCTGGCGCGCCAGATAGCCGCGCTCGTCGAATGCGCCCGGATCGAGAAAATTGCGCGGCGGACGCGCCCGTACGAGCGCTTCGACGCGATCGCCCGCTCGCAGGCCGCGCGGCGTGCCTTCGGAGTGTTCGGCCCCGTAAAGATTCAGGCGCAGGCCGCCGCTCACCGGCACCGTCGCGCCGCCGATTTCAACCTGCTCGAGGTCGATTTCGTAGCGGCGCCCCCAGGGCAGCGCCATCGGATCTTCGCGCAACCGGCCCTGCCAGCGGAGCGCCTCGGTGATATCCAAGCGGCCGGCGCTGATGAGGCGAGTGACGTGGTTTGCTGGAATCGCGGCGCTCTCGACGCCGATCGCGAGACCACCCAGCGCGACCCATGCGACGAGCGCGAGCACCCACGCCGCTCGCGTTTTCGAACGCCACAGCAGCACCGCGCCGAGAAGCATCGCCGCAATGGCGGCAGCAAGCCACAGATTCAGCGGCCCGGGCCGGCGCGGCGCAATCGCGATTCCAGCCGCGAACGACGCGACGATCCAGACCGCGGGAAGCTTCATGGCTGTTTCACGGCTTTCGGCGAAGGCGAACCACCGCCTCCATGTGGAATGTCTGCGGAAAAAGATCGAAGAGATGAATCGCCGTGATTTCGTAGTCGCCACCGGTGAGCGCGGCGAGATCGCGAGCCAGCGTGGGAGGCTCGCAAGAAACGTAAGTAATGCGCTCGGGCGAGATGCGCAGGAGATTTCTTACGTCACCCGTGGCCAGGCCCGCGCGCGGCGGATCGAGGACGATCAGGTCGGGCTTGCCCTTGTATTTCGCGAGAAACCGCTCGACGTCGGCGGTGCGAATTTCGATTCCGCTGCTCGCGCGAGCGTTGGATTCGAAGTCGCGGGACGCAGCCGGATTCGATTCGACAGCCACCACGTGGCTGAAGTTTCTTGCGAGTGGGATCGAGAAGAGCCCGACGCCCGCGAATAGATCGAG
>Ga0209415_10020966_pt1 | contig 10104 bp, 10 predicted proteins | sample PeaSoiSIISIP2007_FD_187696 | JGI IMG/M metagenome (GOLD analysis project Ga0209415, IMG submission 187696) | Peat soil microbial communities from Weissenstadt, Germany - SII-SIP-2007 (SPAdes) (version 2) | ecosystem: Environmental > Terrestrial > Soil > Wetlands > Peat | place: Germany...
GCCTTGTCTTTCGCCCGGCGGTAATCGAGTTCATCTCCCTCGAGGTCGGCCGCAACCACGTCCCGGCACAAATCGGCGTAGACCGCGCGGTTGCCGGAGACCAGATTGAAAAGGATGACGTTCGGATATTCGAGGCCTTTCGCCTCATGAACGGAAAAGACGAGCGGCGTCCTGAAATGCGCACGGGCGGCGGCCTTGTCCTCGTCGCGCAGAACGATCACCGCGCTGTGGACTGACGCGCGTGACGATGCGTCCAGAGCCTTCAACGCCTTTTCCTCGGCCTTGAGCAAGCGGACCTGGCCCGCCGCGGGAGATGCGCATTTGACCAGGAAACTGCTCTCGCGATCGACTGAGCCGAAACGCGCCTGCTTGATCTTCAACAGGCGGTTGGCCAACGCGGTGACGGCGCGCGTGTTGCGGAAATTCGCCTGCAACACCGTGACGTCGCGGGCCGCGGCCGCCTCGACGGACTCGTCCTGCTGAGCCCCTCGGAACAGGGCGCGCACCGACGCCCAAGAGAAAAAGTTCGGATGCACGATCTGATGCGCGTCGCCGCAGAGAAGGAAGCGATCCTTCGTCTTGAGCGAGTCAAAAATCAGCGCAAGCTGGGCGCTTGTGAAGTCCTGCACTTCGTCCACGACGACGAAATCGTAGAGCGGTTCGGTCTTCGCGCGCCAGCCGTGGGAGACGATATTCAAATCGAACAGCTTGGCGTCCTTCAGCCAAGCCACATACTTTTGGAACAACTCGTGCGCCGCCGCCCGCATTTCGCCGGCCGCGAACAGGGATTGCCGCACGCCCAGCGCCTGATAGTTGGCGCCGGACAGTGGCGCGGCCGCTGGGGCGCCGAGGACGCCGCGGAATTCTTCGAACAAGGCATGCGCGTCCGCCTGGCGCAATTCGCCTCTTAGGCCGCCGCGCCGGCGTTCGAGCCAGGCGCGGAACGCCGCGAAGCTGACTTCGACGCCCTCGGGAACCGCGATCGAATCGACGAATTCGCGGAAACTCATGAATTCGACGTCCTGCGCCGGGTTCTCGTAGCCGTGTGCGCTGTAGAGCTTGCGCGCCGTTTGCGCGAGATAGGCAGAGTGGGTCACGTAAAGCACCCTGCCGGTCGCCTCCCGCATCTTGGCGAGCGTCACAGCGGTCTTACCCGACCCCGCCGATCCGACGACCACGAGGGGAACTTTGTGACGGCGCACCGCCTCCTGCGCTTCGTCGAAGACGATCGGTCTGTCGAGGAGTTCAAATTCGGCAGCTTGCGCGGGCAACCATCGCAGCTCCAGCCCGCCGCGCGGGGTTGGCTCCGGTTGCGGCGCCGCATCATCGGGACCGCTTTCGATCTTCGACCAGTCGATCGCGGCGCCGCGCAGAAAGCGGGATTTTTCATAGACGTGATTAGGGATCACTTCGAGAAACAGGCAGACCGTTTCGCCCCTATGCGGCGCGAATTGCATCAAGAGTCGCGCCTCGTCGTTGAGCTTGGCGCGCCAGTACGGCGTCGGCGACAATTTCTTGAGGCCGGCCGCGGCGAAATCTCCCCGGGCCAGCGCGGCGCCGATTTTTTCGACCGACTTGGCGAACCGGCCCGGCGCGAGATCACGATAGGAGATGATTCGCATTTGTAAATAATAGCCGGATCACTGGTCTCGGCATATCGGTTCCCGGGTCCGTGGGGGTCCGTGGCGAGGCCGAGCGATGCTTGGTTCTCAGAAGGGCGGATCGTCCTATCGGTCTACGGCGTGAACCCGCCGCTGCGGTGAGAGCGGGGAAGCGCAGTACCCGCCCTTAGCGGTCCTCCCGCTTTCCACAGGTCGAGCACCTTACGAAGTTCTTGTTTCACGGTAGCACTTCATTCAAGCTGGCGATGGCGTTCAGCGCTCTTGGATAGCCGATGAACGGCAGCAATTGCGTCACAACCGCGAGCAAAAATCGCTTGTCGTTTCCGACATTGATGTTGCCCTGAATATGCCCCTTCAATTGCGGCTCGCATCCGCCTAGCGACAAGAGGATCGAGAACGTCAACAGCTCTCTCGTCTTCACGTCGAGACCGGTTCTCGTCTGATAGTCGCCAAAGCAGTTGGCGGACAAGAACTTCTGAATATGAATCTGGCTTGCCGGCGACTGCTCATACATCCTGTCGATCCGATCGCCGAAAATCGACTTCGAAAGCGCGAGCCCTTTCTCGAACCGATCGTCTGGCGTGGTGGTCGACTGGCCCTCGAGCGGAAGCTCGACGCCGCGCGACTTAAGGACCTCGTTGGTCGCATGAATGAACTCGAAGGCCTTCGCCATGCCGACATAGGGAACCGAATGATAGAGAATTTCCTTGGCTTCGATCGGGGTCACTCCGACGTTCAGGGCGCCGCCGAGCATGACCTTGTACTCGGGCAGCGTCTGCTGGGCGAGCAATGACGCCAGGATCGCCATGAGCCTCGTCTTGGTATCGAGATCGCCGTGCCGCAGGACTTCGTCGAAGGCGAAATTGTCGAAGATTTCGACCAGTTCGGGGTCGGTGCGCTTGAGCGTCGACCGACGGTTCGGGAAAAGCTCTTCGTGGTTTCTTCGTGCGGTTTCGGTGATTGGCATCCGGCATCCTCGCTTGAACGGCATCCTCGGCCGTTTCCTGCCAACGCCCGAACAGGGCGTCCTGGCGGGAAACGGCCGGTTGTCGTTGGTGACAATTCCTGCGCCGCCCGATCGCCCCCGCCATCAGCGATCGATGTTGGCCTGTAGCGCGGGGGGATAGCGGTCGCCTTCAACCTTGATCCTGGAGAGCGCCGCACCGATCTCGGCAAGATCGGCCGCATCGAGCGCAACATTCGCCGCGCCGACGTTCTCCTCCAGGCGGTGAACCTTGGTCGTGCCGGGGATCGGGACGATCCAGGGCTTCCGGGCGAGAATCCAGGTGAGCGCGATCTGGGCGCGCGTCGCGCGCTTGCGTTCGGCGATGGTCCCCAAAAGCTCGACGAAGGCGAGGTTGGCCTTGCGCGCCGCCTCCGAGAAGCGCGGCACGATGTTGCGGAAATCGTCTTTCGCAAACGTCGTCTTGTCGTCGATGGCGCCGGTCAGGAAGCCCTTGCCGAGCGGGCTGAAGGGGACGAAGCCGATCCCAAGCTCTTCGAGCGTCGGAAGGATCTCGTCTTCCGGTTCGCGCCACCACAGCGAGTACTCGCTTTGCAGCGCCGCGACCGGCTGAACGGCGTGGGCGCGGCGGATCGTCTTTGCGCCCGCCTCTGAAAGCCCGAAATGCCGGACCTTGCCCTCGGCGATGAGGTCGCGCACCGTCCCCGCGACCTCCTCGATCGGGACATTGCGGTCGACCCGGTGCTGATAGAGGAGATCGATGTGGTCCGTGCCGAGCCGCGTGAGCGAAGCCTCCGTGACCGCGCGGATGTGCCCGGGGCGGCTATCGGGGCCGGTCCTGCCCGGTTCGCTGAGGTAGCCGAACTTGGTCGCGATGACGACCTTGTCGCGCACCGGCTGAAGCGCCTCGCCGACGATCTCCTCGTTGGTGTAAGGACCGTAGGCCTCGGCCGTATCGAAGAAGGTGACGCCGAGATCGTACGCCTTTCGCAGAAGCGCGATCGCGTCGGCCTTCTCCATCACCTGGCCATAGGCGAAGTTCAGGCCCATGCAGCCGAAGCCGATCGCGGAGACTTCGAGGCCGCTCTTTCCGAGTTTGCGCTTCTGCATTGTCCTTGCTCCTATGGTTTCGCCTGCGTCCCGGTCTTTCCGGACCGGCTCACAGGGCCCTGAACCTGAATTCAGGCGCTGCTCACGCCGATGCTGCAGCGAAGATAGAGGCCCGGATCGGTGGCAAGTTTCGTGATCAGGTCGGATAAGCTGTCGAGCGAAACGTCATGCCCTCTGAAGGGCTCGCCCTTCTGCGTGATCCGGTAGCTGACCGTCTTGTCGCGGGTAAACCAACCCGGCCGGAGGATGGTGTACGCCAGGTCCGATTTCTCGATTTCGGCCGCCGAGTCCCGGTACGGGTCCAGGGCGCTGCGATACGTCTCTCCGGGGACTTCGCCGTAGATGCCCATCGAGCTGACAAAAATCAGCCGTTTCAGGCCCAGGGCGTGCATGGCGTCGGTGATTGCGCGGGCCTGCCGCGCCATGTCGCCGGCAAGATTGGCGTAGACCACGTCCTGGCCTTGCATAGCGGCGCGCAACGGGCCCGAATCGAGCACATCGCCTTCGATGATTTTCACCCGACCGGGGTCAGGATTCCTGAGCCGGCTTGCCCGCCGCAGATAAAGCGTAAGGGTGACGTCGGTCTTCTCGAGAAAGACCCGCGTCGTGTTGCGCGCAAGCTGGCCGTTCGCGCCGAGGATGAGGACCCTGGTCATTCGGTCGCTCGCTTTCCTCTTATGGCTGCCCGCCCGTCAGCGCCCGCTCATCGCGAGCACCGCCGGCGGCAGGCGGGCGCCTTGCACCTCGATCTTCGAGGCGGCCTCGTCGATCTCGCGCAGGTCAGCGGGCGTGAACGCCACAGAGAGCGCCCCGAGGTCCTCGTCCAGGCGCCTGAGTTTCGTGGTGCCCGGGATGGGCGCGATCCAAGGCTTTTGCGCCAGGAGCCAGGCGAGCGCGACCTGGGCCGGCGTCGCGCCCTTGCGCCGCGCCCATTCGCGGACGAGATCGACCAGGGCGAGGTTCGCCTTCAGCGCTTCAGGCGCGAAGCGGGGAACGTTCGCCCGGAAATCGGTGCTGTCGAATCGCGTGTTCTCGTCCATTGCGCCGGTGAGAAAGCCAGCGCCGAGCGGGCTCCAGGGCACGAAGCCGATCCCAAGCTCTTCGCATGTCGGCAGGACCTCGTCCTCGGGCCCCCGCCATAACAGGGAGTATTCGCTTTGCAGGGCGGCGACCGGCTGCACGGCGTGCGCCCGGCGGATCGTCTGGGCGCCCGCCTCCGAGAGCCCGAAGTGTTTGACCTTGCCTTCTTGAATGAGGCCATGCACCGCGCCGGCCACGTCCTCGATCGGCACGTTGGGGTCGACTCGGTGCTGGTAAAAGAGATCGATCCGATCGGTCCTGAGGCGCCGGAGCGAGGCTTCCGCCACCGCCCTGATATGCTCAGGACGGCTGTTGAGGCCGTCACGGCGTTCGCCTGTGGCCGGGTCGACATCGAACCCGAACTTCGTCGCGATCACCACTCCGTCGCGGACGGGCGCCAGGGCCTCGCCGACCAGTTCCTCGTTGGTGAAGGGCCCGTAGACCTCCGCCGTGTCGAAGAAGGTCACTCCGCGTTCGACGGCCGTCCGGATCAGGGCGATTCCGGCCTGCTTGTCGACGCGCGGACCATAGGCATGACTCAACCCCATGCAGCCATACCCCATGGCCGAGACTTCGAGGCCGCTGTTCCCAAGTTTACGCTTTTGCATGACGGTCCATCTCCTTTCGGGACGTGCAGCCTGCTGGAGGCGCCGGCAGGACGGGATCGCCCCATCCGCCCTACTGGTCTTCGCAGGCCGGTGACTAGACGCGCAGCAGGGTCTTGATCGCGCGCCGCTCGTCCATCGCGCGGTAGCCCTCGGCGACGTCGGCGAGCGGCAGCGTCAGGTCGAAGACCTTGCCGGGCTCGATCTTGCGCTCAAGCACCAGGTCGATCAGATGCGGCAGGAACCGGCGAACCGGGGCGGGGCCGCCCATCATGCCGGTCTGCGAGAAGAACAGCCACTGGCCGTCGAGCTCGACGCCATGCGGCACGCCGACATATCCGATCATGGCGCCGGGACGCGCACAGAGAATAGCCTGCGTCATCGCCTCTTTCGTGCCCACGCACTCCAGAACGGAATCCGCGCCGATTCCATCGGTCAACGCCTTGATCCGATCGACGCCCGCATCGCCGCGCTCGGAGACGATGTCGGTCGCGCCGAATTCGAGAGCGAGGTCCTGCCGCGTGTTGTGGCGGCTCATCGCGATGATCCGTCCGGCGCCGATCTGTTTGGCGGCAAGCACGCCCATGAGTCCGACCGCGCCGTCGCCCACGACGGCGACCGTCGAGCCAGGCTGCACGCGCGCCGCGTCGGCCGCGTACCAGCCGGTGCCGAGCACATCCGAAGTCGCAAGCAGGCTCGGAATCAGATCGTCTGGAGGCAATTCCCGCGTCGCGACCAGCGTGCCGTCGGCGAGCGGGACGCGCGCCAGCGGCGCCTGCGCCCCCGTCATGAACTCGCGCTGCTGGCACGACGACTGAAAACCGCGGCGGCAGTGCGGGCAGGTGTTGTCGGAGATGCAGAACGAGCCGACAACGAACTGGCCCGGCCTGACCGTGGTGACGGCGCTGCCCACCTCTTCGACGACACCGCAATATTCATGCCCCATCGCCATCGGCGACGTGACGTCGTTCAGCCCCCGGAAGGGCCACAGGTCGGACCCGCAGACGCAGCTCGCCGAGAGCCGAACGACGGCGTCGGTCGGGTGGAGGATCTTCGGCTCGGGGACCTCCTCGCAACGCACGTCACGCGGTGCATAGAGAATCGTTCCCAACATTAGGGCTTCTCCTTTTCGATTAGACTAAGCTCTCCGGAACGCGGCCCGTGGCCGGAAGGCCGCAGGCGTGTCCGGGCCGGGCTCGGCGCCTTGGCCATCACCTCTCGCGCTCGGCGTACTGCTCATCCGTGACCTTCTCCATCCAAGTGACGGCCGAGCCGTCCTTCATTTCGGCAATGGCGATATGCGTCATCGCGCAATCGGGCGTCGCGCCGTCCCAGTGCTTCTCGTCCGGCTCGAACCAGACGATGTCGCCGGGTCGGATCTCCTCGATCGGGCCGCCTTCCCGCTGCGCGCGGCCGAGACCGGCGGTGACAAGGAGCGTCTGGCCGAGCGGGTGCGTATGCCACGCGGTGCGCGCGCCCGGCTCAAAGGTGGCAGTGGCCGCGCTCAGCCCGCCGCTGCCGCTGAACCGGGCGTCGATCCGGACAGTCCCGGTGAAATAATTCTCGGGCCCCTTCTCTGAAGGCTGCGAGCCGCCGCGCTTGATGTCCATTCTCGCCATCCAAGGTCGACCACCGAACCTGTCCGCCAATCTAAGCCGCATGCATTGTGAAGATTAGCTGCTATAAATCGCATGACGTCATATCTGGAGTTCATGAATGCGACGCGAGGAGCTGGTCGATCTGAACGCGTTCGCGACCGTGGCGGAAGAGCAAAACTTCACGCGCGCGGCCGCGAAGCTCGGGACCTCGCAGTCAGCGCTGAGCCACACCATCAATCGCCTGGAGGCGCGCGTGGGCGTTCGCCTGCTGACGCGCACGACCCGCAAGGTCGCGCCGACCGAGGCGGGAGAGCGGATGCTTCGGGCGCTCGGGCCAGCGCTCGACGCCATCGCCGAGGCGCTGGCGTCAGCGCGCGAATTGAGGGAAAAGCCGGCTGGAACGATCCGTATCACAACCTCGGAGCACGCGGCGCATGCCGTTTTGTGGCCGGCGCTCCAAAAGTTGCTGCCAAACTACCCTGACGTCCACGTCGAACTCGTCATCGAATCGGGTTTCACCGACATTGTCGCGGAACGTTTCGACGCCGGAGTGCGGCTCGGCGAGTCGATCGCCAAGGACATGGTCGCCGTGCGCATCGGGCCGGACTTGCGCATGGCGGTCGTGGGGTCGCCAGCGTATTTCGCGACGAAGCCAAAACCGCGAACGCCGCAGGATCTGGCCCATCATGAGTGCATCAATCTGCGGTTGCCGACGGCCGGCGGGTTCTATGCATGGGAACTGCAAAAGGGGCGCCGAGAACTCCACGTTCGCGTCGATGGACAACTGGCGTTCAACAACGTCCCCATGATGCTGCGCGCTGCGGCGGCGGGGTTCGGCCTTGCCTGTGTCCTCGACGACCAGACGGCGCCGATGATCGCCGACGGCAGGCTGGTCCGAGTGCTGGAGGAGTGGTGTCCGCCCTTTGCCGGCTACCACCTCTACTATCCGAGCCGGCGCCAGCCCTCCGCAGCGTTTTCGCTCTTGGTGGACGCCCTGCGGTACCGGGGATGATTGGCTAGGGCAGGTGTGGTCCGGGACGGCGATTCATCGCGTATGGCCAACGTCCGCAGTTGGCGCGTCCTTCCCGTTGCGCCATTGCGCGCTTTCCGTCGCATAGCTCCCGTCTGGTCAGTCGCCCGTGCCGGGTGCGAACGCAGTGTCGAGTGTTCGCGTCTGACCCGTTCGCCACGCGCGGGGGAATGGTCGCTGTTTGCGCAGGCCGCCGTCCACTCGGTCGAGCGCGGCAATTTGATCGGTTCGGACCGATCGCTTACAGCCCCTATATGGAAGCGGCCGGACCAAAGTTGCGCATCTTTGTCGACGCCGACGCCTGCCCAGTGAAGGACGAGGTCTATCGCGTGGCGGCTCGCTACGGGCTAACGGTTTTCGTTGTCGCGAACAGCCCGATCGTGATCCCGCGTGCGCAGGAGATTGAGCGGGTTGTCGTCGAGGCGGGCCCCGACGCCGCGGACGACTGGATCGCCGAGCGGGCTGGGCCGGGCGCAATCGTCGTCACGTCGGACATCCCGCTGGCGAGTCGATGCGTGAAATCGGGCGCCGACGTCATCGCGCCGCACGGAAAGCGCTTCAGCGAAAGCTCGATTGGCATGGCGCTGGCGACGCGCGATCTGATGGACCACCTGCGCTCGACTGGACAAGCGACATCGGGGCCCAAGGCCTTCGGCCCTCGCGACCGTTCAAATTTCCTCAGTGCGCTCGACAACGCGGTCGTGCGGCGCCAGCGTTTGGCAATTACGCGCTGAGAGTGTGAACTGGCTTCGGCTCTTGGCGGCCCCACGCGCAAGGGATTCAGCGCCTTATGACGCCGATCGGCGTGGAGCGGAGCGCCGAACGACCGCTCGGCTGAACCATCGGCGCCCTTGCTGGCCATCGTTTCTGACGCTATATTGCGTCATAAATTATGTGCCTGCCGAGGAAAGACCTATGACCCTCTCCCGTTACGCCGAGAATGGGGTTTTCACGCCCGCCAAGATCGCGGGCGCTCTCCGCACGACCCGCGATGAAATCGCCCAGACCGCCGGGCTCGGTCGCGACGCGATCCTGCGCAAGGAGCGCATCGCCTCCCAGAAGACGCAAAAGCGCCTGCGCGAGATGGTCGAGATCCTCAACAAGATCGAACCGCGGTTCGGATCGGATCTGATCGCCTACGCCTGGTATCGTTCCGAGCCCCTGCCCGGCTTTTCGGGCCAGACTGCAATGCAACTGGTCCGCGCCGGCCGCGCGGCGGACGTCCTCGAGTACATCGACGCGGTCGACGCCGGGGTCTTTGCTTGATCCCAATCGACCGTTTCACCGGCTTCCTCTATCGCGCCCTCAACCCCGTCTATGCCCGCGATTCGCTATCTGGCCGCGGCGCTGAGTTATACGGAGGCCGCTTCAATCCGAAGGGAACGGCTGCGCTCTACGCGTCGCTGTCGCCGGTGACCGCGCTGCGCGAAGCCAATCAGGTCGGCGCCCTCCAGCCGACCACGCTCGTCGCCTACGAGGCCGACGTTCGCCCCGTGTTCGACACGCGCGACGCCGAGGCGCTCGCCGGGTTCGGCATGACTCCCAAGGATCTCGCCTCCGTCAGCTGGCGCGACGACATGATCGCCAACGGCGAATGCGAGACGCAGACGTTCGCGCGACGCCTCATCGCCGCAGGCTACGCCGCCCTCCTCGTCCCGTCTTTCGCCCGGGGCACCGCGCCCACCGACCTCAATCTCGTGCTCTGGCGCTGGGGCGACGCCGCGCCGACCCGACTCGTTCTCATCGACGACGAGAACCGTCTCTCATGAACCTCCCGGCAGCGTTCCCGGCGGGGGCTTCAGCAGCTTGGGGCCGGGGGGATGCAGCTCATGATAGTGCCGGCTTTGTCAGAGTAACGGCAGGTCGTCAGCGCGTGGCGCAACACGCCCACCCTCAAGCGACATTCAAGTCGCGAGGGCGCGCCACTCGGCCAATGTGGCAGAGCGTCTCTGCTTGTAGACTTGGCGGGTGACGAGATGGCGCTCCTGATTGAAATGATTGTGGACCTGAGCATGAACTGAGCTGAACTTTTGCAGCGACTTCATGCTTCGAAATGGCTTTGTCACATCGCCTCGGGCTTGCGGCGGGTGTCGGC
>Ga0209415_10020968_pt1 | contig 10104 bp, 5 predicted proteins | sample PeaSoiSIISIP2007_FD_187696 | JGI IMG/M metagenome (GOLD analysis project Ga0209415, IMG submission 187696) | Peat soil microbial communities from Weissenstadt, Germany - SII-SIP-2007 (SPAdes) (version 2) | ecosystem: Environmental > Terrestrial > Soil > Wetlands > Peat | place: Germany...
GCGTGGGTCTTCACGCGCAGCAATGGGACCTGGAGTCAGCAGGGCGGCAAGCTGGTGGGCAGCGGCGCCAATGGTCCTGCCGACCAAGGCTACGCTGTTGCTATTTCCGGTGACGGGAATACGATCATTGTCGGGGGACCAGGTGACGACACCGTGTGCTCACTCGGTTCAGGTTCGGGCTGTTTCGGCATTGGCGCGGTGTGGGTGTTCACGCGCAGCGGCGGTGCGTGGACCCAGCAGGGCAGCAAGCTGGTTGGCACGGGCTACGCCGTCAAGCCGACGGCGTCGTCGGACCAAGGAGTCTATATCTATGCTCAGGACTCCTACGTGGGCCAAGGCGTCGCAGTGGCGCTGTCCGCCGACGGGAATACGGCCCTCGTGGGGGGGCCCGGGGACGGCGCCGTCGTCTCCAGCGGGGCAGCTTGGGTATTCTCGCGCAGCAACGGTGTGTGGACCCAGCAGGGCGGCAAGCTGGTTACTCGCGACCAGATCGACCTTCCTCTTACTTATCAGAATGGCAATGGCATTCAGCTCGCTGCTCAGGGTGCTGGCGTGGGAAGCTCCGTGGCGATCTCAGGGGACGGGAATACGGCCATCGTTGGCGGGCCCGACGACGCAGTGGCTGTTAACGGTGGCCTGGCGGAAAGGGGCGCGGCCTTCGTATTCACCCGCAGCAACGGTGTATGGACCCAGCAAGGCAGCAAGCTGGTGGGCACGGGCGACGGGTTCCAGCCAGTCCCGCCCGGCAATTTCCTCGCAGGCGTCTTCGACTCACTACAGGGTAATTGGGTTGCCCTATCGGCGGATGGGAACACGGCCCTGGTGGTAGGGGGGCAAGATGGTTACGGCGGAGGCGCGCAGACCTGGGTGTTCACCCGCAGCAACGGTGCGTGGGCCCAGCATGGCAGCAGCCTCCCCGGCGCCAGCGGACCGGCTTCGCTCTCCACTGACGGGAATACCGCGCTGCTGGGCAATTCGCTCTATACGCGCAACAATGGTCCCTGGACGCAGGCCGGCAGCATTCCGCAATCCGGTGCATCGGCGCTCTCCGGTGACGGGAACACGGCCATTTTAGGTTACCCTTACAGCGATGACGTGGGCGGGGCGGAGGTGTTCGCGCGTGGCGCGGCAAATGCGCCTTTCGCCACCCAAGCCAGCCCGGGCGGGGGAAGCGCAACCTCGCAGACATTCGTTTTCACGTTCCTGGATAACGGCGGCTACCAGAATCTCACCGTGGTGGACGCCCTCATCAACAGCTCCCTCGATGGACGGCACGCCTGCTATGTAGCGTTCGTTCCATCGGGGGCAAACTCGGGGTCGGTGTTTCTGGTGGACGATGCGGGCGATGCGGGCGGGCCATACCAGGGAATGGTGCTGCCCGGCAGCGGAACGGTGCAGAACAGCCAATGCACCATCGCGGGATCGGGCAGCTCGGTGTCCGGCAGCGGGTATACGCTGACCCTGACGCTGAACGTGACGTTCGCGGCAGGATTCGCGGGCAACCGGATCGTGTACCTCGCGGCGGCGGATGCATCCGGGAACTCGGGATGGCAGGCTTTGGGCACGTGGCAAGTGCCAGGGGCCACGACGTTCCCCTCGCCAGCCGGCGTGACCCCGGCCCGGGGCGCGGGTCCTGCCTATCTTTTCAGGTTCACCTTTACGGACACGAAGGGCTACCAGGATCTGGGCGTGGTGAACGTGTTGATCAACAACTTCCTGGACGGCCGCCAGGCGTGCTACCTGGCCTACAGCCAGCCGTTGAACGTGCTGTACCTGGAGAACGATGCGGGCTCGGGATTATCGGCGGGCGTGACGCCGGGCGGATCCGGCGCCGTCAGCAACAGCCAGTGCTTCCTATACGCGTCAGAGGCCACGGCCAGCGGCAGCGGGAACACATTGACTCTCACGCTGAGCATCATATTCACCACGGGCGCGTTCGACGGCAACCGGGTGATCTACGCGGCCGCGCGCGACTCGGCCGGCGCCAACAATTCCGGCTGGCAGGCGATGGGGACCTGGCAGGTGCAGTAACCCAAGGCGGGCAATCCCGTGAGTCATTTGAGGGAAATCTGTCGCTGCACCTGGCAGGAGGCGATTCATGCTGCTACGAAAACGAGTTCTCTTGGCGGGGGCTGCTTTGGGGCTGCTCGCATTCGTCGTTCCCGGCGCGCGGGCGCAGTTTGTCCAGCAAGGCGGCACACTGGTGGGAACCGGGTCCTCGGGGAAGGGCACCAGCGCATTTAACTCAGAACCGTGCAACAACACAGCCGTCGTCTGTGCGCCGCACGAGGGCTTTTCGGTTGCTATCTCCGGCGATGGGAACACGGCCGTATGGGGGGCGCCGGGCGACAGCCAGGGCAATGGAGCAGTGTGGGTCTTCACGCGCAGCAATGGGACCTGGAGTCAGCAGGGCGGCAAGCTGGTGGGCACCGGCGCCAATGGTCCTGCTGGCCAAGGCTACACCGTTGCCATTTCCGGTGACGGGAATACGATCATCGCCGGGGGACCCGCTGACGATACCACGTGCGCGAACACTTCGGGCTGTTACGGCGTGGGCGCGGTGTGGGTGTTCACGCGCAGCGGCAGTGCGTGGACGCAGCAGGGCAGCAAGCTCGTTGGCACGGGTTACGTCCCCGATCTTATGGGCCAAGTGGGCCAAGGAACCGCTGTTGCCCTATCCGCCGACGGGAACACGGCGATCGTGGGGGGGCCCTTTGACAGCCCCAACTCCGCCCCCGGCGCCAACGGCAGCGGGGCAGCTTGGGTATTCTCGCTCGGTAGCGGTGTGTGGACCCAGCAGGGCGGCAAGCTGGTCACTCGCGACCAGGTCGCCGGCTCCTCTCTTGTTCATAGTGCTGACGTGGGATCCTCCGTGGCGATCTCCGCGGACGGCAATACGGCCATCGTCGGTGGACCTTACGACGCAAACGCGGTCGTTAACGGGGCCACGAAGGTCGCGGGTGCGGCCTTCGTGTTCACCCGGAGTAACGGTGCGTGGAGCCAACAGGGCAGCAAGCTGGTGGGCACGGGCCAGGCTGCCTTTGTGCTGGCAGGTTCCGGGGTGGCCCTTTCAGGGGACGGGAACACAGCGCTGGTGGCAGGGTCTACCTTCTACGAGTACGCCCAGACCTCGGTGTTCACCCGCAGCAATGGTGTGTGGACCCAGCAGGGCAGCAGCCTCATCGGCGCTGCCGGACCAGCTTCGCTCTCCGCTGACGGGAACACCGCGCTGGCGGGCCATTCGCTCTATACGCGCAACAATGGTCTCTGGACGCAGGCCGGCAGCATTCCGCAATCCAATGCATCGGCGCTTTCCAGTGACGGGAACACGGCCATTTTAGGCTATCCTTTCAGCGATGACCTGGGCGGGGTGGAAGTGTTCGTGCGTGGACCGGCAAATACGCCTCTCGCCACCCAAGCCAGCCCGAGCGCGGGAAGCGCAACCTCGCAGACGTTCGTCTTCACGTTCATGGATACCAGCGGCTATCAGAATCTCACGGTGGTGGATGCGCTCATCAACAACTTCCTCGATGGACGGCAGGCCTGCTATGTGGCGTTCGTTCCATCGGGGGCAAACTCCGGGTCGGTGTTTCTGGTGGACAACGCGGGCGATGCGGGCGGGCCGTACCAGGGAATGCTGCTGCCCGGTAGCGGAACGGTGCAGAACAGCCAATGCACCATCGCGGGAGCCGGCGCTCGGTGTCCGGCAACGGGTATACACTCACCCTGACTCTGAACATTACTTTCGCGGCAGGATTCGCGGGCAACAAGATCGTGTACCTCGCGGCTGCGGACGCATCCCGGAACTCGGGATGGCAGGCATTAGGCACGTGGGGAGTGCCGGGCGCTACCACTTTCCCCGCGGTAGGCGGGGTGACCCCGTCCCGGGGCGGGGGTTCCGCCTATGTTTTCACGTTTCCCTTCACGGACCCGAAGGGCTACCAGGATCTGGGCGTGGTGAACATCCTGATCAACAACTTCCTGGACGGCCGCCAAGCGTGCTACCTGGCCTACAGCCAGCCGTTGAACGTGCTGTACCTGGAGAACGACGCGGGCGCGGGATTATTGCCGGGCGTGACGCCGGGCGGAGACGCCGATCTGAGCAACAGCCAGTGCAGCGTCAGCGGGACCGCCGGTGGAAATGGCAGCACCTTGACGCTCACGCTGACCATCTCCTTCGGGCCGTTCAGCGGCAACAAGGTGATCTACGTGGCCGCGCGCGACTCGACGGGCGCCAACAATTCCGGCTGGCAGGCGATGGGGACCTGGCAGGTGCAGCAGGAGGTTCATCGATGCCAGACAGGCCGGGAGGCCTGTCCTACTTCAACAGCAGGTCTTCGAGTAAGTAATAGTCGCCGTAGGTCAGCGTGACCTCGCTGGGACGCGTGCCGCAGCCGTGGCGAAGGATGCCGGTCGAAGTCAGATAGCGATCGACCAGTGACTGCAGAATGCGCTCGCCTTCCCGGCGGTAGGCGGGCCCGCGAGCGCTGAGATCGGAGAGGCGCAACAATCCTCCGGCGAGAATCGCGGCCGCGGAGGAATCGCGGTTGCGGAAGAAGACACCCTCGTCGGAAAAGTCGTACCAGGGCACGCCATCTTCGGGGAGCCGCTCCAGCGCGAAGTCAGCGGCCTTCTCGGCGGCGGCCAGCAGGCGCGGCTGGCGCGTGGCGCGGAAGGCCTCCGCGAAACCATACACCGCCCACGCCTGCCCGCGCGACCACGCGGAATCGGCGGAGAGCCCCTGGTGGGTGTGGGTGAACACGACCTCGCCGGGCGGGGTGTGGTTGGGGAAGTCGAGCACCTTTTCGCTGGAGGTGAAGCGCTGGCGGTTGTCACCCGGGTTGTAGTGCACGGATTGAATGGTGGAGCCGTCGGGACGCACCAGCCATTCGGCGGCGCGGAGGGCGTGCCTGCGGCCCAGGCCGCTCCATTGCGGGTCCTTGGTTTCCGTGGAGGCCCACCACCAGATCTGGAGGTTCATCAAGGTGTCCATGATGGTGTCGTCGCCATTGACTCCCCACGAGGAGACGAGCTCGGTGAGCGGATTGAACAGCTGCTTCAGGCGCTCGGCCCCGCGCAGGCCGCCCGCGCGGTACTTCGGGTCCTTAGTGGCCTCATAGGCAAGCACCGAGGAGTAGTAGTTGAGGAAACCGGTGTCGTGGTTCTGCTTGTTCTCGTTGCCGATGAGGCGCGAGGTCCACAGCTCGGCCCATTTGCGGTATCGCTCGTCATGCGTGTAGCCGTAGAGCTTCCACAGTTCGCCCGGCCAGAAGGAGCCGGTCCAGAAGTAGCCTTTCTGCGGGTTCCACTGGCCGGTTTCGTTGTTTCCTTCGGTGAAGAATCCGCTGCCGGTGAATTTGTCGGCGGCGCCGGGTTGGGTCGCGGTGATGAGAGGTTCGTACTGACGCGCGGTGCGATCGGCGGCCTGGCGCAATAGCTCGATGGCTTGCGCGAACCTGCGATGAGTGGGGGCGAGGGTGTCCGGCGGGGCGGATTGCGGCGCGGCGGTCTTGGAGAGCAGCTCGACGGTGGCGGGCTGCGCGAGACGCACGCTCATGGCGTTGACCCAGGCGATGAATCGCTCACGAGTGGGGCGCGCGGTGTTCGCGGGCGCGATGGTGCCGCCTCCGTTGCGGTCGGCGGGAGTCTGGGTGTTGACGATCAGCGCCTCGGCGCCTTCCTGGTCCCACATCGCCGCGGCGTACCAAGTGGCACAGGCATTCTTGCCTGTGTTCTTCGGCGCAAGCTGGAACAAGTAATTCCCGGCGTCACTGACTACTCCGGAGGACTCACTCTTGCGGATGAGCACGGCGATGCCGAGATTCTCGTCGGGCAGCAGGCGAGTTCCCGCCTTGGTTCCGGGCTCGACTACCTGGTGGCCCCAAGTGGCGACGGATTGCACGAGCGCATTCGGGGCGGTCTCCAGCTTCTCGACACCCGGGTTTTTCGGAGCCGTGGCCACGAGCGCGAGTCCGGCGGGGTTGCTGACGGTGATGCGGTGCTCGAAGCCGTGCTCGCCGGCCCACTGGGTGATGCGGCTGACGAGGTCCACGGTGCGGCCGCCGATCTTCCAGGCTTTGTATTCCAGCTCGCCGATGGAGCGCACGGGGCCGGTGGTGAGGACGCGCCACTTGCGCTCGGCCACCTCGGCCACGGGCTGCGCGGCGCCATCCACCAGTGCGCCGACCGACCCGATGCCGAGCGACGGCGGCACCTTGAAGATGTCGCGTCCGAGCGGCACTTCGAGGTGGTAGATGTACTCGGGCGATGCGAAGAGGTCGAGATACAGGCCGGGACGGCGCTTGCCCCAGAGGTCGATGGCGTTGCGCTTGTCGAGGTAGATGCGAAACGCGTTCTCCTCGGATTCCCAGCCGAGGCCCTCATAGCGCGTGGCGAACTTCGCATCGGTGCGCTTGGGATAGCGGCTGCGCAGCCGCAGAATGGTGGACTGGTCGCCGTAGGCGATGGTGACGATGCGGGTCTGCCCGGGAGCGAGATCGATCTGGAATGCGAGCTCGTCGTACTTGCCATCGCCATCCAGGTCGTCGGCCTGCGAACGGGAGCTCGACGGTCTGGAGGGTTCGGGCATCCCGATCGAGCGTGGCGGCGTCGCTGGTGGTCACGATGGCGTTGCCGGCATTGAAATCCGGTGCGATGCGCTTGAGGTCGGCGACCCGCACTACGACGTTCTCGGCGGTGCGCGCTTCGCGCGAAGGGTTGGCGACCGACAGCTTCAGGACTTTGACTTGTGGGGCGGCCAGCGCGGCGGCTGCGACAAGGAGCGAGAGCAGCAGGCGCATAAGTTTATTTTCTGGCAGACTCAAGGCCCGACCCGGCCGCCGCGTACTCGGGCTGGACATTCACGGCGCCGAACTCGCGGTCGGTGACTTCGCGGTGAGCGGCCATCATCCACAGGAAATTGATGGAGCCGCCGGGCGCCGCCACATTGGGGTGGAAGCCTTCGGGCATGACGACGCAGTCGCCTTCTCGCACGGCGGCGACCAGCTCGGGCTCCCGCGGATCGGTGTAGACGAGCTGCAGGCCCCATGCAGGCGCGGGCATGTCGATGTAGAGGTAGGCCTCTTCGAGGGTGGCGCTGTGTTCATGCGGCGGCCACGAGGTCCAATTGCCCGGCTCGCTGAAGGTGACACCGGCGAGGATGCGGCCGGCCTCGACGTTCTTGCCGATCAGAATGTTGAGGTCGCGGCGGCAGTTGGGGCCGCCGGCCTGAAAGTGGAGGCCAGGGTTCTGCCGCACGGCGGCGAAGGGAACGAACTGGACGGGGTACGCGCCGGAGACGGGCGCCGAGATTTCGGCGAGATCGCAGCCTTCAGGCGAGGGAGTGATCAGCACGGTGGAATCTCGGGGGATGTAGAGCGCGTCGTAGCGCGTGAGCGAGAAGCGGTTGGCGGCGACATCGACGGCGGCCGTTCCGCGCAGGCAGATGAGGCCGGTTTCGTGTCCCGCAGTGGAGAACTCGAGGGGCTCGGCACTGGAATCCAGGATGATCCGGCCGTAGTGCAAGTGGCGCACGGCCGCGGTTTCGGGTGTCAGCCAGCGGGTGCGTCCCTTCTGCCCGTGTGTGCCGCGGATCAGGCAGCTTTCGGAGGTGATGGAAAGCGCCATCGTGTGGTTCGCATCGTGAAACATGATATTCCGCATTCCGCTACTCAGTTTATGAGGATTGCACCCACGGTGTCAATCCGGAAGGCGACGTAATTTGAACCATACTGTACTACAATGTGAAACGATGAAGGAAATCGCAGTGGAACCCGGCGGTGTGCGGGTACTCCACAAAACACTGGACATTCTGGAAACGATCAAGGCCACGGAATCGGGGTTCCGGCTGGCGGACCTTTCGCGCAAGGTGGAGCTGCCGAAGGCCACGGTGTACCGGATTCTGACCACGCTCGAAGGGCGCGGATACCTGGATCGCGCGCCCGACGGTAGCTATCGGATGGCCAAGAAGCTGTTCGACCTGCAGCGCACGGAGCCGCTGGAGCAGATCTTGAACCGCGTGGCGCAGCCGCTGATGGAGCGGCTGGCGGCGGCATCGAAGGAGACCGTGAACCTGGGAATTCTGGACGCCGGCGAAGTGGTGGTGATTAACACGGTGGAGAGCCCGCAGGCGGTGCGCATGTCGTCGAAGATCGGCAACCGGCGGCTGCTGCACGCGACGGCGCTGGGCAAGGTGCTGCTGGCGGGCAAGCCCGATAAAGAAGTGGCGCGGCTGATCCGAATGAAGGGGCTGGCGAAGCTGACCGAAGAGACCCTGACCACCAAGGCCGCGGTGATGGCGGAGATCCAGAAGGTGCGGCATCAGGGGTGGGCGCTGGACAACCAGGAGAACGAGGAGGAGGGCCGGTGCATCGGCGCGCCGGTGATGGGGCCGGACGGGCTGGTGGCGGCGGCGCTGAGCATCTCGGGGCCGGTGTTCCGGATGGACATGAGCCGGGCGCGGTCGCTGGTGCCGGAGTTGAAGGCGATCTGCGAGGAGATTTCGCGGGGGGTGCGGGCGTAGGGGCCGGCGCAGGGGCGTTAAAATAGGCCGGCTGTCCGAAATGGCCTCAGATGCGGGTGGGTCCAGCTTCGGGCATCCTTTTGGCTGCAACTTCCCAGAATTTCTGGGGAACTTCGCCAGTGTGAAGGGATTTCGCGCCAGCTATCGCCTCGCAGGAGCACGCCTCCACAAACCGTCCTGAGACGGTTTGTGGTAACGCCGTTTTATTGCCGTAACCGACCAACGGAGGTCATTCGATTCGAGTCCCAAACGGCGCCATGGCCCCGGTCAGTACGGTCTTCGGAAGCTCGCCTGTACCGCAGATTTTGAATGTGCCAAAGTCCTTGTACCAATCACCTGCGGGCGCGGATGGACCGGCATTCACCCAGTCTTGCAGCCGGCGAAGATCCTGGAGAGAAATCTGACGCTGCTCAACGCGGGCGAGGAGGTGCGCCCAGACAGGTCGCGGAAGACTAGAGAATCGAATCTTCGGCAATGGCATCCTTCCCGAAGATTGCCCTGATCAGATCCTTGCCTGCTTCGTCCTTACGTTCCGGATCGGCCTCGGACATGAACCGGCGATACGCGGTATTCAGACTCTCGCGTGCGGCCGCTTCAGCCGCCACCCCGCGCTGCGCCAGCACCACGAGCGCCCGGCTCATCGTTAGATGCTTCTTCCTGGCCACACGCTCGACCTCAATTGCAAGTTGTGCCGGAATCGTAACGCTTTGGCGGACGGATGACGCCCTTTGGGTACGGGTCTTGGAGGGCCTTGCCATGCCTCCCATGATATCAAGCGCACCAGCCTGGTGCAGTTGGCGCGGCAATGTCCGGATGGCCGGCCAGTCGCAAACAGCGCCCACGGCCGCCGGTATCCCCGTAGTTTCAGATATGTGGGGTTACCGTACATTGCGATCCCGGTCGGCGGTCGGCGTGGCGGTCATTCTCCAATAACGTTTTGTAGCCGTTAGCGGAGAGAACGCCATTCTCCAGAGCGACGTCGCTTGGCTTGAACGCCGTCGTCACGGCTTCTTGATGCACCGGAACTTGATGATGATCGGCTTTTGCGGGAACGCCGAGAACCCACACAGATCGCCATCGAAGCAGATTCCCCTGTTCTCTTCCGTTGTGCTGATCAGTCTTCGTTCATAGCCGTCCAGACAGTTCACGTAAACGACCTCGCCTCCGGTCATCCAGTGTGGCGCATACTGGTCTGCCGGGATCAGCGGAGCCTTGAACGCGGCATCTTGCGCCTCGATCATCAGGCGGCGGGCCGCATTGATGGTGACATCATACGCGGCAACTTCCTTGGGCTGGAATTTAGCTGCTGGTGCATGCAACGCTTGTTGGCCTGCAGGATCGATGGCGTCTACTGATTCGACGCCAAGCTGTACGTTTGTCCGATGGTATCCGCTCTGCGCGGGGAAAAGAATGCCCTTCACCTTTACTTGATACCCCACCAATCGCTCTAGCCGGTCGCGAAGCGCATCCGAAGCCTCGTCGCTGCCGTAGACCCCGGCTTGAATCTCGCGGACTCCAGTTTCCCCACGCTCCCACTCCAAGCCTTTTCGGCGATCACGGGACGTGCAGATCGGCTGCTGAAG
>Ga0209415_10020969_pt1 | contig 10104 bp, 7 predicted proteins | sample PeaSoiSIISIP2007_FD_187696 | JGI IMG/M metagenome (GOLD analysis project Ga0209415, IMG submission 187696) | Peat soil microbial communities from Weissenstadt, Germany - SII-SIP-2007 (SPAdes) (version 2) | ecosystem: Environmental > Terrestrial > Soil > Wetlands > Peat | place: Germany...
AGGTGAGCCAGTGCGGATCGACCACGCAGTCCGAATCGGTGTAGGCGATCAAGTCGCCGCGCGCAGCGTGCATCCCGACGTTGCGGGCGGCGCTGAGTCCCCGGTTGGGCTGGCGAATCAGGCGGAACTCGGGGAAGTCCATCGAGATTTCGGCGGTGCGATCACGCGAGCCGTCATCGACGATGACGACTTCGTAATTCGGGTAATCGAGCTGGCGCAGCGATTCGAGGCAGGGGCGCATCGTGCGCTCGGCGTTGTAGGCGCATATGACCACCGAGACCATCGGGGTTTGCGCGGCATGAGGCGGGCAGCTTCCGTTGAGGGTGAGAAAGGGCATCAACTCGCCGGCCGTCAGCATCCTGATTTCCATCAGGTCGGCGTGCGGCGTGCTCCGGACCATCTGCGCCGGCGCCACTACTCCGCCGGCGCCCAGACCGAATGCGCACGAAACCAGGTCGTCCTGGTCGGCGGTCGCCTGCTCGAACTCGATTACGATCGGGCGCGCCTCGGCAAGGTTGTGCAAGCCGGTTACGTATTGCTTGAGGTCGGCCGGGCTCAGCGCCGGAACGACGCTGTAGATGAGGTCTTCTTCGAGCAGCGAACAGGCGCGGGTCGATGGGCGATGCTTGATCGTAATCAGGCTCTGAGGAGCGGCGCCACGAAGAGCCGCTATCAGGCTGCGCAGGCGCCGGCGGAAAGCCTCGAGGCCGTGCAGCTTGAGAAAGTCCTGGGTTACGGGGCAATCGATGAGATAGCCGCTGAGACCCAATCGTCCGCTGAGAGCGCGAACGCGCTCGGATAGCTGCGCCTTCGTGAGGCGAAGGCCTCTGCGATCAAGCAGCGAAACTGGCGTGACCCGCAGCTCGACCATCGTGCACAGTCCAGCCTGCGCGGCCAGGTCTATCACCGCGTCGGCGTCAGCGTCCGGCACGATCAGGCTGGTGGTATGCGCTTGCGCGAGCTTTTCGAAGCGATCGCGCAGGTTGAGTTGCCTGGACAGGTCAAGCGGCGATGCGATGTGCTCGAGGCGGACAGCTTTGAAAAAGAACTTTTGTCCGGAGCGCGAGAGGAACTTTCCGAAAGCGGTGAGAGGACTAGTTTCGGTGATTTGCATTTCCTTGATGGCGTGGTGCCAAGCGCGACGGGAGCCAAACCCGTGCCATCGCGAAACGCGTTTGATTACGGGCGATTACGGTATCGCGTCGGGTTCATCTCCAACCAATTGGTGCTATCGCTCGACGTTTTGCGCGTCGCGAGTCGGTTGCTCCGGCCCGTTCGCAGACTGCAAAGACGATGTCGTCCGGCGCTGGTTGCTGCGCCCATCGCACCCGGAGACTGCGCCGGGGGTGCGGTCCTGAACCCTAGCCTCGCTTTTTCGCGGGTGTTATATCTGCGCGAAGTAGCGCGAGAAATCGTGTTTGTTCCTCTGCAAACCGCGAATCCACGACCTATATTAGAAACAAGAGGGTCTGCATCGACGCTGACGGCATCATGAGATCAGGAAAACGCTGCGGATGTGGTCGCGCCGCCAAGGCGCGAACCACTAGAACTGTCACTGACGCTCCGATCAACGCGGCTCCTGAAGAGTTGCAATCGATCCGGAAGGAACTCGCGAAGATTGAGAAGCCGCTGTCGGCGATGTTCCGCGAGGCTTACGCGCGCGGACCGACCAGCGACAAGGCGATGGCCGAGGCGGCCGACGTCATCGAGGATCACTTCTGTGGAATCGTCGAAGAATGGGAGAAGGCGGTAGCGGCGATCTTCGGCGGCAATGAGAAGAAAGAGGAGCCCAACGATTCGCTCAAAAACGCGCTGATCCGTTTCGTTGCCCGCCTTCGCGACCGCGACGACATCACGACCTACGTATACCTGCGCAAGCATTGCCAGGAGGGGATGCTCTCGCGCGCGCTGCCGTCACAGTTCAACGTGGTGCACATCGCGCTCAAGCAAATCGTCATCGATCATGTGAAAGCGACCCTGCGCGGGCCGAGAATGGAAGTGGTCAGGGACGCCGCGGTCGCCGCGATCGACGAGCGGCGCCTGATGGTCGCGCAGTTCTATATCGAGTCGCGGGAACGGGCGTTGCGCGCGTCCGAGGAAAAATATCGCAACTCGATCAACCACGCGCCCGACCCGATGTACGAGATCGATCCGGAAACGATGATGGTGGTGGGCGCAAATTCGGCTGCCGAACGGCTTCATCAGATGGAAACCGGCAACAAGGATCACTCGCCGGTCGGGATGCGGGTGGTAGATCTTTGTCCGGACGACATGCAGGCCGGAGTGCTCAAGCACTTCGCGCAGGTGATGGAAAACGGCTCGGACGAGACCCTGGACATGCCGCTCGGTCCGAAGTTCTTCGACGTCCATTCCGCGCTGATCCCCTACGGCAACAAACAGTTCATCCAGATGATCCTTCACGACGTGACGCAGCGCCGCGAGATGCTCGACCAACTGGTCAAGACCGAGCGGCTAGCGGTGGCCGGCACGTTCGCGGCCGGCGTGGCGCACGAGGTGAACAATCCGCTGGCCTCGATATCGTCGCTGGTGCAGTCGCTGCTGTCCGGCGAGGCCGACTCGGCGCGCCGCTCGAGCCTGCACACGATTCTCGCCCAGATCACGCGGATTTCGACCACGCTCAAGGATCTGGTCAACTTCGCGCGGCCTTCGGGCGCCCAGAAGAAGGTCCTCAATCTCAACGATCTGATCGTCGAGACCCTGCGCCTGGCGGCCTACAACAAACGCCTGGACGGAATCCGAATCGAGTCTGCGCTCGCGCCCGATCTGAAACCGGTCTTTGCCGGAGACAACGAGATTCAGCAGGTGCTGCTCAACCTGCTGCTCAACGCCGCCGACGCCACCCAGCGCGACGGCGGAGTAATCCGGGTCGTGACCGAAAATCAGGGGCACAACGGCGACCGCAACAAGCGTGTGGTCGTGCGCGTGATCGACAACGGCATCGGAATTCCAAAAGAGCATCTCGAACGCGTGTTCGATCCGTTCTTCACCACCAAGCCGGCCGGATCGGGCTCGGGTCTGGGACTCTCGCTGTGCCAGCGAATCATCCTTGCCAACCGGGGCTCGATTCGGGTCGCCTCCGAAATCGGGCAGGGCACCACCGTCACGATTTTCTTGCCGGTTGACGAAGGCCAATCGCACGAGACCGCGGCCGCGCTCGCTTGAACGCATGAACGCTGACTCCGATTTCGCCTCCTCGCGGCGCTCGCCTTACCGGATCCTGGTGGTCGAGGACGAGCAGTTGATGCGCTCGATAATCGCGCAACTGCTCCGCAGCGAAGGTCACGAGGTAATCGAGGCGCACGCCGCCGAGGTCGCGCTTACGATCTTCGAGAAGGAGCATATCGACCTCGCGATCCTCGACGTCAACCTGGGCCAGGGCGGCAGCGGCCTGGACCTGCTGGGCAAGATTCGCGACCTCGATCCCGAGGTGATGGGAATCATCCTGACCGCCTACGCCAGCGTCGAGTCGGCGGTCGACGCGTTGCGCAAGGGCGCCTACGACTACCTGACCAAGCCCTTCGCCAACGACCATCTCAAGGCGGTGGTCCGCAACGCGCTGGCGCAAAAGTCGCTCTTTCATGAGAACCGCTTTCTGCGGCGCGAGCTGCGCGACAAATACCGCTTCGAGAACATCATCGGCAAAAGCGACGCGATCGAGAAGGTCTTCGCGATCATGGAGAAAGTCGCGCGCACCGACGCGAGCGTGCTGATCACGGGCGAGTCCGGCACCGGCAAGGAGCTGGTGGCGCGCGCGATCCATTTCAGCTCGGAGCGCGCCAACGGGCGTTTTCTGCCGATCAACTGCGGCGCGTTGCCCGAGAATCTGCTCGAAAGCGAGCTGTTCGGCTACAAGCGCGGCGCTTTCACCGGCGCGGCGCAGGACAAGATCGGGCTGCTGAAAGCGGCCGACAAGGGCACCGTATTTTTCGACGAGATCGGCGAGTTGCCGCTCGCGCTCCAGGTCAAGCTGCTGCGCGCGCTCCAGGAGCGTGAATGCTATCCGCTCGGCTCCAACGAGCCGATCGGATTCGATGTCCGCGTGCTATGCGCGACCAATCGTGACCTCGACAAGGAAGTGAAGGCCGGCCATTTCCGCGAAGAGCTGCTCTACCGGATCAACGTGATCAACCTCACGCTGCCGCCGCTACGCGAGCGCGAGGATGATATCGCCCTGCTCGCCAATCACTTTTTGCGCAAGTACGAGAAATCGCTCGGGCGCACGGGGATGCGGTTCTCCAAGGGAGCGATGCGCCTGCTGATGAGCTATCTGTGGCCGGGCAACGTCCGCGAGCTCGAGAACACCGTCGAGCGCGCCGCGATCCTGGCCGAGACCGACGTGATCCACTCGCACGATCTGCCCGACAAGTTGCGCGACTCCTCCGCGCCGTCGCCGCCGCTCGACTCGACCGACATGACGCTGGAAGAGCTGGAGCGCGAGCATATCCGGCGCATCCTGGCCACCGCCGAGGGCGACAAGGTCAAGGCCGCGCGGATGCTCGGGATCCATCTATCGACGCTGTACCGCAAGGTCCAGCGCTACCGTCTCGACACGCCCGGCGAAGCACCGCCGGCCGCGGTAGCGAGCGGCGGATAGGCCGGATATTCGGCAGGGACGCCGGCCACTACCCTTAAACCAGCCGCCGGCTTTGACCCGGTGGTACTGACCCGCGCAACGGATTAAGCTTGCACCAGGGGTTGGCTCTTCGTGCCGCTCTGGAGACGACTATGGATATCTTCTCGCCATCGCATCTGCTGGTCCTGTTGCTGATCGTCCTGATCATCTTCGGGCCGAGCAAACTCGGGGATGTGGGCGGGGCTTTGGGCAAAGCCTTCAAGGACTTCAAGAAGGCGATCAACGAAGAGGAGCCCAAACCCGCCGCCAAGACGGCTGAGGCCAAACCCGCAGAACCCGCCGACAAACCGTCCTGATTTGCGCCTGTCTGTTACACCCGGCGCTTGACGCTACGCGTAACGACTCTCCCTCCTACGCCTCTCCCTGACCAGGAGCCTGTCCTGAGCTTGCCGAAGGAAGAGGCCGGCACGAAGCTCGCTTCGTGCCGGGTGAGGGTACAGACGACGGCCGCGCTACTGCGTAAACGACGACGCTCAGGCTACCCTCACCCGCGCTCGCGATGCTCGCGCGACCTCTCCCTGGTCAGGTAGAGGTGCAGACTCCGGGCGCGCCTCTCGCCTGATATTCCAAGACGCTTCTGCCTGTGCTCACAATGCTCCGAGCGGAGGCTGGCGAGTCATCAAGGCTCTACGGATCATTTTCTGGATCGCGGTCGCGGCGCTGGGCGCGTATGGGCTCGGACTGATCGCTTTCGTGCGCGGCGAGAATCGGCCCTCGGTGCTGTGGTTCGTGGTCGCCTCGGTCTGCATCTACGCGGTCGGCTACCGCTTCTATTCAGGTTTCATCGCGCGGCGCGTGCTCGAGCTCGATGACCGGCGCCCGACGCCGGCGGTTCGCCTCAACGACGGCCGCGATTTCGTCCCGACTCCGCGATGGGTCACCTTCGGCCATCACTTCTCCGCCATCGCGGGGCCCGGCCCGCTGGTCGGTCCGGTGCTCGCCGCGCAGTTCGGCTATCTTCCCTCGACGCTCTGGATTGTGATCGGCGCGGTGCTCGGCGGATGCGTTCAGGACTTCGTGATCCTGGGCGCGTCGCTCCGGCGCGAGGGCCGCTCGCTGGGCAAGATGGCGCGCGACGAGATCGGACCGGTCGGCGGAATCACCGCGCTGGTCGGCGTGCTGATGATCATGGTCATCCTGATCGCGGTGCTGGGGCTGGTCGTGGTCAACGCGATGAAGCACAGCCCGTGGGCCACTTCCTCGGTGGCGGCGACGATTCCGATCGCGATGCTGATCGGAATCTACATGACGCAGATCCGTCCGGGGCGAATCGTCGAAGCCTCCCTGATCGGCGCGGCGCTGATCCTGCTCGCGGTGGCCGGCGGGCGCTACGTCGAAAGCGCGCCGTTCGGCCATTACTTCTCGATGGACGCGCCGACGCTCGCAGTGTGGCTGATCGGCTATGGATTCTTCGCGTCGATCCTTCCGATCTGGCTGCTGATCGCGCCACGCGGCTATCTTTCGACCTTCATCAAGCTCGGCACCATCGTCGCACTGGCGATCGGAATCATCGCGTTGCATCCGCCGGCCCTGATGCCGCCGCTGACGCGATTCGTCGACGGCAACGGACCGGTGTTCGGCGGCAAAGTCTTTCCCTTCGCCTTCATCACGGTGGCGTGCGGCGCGATTTCGGGATTCCATGCGCTGATCTCGTCGGGCACCACGCCCAAGATGCTCGCGACCGAGAGCGACGCGCGGCTGGTCGGTTACGGCGGCATGATGATGGAATCGTTCGTCGCCGTGATGGCGATGATCGCGGCGGTAGCGCTCGAGCCGGGCGTGTACTTCGCGATTAACAGCCCCGCCGGCGTGGTCGGCGCAGGCGCCGCGGCTTGCGCGAAAATTTCGGGCTGGGGATTTCCGATCGCGGACGCAAAAATGGCCGCCCTGGCCGCCGCAGTCGGCGAAAGCACGCTCTACGCACGCACCGGCGGCGCGCCCAGCCTCGCGGTCGGGATGGCGCAGATTTTCGCCCGCACGCTGGGCGGCAGCGCCGTGATGGCGCTCTGGTACCACTTCGCGATCATGTTCGAGGCGCTCTTCATCCTGACTACGCTCGACACCGGCACGCGCGTGGGCCGTTTCATGCTTCAGGATCTGCTCGGCAATCTGTACCGCCCGCTCGGCGAAATCAATTCGTACCCGAGCGCCGTGCTGAGTTCGGTGATGATCGTCGCGGCGTGGGGCTACTTTCTATACTTCGGGACGATCGATCCGCTGGGCGGAATCAATTCGCTGTGGCCGCTGTTCGGAATCGCCAACCAGATGCTGGCGACGATCGCTTTGTGCGTCGCGACCAGTATCCTGATTCGCGCCGGTAAGGCCCGCTACGCATTCGTCACGATGATTCCGCTGTCGTGGCTGGTCGCGGTCACCATGACCGCCGGATTCCAGAAGATCTTCAGCCCGCATCCCAACGTCGGCTTTCTCGCGCACTCCGCCGTGATGCGTGCCGAGTTGGCCGGGGGCGGGGTCACGGCCGCGCGCGCCGCCGAGATCGCCCGCCTGATCTGGAACGATCGCGTTGACGCCGCGATGACGGCGCTGTTTATCGCGGTCGTGATGCTGATTCTGGCCGACTCAGCACGGGCCTGGGCGACCGTCGCGCTTGGCCGCAGCGCAGCCGTGCGAAGCGCCGACGAGGCCGTGGCATGAACGCAACGGCTGCCCTGCGCGCGTGGTGGAATCGAGCGCTCGATCGCATCCGCGCGATCGCGGCGACAGCACGGACTATCGCGAGCGACTTGCGCTGCGAGTTGCGCAGATTGAACCGGCTGGGGCGCGAGAGCGAGGAATTTGCCGATGGCTCGCGCCGTACCCGCGCCCGAATCATTCGGGAGCGGCTCAAAGCAGGCTATCGAGGTCACACTCCCTGTTGCTGAGAGACAGCGATCGGTCCGGCGCTCTTTATAGATACTCGTGGTCATAGTGAGAGGCTGTGAGTTTTTGTGATTCCAAACACCAGCACCCTCACCAGTCGCCCTCGACGCGCGCTCGCGCGCGCCGGGGGCGACGCCCTCTCCCGCAACCAAGCGGGAGAGGCGCTAAAGGCGGCGCGAAGCGCTCGGAAACACTTCTCCCGCTCTTTTGCGGGAGAAGAGGCGCGGGCCGTTCGGCCCGCGCGGATGAGGGTGTCCGCACGGCCCGGAAAAATTCACGAAACCTGACTGTGCCTGGATTCCGGGCTGCGCCGTTCGGTCCTGTACCTACACGATATAGGTATTTCTCCCTACCCATCCAGGTACTTTTTTCACGTCCTATTGGCAGAATTCGGATTGAGCGGAACCGTCGCCCTACTTTAGCGTGCTTTCGCAGGTGCAGGCATGAGTGGATGGGCAGGTGGGGTGCGGTTGGAGGCCTTGGCCAACCTTGCGCACGAGTTGAGAACGCCGTTGCAGGTGATGCTCGGTTATATCGACTTGCTGCGCGGCGATTGGGCGGACGGATTCGGCGACGAGCCACGGCGAATCCTGGAGCGCATGAATGGCAGCGCTTGCGAGCTGGCCCGGACCGTGGAAAACCTCATGGATTTCGCCATCTCGGAGAGCGACGCGGATACGCAGGCGGTTGAGGCGGTTTCGATCGCAGGCCTGATCGCCGAGCTGATTCCATCCTTCGAGGCCGCCAACGATACCAAGCGCCTCGCGCTTGAATTTGATCTCGACGACGCGCCGGCGGTCGTGCAAACCCGGCGCCGTTCGCTCCGCCTGATCCTCCAGAACCTCATTTTCAACGCTATCAAGTTCACCAGCGCGGGTTCGGTGGCCGTGACCGTTCGCCACTCTCGCGCGGGCGTCGAGATCGAAGTGCGAGACAGCGGTCCGGGGATCAGTCCCGAGCAGATCGATTCAGCCTACGAGCCGCTGGTGCAGCTTTCCCACTCGAGCATCCGGCGCTATCGCGGGATGGGGCTCGGGCTGAGCGTGGTGCGGCGCAATGTCACCGCGCTCGGGGGAATAATCGAGGCGCGTTCCACGCCCGGCGCCGGATCGACTTTCGTGGTGAGGCTTCCCGCGGCTGGCGCGGAAGACTCGCGCCGGGCGCCCGCGATCGCTCACAAGAGGGGCCGTACTTCGACGATCTGTCCGCTGCCCATCGCGGCCGGAAACCGCGCCGCGATGCGCCGGCAATCCTACCGATAGCGGCGCATCAGGCCGACCACCACTCCGCGCACCGTAACATCGGTGTCGGGCGCGAAAATCGGCTGCATCGTGGCGTTCGCAGGCTGCAGGCGGATTCTTCCGTCCTCGCGATAATATTTCTTGACCGTCGCCTCGCCATTGATCAGCGCCACCACGGTCTCGCCGTTGGTCGCACTGTCGCGCCCCTCGACGATTATGTAATCGCCGTCGCGGATGCCTTCCTCCACCATCGACTCGCCCCGCACGCGCAAGCAGTAGGTGTTGTCGTGGCGGACGAAATCCTCGGGCACGTTGATAGTGTCGGCGGTCTCGAACTGCTCGATCGGAGCGCCTGCGGCGACCTGGCCGAGCATCGGCAGCTCCTGCGCCGCCGCGCGTTTGCGGCGCGGCGTCATCTCCAGCGCGCGGCTGTGATTGTGCTTGCGCTTGATGTAACCCTTGGTCTCGAGGTTGTGCAGATGCTTATGGACCGTCGCGAGCGACGAGAGCCCGAAATACTCGCCGACCTCCTGCAGCGTCGGCGCGTAGCCGTTCTGGCCGATATAGTGGTCTACATAGTCGAGCAACTGCTTCTGCCGCTTGGTCAGAGTCGTCATCGCAAGTCTCCCCCATCCGCACGATTCACACCCGAATGATGGCGAAAATCGGGCGAAAGTTCAAGCCCGGAATTCCGGCCGAATTTGGGTATTCGAGCCGAGTCTTCCGAGCCGAGTTTCACCCGCAGTACAGACGGACGGAGTGAAGCTTGCGCGTCCGGGAGTTGAACTCGAAGAACGCTACTCCGCCCAACTCGGAGTCGCCGGAACGGACGCTGCAGGTGCAGCTCGTGACGTAGCCCGACGAGATCAGCTTCGAGAACGAAAGCGTGCCGTCGAAACTCCGGCAGAGCGCTGCCGGGTCGAGAATTGTCTCCGCGCCCGGGAAACTAATTCCCTCGTTGCGCGGATCGAAGAGCGCCGCGAGCGCATTCGGGTTCCTCTCGTTCACGGCGTTCACGAAGCTCGTGACGGTGTCCTTTCCGGCGCGGTGGATGCCGACCACGCCTTGGCAAAACCCCAGCATCGCCCCGAGTCCCTGGTTGACGGCCATCCGCATCCCAAGGCTGCTCATTGTGAGTACACCGGGCCATCCGTTCGCAAGCACCTGCCGCACCATCGGGACCAGCTCCCAGTGTGCACGAAGATGAGCGATCTTCGGCGCGCCGTCCTCATCGCAGATCTCGTAGAGCAAATGCATCGGAACGTGGACTTTCAGCCCCGCCTTCATAACCAGCTCGATGGTGACGTCGCGCACCACGAAGGGGCTCGC
>Ga0209415_10020970_pt1 | contig 10103 bp, 8 predicted proteins | sample PeaSoiSIISIP2007_FD_187696 | JGI IMG/M metagenome (GOLD analysis project Ga0209415, IMG submission 187696) | Peat soil microbial communities from Weissenstadt, Germany - SII-SIP-2007 (SPAdes) (version 2) | ecosystem: Environmental > Terrestrial > Soil > Wetlands > Peat | place: Germany...
TCGTACATGGCCGTTCGGATGCGGTGCTCGATCGCCTGCACGGCGGCGCGAAACTCCGCATCCTTGAAATACCGCTCCCAGACGATCCGCTGCATGCCGGGATTGAACGTACGCGTATGGAACAGTGCGTCGATCAGCGTGCGCACGCTGGCGCGCGGATCCGCATCGTGCCACAGGCGGGGATCGAGGCTCCGGATCACGTAGTCGGCGATCTCGTTGGCCGTGCCGGTCAGCAGTTCCAGGAGAATGGTGCGCTTATCTCGGAAATAGGCGTACAGCGTGCCGACGGCCACCCCTGCCCGGCGTGCGATCACCGCCGTCGTGGTGTCTTCGTAATCTCCACCCTCGAAGCAGGCCACGGCGGCCTTGAGGATGCGGTCACGCGTGCGGCGGCTGCGCGCCTGTTGTGGCGTGCGCAGACCGTGTGCTGCCTTCCTCCCTTTCCGCCGCATGCCCGCAGCCTACCACACCCCCGGCGCCTTGGTGTCATCTCGCTGAAGGACTACTACGTCGACATGGCGGACAACGAGCGGCGCGACCGCGAGACGTTTGTGATCGAGGCGTGTGCGCTGATGCGCGATCGCCTGCTCGCCGACGAGGTGGCGGCCTACATGGGCTGGAACGTCCCAGAGGTGCACGAGATCGTCCTGGAGTCGCCGGTCATGAAGATGTTCCGTCAGGGGCTGTTCGCACGGGTCGTCCCGAACATCAAACGCCTGGGGCTGCTGACGCCGAAGGTGCGCAAGGCCTTCGAGGAACTGGAGATCATCCAGTTCGAGGACCTCGATCCGGACGCGCAGGATCGTGCCGCCGGGCTGAGCTGAAGAAGCCAGCTTTCCGCTCTCCCCTTGAATGCCGGAACGGGCGAAGCGTGCTGCGCCCTTTTTTTCATTGCGCCGAACGCTGACGGCTGATAGCTGGGCAGCCAGGGATCGGGGTGACTGCTGACGGCTGAACGCTTTCTTCCATGAACATCCTGGCCATCGATCAGGGAACGTCGGCGACCAAGGCCCTCGTGGTGTCCGAGGAGCGGCGCGTCCTCGCCGAAGCCGACGTGCCCGTCCACACGAAGGTCGTTGGCCCCGACGCCGTCGAACAGGACCCTGAGCAGCTGTGGGACTCGGTGCTCACCGCAGCGCGCCGGGCGTTGGAGCAGGCCGCGGTACCGGTCGGTGCGGTCGGATTGGCGAATCAGGGTGAGACGGTCCTCATCTGGGAACCCTCGAGCGGCCAGCCGCTGTCCGCCGCCATCTCGTGGCAAGATCGCCGGGCGCAAGTCGTCTGTGCCCGCGTGGCGGCTGCAGCGCCACGCTTGCAGTCGTTGACCGGCCTGCCGCTGGATCCGTACTTCGCCGCACCCAAAATCGCATGGTTGCGCGAACACGTCCGCCGCGACGGCGTGTGCACCACGACCGACGCCTGGTTGCTGTTCCGTCTCACCGGCCGCAACGTGACCGACGCCGCGACGGCCTCGCGTACGCTGCTCCTCGATCTGGATTCCGTGACCTGGTCCACCGAGGCGTGCGCAATCTTCAGTATCGATCCGGCTTCCCTTCCCGCCGTCGTTGGCTGCGCCGAACCGATCGGCGAGACTGCCGCCTTCGGTGCCCGTGTGCCGGTCGCAGGACTTGCCGTCGACCAGCAAGCGGCGTTGTTTGCACAGAACTGTCTCGCGGCGGGCGAAGCCAAGTGCACGTATGGAACCGGGGCATTTCTGCTGGCGACCGTCGGCGCCCGTCCACAGCGCTCGACCTCCGGGTTAGCCGCCTGCGTCGCGTGGCGCCTCGGCCGCGACGTCACCTACTGCCTGGACGGACAAGTGTACACCGCGGGTGCCGCGGTGCGCTGGCTGCAGCACATCGGCTTGCTGGATGACCCGACCGATCTGGACGCGGTCGGTAGTCAGGCCGCCGATGCCGGCGGGGCTGTCTTCGTACCGGCTCTCGCGGGACTCGCCGCGCCCTTCTGGCGCCCCGCTGCACGCGGGGCTTTCGCCGGCTTGTCTCTGGCCACGGACCGCAGCCAGATCATTCGCGCCGTCGTCGACGGCATCGCCGCACAGGTGGCATGGCTCGCCCGCGCGGTGGCAACCGACGTCGGTAGCCCGCTCACCCGCTTGCGCGCCGACGGCGGACTTACGCGTTCGGGTCTGCTGATGCAGACGCAGGCCGATCTACTACAAGCGCCGGTCGATGTGTATCCCTCGCCGAATGCGACAGCTCTCGGTATCGCAGCGCTGGCCCGCCTCGGCATCGGCGCGGCGCGCACCGTAACCGAAGCCGTGGGCACCTGGGCACCGGCAGCGACCTATGAACCCCGCGTGAGCGCAGACGAAGCGGAGTTGCGATTGCGGGAGTGGCGGCGCGTGGTGGAACAGACGATGGACCTGTCTCTCGGATCAAAACGTGCCGGCGCACCGTGAACCCGTACACGATCGGGATGCTCGTTTCGACGTGGCGGTCATCGGCGCCGGCGTCGTGGGCGCTGCCATTGCGCGCGAGCTGGCGCGCTATCGTCTCCGTTGCCTGCTGCTCGACGCCGCAGCCGACCTCGGGACCGGGACGAGCAAAGCGAACACCGCCATCTTGCATACCGGTTTCGACGCCAAGCCCGGCAGCTTGGAAGCGCAACTGGTGAACCGTGGGCACCATTTGCTGTCGCACTTCGGGCCCGAGGCCGGCATTCCGATCGAGCGGCTGGGGGCGCTGTTGGTAGCCTGGGACGCGGAGCAACTGTCCGCGTTGCCGAGCATCGTCGACAACGCGGCACGCAATGGGTACATGCGACTGCGGCACGTGTCGGCCGACGAGCTGTACGGGTTGGAGCCGCACCTCGGCCGCGTCGCACTCGCGGCGCTGGAAATTCCCGACGAGGGGATCATCTGCCCGTTCACCACGCCGCTCGCGTTCGCCACGCAGGCTGTTCTCAACGGCGTCGTGCTGGCTCTCTCCAGTCCGGTTCAGGCAGTTCGATCATCGGCAGACGGCACGCACGTACTGCAGACGCCCGGCACGGCGTTCGCCGCGCGCTACGTGGTCAACGCCGCCGGCCTGTACGCCGACGTCATCGATCACCTGTTCGGTCACCAGACCTTTACCGTCGTTCCGCGGCGTGGCGAGCTGATCGTTTTCGACAAGCTCGCCCGTCCGCTCGTCCGCCACATACTTCTGCAGGTCCCCACCACGGTCAGCAAAGGAGTGCTCGTCAGCCCCACGGTGTTCGGCAACGTGATACTCGGTCCGACGGCCGAGGAGATCACCGACAAGACGGCCGGCGGTTCGACTGCGGCAGGCATCGCCGCATTGCACGCCAGAGGGGAGCGCATCCTGCCGGCGCTCGTCGAGGAAGAGGTCAGCGCGGTGTACGTCGGGTTGCGGGCCGCCACCGAGCACAGCGACTACCAGATCGCCTTCTATCCGGCGCAACGCTACGTGTGCGTCGGCGGCATCCGTTCCACCGGTCTCTCGGCGTCGATGGCCATTGCCGAGCACGTCGTCCAAGGGCTCGCCGACGCCGGCTTGGCTCTGGAGCCAACAGACGACTTCCGCACCGTCCGCATGGCGAACATCGGAGAGGCCGGCGCGCGCCCCTACCAGCGTGCGGAACTGATCGCCACCAATCCCGACTACGGCCGGATCGTCTGCCACTGCGAGCGTGTCACCCGTGGTGAGATCCTCGACGCCGTCGGCGCGCCGATACCGGCGCGCACCATTGACGGGCTCCGCCGCCGGACCCGCGCCTTGTTCGGCCGCTGCCAGGGTTTCTTCTGCGCTGCGGCGGTGACCACCCTGCTCGCCGAAGCCACCGGCCAGAGCGTCGGGACCCTCCTTGCTCTGGACGACGCGGACCAGGTCCCTTCTCCCTTGGGGGAGAGCGTCAAGGTGATGGAGTCGAAGTGACCTCCGCACCGCCAGGCATTGACGTCCTGATCGTCGGCGGCGGTCCCGCCGGGCTCGCCGCCGCCATCGAGCTGCGCCGTCTCGGCGTCGGACGCGTCGTCGTCGTAGAACGGGAGGAGCAGGCTGGAGGCATCCCGCGCCATGCGGCGCACATCGGCTTCGGCGTGCGTGACATGCACCGCCTGTTCATGGGTCCGCAGTACGCGGCGCGCTACGTCCGCCTAGCGGAGCGGTCCGGGGTCGAGGTACGGACCGGTACGAGCGTCATCGATTGGCACGGAGCCACGATGCTCTCCACGACCAGTCCTGCCGGACTGACGGCGATCAGTGCCACTGCCGTGCTGCTGGCCACGGGATGCCGCGAGCGGCCACGCGCCGCGCGCCGCGTCCCCGGCGACCGACCGCACGGAGTGTTCACGACCGGGAGCCTGCAGCAGTTCGTGTACCTGCATCACCAATCGGTCGGCCGCCGCGCCGTCGTGGTCGGCGCCGAGCACGTCAGCTTCTCTGCGATTCTGACGCTGGCGCATGGCGGGGCGTCGATCGTGGCCATGGTGACCGAGCACCCACGCCACCAGACCTACCTCCCGTACAAGTGGCTGAGCGCGACACGCTTCCGCGTTCCGATCCTCACCGCGCACCGCGTCACGCGCGTGCTCGGGCGGCGGCGCGTCGAGGCCGTCGAGGTGACTGATCTGCGCAGCGGTGCGGCGCGGCAGCTGGCATGCGACACCGTGGTGTTCACCGGCGACTGGATTCCGGATCGTGAGCTGGCACGGCGGGGCGGGTTGGTCATGGACGCGGCTACGCGGGCGCCGCGCGTGGATGGCGCGCTGCGTACCTCCGCACGCGGTGTCTTCGCCGCAGGCAACCTGTTGCACGGTGCCGAGACGGCCGACATCGCGGCCCTCAGCGGGCGCCACGCGGCGCGCGCCGTCCGCCACTTTCTGGATAGCGGAACGTGGCCGGAACAGGCGCCCGTTCCGGTGCGCTGCGATGCTCCGTTGCAGTGGGTTTCCCCAAGCGCGGTCGGCCCGGACGGTGTTACACCGCCCCATGGATACTTCATTCTGCGCGTCAGCGAGTTCTGCGCTCGAACAGACCTCGTCGTCTCTCAAGGAAGCCGCGTATTGTGGCGCCAACGCTATCGACGCCTGGTACCAAACCTCTCATTTTGCGCTGCGGCGACGTGGCTGTCACAGGTTGATCCGCACGGCGAGGCGCTCAGCTTCCGTCTCGTCGAACCGGCGCGCTCTTGAGCGGGCGCTACGCCGCGTCGACTTCCGGCCGCACCGTTGCAATCAGCTGCGTCAGCTCCTCCCGCAAGACGCGCGGGAGGCGAATGACGCTCTCGACCATGTGAATGTCGGGGATCAGCTCCGCCAGCTGCGCCGATGTCTCCGCCTCGGCCTGGCGGCCACGCAACGCCTGGAACGCCCGTAGCACCCGCGGTGCCATGGGTGCCACAGAAGTCCCGCGCATCGCGAGGATGCGATGGCTGGGCGCGGCGAACGCTAGGTAAGCGGCTCCGTACGTGCCGCCGCCCAGGATGCTGACGATCGGATGGCCTCGCAGGCGGGCAGCCACCATGCCGCGCAAGCATTCGGCCAAGGCGCGATGCAGGCCGAAGCGCTCCTGCGCAAAGTCCACCGCATGTCCCTGGCAGAAGAGGAAGGTGAGAATCGCGGCCCGCTCGCCGTCGGAACGAGAGGCGAGGCGCAGCATGTCCGTCACCACTGCGGCCTCTTCGATACCCACACCTCTCCCCGTCTGTTCAGGACCGATAATGAAGCCCAACGCCGGGCGACCGGCAAGGTCGCCGAGGGCCGCGTGCACGAGACCGCAGCGCTGCACCTGACCGCTGGGCTTCCATTGCCCGCGAAAGGAGTAACGGAGAAGGTCGCGGCGGCGGCGCGGACCTGGAGTCTCGTGTTGCAACGACGTACTCGAGGCCTGCAGCCGAGCCTGCAAGTCGGCGGTGATTTCCGCGCCGCGCGCAATGCGCTCCTCCAAAGAGGGAACGAGTTGCGGGTCTGGCGCGCTGTGGATGAAGCCGTGCAATTGCTCGCGCACGGCATCGACGTCATCGGCGACGACAGCATGCGCGTCCCCATTCCTGGACCTCGCCGCCGCCGATGTCGCGCGCAGCGCCTCCGCGTCGCCGGTGGAGCCGTCCAGAATCCCGCCGAGCAGCTTCGGCCCGGTCAGGCCCCAGTGCGCGTCCGCCGTCATGATGATGTGATCCGGAAGGGCTGCCATGACCGCTGGAGCCCCGAAGCAGCCGCGCGGGCCACTGATGACCGCAGCGACCCGCACGCCGCGCAGCGTCAGCCGCGCCAGCGCAACACCGACGGCGGAGGCCGCCGCCAAGGCAATGGGGCCCTCCTCCACACGGACGCCACCGGTATCGAAGCCGATCAGCAGCGCCACCGGACGCCGCCCATGCAGCCGGCCGGTTACGGCATGCTCGAGCAACCCGGCGAGGATGCTCGATTCACGCACCCCAACTGTTCCACCGTGGACGTGCCCGTCGGTCAGCGCCAGCAGCACCGGCGCGCCCGCAACTAGCCCGGAGCCAACGATCAGCGGGGTTCCCGCCGTGTCCTGCGAGAGCGGAAGAAACGTGCCCCGGTCGAGCAACCGTTCGGCGCGTTGCACCGCGCTCATTCCCGAGAATCGCGTCGGCACATCCATCACTTCTATTACGCCCGATTTCCAGGGCGAATGCCAACGCAGCACGACCGGAAGCACTCCACACGCGGAGCGCCATCGACGGTAGGAGACCTGGACCTCGGACCCAGGAGCGCCTCAGGTCCCTTCGCCCCACGACGTCAGGTAGTCGCGCTGCTCGGGCGTCAGGCGGTCGATCTTGATGCCCATGCTGGCCAGCTTCAGGGTCGCGACCAGATCCTCGATCTCCTTCGGCACGTCGTGCACCTTGACGGCGAGGCCGCCGTTGCGGCTGCAGCGTACGGCCCACTCGGCGCTGAGCGCTTGGGTGGCAAAGCTCATGTCCATCACCGACGCCGGATGCCCTTCCGCAGCGGCAAGGTTGACGAGGCGGCCTTCGCCGATGACGTACACGGTCCGTCCGTTGCGCAGCACGTAGCCATCCACGCCGCGGCGGACGTCCTTTTGCACGCGCAGGCTCAGACGCTTGAGCGCCTTGAGGTCGATCTCGATGTCGAAGTGGCCCGAGTTGCAGAGGATCGCGCCGTCGTTCAGCGACAAGAAGTGCTCCTCGCGCAGCACGTGCTTGTCACCGGTCAAGGTGATGAAGATGTCTCCGAGTTTGGCGGCCTCGCGCATCGTCATGACCCGCAAGCCGTCCATGGCCGCTTCCAAGGCGCGGATCGGATCGATTTCGGTCACGATGACTTGCGCGCCCATGCCGCGGGCACGCATCGACACGCCCTTGCCGCACCATCCGTAGCCCGAGACGACGATGGTCCGGCCGGCCAACAGAATGTTCGTGGCGCGCATGATGCCATCGATGGTGGATTGGCCGGTGCCATAGCGGTTGTCGAACAAGTGCTTCGTATCCGCGTCATTCACCGAGATCACGGGGATACGCAGCGCGCCGTCGCGTTCGAGGGCTCGCAAGCGGATCACGCCGGTCGTCGTCTCCTCCATGCTGGCACGCACCTGCTCGGCCTGCGCGGCATACTCGGTATGCAGGAGGCTCACCAGATCCGCGCCGTCGTCCATGGTGATGGTCGGTTTCACGTTCAGCACGGCGCGCAGATGGCTGTAGTACGTCTTGTGGTCTTCGCCGCGCACGGCGAAGGTGGGAACGCCTTCATGCTTCACCAGCGCGGCGGCGGTGTCATCCTGCGTCGACAGCGGATTCGATGCGCACAGGGCGATGTTGGCACCGCCGGCCTTGAGTGTACGCATCAGGTTGGCAGTTTCCGTGGTAACGTGGAGGCACGCCGAGAGCGTGATCCCGCGCAGCGGTTTTTCCTTCGCAAAGCGTTCGCGAATCGTCCGCAGCACGGGCATGTGTTGATCCGCCCAGTCGATGCGCTTCTTGCCAAGCGCGGCGAGCTTGATGTCCTTCACGTCGTACTGTTTGGCTGACATGAGATCCCCTTGTCTGTCGAAATGAGAGAGCGCCCCGTGTGGGGGCGCTCTCGATGTTTGCCGCGGAGCGCATTCGATCCGCGGACCGAACAGAATGCGTGTCTGAGTGCGTTACACGGCCGCGTGCGCCGCAGCCAGTCGCGTCTGCGGGCGCGTCGCCGCACCGACGGTCCGCCGCAAGGCGTCAGCGCGATCGGTCTTTTCCCACGTGAAGTATCCAGCCTCGGCCGCCCGGCCGAAATGCCCGTAGGATGCGGTGCGCTTGTAGATCGGCCGCTTGAGGTCGAGCGCGCGGATGATCTGCGCCGGCTTCATCTCGAAATGTTCGCGGACGATGGCCGCCAGGCGGTCGTTTGGAACGACGCCGGTGTCGAAAGCGTCGACCAGCACGGAGATCGGCTCCGCCACGCCGATGGCGTAGGCGAGCTGAACTTCGCACTTGCGCGCCAACTCCGCGGCCACGATGTTCTTGGCGATGTAGCGCGCCATGTACGCCGCGCTGCGGTCCACCTTGCTCGGGTCCTTGCCGGAGAACGCGCCGCCCCCGTGACGGCCGTAGCCGCCGTAGGTGTCGACGATGATCTTGCGCCCGGTCAATCCGCAGTCGCCGAGCGGTCCGCCAACCACGAAGCGACCGGTGGGATTCACATGGTACTTCGTACGCTGATCGAGGTACTCGGGCGGCAACACTTTCCGGATCACTTCTTCGATGACGAGATCACGGAGTGTCTCGTACTTCACGTCGGGGCTGTGTTGCGACGACACCACCACCGCGTCCACGCGTCGTGGCCGCCCGTCGCGGTACTCGATGGTCACCTGCGACTTGGCGTCGGGTCGGAGGAATGGATAGGCTCCGCTCTTCCGCACGGTCGCCAGGTGCTGTACCAGCCGGTGCGCCAGGGTAATGGGCAGCGGCATCAGCTCGGGCGTTTCGTCGCACGCAAACCCGAACATGAGCCCCTGGTCGCCGGCACCCTGCTCTTTGTGGAGACCCTCGCCTTCGGTGACTCCCTGCGAGATGTCCGGCGACTGGCGGTCGATGGCGATCAGGATGGCACAGGTATCAGCGTCGAAGCCCATGTCCGACGAGTTGTAGCCGATCTCGCGGATCGTCTGCCGCACCACCTCGGCGTAGGCAATCTGTGCACGCGTGGTGATTTCACCCGCCACCACCACCATCCCGGTCTTGGTCAAGCTTTCGCATGCCACCCGGCTGTCCGGGTCACGTTCCAGGAGCGCATCGAGGATCGTGTCGGAGATCTGATCGCACATCTTGTCGGGATGCCCCTCGGAAACGGATTCCGAGGTAAACAGGAAGTCTTTCAACGCCATGGAATCTCCTTCGCCGTGGCAGCGTCGTGGCCGCGCGGCAATCGTCTTCAATCGGGACTTATCCCTCTATGACTCATAATACAGGGCGCTGGCAACCGTCAAGGAAGTTATTCTTCATTGAATTTCTGGTCGACCAGCCGTTCGATGGCCTCCAGCGCCGCCGTGGCGTCGCGGCCGGAGACCGTCACTTCAATGCATGTGCCTTGCGCCGCCGCCAGCATCATCAGTCCTATGATGCTCTTACCATTGACGATTTGACCATCCTTGCCGACCGTGATCTCGGCGTCGAATTGGGCGGCGATCTGCACCAGCTGGGCGGCGGCCCGTGCGTGCAAGCCCAACCGGTTCTTGATTTCCAGGCTCTTGTTCAGCGCAGGGTCGCCCATCGGAGGTCTTCAGCGCGTCGGCGCGTCTCCGAACCGACGCGTGGCGCGACGAATCTCGCGATCGACCGCGGTAGCGAAGCGGCGCGCCGCGTGTTGGCCACGCGCTTTGAGCGTGTGATTCCGCGCCGCGACCTCGATCAAGATCGCCAAGTTTCGCCCCGGCCGTACCGGCAAGCGGACCATCGGAACCGGCACTTGCAAGATCGTATAGCGTTGTTCCTCGAGGCCTAGGCGATCGATGTCGGCGCTCCATTCGACCAGCTCGACGACGAGGTCGATGTGCTGCTCGTCGACGGTGGCCAGGGTACCGAACAGCTCCCGGATGTTGATGATACCGAGACCGTGGATCTCCATGTGATGCTGTGTGAGGTTCGGGCTCCGGCCCTTCAGCACCAGCGGGGAC
>Ga0209415_10020971_pt1 | contig 10103 bp, 9 predicted proteins | sample PeaSoiSIISIP2007_FD_187696 | JGI IMG/M metagenome (GOLD analysis project Ga0209415, IMG submission 187696) | Peat soil microbial communities from Weissenstadt, Germany - SII-SIP-2007 (SPAdes) (version 2) | ecosystem: Environmental > Terrestrial > Soil > Wetlands > Peat | place: Germany...
CAGCCGGACGTCGGCCAGCGGGAGGCGCTCCCCCGTTTCGCCGACCCGGCCGCCCCGCTCGAACCACTCGCGGGTCGAGGCGCAGTCGAGCTCGACGACGACCTCATCCCCCGGACCTTCAAGGCGACCCACCCGGCCGGCGTCGAAGGTGACCAGCTTCATGGTGACCGACTCGCTCTCATTCTACGAAAGTTACTTTCGCATATCATCGGCCGGGGCGGGGCGCGGTGTCAAGGGGCGCGGTGTCAAGCGGTCGCGGCGGTGCCGTCCGGTGCGGCGCCGTCCGGTGCGGGGACGCGGAACACGCGGAGCTGGAGCGCGAGCGCCGCGTAGTAGCCGACGAGGGTGAGCAGCTCGAACAGGCCTGCCACGCCGACCTGGCCGACCGCCTCGCGGTACTCGGCGTCATCGAGGTCGCCTCCCGCAGCGAGAGCAGCGACCGTGCGCGCGACCACGGCCTCGCGTCCGGCCAGCTCGTCATGGCGGCCGTCGCGCAGGGCAGCCAGCTCGGCGTCACCCAGCCCGGCCGAGCGGGCGACGGCCTCGTGGGCGTACCACTCGAAGCCGGACCGCCAGTGGGCCGCGACGACGAGGATCGCGATCTCCCGGCACCGGTCATCGAGCCCGGTGTCGTAGCGCACCGCCGAGCCGAGCGCCTGCAGCGCGGAGCCGAGCCGCGGCTGCAGTAGGAAGGCGTTGAACGGCCCCTCCAGGCGCCCCTCCTCGTCGGCCAGCCGGAACAGCTGCGGCCCCTGGGCCCGGCGCCCTCCGGCAATCGCGTCGTAGAGCGAACGCTGCTCGTGGTCGAGCGAGGACGGATCGAGCTTCGGGATGCGTGCGCCAGGCGTCATGACGCGCCGACGTTGCCGCCGGACAGCAGCGCGGAGATCTCCGCGCAGGTCGCCAGCACCACCGGCTTGAGCTCGCGGATGATCCGCTGGGTGGACCAGTCACGGGCCTGGACGGCGAGGTTGACGCCCGCGATCACGCGCCCGCCTGAGCCGGTGATCGGGCCGGCGACCGACCGGAGGCCGTACGCCAGTTCCTCGTCCTGCATCGACCAGCCCTGGTCGCGTATCGTGCTGAGCTCCCCGCGCAGCTCGGCGAGCGAGACTCTCGCGTTGGGCCCGTGGCTGGCGGAGAACGAGGCGTCCGTGACGCGCGCGTCGAGGTCGGCCTCGTCCAGGTAGGCGAGCAGCAGCTTGCCGATCGAGGTGTACACCGCGGGCAGCGTGGAGCCCACCTGGATGTTCGCGGTCACCAGGTCGGAGTTGCGGAGGCGGATGAGGTAGAGCACGCGGTCGCCGCTGAGCACGGCGAGGTTCACCGTCTCCCCGGTGCGCTGGCCGAGGTCCTGGAGCTTGGGCGTCGCGATGCCGACGAGATCCAGGCTGCGCAGCGCGGCCGTGCCGAGCGTCAGCGTGCGCACGCCCGGCCGGTAGTCGCCGTTGGGCAGGTGGTCGAGGTAACCCTCTGATGTCAGCGTCATCACCACCCGGTACACGGTGGGCATCGGCAGGCCCGCGGCGGCGGCGAGGTCGCTCACGCGCCAGGCCGGGCGCTGCTCGTCGAAAAGCGACAGGATCCGCAGCCCTTTGGCCAGAGCCTCGACGCGGTATCCCGGGCGGTCCGGGGATTCCGAGCCGTCAGGAGATTCCGCCTCGGCGGCGGGCTCGGCGGAGCGGAGCGCCTCGGATGCGGAGTGGAGCGTCCCGGATGAGGAGCTGGCGTTGCGGCGGGGCATAGACGGCCCTTCCTCCTCGGTGCTGGACACTGCCATCAGCCTACGGCGGCCCCGGGCGGACCCTGGACAGCCGTGCGGCCGTTCGGCTACGGTATTTGGAAAGCGACTTTCATAATACGAGAACTAAGGCCTGAAAGGTAGGCCCCATGCCAGACTGGCTCACGCTCGGCCGACGGCCCACCCTGGTCTTCGGCGCGGGCGGGCTCGGGGGAGCCAGCGCGCTGAGCCTGGCCGCCCAGGGCGCCCGCGTCGTGCTCGTCGACCTGAACCAGGAAAACCTCGACGCGGTGGTGCGATCCGCGAAGGACTCCCCCGGCGAGGTCAAGCCGCTGGTCGCCGACCTGCGGACGGCTGAGGCCTGCCGCGAGGCCGTCCGGGACGCCGTCAGCATGGTCGGAACGCCGCAGGTCTTCCTGCACGCCGTCGGCCGCAACGTACGCAGGCCGGTCCTCGACCTGGAGGACGCCGACTGGCAGGAGACCATCAGCCTGAACCTGTCGTCGGCGTACTGGCTGGGCCAGGCCGTCGGACGGCTGATGGTCCAGGAGCGGTACGGGCGCATGGTCTTCGTGTCGTCGGTCTCCGGACTGCTCGCGCACCCGCACCACGCGCCGTACGCGGCGGCCAAGGGCGGGATGAACCAGATGCTCCGGGTGATGGCGCGCGAATGGGCCCGCTACGGTGTCACGGTCAACGCCGTCGCGCCAGGCTACATCGAGACCGACCTGACCAGGGGCTACCTCGACAAGGACAACAACAGGGAGAGCCTGGAGTCGCTCGTTCCCGCGGAGCGGCTCGGCCGTCCCGAGGAGGTGGCCGACGCGGTCACGTTCCTCGCGTCGGACCGCGCCCGCTTCATCACCGGTCAGATCCTGTACGTCGACGGCGGCCGCGTCTTGGTCTGAACGTCATATCCGGCAACCCACTTCGGAAGGACACACCCGTGCCTCTCGCCCCCGTTCCCGTTCCCCGCCGCTTCGCGGGCCGGTCGGTTCTCGTCACTGGCGCCGGCACCGGCTTCGGCGCCGAGATCGCCGTCCGCGCCGCCCAGGAGGGCGCTCGCGCGGTCGGCGTCCACTACCGCAGCTCCGTGGAGGGGGCCAAGCGGACCGCGGACCGGGTGGCGGCGGAGGGCAGCACCCCCGTGCTGCTCCAGGCCGACATCGTCGACTGGGAGCAGATCAAGGCGATGGCCGACGCCGCCTTCGAGCGGCTGGGCGGCGTCGACGTCCTGGTGAACAACGTCGGCGACGTCGCACGCGAGCAGATGTCGTGGCGGGACATCACCGAGGAGTCGATCGACCACGTCCTGGCCGTCGACATCAAGGGCACGCTGCTGTGCGTGCATGAGTTCGGCGCCCGGATGCTGGCGGCGGGCCACGGGGCGATCGTGAACATCGGGTCGACCGTCATCGTCCGTGGCAGCGCGAGAGCGCCGCAGTACGCCGCCGCGAAGTACGGGATCCTGGGCCTGACGAAGTCGTACGCGCACGCGTTCGCGCCGACTGTCCGGGTCAACGTATTCGCCCCGGGATTCATCGAGACCGAGGCGACCCTCGGCCGCCAGGACTGGCAGTCCGGCCGGGGAGAGCAGCTGCGATCGCTCACCCCGATGGGGCGCATCCCGGGGCCCGCCGAGCTCGCGGGCACGGCCCTGTTCCTGGCGACCGACGACGCCTCACACATGACCGGCGGGTACATGGTCGCGGACGGCGGCTACAACATGGTCGGGGCATGAGCGGGCCGCATCCGTGCGATATCGGCCTGGCCGAGGCCCGGGCGCTGGTGCAGCGCGCCGTCGACAAGGCCGAGCAGCTCGGCCTGCGCGGGGCGATCGCCGTGGTGGGGGCGACCGGGACGCTGATCACCGCGTCGCGGATGGACGCGGGCGGCCCGGGCGGGATGGCGCGGGCTCGGTCCAAGGCGTGGATCTCGGCGACGCAGCAGATCCCGAGCTCGGGGCACCTGCACCGGATGACGACGATCGCCCCGCCGGTCGCCGCCGGGTTCGCCGTGGCGTCCCCGGAGGCCTTGTTCCCCGGCGCGGGCGGGATGCCGGTCAGCGCGGACGGCGCCGTCGTGGCCGGCATCGCGGCCTCGGGCGCCACGGTGAGCCCGTTCTTCCCGGCCGACGTCGACCCGCGCGTGCTGAGCGCGGACGGCGAGCCGGCCAACCCCGAGGACCTGCTGATCGCTTACGCGCTCGGGCTGCCGTACACCGGGCAGCACGGGGACGACCGGAAGCGGTGGCACGATCGCTTCGGGGATCTGGTCATCGACCCGGCGGAGAGCCTCGGCATGGCACCGGCGCCCCGGGCGACCCGCCAGGCCCAGCTCGACTGGGCGAAGGCGCTGTGTGACGCCGTCATCGACGCGGCGACGCGGCGCGGTGTCCGGGTGGCGGTCGCCGTCGTCGACCGCGGCGGAGACCCGGTCCAGCAGGACCTGATGGACGGCGGCCCGGCTGGCGCGGTCGCCGTCGCGCAAGCCGTGGCGGGCGCCGCAGCGCTCTTCAACTGCGACAGCGGCGACCTCGACGCCCGCTTCGGCACGGCCGACGCCGTCGCGGCGCTGGTGGTACCCCCGGTACTCGGCGTCCCCGGCGGGCTGCCGGTCCGCGACGCGGGACGCGTGGTCGCCGGCCTCGGCGTCGGCGGCGGCGGCCCTGCCATCTGCGCGGACATCGCACGAGCCGCCCTGGATTCGTGTTGACCGGCAGTGCCGCTGGCCCGGTCCGCGTCGCGGTCGTCGGCTGCGGCGCGATCGGGAGCCTGTACGCCGCGCACCTCGCGCGCGTTCCCGGCGTCGAGGTATGGGCCGTCGACCCGTGGGCGGAGCACGTGGACGCGATGGAGTCACGGGGGCTGCGGGTCACCGGGCTGGCGGACTTCACCGCCACGGTCCACGCGAGAACCGACGGCCGCGACCTGCCCGCGTGCCACTTCGGCATCGTCGCTACCAAGGCGCTGCACACGCGGGCGGCCGTCGAGGGCGCGCGGGCGGCCCTGGCGGACGCCGCCGTCGTCAGCGTGCAGAACGGGCTCGGCAACGAAGAGGCCATCGCCGAGCTCGTGCCGCGCGTCATCCGCGGGAGCATCGTCACGGCAGGCACGGTCGTGGCGCCCGGCGTCGTGCGGTACGACGCACCGGGAGACTCGTGGTTCGGGCCGTTCGAGCCCCGGCCGGCCCCGATGAGTGCGGTCGAGCAGCTGGCCGGGCTGCTCACCGAGGGCGGACTGCGCACGCACGCGCTCGAGGACGCCAGAGGCCCGCAGTGGACGAAAGTCGTTTTCAACTCCGCGACGAGCCCTCTCGCGGCACTGACCGGGCTCTCGGTGGGCCGCGTCTGCACCGACGCCCGGCTACGCGAGCAGGTTGACGGGCTGGTCACGGAGGCGGAAGCGGTCTGCGAGCGGGCCGGGATCGTGCTGGTACGTCCGCCGCGGGAGGCGGTGGCCGAGGCCATCGCGGAGGCATACGACCACAAGCCGAGCATGCTGCAGGACGTCCTCGCGCGCCGGGCGACCGAGATCGACGTTCTCAACGGCGGCGTAGCCGCCGAGGGGCGGCGCACAGGTGTCCCCACGCCCCGGCACGACTGCATGGTGGCCCTGGTCAAGGGCCTCGAAAAGTCCTGGTCCGCGTAGCCAGGAAGGACACGGCTCGCACCCTGGGGCGTGTCGCCAATTCGTGACCTGGCAAGGGTAGACAACCGCTCCAGCATCCCGTAACGTATCCGAAATGAAACTAGCTTTCACGATGTGAGAGTCCTGATGAGACGGCGCGGATGAGTGCCGCATAGGGAGAGCCATGACCGCACCGACCTCAGGCGCACCGACCTCACGACAGGCGCTGCTTGACGTCGCCGGGCTGCGCGTCACCTACGGCGGGGTCGTGGCCGTCTCCGACGTCGACCTGCAGGTCGGCGAGGGCACCGTCTACGGGCTGATCGGCCCCAATGGCGCCGGCAAGACCTCCATGGTCGACGCCCTGACCGGATATACCAGGCCCGCCGCCGGGCGGATCACCTTCGACGGCCGCGACATCAGCGGCCTGCGCCCCTACCGGCGAGCGCGCCTCGGTCTCGCCCGCACGTTCCAGTCGGTAGAGCTGTTCGACGACCTCACCGTCGACGAGAACCTGCTCGTGGCCAGCGAGCACGTGACCGTCGGCTCGGCGCTGAGAGATCTGTTCCTGCCGCACCGCCCGCCGGACCGGGCCGGCGTCGACTGGGCCATCTCGGTCTGCGGCCTGGAGGATGTCGTGGACCGCTACCCATCCGAGATCTCACTCGGCAAGCGCAAGCTGGTGGGCATCGGCCGGGCACTCGCCCGCCAGCCCCGGCTGGTCATGCTCGACGAGCCCGCAGCGGGGCTCGACACCGAGGAGAGCCTCGAGCTGGGGCGTCGGCTGCGGACCCTGCCGAAAGAGCACGGCGTGACGGTCTTCCTCATCGACCATGACATGGGGCTCGTCCTGAGCGTGTGCGACCACCTCATGGTCCTCGACTTCGGACGACAAATCGCAGCAGGGACCCCAGCGGAGATCCGCGACAACCCGCGCGTGATCGACGCCTACCTGGGAGGACACCGTGCGGGCACCAACCACTAGCGCGAGCACGCCCGGCCACGCCCTCGTCGTCGCGGACCTGTTCGCCGGCTACCGGGGGATCCCGGTCGTCCGCGAGCTCAACCTGGAGGTCCGCCCGGGTGAGGTCGTCGCTCTGCTTGGCCCGAACGGCGCCGGAAAGACCACCACCTTGGAGACCATCGCCGGGCTGAACCGCCCGATCTCGGGCACGGTCGAACTGTCCGGCCAGAACATCAGCGGCACGCCTGCCTACACCCTGGCCCGCCAGGGCCTGGCGCTCGTGCCCGAGGGCCGCGCCCTGTTTCCCGGGCTCACCGTCCGCGAGCACCTGCGGCTGGCGGGCCGGCGGGGTGGCAGCCGCGAGGATGAGCTGCTGGAGATGCTTCCCGAGCTACGCAAGTGCCTGGGCCGCAAAGCTGGCCTGCTGTCCGGCGGTGAGCAGCAGATGCTGGCCGTCGGCCGTGCGCTGGTGACCCGGCCACGGTTGCTGCTCGTCGACGAGATGAGCCTCGGACTAGCTCCGGTGATCGTCGAGCGCCTGCTCCCGATCCTGCGCCGGGCGGCCGACGAGCTGGGCGCAAGCGTGCTGTTCGTCGAGCAGCACGTCGCGCTGGCGCTGGAGATCTCCGATCGCGCCTACGTCCTGGCGCACGGCCGCATCCGGCTCGAGGGCGCCGCCGCCGAACTCCGCAAGCGGCGTGAGCTGCTCGCCGCCAGTTACCTCGGGGAGGCAGCCGCCTGAGGCGGTCGTCTCCCGCCAAACCTGAAAACTCTGACCGACAGATCCTTCCATCAGGAAAGAAGCGAAGATGAAACGTCCCAGATGGCTCAGCGCGGCGGCAATCGCCGTAATCGGGCTGGTCGCGGCGGGTTGCAGTTCGGGCAGCTCGAGCAGTTCGGGCGGTTCGAGCACTCCCGCGGCCAGCAGCACGACGGCCGCGGCCAGCGGTTCGGTGTTCGGTACCGCCAAGAAGGCGACCGGTACCCCGTACGTCTTCGGGATGATCAACGACGAGACCGGCGCGGTCACCTTCCCCGAGGGGCGCCAGGGAGCCATCGCCGCCGCCGACTACGTCAACAGCTACCTGAACGGCATCAACGGGCATCCCATCCAGATCGACGAGTGCACCGGCGACGGCACGCCGGCCACCGCGGCGCGGTGCGCCAACCAGCTGGTGGCCGCCCACCCGATGGCCATCCTCGGCGCGGCCGACGTCGGCGCGCCCGCCTCGATCCCGATCTACCAGCACGCCAACCTGGCCTACCTGGGCGGCATCCCGTTCACCCCGGTCCCCATGACCGCGCCGAACTCCATCCAGTTCTGGTCGGTCAGCGTCGGCGACAACGCCGCGGCCGCCGTGTACGCGGGCAAGACGCTGGGCGTCAAGAGCGTCGCGCTGGTGTACTTCAGCAACCCCCAGGGCGAGTCGATCATTCCCCAGATCACGCCGGTGTTCAAGGCCGCAGGGGTGACGACGATCAAGTACGTCCCGCTGTCGCCTACCTCGCCGGACCCGACCCCGCAGGCGGCCCTGGTCGAGAGCAGCGGCGCGCAGCTCGCCTACGTCGACGTCCCGAACGGCTGCGGCAACATGCTGAAGGCGCTGAAGTCCGTCGGCTACACCGGCAAGATCATGGGCATCGACCCGTGCGGCGCGCCGCCGGTGATCCAGGCCTCCGCCGGCGGCGCCAACGGCATGTACATCGCCTCGCCGTTCATGCTGCAGAGCGGGACCAGCCAGCAGGCGCAGCTGTTCCAGGCGGCGATGAAGAAGTGGGCCGCGCCGGGCACGCTGATCGACTCGATCTCCACGGCCGGCTTCGCCACCGTGATGAACGTCCAGCAGGTGCTGAGCACGATCTCGGGCACGCCGACGACCCAGACCATCCTGGCCGCGTTCAAGTCGGGCACCCACCAGAACTTCCTGTCGCACCCTTACACATGCAATGGGCAGGCGATGAAGGGCGCACCGGCGATCTGCAGCGACTACTACCTGATGAACCAGATCCAGAACGAGACAATCACCCAGCCGAATCCCAACGAGTGGGTGACCTCGAAGGGTTACTTCCCGGGCATCAACGGCTGATGACCGTGGCCGGGTCCGCCCGTCCGGGCGGACCCGGCCACGCCGCGCATACCGACGAGATCTGAACGAGACACCATGTCCAGCTACTTCCTCTTCCTGATCCTCGGCCTCGGCTCCGGCGCCACCTACGCCATCCTCGGCCAGGGCCTCGTCCTCAAGTACCGCAGCGCTGGCGTGGTCGACTTCGCCCACGGCGCGGTAGCGATGTTCATCGCCTACGTCTTCATCAACCTGCGCAGCTTCGGGCAGCTCGAGCTGCCCGTGGTCCTGATCCCGCACCAGATCTCGCTGAACGGCGGCGCCGGGCTCAACACCGGGCTCGCGATCGTCATCTCGCTGGTGTACGCGGCGGTCCTCGGGCTCGTGCTGTACGTCCTGGTCTACCGGCCGCTCCGGGGCGCCTCGCAGCTCACCCGGGTCTGCGCGTCGGTCGGCGTCATGCTCGGCCTGGAGGCGATCGCGGTCCTCAACTACAGCACCGAGCCCGTCGCCACCAACCCGATCTTCCCTAGTTCCCCGCTGTCGGTCTCCCATGTCACGTTCCCCGAGGACCGCCTGTTCTTCACCGGGGTGGTCGTCGTCATCTCGGTCGCGCTCGCGCTCATCTACCGCTTCTCCCGGTTCGGCCTGGCCACCAGGGCAGGCGCGGAGAACGACCGGGGGGCCGCGCTGACCGGCATCTCCGCCAACCGCGTGGCCGGCCAGAACTGGGTAATCGCCACGGTCCTGGCGGGCGCGGCCGGCATCATGATCGCTCCGGTCGCCAGCCTCGACCCGACCTCCTACACCCTGTTCGTGGTCCCGGCCCTGGCCGCCGCGCTGGTCGGCCGGTTCGAGTCGTTCTGGATCACCGCGCTGGCCGGCCTGCTGATCGGCTGCGCCCAGTCCGAGATCACCAAGCTCATCACCGTCTGGACCTGGCTACCCCAGCAGGGGCTGTCAGATACGGTCCCGTTCGTCGTCATCATCGTCGTGATGGCGCTCCGCTCCCGCTCCGTACTCGCCCGTGGCGGGGATATCGCCGAGCGCAACCCCTCGATCGGCCGCCCGCGTGCGCTGCTGCCCACGGCCGCCGCCTGCTTCGTGGCCGGCCTGATCCTGCTGCTCGTGCTGAGCGGCGTCCTCAGGTTCGCGTTCATATCGTCCCTGACCGTCACGTGCATCGCCCTGTCGGTCGTCGTGCTGACCGGCTACGTCGGCCAGGTGTCGCTCGCCCAGATGTCGCTGGCCGGAATCGGCGGCTTCATGATCGGGCACATCTCCAGCGATCTCGGCGTCGGCTTCCCGTGGTCGCTGATCCTGGCCGGACTCTGCGCGGTCCCGGTCGGATTGATCATCGGCCTGCCGGCCCTGCGGCTCCGCGGCGTGAACCTGGCGGTGGTGACGCTCGGGTTCGCCGCGGCGATGGACGCCGTCGTGTTCAACAGCTCGTCGTTCACCGGCGGCACGGCCGGCCTGCCGATCCCGGCACCGCGCCTGCCCGGGCTGAGCCTGGCCATCAGCCAGGGGAAGGCCTATCCCCGCTTGATCTTCGGCGTGCTCGTCCTCGTCGTCGTGATCTTGCTCGGGCTGCTCGTGGCCCGGCTCAGGCGGGGGGCGGCCGGACGCATGCTGCTGGCGATCCGCTCCAACGAGCGCGCCGCCGGCTCGGTCGGGATCAACGTCGCCCAGGGGAAACTGAT
>Ga0209415_10020972_pt1 | contig 10103 bp, 10 predicted proteins | sample PeaSoiSIISIP2007_FD_187696 | JGI IMG/M metagenome (GOLD analysis project Ga0209415, IMG submission 187696) | Peat soil microbial communities from Weissenstadt, Germany - SII-SIP-2007 (SPAdes) (version 2) | ecosystem: Environmental > Terrestrial > Soil > Wetlands > Peat | place: Germany...
CGCTTCCCTCCTCGACTGGTCCACGCTTGTCGAGAGCGTTCCCAGCTTCGGCGACGATCGTGTCGACGTTTTCTTGGGCGAAGACTCGTTCACCTTCATCGTGGCCGATGGAGCTGGCGGTACGCGCGGCGGCGGCGCCGCTGCTGACTTGCTCACGTGGCGGGTCAGGGTGGCAGCCGGCACCGGCGGGCTCGACCTCCGCGGGTGGCAGGCGCTCTTCGCGGATGTCGACCGGGAGATCGCCAGGTCGGGAGGCGAGACCACCGGCATCGTGATCATCATCTCGCCCCGGGGCGTCATGGGCGTCTCCGCAGGCGATTCGGAAGCGTGGGTCGTCTCGTCGGACGGCGTCGACGACCTCACAGCGAAGCAGAACAGGAAGCGCCTCGGCAGCGGGCGTGCCGTCCCTGTGGCGTTCTCGCGGCCATCGCTCGACGGGTCGCTCGTCATCGCCAGTGACGGCCTCTACGGCTACACGAGTGCGGAGAAGGTCATCGAAGCTGTGCGTGGACGTGAGCCGGACGAGGCGGCGGAGGCACTGAGAGCGCTCGTGCAGTTGCGGACAGGGCGCTACCAAGACGACCTCGCGCTCGTCGTGGTCGCGGGGGCGGTCAGTGGCTAGAATGAGATCCGCAAACGACCGGCACGCAATGTCGGCAGACGCTTAGGTCCTCTCGTGTTTCTTTTTGACGCTCCCCTCACCCTGCGAGAGTACACGACTCACGAGACCGTCTCGCTCGCTGACATCACCCGAGCCGTCGCAGACTTCCTCCAAGGCCGACATGATGTCGTCGTGTGCGGAGCGCACGCTGTCAACGCCTACGTGAGGGTCGAGCGGATGACATCAGACATCTACGTTGTGGCTACGGACGCGAATAAGCTCGCAACGGAACTGCGGGATTATCTGGCGCGTCGGTTGTTCATCGCGGTTCGAGTGCGACCCATGACGAAGAGAGGCGCTGGCTTTCGCGTATACCAGCTGACGAGACCGAGGAATCGCTCCCTGGTCGATGTGAGGCAGGAGACTCGCCTTCCGGCTTCCGTCTCGAAGCTCGGTGTGCGATTCGTCGAGCCGGTCACGCTTCTCGCAATGAAAGTGCAGAGCTACGCCGCCAGACGCAATCAGATCAAGGGCGACACGGATCGGGTCGACATCCGCCGGATGCTCGCAACGTTGCCGCGGCTGCGTAAGCGGCATGGTGAGGTCACCGACAAGCTGCTGGCTGACGGAGCGCCGAACTCCGTACTCAGGGTTTGGTACGCGTTTGTCGACGAGCGGCTTACTCCAGACACCGACGATTACTGAACGCCGTATACCTGGGGGGGGCGACGAGCTCGACGGAGGCGCCATGACGAAAGCCGAGCGCGAGGTCCATCGTCTACGGCGCCGCGTCCGTGCGTTCCGCATGCTCGAGCGCGAGGCGGAGCGCCGCTACCGCCGCTTCACGCTCTTCTTCGCGCTCGAGATGCTGAAGACGCTTGAGGCGGAGATCATCAACCGCCCGACAAGCGACGCGGGCACCGCCCCACGGGTGTGGAGCGCCCTCCCGTGCTGAGGCTCGGATACATCATTGCGAGCCGGAGGGGCGAAGCTCTCCGAGGCGGCGAGAAGGAGCTTGTCGGCAACCATCGGTCCTCCACGACCTGCGTGTGCTCCATGTCTCGCCTCGCGAGGCGGTCGGGCCTGACGGCCGCTGCGCTGCGTCTCGGCCGTGTCGCGGAGCAGCTCGGCGTTCCGGCTCGCGGACCTCGTGCGCGAGGCGAAGCGCGCACCGGTCGCCTCGCCCGCGCCCGTCGCGTCGCGCGCCTGGACCCCCGAGGCGCTCGGCGGGCGATCGTCGAACTCCCGACGACGGCCGCGACAAGCTCAACGTCGTAGAGGCCGCCGCCGTTCGCTACGCGCTCGCGTGCGCCGGAGGCGTTCAGGCCGAGGCGGCGCGGCTCCTCCGGCTCGACCGGCAGCGGTTCCTACGGCGCCTCGACCGGTTCGGGGGTTCGGGGGTCGCTAGCGAGCGACGGCCCCCCGCCTCAGGTGGAGCGGGCGCGGACACGGCGGAAAGTCGAAGAAGCGCTCGGAGGTGTGCGGCGGAAGACGCGGCCGATCAAGGTGGAGGCGGTAGGCGAACCAGCGCCGTGAGGCGACAGTCGCCTCTCGCAGCTTCGTGGCGAACTCGGTCGACATGCTCGGGTCGGAGGCGAGTCTGAGCGTCACGGGGTCCCGAACGCCGGGGACCGGGTCGACCAGGGCGATCCGCGAGGGTGCCGGCAGCGGTCGTCCGTACGCTTGCACGTGGGCGGCATCGGCGAGGTGGAGCGTGGCGAGCTGCGAAGTGCTGCAGAAGGTCGAGTCGTACGGCGGGCAACGGCGGGTCATGGTCGACCAACGGTATACGCGGAGGCGTGCCGAGCGCTGCCCCGAATGGTCGACGCGATCCCGTGCGGATCACCTTCGCTCGGAAGGCACCACGAGGTCGACGCCGAGGCCGTCCGCGATGCGCAGGAGGGGCCTCGACGCTGCCGTACGCTGCATGCAGCGGCGGACACACGCATCTCTCGTTGACGTATCTCTACGGGCTGCCGACGCAGTTCTCCATCCGGAATATCAGGATGCCTTCGCAAACGTGCCCCGGCTGGCCCCGGACAGTCATGTCGTCGCAAGTCACGGTCGCCCAAACCGCGCCCGGCTTGATCGCAGGGCCACCCGCCGTCGAGCTCGGCTCCATCATCACGGAGCAGTTCGTGCCGTTGTAGGTGACCGGGGCACCGACCTGCCCGTACTCCAGCGAGGCCGTGATGCCCGTCCCTGTCCCCGTAGCGGGCATCGTGCCCGAGACGGTGAAGCCGCCTCCGTTCCCGACGACCTTCACGGTAACGGCGAAGGCCGAGCCGCCGCCGGGTGTCACGGAACATGAGACGCTGGTGCTCTGGGTCCCGTCCTTTACGCCGCCCCCGATCGATGAGCTGCCGATCTCGAGCTGGTTAGTCATGGTCCCCAGCTGGCACGGCATGCTCGCGAAAGCCTGGCTGGGCCCGATGGTGGAGGAAATGTAGACGGTCGCCGGCCCCACGCTCCCGCTCCCCTTCCCTTCGCCGGTAGCGCCGTCGGCGGGTCGGTCCCGCAAGTCTCCCACTACGGCGTTGCAGGCAGGCGCGACGAGGAGCGCGAACGACACGGCCGACGCCGCGAGGGGGCGCCTCCGCTCGAACGTGCTCATCACCATCTCCCCGCGAGTTGAACACCGCCCGCCGAAAGTCCCACGGTCGGCCCGACCGCCAAGCTTGCTCGTGATTGCTGCTCGCCGCGACCCTTCGGCGCCACGAGGAAGAGCGTCACGCCACTGGCGAGCAGGGCTCCACCTGCAACGAAGCCAACGGTCGAGATCGTCGCTTGGGAGTAGACGGTGCTCGCCGAGCCTGGATCACACAGTCCGTTCGAGCCGCAGTGCGTACCCTTGGTCGCCAGGGCCATCACACCGAGCACAGTACCGAGCGCGAGCCCGGCCACCCCGGCTCCGCCCGCCACGAGTCCAGCGGTTCTCACAGCCCCTCCTCCCCCCACAGAGGTCGTGCCCCGAGGCGTGGGCGCCGTCGCGGCGACGGCCGCGCTCGGCGGTGCCAAGATGGGCGCCGCGGGTCGCTCGAGGGTAACCGACACCACCTTGCTTTTTCCGCGCTCGTCGGCAACCGCCGTCGTTTCAGCCCGCGCACCGTCCGCTAGCTCGAAGACGAATTTGTGCGGCCCTGGATCGACGTCGACGGCACGCCCGTCGAGCTTCGCCGCAACCTGCTGGCCGTCTATCAGGACCTTCACGTCCACCAGATCAGTGCCGGAGCCGTCTTTCGCCGCCAGGATGAACGAGGGCATCCGCGCGTCGACATCTGCGAGCCACTCCGAGCAGAGCTTCTGCTGTGTCGGCGAGCAGCTGGGCCCGCCGCAGACGCGGAGTAGCCGACGCGCTTCGAGTAGCTTGCCCTCGTCGCGTCTCACCTGCGACTCATCAAAAGCTCCTCCACAGGTCGCGTCGTCGGCCCGCGCCCGAGGCGAGGCTGCCAACACAACAAGGGTCGTGGCGAGCAGGAAGGACCTTCGCATCGCTATTCGCATCCTCGCTTGAGATGGACGTGGCCTGCCTCGTCCGTCCATGTCGGTGGATTGCAGTTCGTCGCGGGCGGCACGGCAGCGGGAGCGCGTGTCGGCGCTGACGGCACCAACGCCGGCCTGCGTGTGACGGGAGCCGGCGCCGCGGGGTGCACGGGCGCCGGGGCAACCGGCAGATCGGTCACCGACACGGCACCTCCGTCGGCAACGTTGGGTGTGATGGTCGTGCCAACTGCGGAGGATGGCGAGGCTCGACGATCCGATTCTGGTCCGGCGGGCTCGGCCGCGCCACGCGGCGCCACGGTTGGAGCAGCGGTGGCAGCTGCCGGCGGTTCTTGCCTGCTTCCGAGCGCCGCCCTCACGGCTATGGCCCCACCGGCGAGTATGACAACCGCGGAGGCGATGGCGATTGCCCGACGGTCTCGGCCGCTCCGGAGCGGCAATGCTGGTTCGTGCTCCGACGACACCGGCTGCGCCGTCGAGCCCAAACTCGGTCCGCTCGGAGTAGTGCCGCACGGTGTTCGGGCCGCGGAGGGGGGAGTCATGCGGCCGGATCGGGCAACCGACCCAGCGACGGCCTGCCCGAGGAGCGTCGGGGCGTGGCCAAGGTCATCCACCGTGACGAGCTCGGCCAGTGCGCTCTTCGAGGGGCTCTCGCCGAAGGTTGCGATGCTGGCCCCCTCCATGGCCTCACGCATTGCCGCCGCACTCGACCATCGGGACGCCTTCTCGAACGCAAGGGCGCAGTCGATGACCTGCGCCACGGCCGGCGGTACGTCGGAGACCAGGCTCGCCAGCGGGCGAGCTCGGGTGGTGGCGGCGTGGATCATGAGCTGCGCCGAGTTCTCCCCCTCATGGACTGGCTGCCCGGTCAGGAGGGTGAAGAGCGTCGCCCCGACGGCCCACACGTCGGTCTGCCCATCGATCTCACTCGCCTTCGCGTACGCCTGCTCGGGCGCCATGAAGGCGGGTGTTCCGAGCAGAATGCCCGTCCCGGTCGCCTGACCGCTCCCCCCCTGTGCCGCAGCGTCCTTGACGCGGGCGATACCGAAGTCGAGCACCTTGAGCGTGCCGTCGCGCGTCGCGAACAGATTCGCCGGCTTGATGTCGCGGTGGACAATTCCTTTCGCGTGAGCAGCGGCAAGCACGTCGAGGAGCTGGTCAGCAACGCTTAGCACCGCCGCAACGGGCAGACGGTGACCGCAGCGCTCCCAGAGGCTCTCTAGAACGGCTCCGCCGAGGAGCTCCATGACGAGGAACGCCGCTCCGTCCTCGGCCACGTCGTCATCGACAACGAGCACGACCCCGGAATGTTTCACTGAGTTGGCCGCATAGCCCTCGCGAAGGAAGCGCGTCCGTACGTCGTCGCGGGCGCTCAGTTCCGGGTGCAGCATCTTTACCGCGAACTCGGCCTGGTTGCGGTGCGTCGCCTTGTAGACGACGGCCATGCCGCCGATGCCGAGCACGTGGTCGAGTCGGTACTTGCCGCGCAGAACGCTGCCGAGGCGGGCCTGAGCTCGCGCGGCCAGATCGTCGTTACCCGACATGCACTGCCTTTCCCTGCCAGAGCGCGTGCATCGCGTATCGAATGCACGATAAGAGTGATGGTAGACATACTCGTACTGGGTCGCAACGGGCGCGCGCTTGCGGTGTGATTCCGCGGGTGCCTCGCAACCGAATCGCCGCGGCGCTCGGCTCTCGCATACGCGCGCGCCGGGAGGCGCTCGGGTGGAGCCAGGCGAAACTTGCCGAGGTGATCGACCTCACGCCCAACTACGTTGGCTCACTGGAGCGCGGCCAGGCGCTTCCGACCGTACAGACGCTCGTTGTGATGGCGAAGGCGCTGGGCACTGGGCCCGCCGAGCTCATGGGCGACCCGCCGGAGGGAGACGGGTGGCTCGATGACCTCGTCGTCGTCGCACGCACCGTCCCATCAGCGCAACGCCCTCTGGTCCTTGCGCTCGTGAGAGCTGTTTCACTGGATGGTGCCTCGGCGGCGCGAAGGCGACGTTCGGACCGCCGCGGACGAAGCTGAACGCCAGCTCGACGAAACGAAGCGTCGTGCACGAGCCACGTAGGCACACGCATTGATTGTTCGGCTCCGTGGGATCTCGGGGAGCATCGGAAAACCCCGGAGAAGAACGCATGCGCCATATTCGTCCTAATGTGCATAAGATCGAGTTACGTCACAGAACCGTGTAATCTGGCTGGATGACGAGCCTCACGAAGCGAGAGTCTCCATCGGTTGAGGCGGTGCCGGCGGCGGGGTACGAGCTCGCCGTAAGCTACTACGCGACCCTCGACAGCCCGAGGTCGCGCGCGACGGCCGTGGAGTCCCTGCGGAGGGTGGCGAAGTCGCTGGGGCTCCTGCTCGTCGACGAGCACGGGCAACCCCTACGTGATGTGCGCGGCCGGACTCGAGGTGACGAGCGTGCCATCCCATGGGCCGAGATGTGCCGGCGCGAGGACCTCGACAGTCTCCTTCTCATCCGACAGAAGCTCGTCAAGCGCGAGGACCTCTCGCCCGCGACTCGGAACGTGACGCTCAGCCACCTGCGCGGCGTACTCGGAGTTGCGTTCGACGAGGGCGCGATCGGTCAGCACTTCCACGCCGTCGTGCGCCGGCGGCTTAAGAACACGAAGGGGAGTCGTCCGGAGAAAGGGCGGGCGCTGGGCGATACGGAGATCGCCGCGCTCCTCGACCAGGCCGACCGGTATGCGTCGCCGAAGGGGCCCTTGCTCCGCGCCGTGCTGCTCATCGGCATCGGAACGGGGCTACGGCGTGCCGAGCTCTGCCGCCTCCGAGTCGCCGACGTCGTGGGACGCGAGGTAATCCACGTGGGCGGCAAGGGCGAGGTCACGGCGACCTGCCCCCTGCACAACGAAACGCGGGCCGAGATCCGCCGTTGGCTCCAGGTGCGGCGCAACCTCCGATGGCGCCACGACAAGCTCTTCGGGTCGCCGGAACAGGGAAAGCAACTCTCGACGGGGCTCCTCTGGTTGCTCGTCAAGGACTGGGCAGAAGATGCGGGCGTGCCTCGCTTTGGAATTCATGACGCGCGTCGAACCTTCGCCAGTCGAATGCTCGCTGGCGGGCTCGACCTGGCCGAAGTGCAACGACTCATGCACCACCGATCACCGTCGACCACGGCGCGTTACGACCATCGAGGGGAGAGCGCGCTTGCCGAACGTCGGCGGGCCGTGAAGGTGTGGGTACAGACGGGAGCATGAGCAAGCCTACGACACTCGGCAATCCCCGCATCGCGGTCGCGTACCTGCGCGCATCCAAGAACGAACAGCGCCTCTCGCGACACGCGCAACGAAGCGCCATCGAGGCATGGGCCAGTCGCGAGCGCATCCGCGTGGCGGCGTGGTGCCTCGACCAAGGTGTGCGCAGCGTCTCGCCGCTGGACGAGCGTCCTGCGTTGGGTTTGGCGCTCGCGGCTCTGCTCCAACACGAGGCGGGGGTACTCGTGGTCGCCAAGCGCGATAGGATCGCGCGCGACGTCGTGCTCGCGGCGAGCGTCGAGCACGCCGTGGCGATCGCGGGGGCGCGCGTTGTGAGCGCGATCGGCGAAGGCAACGGCGATTCCCCCGCGGACGCCTTCATCCGCATTGTCATCGACGGTGCAGCCCAGTACGAGCACGGCCTGATTCGCGCGCGCACCTGCGCGGCACTCGCGGCCAAGCGCGCCCACGGTGAACGTGTCGGGTCCGTGCCGCTCGGTTTCGCGGTCGACGCCGACGGGGTGCGCCTCGTCGTCCATGAGCAAGAGCAGGCGACCATCGCGCGCGCTCGCGAGCTTCGGGCCTGCGGTCCCTCGCTTCGCGCAGTAGCTGCGCAGCTTGCCGTCGAGGGGCACCTCAGCCGAACGGGCCGGCCGTTCTTGGCGGAACAGGTCGCGCGCATGCTCGATCGTCGTCGCCTCGTCGGCCGTAGCCTCCTTCTCGGCGCGCCGACGACGTCGCGGGCCAGCGTTCGGTCATCGAAGGGCACGCGCCGCGTTCATTGCAAACGCAAGCCGCGAAGCTTGCGCCTGAAGAGCCGTGGCCTGCGACGGACCGGCCCGTCCGCGGCCACCTGAGTCGCTCTTGACAGCGCTTCGGCGCTCCAACGAGTCTCCCACGAACATGAGCGAGCAGCCGATCTTCCGCGTCACGAACCACCACACCGAGGCTTGCGGTACGCCTCCGACGATCGACGACTCTGAACCGAACCGTTACCTCGGCTACTTCGAGAACGAGTACGGCGAGCAGGCGGTCTTCGTCTACGACCGTACTCATCGGGCGGGAACGTTGTCGATGGGCGACGCTGGATGGGAGCGTTCGCATGACGTCGTCGAAGGGGCCGTTCCAGGCGTCGTGCTGGGAGCCGCTGAGCGGGCGTGGCTCGCCGCGTGCTGGAAGGCGGCGACGCTTGCGTGACCCGTTCGCGCTCTCGGAGTCGGGGTGTCCGCGGACAGCCGAAATCCGTCCCGGACACCCTGGAGGGTCGCGCAAGTCCGCAGGATCCCACCCGCTGCGGTCTGGCATGAGGCGCGCGATGTGCGGCGGCCGTCGTGGCCTCTCTCGCACCCGCGTACCTGCCCCGCCGCCCTACCGAGACCGTTCTCCATCAGCTTGTCCGTGCGAATCTGGAATCGTTTCTCGCCTACGCCCGCGCGAACTACGATGGTGGCCTGCCTCGCTATGTCGAGCAGGAGTTTCGCGCGTACATCGCCTGCGGTGACTTTTCCCTGGGCTTTTCTCGGGCGCACTGCGACGCGTGCGGCCACGATCTTCTGGTCGCGTTCAGTTGCCACGGTCGAAGCATCTGCCCGAGTTGCTGCGGCAGGCGCATGGCCAACGTTGCCGCGCATCTGGTCGATCGAGTCTTGCCCGATGTTCCGGCGAGGCAGTACGTCCTCACGCTGCCCTACGAGCTTCGCAGGCTCGCGGCGTTCAAGGCCGACGTGCTGACGGCGCTCGCGCGCATATTCGTCGAGTCGGTCTTCGAGAGCTACCGCTCTCGGGCGCGACGGGATGGGGTCGAGGACCCCCAGTGCGGCTCGATTAATTTCGTGCAGCGATTTGGCAGTCTGAACCTCCACGTGCATTTTCACCTGCTCGTGCTCGACGGCGTCTACGCCCGCGACGCGCAGGGTCGGCTCGTCTTCCATCCGGCAGAGGCGCCGACCGTCGCGGACCTGGACGCGATCGTGGATCGCACGGCGCGCCGATCGATCGCCTGGGTGCGCAAGCACGGCTACGTCGACGACTCGCCGCTCGAAGCACGCTCGAACGAGACGCCCGCGCAGACGGCGCTCGATGCTTGCGCGGCGATCGCCATGGGCCGCGGCAACGTTTCGACGATGCCACGCGACGGCGCGCAAGACGACGGGCACGGCGCCGCCGACGAGCGCCCCGACAGGCCCGCGCTCGCTGTCGAACGCGATGGGTTTAACGTGCATGCAGGCGTGCGCATCGAAGCCGGCGACGATCTCGGGCGAGAGAGAATGGCAAGATACGGAGCGCGTCCGCCGCTCTCGCTCGAACGCCTCCGCCGTCTGCCGGGCGGGCGCGTGTCGTACCGCCTCAAATACCTCGACCGAGGGCGGCACGGTAAGCATCGTATCATGGGCGGCATCGAGTTCATGGCCAGGCTCGCGGCGATAATTGCGCCTCCACGGTATCCCCTCGTCCGATTCGCGGGAGTTCTGGCCCCGCGGAGCGCCTGGCGGCGTGAGGTGGTGCCCAGGCCGCGCGAGCGACGCGATTCATGCGAAGCCGCGCGTACGCCGGAGCCTGCCCCTGCCGAACGCCGCCCCGAGCGCCCGGCCGGCGATGCGCGCGGTGGGCCGGCGCCGCGAGCGCCGTCGCCGCCAGAAGCGAGGAACGCTGACCGCGCGCCAGCCGTGCCGGCGAACGATGTCGCGATGAGCGCTGCGGTGCTCCGCCCCGCGCCCCTCGTCGACGACGTCACGATGCTCGCGCCGAACGTCATCTCGGTCAGGCACTGGGATCG
>Ga0209415_10020974_pt1 | contig 10102 bp, 6 predicted proteins | sample PeaSoiSIISIP2007_FD_187696 | JGI IMG/M metagenome (GOLD analysis project Ga0209415, IMG submission 187696) | Peat soil microbial communities from Weissenstadt, Germany - SII-SIP-2007 (SPAdes) (version 2) | ecosystem: Environmental > Terrestrial > Soil > Wetlands > Peat | place: Germany...
TCGTGATGCCGGTGTTCCCTCCCTCGGACGCCGCGGGGATCTTGTCCGGCAGCATCTTCGCGAGCGCGCCGAACAGGCAGTCCACCATCCGAAAGCCCGTCAACCCGCGCGCGGCGGTCGCGGCGGGCAGCACCGCGTTCGCGATCGTCCCGGGCGGGGCGATCACCTCGATGGTGCGGAAGAACCCCTCGTTTGCCGGGATGTCGGCCGGCAGCGCGGCCTTCAGGCACGTGTAGGTGGCCGCCTTGGTGAACGAGAGGGTGTTGTTGATCGCGCCCCGGACCTGCGGAGACGTCCCCGTCCAGTCGACGACCACCCGGTCGTCCCGCTTCCGCACCTCCACGCGGATCGGGATCGGGCGGTCGAGGTCGATGCCGTCGTCGTCGATCCAGTCCTCGAAGTCGTAGACGCCGTCCGGGAGCGTCTGGATCGCGGCCCGCGTCATCCGCGCCGCGTGGTCGATCAGCTCGCGCATCTGGCGCCGCACCCCATCGGCCGTGTCGCGCGCGACGAGGTCTCCAACCGCGGTCTCGGCGATCCGGCACGCGGCCAGCTGCGCGCGCAGGTCGCCCCGGACGTGCCGCGGCAGCCGCACGTTCCGCTCGATGAGCGCGAACAGCGTCTCGTTCGGCGTGCCGGCGTCGTACATCTTGAGCGGCGGGATGCGGAGGCCCTCCGCGTAGACCTCCGTGGAGTCGGAGGCGTTCGATCCCGGGACCCGTCCCCCGACGTCGGTGTGGTGGCACACCGTCGCGGCGATCGCGAGCCGCTTCCCCCCGGCGAAGATGGGCTGCAGCACGAACACATCCGGGAGATGCATGCCGCCGTCGAACGGGTCGTTGAGGCAGTACACATCGCCCGGGCGCATCTCGGTGCCAAAGTGCCGCAGCACGGACGCGGTCGCCTCGGGGATCGAGCCCAGGTGGCTCGGGAGGGCCAGTCCCTGCGCCACGACGTGCCCGGCGCCGTCGCACAGGGCGGTCGAATAATCCATCACGTCCTTGAGCACACCGGAGTAGGCCGTCCGGTAGATCGTGAGCGCCATCTCATCGGCGATCGAGGAGAGCGCGTGCCGAAAGAGCTCGAGCCCGATCGGATCGCGGGGGTCAGCGGTCACGGTCGCTCCCTGCGCGCGTCTCGATGGCGATGTTGCCGAACTCGTCCAGGGCCGCAGACGCGCCCGGCGGCACGACGCACGTCGCGTCGTACTCCTCGATGACCAGGGGGCCCGGCCGGCGGCCGAGCGCGTCGCGGCGCATGACCGGTGTGGCGCACCAGCCGGATGCGCGGCCGAAGTAGACGCGCCGGGTCCGTCCCGGACCGGCGCGAGCCGCCCGGACCGGCACGCGGTCGGGGACGCGCGGCCGGTCCGCAACCACGCGCGCGTGCACCCGCAGCGTGATGAGCTCGACCGGTTCCGCCGCGTCTCCGCGGTGGCCGTAGGTCCGCTCGTGCTGGTCGTGGAACGCATCCGCCATCGCGGCGATCGTGCCCTCATCGATGTCTCCCGGGCGGACCGGGACTGTGAGCTCAAACGACTGCCCGCGGTACCGGAGGTCGGCCCAGCGCTCCGCGCGGATGTCGCGCGGGGCGCACCCGTCCGCGGCGAGTTCGTGAACCGCGCTGTCCTCCAGGGACCGCCAGGCCTCGCGCAGCTCGCTCGGATCGACGCGGTCGATCTGGCGCCGGTAGGTGCGGGCGAGATGGCGTTCCACATCCGCGTACAGGAGGCCGAACGCCGAAAACAGGCCCGGCCAGGGCGGCACGATGACCCGCGCGATGCCCAGCGCCCGCGCCATCGCCACCGCGAAGACGGGGCCGTTGCCGCCGAACGCGCAGAGCGCGAATCCCCTCGGGTCGCGCCCGCGTTCGCTGGATACCGCCTTGATCGCGCGGATCATGCTCGCGGCCGCGAGCAGGTGGGCGCCGTACGCGGCGTCGGTGACGTCGAGCGAGAGGGGACGCGCGATCGAGCGTTCAAACACCTCGCGCGCCCGCGCCGCGTTGAGCGGCACGGCCCCGTCCACGAGGGCGTCGGGGTTGAGATAGCCGAGGAGCACGTTCGCATCGGTGATCGTGGGCTCGGTGCCGCCGAGATCGTAGCAGACCGGGCCCGGAACCGCCCCCGCGCTTTCAGGCCCCACCCGCATCGATCCGCCGCTGTCCACGCGGACCAGCGATCCGCCGCCCGCGCCCACCTCGGCGAGGTCCAGCGACGGCACGCGAAGCAGATAGCCTCCGCCGCGGGGCAGCCGCGATCCCTGCATGATGCCGCCTCCCACCTCGTACTCGGCGGCGCGATGGATCTCGCCGCGCTCGACGATCGCGGCCTTGGCGGTCGTACCTCCCATGTCCAGCGTGATCACGTCCGGGAGCGACATCCGGCGGGCCAGCGCCTGCGCGCCGATCACCCCGGCCGCCGGTCCGGACTCGATGACGTGGATCGGCAGCCGCGCGGCGCGTTGGGCGTCCATGGCGCCGCCGTTGGACTGCATGATGCGCAGCGGCGACCGGATGCCGACCGACGACAGCCCGTCGACCAACGAGGCCAGGTAGCGTGCGACCACCGGCATCAGATACGCATTGATCACCGTGGTCGACGTCCGCTCGTATTCCTTGACCTCGGGCAGGACGTCCGCGCTCAGGCACAGCGTCAGGTGCGGCGCCACCTGCTGCACGACAGCCCGGATCTCGCGCTCGTGCGCGGGGTTGGCGTAGCTGTTGATGAGGCAGACGGCGAGCGCTTCGACGCCCTCGGCCAGGAGCCGCCGGACGGCGCGCGCGGCGTCGCCCACCGCGAGCGGCGTGACGACGCTGCCCTGGCTGTTGATGCGCTCGCGGACCTCGACGCGGAGTCGGCGCTCGACGAGCGGCGGAGGTTTCTGCCAGCCCAGGTCGTAGAGCCGGGGCATCCGCAGCCGGCGGATCTCGAGCGTGTCGCGGAACCCCTGGGTCGTGATCAATCCGGTGCGGGCGCCTGTTAACTCGAGGATCGCGTTGGAGGCGACGGTGGTGCCGTGCACGACGTCGCCGACCTCGCGCCCCGGGCACCCGATGTCCCGCAGCAGCTCGCCGAGGCCGGCGACGATGGCGTCGGCGTAGTTGTGGGCGGTCGACGGCACCTTGCGCGTGTGCACGCGGCCGCCGGGTCCAAGACACACCATGTCGGTAAAGGTGCCGCCGATATCCACGGCGATGCGCACCGAGCCTCGACCTGCGTGTGCCACTGAACCTCCCAGGACCGGCGCGCGCCTCGTCGCGGCGGGCGCCGCGGCGCCGGATGCTGCGGTGTGCCGTCGACGTTCCAGGTTCGCCGCTGTGGGGAGGCGCTCCCGTCTGCACGCGATCGTGCCGTCCCGCACGATGGCAGGGCCGATCTCCGCCGGACACGAAATCGAGTGCACCGGACGGGGGGCGGGCGCTCCGTCCCGCCGTGCGGCGACTCGCTCGCAGTGCGCCGCGGCACGGAGGGGACGATGGGTCGACGAAGAACAGCGTGTCGTCCTGGCGTCCACGCCCGATCGGGTCGATGTCTGTGACGGGGAGGGGTGACGATGCCGCCTGACGGTGCCGACGCGCGACGCGACGCCCCATGGCCCGGACCACCCGCGGGGTCCCGCGGCGCGTACCTGGCCGACTTGACCTGGGTGGAAGCCGAGCCGATCCTGCGCGCGGATCCGCTGGTCGTCGTGCCCGTGGGCGCCGCCGCGAAGGAACACGGGCCGCATCTGCCGCTCGGCACCGATCGCATCATGGTGGACTACCTGACCCGACAGGTGGTCGAGCGGGTGCCGGCGCTGGTGGTGCCCACCGTGACGTACGGCTATTTTCCGCACTTCTCCCCGTTCCCGGGCAGCACACACCTTGAGGCCGACACGTTCGAAGCGATGATGAAGGAGCTCATCCTGTCGATGCACCGACACGGCCCGCGCCGCTTTTTCGTGCTCAACACGGGGGTGTCGACGTTCCCCGTGCTGGAGATCGTCGCGCGCGATCTGGACCGGGTCCACCGGATCCTCGTGGGCGTGACGCGCATCGGCGACCTCGGCGCCCATCGTACCTCGGGCCTGCTCACCCAGCCCAAGGGAAGCCACGCGGACGAGCATGAGACCTCGTTGTTGCTCGCGATCGCGCCGGACGTCGTCCGCCGGGGCAAGGCAACGTGCGAGATCCCCGACCGCCCAGAGGCCCGGGGCCTGTTTGTGCCGCCGATGTACCATCGCGAGGCGGGGCCGGGCTACTCCGCGACGGGCGTGTACGGCGACGCGACACTCGCGACCCCGGAGAAGGGGGCCGCGATCGCCTCGGCCATCGTCGACGATCTCGTGGCGGCGGCGGAACGACTGCGGACCGCCCCGGTCGCGCCTTCCCGGCCCGGCATTCCGTTTGGACGGACGTGAGTCCGACCGTCCGGGACCGTCGCCCGGCGTCTCCGCCGCGTCGTGAATCGACCCGCGCGGCTACGGGGCGGCTGCTGCCAACTCTTCCTCGCTCATGACCGCGGCCCACTGCAGCTGGCCGTGTGCGTCCATGCGCAGCGCCCCGAATCTCCCGAACACATTGTGGTACTGGTTGTAGACGAGGCTGCCGCTGGCGCCCTCGTACTTGATCTTCGTGCCGGCCCGCAGCAGCCCAAGACACGTCGCGTAGTCGGTACACGGCGTGCCCGGGGGGTTGGTCACCGTCATCATCGCCGCGTTGATCCTGGCCCCGTCCGTGGAGCCGGCCTGGTCGATCGCGAGCGCCGCGCTGACGACCGCGTCGTAGGCGTAGTTGGAGTTGGCCAGGGGCTCTCGGTCCGGATAGAGCCGCCCATAATATTGTTCGAACATCCCCCGGCCGCTCGTCGAGATGCCGTAGACGGAGGTCAGGTGGTCGTGGGCCACCTGGTAGGTGATCGCCTTCAAGTAGTCATCCCCCGCCGTCACGTCGGTGCCGATGAACGGGATCGCGAGGTTGTTGAGCTGCCTGAAGTTCGCGAACAGGACGCCGGCGGACACCGCATCGGTCTCGATGAAGATCACCTGCGGCTTGGCGTCGATCAGCCGTAGCACTTCCGACCGATAGGATGTCGCTCCCGGCTGGATGGTTACGTCCGCGACGATCTGACCGCCGAGCTTGGCAAACGTCTTGGTGAGCGGGTCCTTCATCGTCTGCGCCGACCGCTCCGCCTCCATCATCATCGCCGCCCGCGTGTACCCCTGCCGGTGCGCGTACAACGCCATGGCGACGGTGAGCACGGAGTCGGACGGGCTGTCCCGCCAGAAGTAGGGATCCGTTTCGTGATCGAGCGAAACGTCGCCGCCCTGCATCAGATCCGGGATCTGCGCTCGGGTGAACATGGGACGCACCGTGTAGTACTCCATCGTTTCGGGGCCGATGATCACGACGACGTGGCTGGGGCCGATCAGGAAGTTGATCGCGCCCTCGGCGTCCTGCACGTCGCCCTCGGTATCCGAGGGCACCAGGACGAGCTCTCGACCGAGGATGCCGCCGGCCTCGTCGACGGCGAGCTGCGCGGCTTTGGAGCCCTGCACGATCGCGGCGCCGAGATCCGCCTCAAACCCCGTAAACGGCCCGAGCATCCCGAAGGGGATCGGCGCCCCGGTGAACGCCGACGCCCCGGGCGCCAGCGCGAGCACCGCGGCGATCAGGCCGGCGCACCGGATGCCGGTGGCGATCCTCATCGCGCCTCCCCCGTTCCCGCCGTCGCGGGCCGCGCGGGCCGCGTCACGAGAGGTGCCCAACGTAGAGGTCGATCACGGTCTCGTTCTGGAGCAGGTCCGCCCCGGTCCCCTCCACGCGGTTTCTTCCGAGCGCCATCACATAGGCCCAGTCCGCGTGCGCGAGCGTGCCGCGCGTGTTTTGCCCGACCACGACGACCGCCACGCCCGTCTCGCGCACCGCCTCGATGCGCTCCCAGACGGCGGCCTGGAGCAACGGCGACAGGCCGGTGATCGGCTCGTCGAGGAGCAGCACCCACGGGTCGACCATCAGCCCCCGCGCGATCGCCAGCATGCTCCGCTCGCCACCGCTCAGCGTGCCGGCCGGCCGGTGCAGGGCGGCGTGGAGCGCGGGGAAGAGACCGCAGACCTCGGCGATCCGGCGCCGGACCCCGCGGGCGCGGACGTAGCCGCCCATCTCGAGGTTCTCGAGGACGGTCAGCCCGGGGAAGACGTTGGCGACCTGCGGGATGTAGACGATGCCCATCCGCACGAGCGCCTCCGGGGGGGCGCCGGCGACGTCGACGCCGCCCAGCAGCACCTGTCCGCGGTCGGGACGGATGACGCCCGCGACCGCCCGCAGCAGCGTGGATTTCCCTGCGCCGTTTGGACCGACGAGCGCCGTGATCTTCCCCGGGTCGGCGTGGAACTCGACGTCCTCGATGATCGGCGGGCCGAAGTAGCCCGCGGTCAGCCCGTGGACCGCCAGCGCGGGCGCGTCAGGCATGGACCGGCGCCTCGCCGAGGTACGCGTCGATTACCACGCGGTCGGCGCGCAGGGCGGCCAGCGGGCCGGCGGCGATCACCGTCCCGAGCGCCATCACGAGGACGATGTCGCACACCCGCTCGAGAAAGGCCAGGTCGTGCTCGACGATGACGACCGTGACGCCGAGCGCGACGAGGTGCGCGATCGCGTCCGCCAGGCGGGCGCCGAGGACCGGGTTGACGCCGCCCATCGGCTCGTCGAGGATCATCAGCCGCGGCTGGGCCATCGCGATGCGGGCGAACTCCAAGAGGCGCTTCTCCCCGCCGCTCAGGTGCCCGGCCGGTTCGTCCCGCAGATCGAGCAACTGGAACTTCTCGAGCAGGTCGCCGGCCCGCTCCCGATCCGCGCGCTCGGCGCGGCGCAACGCCCCGGCCGCGAAGAACGGCCGCCAGATCGCGTCGCGGCCCCTGGCCGGGGCGGCGAGCATCATGTTCTCCATGACCGTCAGCCCCGGCCACTCGTGGGGGAGCTGAAACGTTCGCATCAGGCCAAAGCGCGCGATGCGGTCCGGCGCCCAGCCTTGAATCTCGCGGCCGGCAAACCGCACCACGCCGGCGTCGGGGGTCGCGAAGCCCGTGATGAGATCGACGGCCGTGCTCTTGCCGGCGCCGTTCGGCCCGATCAGCCCGACGACCGTCCCCTCCCGCACGTCAAACGAGCAGTCGCGCACGACCTCCACGCCGCCGAAGCGCTTCGAGAGCCCGCGCACGTCGAGCAGCGCGGGCCGGGGATCGGCCGCCGGTCGCGCCGCCGTGCGGCCGCGGCCGGGCCGCGCGCGCTCGGGCCACAGCCCCTGGATGCGATACCGCATCGCGACGAGGATCATGAGCCCCAGGAGAATCTCGCGCGCCGCCACCGAGACGTTGGGGTTGCCCCAGAGGGCCGGGATGAAGCGGGTGCTTTCCTGAAACACGACCAGCACGAGGAACACGCCGAGGATGACGCCGCGAATGTTGCCCATGCCGCCGATGAAGATCGCGACGTACAGGTCGAGCGTCTCGGCCGGCGGCCACGCGGTCGGGTTGAACGCGCCCTGGGACGCGGCCAGCAGCGCTCCCCCGAGGCCGCCCAGGGCCGCCCCGATCACGTACGCGGTGAGCTTCAGCGCGTACACGCTCCGGCCGAAGGCGGCGGCGGCCCGTTCCTGCTCCCGCACCGCGCGCAGCGCGCGGCCGAACGGACTCTCGGACAGGCGCTCGAGCAGCACGTAGACGATCGCCAGACACAGCGCGCAGAAGGCGAGGAAGAACAGCGAGTACCCTTGGGGCGAGAGGTGGAGCGTGTCGTTGAACGGCTGCGGCATGCCGTACAGGCCGTCGAACCCGTTGAACAGGGGCGTGTAGTCGCTGATCACCGTCTGCAGCATCAAGACCGCGCTCAACGTCACGATCGCGAAGTAGACCGCACGCAGCCGCCGCAGGGCGATGGCCCCGACGCCGAGCGCGAGCAGGCCCGCGCTCGCGGTCGCGATCAGCGCGGCGAGCGGAAACGGCAGGTGCCACCCGAGCACGTACTGGGCCGGGGCCGGGAGCCGGCCGATGCTCGTCACCATCGCCATGTACGCGCCGATCGCGATGTACCCGTAAAACGCGAAGTCGAGGTCGCCCGCCCAGCCCCAGATGACGTTCAGGCCGAGCGCCATGATCGAGAAGATGCAGCCCTCTGTGGCAAGCGCGATGAGGTACTCCCTCACCCGACGGCGCCCCCGCGGTCGCCGGCGACGAGGCCGGAGGGACGGACGAGCAGGACGAGGACGAGGAGGGCGAAGGCCACCAGCAGCTTGTAGGACGCATCGGCGTACAGCGCGCTGACTTCCATCGCGATCCCGATCAGGAGCGCCGCGGCCAGCGCGCCCTGCGGCCGGCCGAGGCCTCCCGCGACCGCGGCGGCCATCGTGACTAGGAGGAAGGTAAAGCCGAGGCTGGGCGTCAGCGTCCCCAGGGTGACGGCCAGGACGAAGCCCGCAAACCCGGCGACGACACCCGCGAGACACCACGTGCCCTGGATGATGCGGTGTGTCTGGATGCCGGAGACGCGCGCCAGGTCGCGGTTGTCGGCGATCGCGCGCAGGGCCTTCCCGAACTTGGTGTGATGCAGCAGGACGTACAGCAGCAGCATCACGACGAGCGCGGCGGCCATGCTCTGCTCGTCCCGGAGCGTCCAGAGGAACGGGCCGACGCGGTTCGAATCCTCCGCCGGCAGCGCGTACGCGAGGCTCGCGCCGCCGAAGACGAGCAAGATGATGTTTTGCAGCACGAGCGAGACCGCGAGGGTGCCGATGAAGATCGCCGTGGTCCTCACGCGCGCCCGCAGGAACGGTTCGATCATGGCGGCGTTGATCCCCCAGCCGATGGCGCCGCCGATCAACGCCGCCGCCAGCGCCGCCACGGCGAGGCTGTGGCTCCACCGGGTCGCCACGTACCCCGCGTAGGCCCCGTACGTCAAGAGCTCACCGTGCGCGAGATTGGGGATGCGGCTCACCGCATACTGGAGGGTAAAGGCGATCGCCGAGAGGGCCAGCACGCCCCCGGTCACCAAGCCAAAGCCGATCCCCAGGCCGACCCGCTCCATCGCATCCCCCGTGCCCGTAGGGCAGTCGTCCCCGAGGAATTATGCCCACCGGGTCCACGGCCCGGACCGTGTCGGCCGAAACGCCGTGGCGCCGCGGACCGTCCCTCGCGGTGCGTGCATGCCGGCGAGTTCAGCGCACCGTCTTGAGACCGGCGTCGGTGTTGCGGGGAGACTAGGGGAAGAGATGCGCGCGGGTCGTCTCGACGGACGGGCGCGGCAGCCAACGGAGCGCCCTGAGCGCGCCGGGGCTGTGGACGCCCCGCCCTCGCTCGACCTGGCTCCGAGGGGGAGGGAACGAGGCACGCGGCGGGAGGCGTCGCCGAGACCGCGGCGCGGGCAGGGGCGGGTGGGACGGCTCAGCGGAAGGATGGTCCTCTCGAGGGGCCACGGGGCGCCCGCCCGCGGTGCGGGAATTCTTTCGAATCGATGGAACCCGCGGGGCACCGGCACCGTTGTTGGGTACAGAACGCAACACGCGCGGACCGTCCCGAAGCGCACGCGTGGCATCCAACAGACAATGCAGCGCCCCTGCATACGCGCTTCGGAATCCTGGGGGCTGTCGGAGGCAAGCGGGAATGGTAAGAATGCGATATGCCGAGCTGCTCGTGATCGTCGCGCTCGTCGCGGCGGTGGGCGGCGGCGCGGGCGCGGCGTGGTCCCTGCACGCGGCCCCGCACGCTGTCGAGGCCGCGGTGGTGCCGGTCCAACCGTTGCCGGATACCGGATCGCGGAGTCCGTTCGTGGCCGCGGTCGCGATGGTGCGTCCGGCGGTGGTCAACATCAGCACGGTGCAGACCGTGCAGTCCTCGGACACGATGCCGATGAACCCGTTCTTCGGCGCGTTCCCGGGGATGCCGTCCGGGCCGACGCAGGAGAAGGCGATCGGATCGGGCGTGATCGTCAGCCCGGAGGGCTACATCTTGACGAACGCGCACGTCGTGCAGGGCGCGCAGAAGTTGACCGTCACCCTGCTCGACGGCCGGACGTTCAACGGGACCGTGGTGGGCGCCGACACGGCGACCGACCTGGCGGTCGTGCGGAT
>Ga0209415_10020975_pt1 | contig 10101 bp, 7 predicted proteins | sample PeaSoiSIISIP2007_FD_187696 | JGI IMG/M metagenome (GOLD analysis project Ga0209415, IMG submission 187696) | Peat soil microbial communities from Weissenstadt, Germany - SII-SIP-2007 (SPAdes) (version 2) | ecosystem: Environmental > Terrestrial > Soil > Wetlands > Peat | place: Germany...
CCCCCCATCCGCAGGCGGACGGCAAGCCCTGCGTCGTCGGCAATTGCCAGGCCGGATGGGCGATCATGATCCTGGCGGCCATCCAGCCGGAGCTGTTCGGCCCGATCATCGTCGCGGGGTCGCCCATGTCGTACTGGGCCGGGGTCCGCGGCAAGAACCCGATGCGCTACTCCGGCGGCGTGCTCGGGGGCAGCTGGCTCACCGCGCTCACCAGCGACCTCGGCGGCGGCAAGTTCGACGGCGGCTGGCTGGTGCAGAACTTCGAGGGCATGAACCCGGCGAACACGCTGTGGACCAAGCAGTACAACGTCTATGCCAATGTCGACACCGAGGCATCGCGAAGGATTGGGGTCAGCTCGACTTCCTCGTCCGTTCGATCGCATTCTCGCCGCGGGAAGCCCTGCAGGGCCGCGTCGTCGACGTCGAGCGGGACGGCTTTCTGACCACCATGGAGGTGTCGTGCTGGTCGTTCATCCGCATGGCGCATCTCGCCGAGCCGCTGATGAAGAACGGCGGGACCTTGTTCACCATGACCTACTACGGCAGCCAGATGGTCGTGGAGAACTACAACATCATGGGGGTCGCCAAGGCCGCCCTGGAGAGCGCGGTGCGCTACATCGCAGCCGAGCTCGGCCCCAAGGGCATCCGCGTCCACGCCATCTCCCCGGGCCCGCTGGCGACCCGCGCCGCGTCGGGAATCCCCGACTTCGACGAGTTCCTGGAGAAGGCGAAGGCGCCCGCGCGCGCCCTGGTGAGCATCGACGACGTCGGCAAGGCCACCGCGTTCCTCGCGCTCGACGGCGCCCGACTGATCACCGGCGAGACGATGTACATCGACGGAGGCTACCACATCATGGATCAGGTATGGCCGTTTGCGCGATTGCCTGAGGTTGCGTCCGACTCAGCAGCGCCGTTTGATCGACATCAAAGCCGGTGGGCTCAGTCTTCGCAAGTATGACCTTCGAAGCGGTCAGTGGGATGAGGCGCGTGGCGGCGGGAGAACGGGAGGCTCGAATGCGTGTTGCGACGTGCACGATGGTCATCGTCTGCGTTTTTGGGCTTTCCGCGCAAGCCCAGCAGCCAGCGCCCGCAGCCGCTGCCGTCGGCACCGTCCTCGCCGAGCGCAAGCCGGTCGCCAAGACGCTCGACTTCGTCGGCCGCGTCGAAGCGGTCGAACGGGTCGAGATCAGGGCGCGGGTCACCGGCTATCTGGAAGAGGCCCTGTTCAAGGAGGGCGACCTGATCAAGGAAGGCGCTCCGCTGTACCGGATCGAGAAGGGGCTGTTCCAGGCCGCGGTGGAGCAGGCCCAGGGCTCCCTGGAGCGCAGCCAGTCGGCGAAGGTCCTGACCGAGATCCAGCTGCAGCGCGCCGAGGAGCTGCTGGCGAGAAACTCCGGGACCGTGGTGGCGCGCGACCAGGCGCTCGCCGCCGATCAGCAGGCGAAAGGCTCGATCCTGATCGACCAGGCCAACCTCGAGACCGCCAAGATCAATCTCGGCTATACCGACATCACGGCGCCGGTTTCCGGCAAGGTCGGCCGCAGCGCGCTGACCAAGGGCAATGTGGTCACTCCGCAGACCGCACCTCTGACCATCATCGTCAGCCAGGACCCGATGTATGTGACCTTCCCGGTGAGCCAGCGCGAGTTCATGCGCGCCCAGGAGGCGGGCCACGGCGTCGACGTCAAGGGCATCAAGGCGCAGCTGCGCTTCGCCGACGGCTCGGTTTACAAGCATCCGGGCCAGATCAATTTCGTCGACGTGACGGTCGATCGCGCCACCGACACGGTGCTGGTGCGCGCGAGCTTTCCCAACCCCGACTTCGCGCTGATCGACGGCCAGCTGGTGCGCGTGGGGCTGGAAAGCGGCACGGCGCAAGAAAAAGTCGTCATTCCGCAGGCGGCGCTGATCGCCGATCAGCAGGGCGTCTACGTCTTCGTCGTCGATGACGGCAAGGCGGCGATTCGCCGGGTCAAGCCGGGGGGAGAGAGTGGACCCGGCATCGTGATCGACGCAGGGCTCTCGGGCGGCGAGCAGGTGATCGTCGAAGGGCTGCAGAGCCTCCGCCCGGGCGCCCCGGTGCTGGCAACGCCGTTGCAGACCATCGGCCGGAGCTGATCCCATGCTGTCCGCGATCTTCGTCGACCGTCCGCGGCTCGCCATCGTCATCGCCGTCGTCACCACCATCGCCGGCGCCCTGGCGTTCCTGGCGATGCCGGTCGCCCAGTATCCCGATATCGTGCCGCCTCAGGTCTCGGTCACGACCATGTATCCGGGGGCCAATTCCGCCGTGGTCGATGCCACCGTCGCCCAGCCGATCGAGGCGCAGGTCGTCGGCGTCGACAAGATGATCTACATGAAGAGCACCAGCGGCGACGACGGCAGCTACACGCTGACCGCCTCGTTCGAGCTCGGCACCAATCCGGACATCAATACGGTCAACGTCAACAACCGGGTGCAGACCGCGCTCGCCCTGCTGCCGCCCGAGGTCCAGCGCCAGGGCATCAACGTCAAGAAGAAGTCGACCGCGATCCTCGCCTTCGTCACCCTGTATTCGCCGAAGCACACCTACGATCCGCTGTTCATTTCGAACTACGTCACCATCAACCTGCTCGACCAGATCAAGAGCACGCCCGGTGTCGGTGACGCGTACCTGTTCGCCGCCCAGGACTATGCGATGCGCGCCTGGGTGCGGACCGACCTGCTGACCGGGCTCAACCTGACGACCGGCGACATCATCAACGCGATCCAGTCGCAGAACGTCCAGGCGGCGGTCGGGCGCGTCGGCGCCCGGCCGATCTCCGACGACCAGCAGCTGCAGCTCAACATCCAGACCAAGGGCCGCCTGAGCTCGGTGGCGGACTTCGAGAACATCGTGGTGCGGACCAATCCCGACGGCTCCGTGCTGCGCCTGCGCGACGTCGCGCGGCTCGAGCTCGGCGCCGCCAACCTCGACCGCGACACCCGGTTCAACGGCGAGGACGCCGCCGCCGTGGTGATCTACCAGTCGCCGGGAAGCAACTCGCTCGCCACCGTCAAGGCCGTGCGCGCCAGGCTCGCGGAGCTCGAGAAGCGCTTCCCGGAAGACCTCGCCTGGAAGGTGACGTACGATCCGACGATCTTCGTCACCGACACCGTGCACGAGGTGCAGAAGACGCTGCTCGAGGCCTTCGTGCTCGTCGTCCTGGTGGTCTTCCTGTTTCTCGGCAGCTTCCGTGCGACCCTGATCCCGACGCTCGCGGTTCCGGTGAGCCTGATCGGCACGTTCATCGCGCTCAAGGCCGTCGGGTACTCGGCCAACACGGTCTCGCTGCTCGCCATCGTGCTCGCCATCGGCATCGTCGTCGACGACGCGATCGTGGTGGTGGAGAACGTCGAGCGGGTGATGGAGGAGAATCCCGAGCTGTCGCCGGGCGAGGCCACCAAGCGGGCGATGGCGGAGATCACGGCGCCGATCATCGCCATCACCATGGTGCTGCTCTCGGTCTTCGTGCCGGTGGCGTTCATACCGGGCATCTCCGGCGAGCTGTTTCGTCAGTTCGCCGTGACGGTCGCGGTGGCGATGCTGCTCTCCGCGATCAACGCGCTGACGCTGTCTCCGGCGCTGTGCGGCGTCATGCTGCGGCCGCATCACGGGCCGCGGCGCGGCGTCATCGGCTGGATGATGCGGTCGATCGACTGGGTGCGCGACCGTTACGGCGCGATCGTCGCGCGGATCGTCCGCTTCTCCGTCATCGGACTGGCGATGGTCGCAGTCGCCGCCGTCGGGGTCGTCGGCCTGGCCAAGGTCACGCCCACCGGGTTCGTGCCCGAGGACGACCAGGGCGCGATCTTCGTCATCGTCCAGCTGCCGGGCGGCGCATCGGTCGGGCGGACGTCCGAGGTGATGCGCAAGGCCGAGGCCATCGTCAAGGAGGACCCGGCGACCGCCGAGTACACCTCGATCATCGGGCTGAACTTCATCGACAACTACTCGCAGCCGAATGCCGGGTTCATGGTGGTGACCTTCAAGCCGTTCGAGCACCGCAAGGAGGCCTCCCTGGGGGCCCCCGAGGTGATCGCACGGCTGGGCGCAAAGTTCCGCGAGATCCCGGGCGGAACCGTGGTACCGCTGGCACCGCCGCCGATCGTCGGCCTCGGCACCGGGGGAGGCTTCACCTATGTGCTCGAGGATTTGCGCGGCGGCGATCCGAAGGAGCTCGCGCAGGTCCAGCGCGGGCTCGTCGTCGCGGCGAACCAGAACTCGCAATTGCGGCGCGTGTTCAGCACGTTCTCGGCGACGAATCCGTCCATCTACCTGGATATCGATCGCGACAAGGCGCAGATCCTCGGCGTCCAGCTCAAGGACGTGTTCCAGGCGCTGCAGGCGTCCCTCGGCGGCTATTTCATCAACAACCTGAACCTGTTCGGCCGCACGTGGCAGGTCCAGGTGCAGGCCGAGGCCGCCGACCGGTCGAGCATCGACGACATCTATCGGATCAACGTGCGCAACGCCGAGGGAAAGATGATCCCCCTGCGCAGCCTGGCGGAGACCCGCCTGGTGGTCGGCCCTCCGGCGCTGATCCGCTACAACAACCTGCGCGCCGTGACGATCCAGGGCGGGCCCGCGCCCGGCGTCTCGTCCGGTCAGGCCCTGAAGGCGCTCGAGGAGGTGGCGGCGAAGACGCTGCCGCCGGGCTTCGCCGGCGAGTGGACCGACACGGCGTTCCAGGAAAAGCGCGCCGAGGGCAAGACTGCGATCATTCTCGGCTTCGCCGTGCTGTTCGCATACCTCTTCCTCGTCGGGCTGTACGAAAGCTGGACGATCCCGGTCCCGGTCCTGCTGTCGGTGACGATCGGGATCCTCGGGTCGTTCGCGGCCATCGTTCTCACCGGCCTGACGCTCGATCTCTACGCCCAGATCGGCATGGTGGTGCTGATCGGGCTCGCCGCCAAGAACGGCATTCTGATCGTCGAGTTCGCCAAGGAGAAGCGCGAGCACGGCATCGCGCTGCTCGAGGCGGCGACGGAAGGTGCTCGCCTGCGCTTCCGGCCGGTGATGATGACGTCCTTCGCCTTCATCCTCGGGCTCTACCCGCTGGTGGTGGCGCAGGGCGCGTCCGAGCTGGCACGGCGCGGCGTCGGCACCCCGGTGTTCGGCGGGATGATCCTCGCCTCCTTCGTCGGCATCTTCGCGATCCCGCCGCTCTACGTGATGTTCCAGGCGATTCGCGAGCGACTGCGGCCCGGCGCGCGGCCCGCCAAGGTCATGGAGAAAACGCGAGCGTCCACCGCGGTCGGCGAGATCAAGCCTTCTGCGCCGACCGCGGCGGAATGAGCGAGCCAATTCCGCGCCCGGTATCGCAAACCTGTCGCCGTGGTCGGCGCCCCGGCGCCATTCCGCGGCGAGCCGTCAAAACCTTGGGAGAACACACATGAGGAATTTCCGCCAAGCCACCGTTGGACTGCTGATGCTCCTGGGCGGCACGCTGATGGCCGCTCCGGCGTCGGCCATCGACCTGACCGGCGCGTGGGCGACGGATACGGCGCAGTGCGCCAACGTGTTCAAGAAGAAAGGGAAGCAGCTCGTGTTTGCCGAGCTGTCGGATCTGCATGGAAGCGGTTTCGTGATCGAGGACAACAAGATCCGCGGCAAGTCCGCCCGCTGCACGATCAAGTCCAGGACCGAGGACGGCGCGACGTTGAACCTTCTGGCGGCCTGCGCGACCGACATCATGCTGTCGAGCGTCCAGTTCAGCCTGAAGGTGCTCGACGACAACAGCATCTCCCGCCTCTTCCCCGGAATGCCGGGGATGGAAGTCACATACTATCGTTGCTCGTTCCAGTGACCACGTTCATCACGGCCGGCCCCGAGGGGCCGGCCGCCGGTGGCCGGAGCGTCCGGCAAGGACGCAGCAGGGTGCGCTCAAATGCCCATGTGGCTGATTCCCATGGTCTACGCCGTCGGCAGCATGGCCGTCGGCATCTGGCTGCCGCGTCTCGAGAGGGCCTATCTCGGGTCCTACACCCTCGATATGTCGGTTTCTTCGGCCCAGGCGTACCTGTCGGCCGGAGCATCGGGCATGATGGCGCTGACCGGGATCGTGTTCTCCATCGCCTTCGTGATGGTGCAGTTCAGCGCCATCGCCTACTCACCTCGCCTCGTTCTCTGGTTCGCGCGCGACTATACGCTCTTCCATTCATTAGGTGTCTTCGTCGCCACCTTCGTTTATGCGCTGTGCACGCTCGCCTGGGTGGATCGCGGCGGATCCGCGACGGTGCCGTTGTTCTCGTCCATTCTGGCCGCCGCAATGCTCATGCTGAGCATCCTTCTGTTCTCCCGCCTCGTTCAACGACTGAGCGATCTTCAGATCGCGAACGTGCTGCACATGATCGGAGACAAGGGGCGCGAGGTCATCCGCGACATGTTCCAGGCCGCCGACACGCGGCCGAACGGACGCGCCAACGTGAAGATCGAGCCCGCCGAGGAGGCTTGCCGCGGGCCGATCACGCAGACGCTCAGACACGCCGGCGGGCCGCGTACGATCGCCAGGCTCGATGTCGCCGCCCTGGTGAACCTCGCCCGCGAGGCCGAGGCGGTCATCGTGATGGAAAGCGCGGTCGGCGACACCCTGGTAGACGGTGCGCCACTGTTGCGCGTTCACGGACCCGGGAAGCAACTGTCGGAGCGCTTGCTGCGGCGCGCCATCCGTCTCGAGATGGAGCGCACATTCGAGCAGGATCCGAAATACCCGCTCCGGCTCCTGGTCGACGTCGCCATCAAGGCGCTGTCTCCCGCCATCAATGATCCGACGACGGCCGTGCAGGCGATCGACCAGATCGAGGATCTGCTGCGACGGCTGGGGCGAGCCGGGTTCGATACCGGCCATGCCACGGATGTCAACGGGGACGTTCGTCTGGTCATCCCCATGCCGACATGGAACGACTACCTGACGCTCGCCCTCGACGAGATCCGGCAGTACGGCGCCGGCTCCGTCCAGGTGATGCGTCGGTTGCGATCGGCGCTCGCCGCAGTGGCCGAATCGCTGCACAGCGCCGATCGGGCCGAGGCCGTGCGGAAGTATCTCACCCATCTCGATCTGGCGATCGATCATTCGCCGCTCGACGCCGAGGATCGGACCGTGGCCCGGCAGGAGGACCGCCAGGGACTTGGGCTGACCCGCAGGAGAGTCGAGGAGAGGCCTGTCGAGCCGGCCGGCGCGGCGACGGCGGCTCCCGGCCCCCGCACCTGATGGGAGCGGCGCGCGCAGCCGGCGTCGACCGCCGCTACCGGTACAAACGGAATTCCGGGCGGCCGGGGCCGACCCGGTCCCGGATGCCGCGAGGAGCCTCGCCGTGACGCAGCAACCTGCCACCCTGACCCACTCGACCCTCAAGACACCGAGGGCGGCGGCCATTGCCGGCATCCTCTTCTCGGTCCTGCTGCTCGTCGCGTTCCTGTTGCTTCGCCTGTCGGTGCCGGCCGATCCTCTCGAGCCGGGCGCCTGGCTCGGCAGCAGGTCCGGCGCCGTCACCATCGGGCTCAATCTGGTGCCGTTCGCCGGCGTCGCCTTCCTGTGGTTCATCGGCGTGGTGCGCGACCGGCTCGGCGAGCGGGAGGACCGCTTCCTCGCCACCGTGTTCTTCGGCAGCGGCCTCCTGTTCCTCGCCACGCTCTTTACGGCCGCGGCCGTCGTCGGCGCGGTCATCCTGGCCTTCGAGGTCGCGCCGCAATTGCTGATCGGCTCCGCGGCGTTCCATCTCGGCCGTGCGCTCGCCTACAGCCTCGTCAACGTCTACATGATCAAGATGGCGGCCGTGTTCGTGATCACCACCTCGACGGTCGCGATGTATACCGACATTGCCCCGCGCTGGATGGCGATCCTCGGATACCTGGTGGCGCTGGTGCTCATATTCGGAAGTTTTTACGTCGATTGGGCACTGGTCGTCTTCCCCTTGTGGGTCCTGCTGGTCAGCCTCCATATCCTGCTCGACAACCTTCGACCGCGGGCGCCCGCCGGGCTTTCCGGCCATTCCGTTCACGACGCCGTTGATCCAGGTCGATGAATCGGTTTCTCAAACAGGCATCGGCCCGCATGCGCCCACATCGCATGAGATCCTCATGAGCCCTTCGACGCTGCCACCGAACGACGCGGCGCGGCACTGGCGTCTGCCCGTCCTCCAGTGGGCGGCGCAATACCGCGCCGGCTGGCTCGCCGGCGACGTCGTCGCCGGCGTGACGCTTGCGGCCTACGCGATCCCGGTTTCTCTCGCCTATGCCGGGCTGGCGGGTTTGCCGCCGCAGGTCGGCGTGTACGGCTACCTGCTGGGTGGGCTCGGCTACGCCCTGCTCGGGTCGTCGCGGCAATTGGCGATCGGGCCCACCTCCGCCATCTCGCTGATGATCGCCGGAACGGTGGGGGCGATGGCGGAGGGCGACGCGCAACGCTATGCCGAGATCGCCAGCCTCGCCGGCTTCACGGTGGCGGCCCTTTGCCTGATCGCCTGGCTGCTGCGACTGAGCGTGCTCGTCAAGCTGATCAGCGACAGCATTCTCGTCGGCTTCAAGGCGGGCGCCGGGCTGACCATTGCGATGACCCAGTTGCCGAGCCTGCTCGGCGTGGCAGGCGGCGGGCACAATTTCTTCGAGCGGGCGGCGTTGCTGGGAGGCCAGCTCGGCCAGACGCAGATCCTCACGCTTGCCGTTGGCTCCGCGGCGATCGTGCTGCTCGTCGCCGGCGAGCGCCTGCTGCCGGGAAAGCCGGTCGCGCTCGGCGTGGTCGCGCTGGCGATCGTCGCCGCATCCGTGCTCGGGCTCGGGGCTCTCGGGGTGGCGACGACGGGTCGGATTCCACCTGGCCTGCCGCGCCTGGACGGCCCGGCGCTGCGGCTGCGCGACGTCGAGGGCATCGTTCCGCTGGCGAGCGGATGCCTGCTGCTCGCCTATATCGAGGGCGTCTCGGCGGCCCGCGCCTTCGCGGCAAAGCACGGATACGCCCTCGACCCGCGGCAGGAGCTTCTCGCCCTCGGCGCCGCCAACCTGGCGACGGCGCTCGGACACGGCTATCCGGTGGCCGGCGGACTGTCGCAGTCGGCGGTGAACGACAAGGCGGGCGCCCGCAGCCCGCTCGCTCTCGTCTTCGCCTCGGTGACGCTGGCGTTGTGCCTGCTGTTCCTCACCGGCCTGCTGGAGAGCCTGCCGAAGGCCGTCCTGGCCGCGGTGGTGCTGACCGCGGTGTCTGGATTGCTGGACTTTCCGGCGCTGCTCCGCATGTGGCGGGTGAGCCGTCTGGATTTCTTCGCCGCGGCGATTGCGCTTCTCGCCGTGCTGCTGCTCGGGATCCTGCAGGGCATTCTGCTCGCCGCGCTCGCCTCCATCCTGATGCTGCTGCTCCGCGTATCGCGTCCGAACGTGGCGTTCCTCGGCCGCGTGCCCGGGACGCACACCTACTCCGACTTCGCACGCCATCCCGAGAACGAGCCCCTGCCCGGCGTCATCGCCTTTCGTCCCGAAGCGTCGCTGATCTACGTCAACGCCGAGTTCGTCCTCCAATCCGTGCTGAACCGCCTTCACGCGGCTGGTCCAACGGACCTCCGCCTGGTGGTCTGCGATCTCTCGGCCTCGCCCTATCTCGATCTTGCCGGCTCGCGCACGCTCCACGAGCTCCACCGCGAGCTCGCCGCGCGCGGCATCGCGCTACGCGTCGTCGGCGCGCACGGATCGGTGCGCGACCTGCTGCGCGCCGACGGCATCGGCGAAAAGGTCGGGGGCCTCGACAGGGTCGCGACGCTGGACGCTCTGCTCGAGGACGCGCCGCCGTAGAGGCTTCCGACCGCCGGCCATCGTTGCCGGGGCATGCCGCGTGTGTGCTTGAGCTGGATCAATGCGGCTCGCGCGTTCAGGTATTTCCCGCCGCGGCTCCCGATCCGAGCCGCCGACATGCCTAACCCCAAAACTCGTCCACAGCCGCAAGCCGCGACCGCCCCCCAATGCCCTGTCTCCTGAAGATCGAGCGGCAACAGGCAAAGCCCTGCCGAAAGGGTCTCGCGTGCCGAGCACGGCTCGCGGAAACCCGGCAAAGGCCGAGCGCTGGTCGGATGCTGATCGATTGAAGGAGCTGG
>Ga0209415_10020976_pt1 | contig 10101 bp, 7 predicted proteins | sample PeaSoiSIISIP2007_FD_187696 | JGI IMG/M metagenome (GOLD analysis project Ga0209415, IMG submission 187696) | Peat soil microbial communities from Weissenstadt, Germany - SII-SIP-2007 (SPAdes) (version 2) | ecosystem: Environmental > Terrestrial > Soil > Wetlands > Peat | place: Germany...
CCTTTCCGGCCCCGCCGCCGGCGTGATCGGCGCCGCCGCGCTGGTGCGCGCAACCGGCGTCGATCGCTTCATCACGTTTGATATGGGCGGCACCTCGACCGACGTGTCCCTGTTCGACGGCCGCGCCGCCATCCGCACACTAAGCCATCCCGGCGGCTACGCCGTCCGCACCCCGGTGATCGATATCCACACCGTCGGCGCGGGCGGCGGCTCGATCGCGGCGGTCGACGCCGGCGGCTCGCTCAAGGTCGGCCCGGAAAGCGCGGGCGCCGATCCGGGACCGGCCTGCTATGGACGCGGTGCCGCGCCGACCGTCACCGACGCCAACCTGATCGCCGGGCGGCTGGTGGCCGAGAATTTCCTGGGCGGCGCGATGCGCCTTTATCCCGAGCGCGCCGCAAAAGCGATCGCTGCGCTGGGCCGTGCGATGCGCACCGACGCGATCGGCGCGGCCAGCGGAGTTATCCGCGTGGTCAACGCCAACATGGAACGCGCGGTGCGCGTCATCACCGTCGAGCGCGGCTTCGACCCGCGCGATTTCGCGCTGATGGCGTTTGGTGGGGCGGGCCCGATGCACGCCTGCGAGCTCGCGCTCGACCTCGGCATCCGGCATATCGTGCTGCCACGCAATCCGGGATTGCTCTGCGCGTGGGGCGCGTTGCAGGCGCCGCTGGGACGCGAATACTCGCTCACCGTGCGCGAGACCTCGCCCAACTACCTTCATCTTGCCCGCCGCCTCGCCGCGCGCGCGGCGCCGATGGTCACCCGCGCACGGCGCGAACTCGCCGCCGAAGGTGCGAGGCGCGCGCAAATCCGCGTCGAGCTTTTTGCTGACGTGCGCTATCGCGGTCAATCCTACGAAATTGAGGTGCGGCTCACTCCGCACTTCGCCGCGGAGTTCCACGCGGCCCATCGCCGCATCTTCGGCCACGCCGCGCCCGAGGCCGCGGTCGAAGTTGTCAACTTACGCCTCCGCGCGACTGCGCCCGGCGCCGTCGCCGCACCCGAGCGTCTTGCGCGCTCGCGTGGGCAGACGTCGCCGTCGCCCGTGCGCCGTATCCAGGTCATCACCGACGGACGTACGGCCGGCGGACGTACGCGCGCGGTGCCGGTTTACGCGCGCGATGCGATCGGTGCGGGCGCCAGGATTCGCGGACCGGCGATCGTGGTCGAACTCAGCGCCACCGCCTACGTCGCGCCCGAGTTTGCGCTGCGCGCCGACGGCTTCGGCAACCTGCACCTGGAGGCGTGAGCATGAAGCGCGCGATGAAACTCGACCCGGTTACGCTTGCGGTGATGAACAATCGGCTCGCGGCGATCGCCGAGGAGATGGGCGTAGTGCTGGGTCAGACCGGCTTCTCGCCCAATATCAAAGAGCGCCACGATTTTTCGTGCGCGCTGTTCGACGGCGGCGGCGAACTGGTGGCGCAGGCCGCCCATATCCCGGTCCATCTCGGCTCTACGCCGCTTTCCGTGCGCGCCGCGATCGAACGGCTGGAGCTTGGCCCAGGCGACGTCGCCGCGGTCAACGATCCGTTTGCCGGCGGAACCCATCTGCCGGACCTCACCCTGGTCGCTCCGATCTTCCTTGGCAACGAGCGCCGCCCGTTCGCGTTCGCCGCCAACCGCGCCCATCACGCCGATATCGGCGGAATGGCGCCGGGCTCGATGGCGCTCTCTACCGAGATTTACCAGGAGGGTTTTCGCCTGCCCCCGGTCCATCTCGTGCGCGCAGGCGAGCCAGCGCGCGACGTGCTGGAACTGTTCTTCGCCAATACGCGAGTGCGCGAGGAACGCGAGGGCGATCTGCGCGCACAAATCGCGGCGCTCAATGTCGGCGCCGAGCGGTTGCGCGGGCTGGTGGCGGCGAACGGGCGGGCGCAGGTAGCCGCGGCGATGGCAGCTCTCAAAGACTACGCGGACCGCCTGATGCGCGCGACGCTTCGCCGTTTGCGGCCGGGTCTGTACCGCGCGGTCGATTACCTTGACGACGACGGCGTCGGTACCGGGCCGATCGAAATCCGGGTTGCGATTCGGATCGGCGGCGGGCGCGCGATCGTCGATTTCACCGGCTCCGCGCTGCAGGTGCGCGGCTCGGTGAACGCCAACTATGCGATCACGCTGTCGGCGACCTTCTACGTGATGAAATGCCTGGCGGCAGAAGCGGTGCCGGCCAACGAGGGGCTGATGCGGCCGATCCGGGTGATCGCGCCACCCGGCTCGATCGTCAACGCGCTGGCGCCCGCCGCCGTCGCGGGCGGCAACGTCGAGACCTCGCAGCGGATCGTCGACGTACTGCTGCGCGCGCTCGCGGCCGCCGCACCCGACCGCATTCCCGCGGCCAGCTCCGGTTCGATGTCGAACATGACGCTGGGCGGCTACGACTCGATCCGCGCGCGGCATTTCTCGTACTACGAAACGATCGCGGGTGGCGCCGGCGCGGCCCCTGGCCATCCCGGCGCCGCCGGTCTGCATACGCACATGACCAACACGCTCAACACGCCGATCGAGGCGCTGGAAGCCTACTACCCGATGCGTATAACCGAGTACCGGGTGCGTCGCGGCTCCGGCGGCCGCGGTGCGGCCGCCGGCGGCGACGGACTGATTCGCGAGCTGGAGTGCCTGGTGCCGGCGACGCTGAGCCTGCTGACCGACCGGCGCATCACTCAGCCCTGGGGTCTTGCCGGCGGCGGCCCCGGCAAGCCCGGCGCGAACTACCTGGTGCGCGAGGGGCGGCGAATCAAACTGCCCGGCAAGGCCAACGAGCGGCTGCTGACGGGCGAGCGCGTGCGCATCGAGACTCCCGGTGGGGGCGGATGGGGCCGCGCGCGGCGCGGCCCCATCCGCCCCCGCTGACGCAGTGAAACAGGCGGGCTCTGCCGCGCGGCAGGCCGGACGACGGCTCCGCCGTCATCCCGCCTGCCCGCGCATCTTCACATGACCTTCAATTCGCGCAGCCGCCGGCGCGTCGACGCGTCCACGCCCAACTCGTCGAGAATCTCCTCGTTATGCGCGCCGAGCGCCGACGCGCCATGGCGGATGCTGAGCGGCGTGCGCGAGTACTTGACCGGCGGCGCCGAAATCGGCACCGCCGTGCCGTCCTCCTGCACCACCGGCCGCAGCATCTCGCGCTCGATCACCAGTGGATCGCGCGCCGCCTCGGCGTAGGTCCGCACCGGCCCCGCCGGAATTCCCTCGCTCGCGCAGATCTTCAGCACCTCGTCGACGGTCTGCTCCGCCATCCACTCGGCCATCATCGCGTTGACCTCGCCGCGACGCCGTACGCGCTCGATCCGGGTCGCGTAATGCGGATCGGCGCCGACTTCGGCGCGGCCGATCACGCCGGCGAGCTTGCGCCAGTGCGCGTCGAGCAGCACGGCGAAGAACACGTCACCGTCGCGGCATCGGAAGACCCCGACCGGCGCCGAGTAGTGCGACTCATTGCCCATCCGCGGCTGCTCGAGACCCATCGCGCCCAACGTCAGCATCCCGTTGGACTGAAACAGCAGCGTATCCATCAGCGCAACATCGATATGCTGGCCCTCGCCGGTGGCATCGCGATGGCGCAGCGCGGCCAACGCGGCGAGCGCGCCGTGCAGTCCGGCGACGTCGTCGCCGATATACGTCCCGCATCGCACCGGCCGACCGTCGGGCTCTCCGTTGTGCGACATGAAGCCGCAGGCCGCCTCGGCCACCGGGTCGTAGCCGGGACGTTCGTGTCCCGGTCCCCACTGCCCCCATCCGCTTATCGAGACGTAAACGATATCCGGCTTGACCAGCCGCACATCCGCGTAGCCGACGCCCCATCCGGCGAGCGTCCCCGGCCGAAAGTTCTCGACCACGATGTCCGAGCGCGCGGCGAGCTTCAGAAAAATGTCGCGGCCCTCGGACTGGCGCAAATCGAGCGTCAGGCTGCGCTTGTTGCGGTTGACGGTCGCATGCAGGTAGCCGACCTTGCCGGTAACAAACGGCGGGAGGCGGCGCGTGACCTCGCCGCCCGGCTCTTCGACCTTGATAACGTCGGCGCCAAGGTCGGCGAGCATGCAGGCGCACATCGGTCCCGCCCAACTGGTCGTCGCCTCCAGCACGCGCATTCCGCCAAGCGGTCCAGGGATGTCGCGGCGCGCCTCGCGCCAGAAATCATCTTTCTTCATCTGTTTCACCAACGTTCACGGCGCCTCCGATGTCGGCGCTCCGTCCATTGCTGACGCGGCATCGATAGCCTTACGTGACACCAGAAGTCAGCCTTGTCCCTTCTTCACCGACACTCGCGACGCGCCTCCGTTGTCGGCGCTGCATCCATAGTGAAGGCGAATCGTACTGCGGCTCTGGCGGCGATCACAAACGCGCACGCTGGCGCGGGCCATTTCGCGCGATTACTCTGGGCACAAGCTTTTTACACGGACTGAAGAGCGAAACGAGCCGAAGAGAGAGCAGATGGCGGAGTCGCAGTTCTGGATCGGAGTACATGGCATAATCGCCGACCGCGGGCGCCTCGTGGTGCTGCGGCGCGCGGCGCGGATGCCCTACCGGCCGGGCCATTGGGACCTTCCCGGCGGCCATCTGACGCTCGGCGAGAGCTTCGAGGAGTGCCTGGCGCGCGAAGTCGGCGAGGAGACCGGATTGACGATCGAGATCGAGCGCGCGCTCGGACTCTACAAAGCGCCGCCGGACCCATACGTCCAGGCGCTCTTCGCGTGCCGGCCGGCGGACGCGCGCCGTGAACTCATCCTGATGCCCAACGAGCACGTCGAGGGCCGATGGATTACGGTCGAGGAACTCGCGCGGATGCGCGACGTGATTCCTTATCTTGAAGGGATGCTGCGGCGCGGAATGCTGGATTACCTGAGGTAGAAAGCTGAACCAGACCGACATGGCCGTTCACGAAGGGCCCCCACCAAAAATCGGTCTCCGGTATAGGGGCCGCTCGCGAGGGTAATGGCTGAATCAGGCCACCCTTGCCTTGAAATCAGGCCACGTAACCGATAACGAGGCCCCGCCAAGCTGCTGCGCTCGCCCCGACCGGCTCGATTTCAATTCTGCGCCAAAGCGAGTATTGTTCTCCAGGGAACATGTTCTCCACAGAACATCACGCGCCATGACCACCATCGAGAAAATCACCGAGAAACTCGACGAGATTGCCTCGCGCTCGTCCACAAGGCGTGATGTCGGGCAACTGGTCGATGCCCTGAGGGGCGCGGTATCGACGATTGCAATGCTCGGGGCTCCGCCGACTCGGATGACGCCAAAAGAGCGCCTCAAAATATGCGACGACGCTATCGAACGGATTGCGCAAGAGCTTGGGGCCTAGAAAGAAGGCGAGTGGCGAAGCCCAGTGCGCATTAGGGACACTATCCGCCCGCTGCGCTCGCATTGGTTCTCTGCGATATAATTCCCGTTTGACGCGAAGCGGCGTTTTCTGAGAGGTTGCATCCAAGCTTCGCGTTGACCCCCCTCGGCCCGAAGCTCGCGGCAATTCGAAAGACTGGCCCCCGCCACCTGGCCCAACGATGCGCCGCATCTCTCACCTTCCCGGTCGAAATTAGGCCACCCTGCATTTCAAACTAGACCACTCGAACCTGAATTAGGCCGGTACTCTCGCGAGCGGCCCTCCTGGCCGTCAGAAGCCGAGAAGTTTTTCGAAGGCTTCCTCGAAGTTCTCTTTCGTAAGCGCCTGGGCCCGCTCGCGCTGAAGGATGTCGTCGGCCACCGGAGCGATCCTCCAGTTGTGGATCAGGTTTCCCGCGCCGTCCCACAGGAGTGCGTAGGTCACCGACTCGTTCGACAGGTCTGCCCGGAACAGAATGCCGAAGCCCGGGCCGACCGGCTTAAGCGTAATCTCGACGCTCCGCGCGACGATCGCGAGATAAGGAAAAAACACGCCCTTCAGCGCCGGGTTTTCCACCTTCATCGTCAAGGGCCGGATCGTCGCCAGGCGCTCCTTTTCGTACTCGCCGAGGAAGTCGTTGGCGACCAGATGGCAGAGCGAGCGCATCGCTTCCACCATCTTGTGCAAAACGCTATGTGAGCGCTCTTCGGCCTCCTGACGCTCGCGCACCTCGCGCTCCTGACGCGTCTCGCTGAGCAGCTTGTCCTTGAGACTCATCGAATGCCTCGCCTAAACACGCGTTACGATTATGACTCCATAATCGGCGCCTGAAAAGACACGCCCCTAAGCGCGTTCAACGGCTCACCAGCGGCGTTCCGCGCCTGGGTCGGCGGCCCCACCAATAGCCGAGGAAGTTCGCGCACTCGAGTTCGTGGCAGAGCGCGCGTTCGCGATCGCCCCGCGCAGCCGCCGCCGCCATCCGTATCGCGTTGCGCACGAGCTTGTCGAGATGATTGTGGCTCCGCCCGCCCGCCTGCGCCGTCCCCACGCCGAAGGCGAAGGCCTTGCGCAGCAGGTATTTGCGGTTCATCCGCGCGGCCGGCACGAGGTGGAAAACCCGCGCCTCAGCGACGAATCCCATCGCGCCGCCGCCCTCGATGATTCGCGCGAACAAGTCGGTGTCCTCGCCTGAAATCGGATTGCCGCCGACCACGCCTAGGTCTTCACGGAAACGGCCGAAGCGTGTGAAGCACTCGCGGCGAAAGCCGGTGTTGGCGCTGAAGTAGTTGCGCAGTACCCCCGCTTCCGCAGGCGGCGCGGCCGCGATCGCATGCTGGTCGTGGACCGCGAAGCGCACGTACAGCGACGGCCCCAGCCATCTCGGCGGCGCGACCTCCCATCGCGGCAGCACCATCCCGCACGCCGCGTCGAGCCCGCGCCGCTCGATCGCGGCCAGCATCAGCGCCGCCCAGTTGGAATCGGCCACCGCGTCGTCGTCGATGAACAGGATGAAATCGCCGGCCGCCTCGTCGACCGCGCGGTTGCGCGCAAAGCTCGACCCGGGACGCGCCTCGAACACGCGGCGTAGCGCAAACGGCGCGCGCGCCGCCGCTTCCTCGACCACCGCGGGAGTGCGGTCGGTCGAGTTGTTATCGATCACGATACATTCCGTCTCGACACCCTCGGGCAGGCTCTGCGCCGCGAGGCTCGCCAGGGTCTCGCCGAGGGTGGCCGCGCGGTTGTGAGTGGGAACCGCGAGCGTGAGGCGAATAGCCAATTGCCTAGTGCGGACCCGTCGTCGCGCGCGGCCGGGGCGACGCCAGTGGCGAGGAAGACGACGGCGACGCCGAGGGTTGCGGCGCCGGAGCGAGGTTTTCGATCGCGAGAGTTGGCAGCGGCGCCTTGGACTGCGTGAAAACCATCGAGCCCACCGTCAGGCTCGGCTCGTATTGCTGCTGGATTTGCGCCGGCGCGACTAGCTCGAAACCGAAGTCTCGTGTCTCGCCGGGTACGAACGGCAGCACCGGGCGGATGAAGCCGGTAAATTCTATCGGCGTCACGATCACGCTATGGCTTTCCTGGTAGAGGAGCTTTTGCTGGGCGCCGCGCCCCGCGTAGTAGGTAACAGTCAGGCGCACCTCGTCGATGCCGCGGTCGCCGGCGTTGTTGATGCGGCCAAAGATGGCCGGCACGCGGGCCTCCGACATCTTCACCGCGACGTCGCTCAGCACGAGCTTGGGGATGTAGGCGCGCGCCGCCGGAAGCTCGGCCTGGATGTCTTCGATCGCCTTGAGTCTGCGCTTGAAGAAAAACTTAAGCCCGCGGCTGCCGCTGAATTCCTGCTTGTCGAGCTGAACGATCAATGCCTGGTAGGCCGCCGCCGCCCGGGGATAGTCCAGTTTATGGTAGATGCCGACGGCCTCGCGATTGCCGTCGCGAATCAGATCGCGCCGTGCGAAGTCAGCCACCACGCGCCATTGATGCTGCTGCTTGACCATCACCAGCGCGTCTTCGAACCTGAGCTTGGGATAGGAGTCACTCTCGAGCGACTTGTCGGCGGCGGCGTTGAGCGAGTCCTGCGGCCCGGCCTTGGCGTCGATCGTCCGCTCCCACAGCGTGAGATCGGGCATCGTGACCTTGACTGGCACCACCGCGCGCTCGCCGTTGACCTGCGGCTGGCCGACTTCGTAGCGCGTGCTGAACAGGATCGCGCGGAACCAGATCGGATCGACGTCGGGCGCCAGCGGAATCTCGGTCAGGAACTGCATGAGTGGACGCGCGGCGCGGTCCTCGTTGGTGAGCGTCGCGTAGCAGGCCGGGTAGTTAAACTGCTGCAGATCGGCGAGATACCGCGTGGCCAGGCTCTGCGGCGACTGGCCGCATCCGGCAAGCAGCAGCGCAGCGTTGACCAGCGCCAGAGCGAACAGCCGGGCGCGTCCATTACGAAGTTTCGCGCAAACTCTCTCGCAAACTCCTCCGCAAACTCTCCTCGCTGTCATCTCGATGCCTTGCGATCCCTGACCCGCGCGCCTAGCGCTCGATCGGCAAGCGCGCGTCGTCCCAATCGAGCATCCCGCCCTTCATGCTGCAGACGTTCTCGAAACCGAGGCCGGTCAGAATCGCCGCCGCGGTCACGCTGCGCACGCCCGCGCGGCAGATCACCACGATCTCCTTGTCCTTGAAGGGCGCAAGTTCCGCCTCGGCGCGCTCGGGCAGCTCGCGCAGTGGGATGAGCCGCGCGCCCGCGATATGGCCGAGCTCGCCCGTGTATTCGTCGAGCCCGCGTATGTCGAGCAACAGCGGCGCGGCCGCACTGTCGATGCGCCCGGCGACCTCAGCCGGTGAAAGCTGGCGCACCGAGTTGAGCTGCGCGAGCGTCGGAAAATGGATCGCGGCGGCTTCGATCTCGGTCTGGTTGGGCTGTAGCGCCTCCTGGATTCCCTCGGGCAGCGGCAGTCCGAGATTGTTCATCAGCTCGACGTAGGCCTCGCGCGAGCGTCCGGCCACGCGCGGATTGGAGCCCTTCTCTTCACCGATCGTGGAATGGAGATGGCCGCGGTAGTCGTGGGCCGGGTAGACCAGGGTAGGGTCGGGAAGCGTGAACAGCTTGCGCGTGATCGAGTCGTATTGCTCGCCCGCGTCGCCGCCGGCGAAGTCGGCCCTCCCGGTGCCGTGAATCAGCAGGCAATCGCCGGTGAGGACACGGTCCTCGGCGTAGAGGCTTACCGAGTCGGGAGTATGGCCGGGCGTGTAGAGAACCTTGAGCTCGAAATCGCCGACGATCAACCGCTGGCCATCCTCGAGATGCATCGTGACGTGCGGCGCCGGGGCCCGCCGATGCATCGCGACCGGTGTGTCGGTGAGCTCCGAGAGCTCGTGCGCGCCGCTGCGATGGTCGGCGTGAGTATGGGTGTCGACAATGAGATCGAGCTTGAGCCGATGGTACGCCAGCACGCCGAGATAACGCTCGACGCGGTCCTTGACCGGATCGACTATCACCGCGCGCTCCATGCTTTCGGAAGCGAGCAGGTAGGTCTTGCACTTGGCGTTGTTCAATTCGCGAAAGATCATGCCCCCCTCCTGGCCCGCGCCTGCGCTGTCATTCTTGACGCAATCCGATCGCCGTCCTGTCGCGCCCTCGTCGGCTCCGGCCGCCAAAGACTATAGCGCCGCGCGCGCTCAAGTGTGAACGCTTTCATGGATGAGCGAGCGGGCGGCGGCTTGACCGGCAGCGAAGGTCACCCGATGATGCCAGCGGTGGAACTACGCCTCGTCGTGCCGCTCGCGATCTTCGCGTTCACCTACTTCGTGTTCGCGGTCGGCAATTTTCCCGGACTCAAGCTCGATCGCACGGGCGCTGCGCTCGCAGGCGCGCTGTTGATGGTGGTGACGGGGTCGCTCAGCGAGTCCAAGGCGCTGGCCGCGATCGACTTTCACACTATCCTGCTGCTGCTCGGGATGATGATCATCGTGGCCAACCTGCGCATCTCGGGCGCCTTCGCGCTGGTCGCGCGATGGCTCTTAAAGCGCGCACACTCCGGTTACGGGCTGCTCGCGATGACGGTGCTCGCCTCGGGGGTGCTGGCGGCGTTTTTCATCAATGACGTGGTATGCCTGTCGCTGGCGGGACCGCTCATCGAGGTCGCGCGCATCCTCGAGATCGACGCCGCGCCGCTGCTGCTCGCGCTCGCCACAGGCAGCAACATCGGCAGCGTCGCGACCATCACCGGCAATCCGCAGAACATGATCGTCGCCGGCTTCGCCGGCATCGG